>WNFS01003824.1_pt1 | contig 11462 bp, 9 predicted proteins | sample 5400141 | NCBI WGS metagenome assembly WNFS01 (sample SAMN13153358, study PRJNA577476) | soil metagenome | isolation source: 60 cm saprolite under Madrone tree | place: USA:California | collected 2016-06-14 | reverse complement strand
ACGCCGGCCTCGAACGCCCGCACCATCGGGGCGCAGCCGGCGGCCTGCACGGCGATCATGCGGGGACGTTTGGCGCCGATGAAGCCGATTGCTTCAAGCTCCGCAAAGGCCTTCCACATGCCGATCAACCCGGTGCCGCCGCCGGTCGGATAGAAGATCGCGTCGGGCAGCTCCCAGCCCAATTGCTCGGCGAGCTCCAGCCCCATGGTCTTCTTGCCCTCGATGCGATAGGGCTCCTTGAGGGTCGAGACGTCGAACCAGCCTACCTTCTCCTTTCCGGCGCCGACGATTTTGCCGCAATCGTCGATCAGGCCATTGACCCGATAGACCGTCGCGCCCTGCAGCGCGATCTCGCTGACATTCACCTCAGGCGTGTCTTCCGGGCAGAAGATCGTGGTCTTGATGCCGGTGCGGGTGGCATAGGCTGCGAGCGCTGCGCCCGCATTGCCGTTGGTCGGCATCGCCATGTGCTTGATGCCGAAGGCCTTGGCCATGGAAACCGCCATCACGAGGCCGCGGGCCTTGAACGAGCCGGTCGGCAGCCGTCCTTCGTCCTTGACTAGAAGCTCGGCGCTGCCGAGCCTGGCCGCAAGCCGCGGCAGCCCGACAACCGGCGTCATGGCCTCGCCGAGGCTGACAATGTCCTGGGCGCGGCGGACCGGCAAGAGCTCACGGTAGCGCCACAGGTCGGGCGCCCGCTGCGCCAATGCCTCCTTGCTCAGCGCTTTGGCGACTCCGGCAAGATCGTAGCGCACCAGCAACGGCTTGCCGGCGCGCGACAGGTTGTGCACCTCGTCCGCGGCGTGGCGCTCGCCCGTATAGGCGCATTCCAGATGGGTCACGAAGGTCGGCCGCTCGGCCGTCAGGTTGTCCTCGAAATGCAAGTGGTCATCTCCCCGAATTGCGCTACGTTCGCCGGACTGTATTTCAGAAGGAGCCCCACTATGACAAGGACCACGACATTCGCGATGAGGACCACGACATTTGCCGCATCGCTTGCCGCCATGATCCTTGGGTGTTCGGCGACCGCTTCGGCCCAGGCCGCGCCGACCTTCGAGAAGAAGAACTACAACTATTCCGAATGGGCCAAGGGCCGTTTCTCCGAGGCTGTCACGGTGAGCTTTTCCGGCCCCGCCAAGATGATCTTCTTGGCCGGTGTCGGCGCCGAGGACGAAAGCGGTAAGCCCGGCGACATCCGCCACAAGGACGACTTTGTTGCCCAGTGTCGCTACGCCTACGACAAGATCAAGCGCGCCTTGGAAAAGAACGGCGCCGGGTTCGGGGATATCGTCAAGATCGTGAGCTACGTCACCGACATGCGCTTCCAGGCCGACTACGGCCGGTGCCGTTCGGAGATTTTCGGCGCGACGCCGCCGCCGGCCCACACGCTCCTCAACATCGTGCAACTGGCATGGCCCGGAATGATGGTCGAGGTCGACGTGACCGCGATGGTGCCGCTGAAGTGAATGGATTGCCACACCTACGACCTTGTCATCGCCCGGCTTGACCGGGCGATCTAGTAACCACCGGCCGTGGATACTGGATTGCCCGGTCAAGCCGGGCAATGACAGTCTCGTAGGAGGGAGCCGCGGCCAGCGTGCTTCAATCCGGCATCACTTCCGCGTCGGCGCGAAATAACGAAGGTCCGGCGGCGGCTGGTCCTTCTTGGACGGCATCAGCATGTCGTCTCCGCTCAGGAAATAATCCTGGCCGCCGATCAGAACATGATGATTGTCCTCGGAGCAGTTGTACTCCAGCCGGACCGCGCCGGAGTCGCGGCGATATCGCTTCGTGATCGTCCAAGGCCGCGTCAAGGCGTGGTCGATGACGGTGATCTCGTCGTTGAGCGCATCCGGATTGCCCTTGTCGAGAAAAAAGCGCTCCTTCACCACGGTCTCGTTATCGGCGTGAAACGGCATGCCGGTGCCCTCGTAGGTGCGCGGACCCTTGAGGCCGCGGGTCTCGATCTCCAGCACGTCGAGCCGGCCGTCGCCGTCGGTATCGATCCATTTGCCGATCGAAAGCCCGAGAAACGTCGGCTCGATCTCTTTCGGCCAGTCGCGTCCGTCGGTGAGAATGCGCCTCGGCATGGAATGGGCGAACAGGATGTAGGTGGTGGCGGGCGTGACGACGATCTCCATGTCGAACACCACCGTCATGACGCGCGGCATGGCGAACGGCACGCAGCGCGCCGGCGCATCGTTGCCCTGTCCGCCGGCCTTCTGGTCCGCAAGGCTGGCCTCGAAGATCGCCTGGTACTCGGGCGTGAACGGCGGCTCCTGAGCGCGCCCCAACGGCTTCGTCTGATCCCATTGATTGCCGATCCCGACCGGCTTGCGCCAGACCCCGGAAAAGTCCGGATACTTGCTCTCGTCGAATGCGGATGCGCCGGTCGCAATCGAAAGCGCCATGAACAACACCACCATGGGTGTTGCGGGACCGGACAAAGTACGCAGACCCATGCGTTCCTCCCAAATATCGCGTTTCTTGTTCGCTCGGCCGACACCAGCCATCCTCCCTTCGCTTCCCCGTTTACGGGGAGTGTAGGAAGGAGGGTGCAACAAGCGAAGAGCCGACGCTTCCATGCGGGGCAGCTCGCAGCAAAATATACATCGCGCGACGCCGGCGGCGGAAGGTGTCACGGAACTGTCGTGCCGCTGTGCTCCCATTCGGCTGAACGCCCCCAGCGCGGGCTCCACTGCCCCTCTTGGGCCACGCGGTATCGGGGCGCGCGCCGGGCCTTCAGGCGCGATATTAAAAAGCTCCCGCGATGCTCTGCGTGCCACGTCAACTCGACCTTATTTAGCTCGATGAAAGGGAAATCATTTAGCTCGATGAAAGGGAAATCGCCGCCTGCCGGTGTACGGGTTGCTCCTTCTCGCCGTTCGGCGGGACCGCTAAAGAAGCCGCCGCGTCCGTTTCACCGGAACGTGCTGCCATATCAAAAGGAGGCCGCGCCTGTGTCATCCGATCGTGAAAAGCTGATCCTGAGACCCGGCCCGGTGGTCGAGACGATTGAGAGGCTGGTAGCGCGGATCTTCGAGCGATTCGGAGATTGTGGGCTTTACAGAGTGTGCGCCCAGCTCCATGGAATCGCGAAAAAAGATACGCGACGCGCCGTCAGCATTAGCCGCGGCTACATCTGGTTGCGCGCCCTCGTTTTCGGCCTGCTGGCGGCGGGTATCGCGGTCCTGGGATGGATGCTGACGCTGATCGACTTCACCAAGACGTCAGCGGACAGTGTTTATTCGGTTGCGCAGGGCATCGAGGCAGCAGCCAATCTCACAATCCTCATGGGCGCCGCGATATTCTCCCTGCTCAAGCTGGAAGAACGCCTCAAGCGCCGCCGTGCTCTGGCCGCGTTGCACGAGCTTCGCTCCATCGTCCATGTGATCGACATGCATCAGCTGACGAAGGACCCGAGCAAGTTTACCGTTCGCGCGAATACGCCATCATCTCCGCCCCTGGTGCTCAACGAATTTCAAATGACGCGATATCTCGACTATTGCTCGGAAATGCTGTCGCTGACCTCGAAGGTCGCCGTGCTGTTCGGGCAGAGTCTTGAGGACCAGGCGGTCGCCGAAGTGGTCAGCGATATCGAGCGCGTCAGCGCCGGGCTTTCGCAAAAGATATGGCAGAAGATCATGATCCTGCAGGAACTCCGAACCACAACGGACACGGGCGCGACGGCTCCGCAAGACGACGCTAAGGTCGCCATTCCGGTTTCGGATTAGCTCTTCCCGTTCTGGCCATGATCGAAACGATGCGGGCGCTGCCTATGTGGCAATGCGTCGTCAGCCGGTGCGATGGTGTAACGAGGGGCCCAGGTCAGGTTGTAGCCCGCCGGGGCGAGGCCGTTGGATCGGTTGCTATCGAGAGGTCCGTTGTTCTTTGTGCCCTCGCTATCTTTCAATGAAATCTTTTGGAAACAGCTCGTTGGTTTCGTCCTTGAACGCGAAGTTCGCCAAAAGCCAGCCGCTACTGGTCATTTTGAAATTGAATCGAAAGTAAGCAAATCCGAGATTTTCGACATATGAATAGTAAACGATCTGACGTAGCGCGCCATTGTAGCCTTTATCGACTACCTTCTTGGTGAAATCGAAATTCTTACCTTCAAATACTTGCATGGCATTTGCGAGCGTCCCCGATAATTCCGGCTTTCCCATCGAATTGGTAATCACATCCGCGGCTTCACGGCGCGCTTTATTGGAGATAGTCTGCACAATCTCCTCGCAAAATTTGTCTAAATCCGAGATGCGGCGCGGCTCGGCAGCTGAAGCAGGAACGGCCAAAGCTAGAATAGCTGCGAAGATCGTCTTCACCGGGCCGGACATGATCGCCCCTCCGTAAATTGCGTTGATCTTTCTCTTCGGATCTCGTCAAGCGATCCACCTTAACCTGGCCGCCTTCGTTCCAGCAATGGCCAGACGGATCGCAGAACTGAAGCGCCGCCTCAGCTAAAAAACCCGCGCCAGCCGACGCGGGTAGGATACATGAGGTCGATCGTCGAACCTGAAAAGTGACGATGATCAATGCTGATGGTGCTCTCATCGAGCGAAGTCGTCAATGGCGTCGGATGCGTTCACGACCGATGAACGTGATCTCCTTCGCCCGAGGATGGATTGCCGCCGAACGGCAATGACGTCGGACGAATGTGAGCGGAACGTGTCTGGCTCGAGGCTATCTCAATGCCGCTTCACGAACGCCAGGACGTGCGCGTTGAAAACATCGGGATGCTCCCAGGCGATCGCGTGGCCGGAATCCGGCACCGTGGCCCATTCGTAGTTCTTCAGATGGGCGGCCCAGGCGCGCATCAGCGCCGGCGGCGCGAGGAGATCGGCGTCGGCCGCCATGACGAGCACCGGCAGGGTGACGGCGGCGAGCTTGGCGAAGGTGTTCGGCATGCGCAGCGGTTGGGCGGGCGCCCCCGGTTGCCGGGCATGCTCGTCGATTTCGATCCAGCGCTTGGTGCCCTCCGGATTGGCGCCCCGGTATGAAGGGCCAACCTCCCGATACACGGCGGCCTGCTTGCGAAGCTCGGGAATTTCGACCCGGGCGGTGAAATCTCGCATTTCCTTTTCGGCAAATTGTCCGGTGCTTGCCCCGACCACCAGGCTGCGCAGACGTTCCGGGCGCCAGGCCGCATAGTCGATTGAAACGAAGCCGCCGCCGGCTACTCCGACCAAGTGGAATTTGTCGAGCTTGAGGTGATCTGCGAGCGCATCGAGATCGCCCGCAACAGTGCTGGGTTGGGGGCCGGTCGTCGGATCGGCCACGCTCTTGCCCCAGCCGCGGCGGTCGAAGGCGATGACGCGATAGCCTTGCCTTGCAAAGGCCGTCGCCTGGGCTTCCCAGCTTTCGCTGGTGCCGGTGTTGGCATGCATGAGCACGATCGGCGTGCCTGCGCCTCCGGTGTCGGTGAACCAGAGCTTTACGCCCGGGAGTTCCGCGTACCGGCCGGCCGCAGGCGCTTCGGCAGCATACCCGCTCGGCGCAAAGCTCAAACACCCAAGCGCCAAGCCGACCATCCCGACCAGTCCCGGCCACATTCGGCAAACGCTGCGCATGTTTTGCTCCATATCCGGTCGGTGCGTAGTGCTTAGGATGGGTTTCGCTTCGCTCAACCCCTCGCTTCGCACTGAAGGATGTCCGTTTTTTACGGCGTTGTGAAGGTCAGGCTGGAAATGCCGACGCCAGCTCTTTCGCCGCAACCGCATGTCGTGTAGCCTTTGCGCACAACAATCGCCAGGGAGGACCACATGGGTTACCGAAGCTTCATCGGTGCGACCATGCTTGCGGCCGCGCTGTTGGCGCCGCCCGGCGCCCAGGCGTTCGACGAGTCCAAATACCCCGACCTGAAGGGCCAGTGGCGGCGGACCAACACGGGCAATCCTTTGCGTATCGGGCTGCCGTGGGACCAGAGCAAGCCGGTCGGTCGCGGGCAGGAAGCTCCGCTCACTCCGGAATATCAGGCCATTTATGAGGCCAATCTGAAGGACCAGGCGGAAGGCGGGCAGGGCACCGACCCGACTTTCACGTGCCTGTCGCCCGGGATGCCGCGGGTCATGATTGCCTACGCGCCGATGGAGGTCGTCGTCACGCCCGACACCACGTACATCCTGATCGAACACATCCACGACAATCGCCGCATCCATACCGATGGCCGGTCCTTCCCGAGCAACATGGACGACGATCCGCAGTTCTCCGGCTATTCGATCGGCAGATGGCTCGATGAGGACGGCGACGGGCGCTACGACACCCTCGAGGTCGAGACACGCGGCATGAAAGGGCCTCGCGTCTACGATGCCAGCGGCATTCCTTTGCATCAGGACAACAAGACCGTCGTCAAGGAACGCATCTACCTCGACAAGGCCGATCGCAACCTGCTCCACGACGATATCACCACGATCGACAATGCGCTGACGCGTCCGTGGGTGGTAAAGAAGACCTATCGCCGGGCAGTCACCGACAAGCCGATTTGGTGGCGCGAGGACGTTTGCGCGGAAAACAACGCCCACCTCGGCATCGGCACGGAGAACTATTTCCTCAGCGCCGATGGCCTGCTGATGCCCGCCAAGAAAGACCAGCCGCCGCCGGATTTGCGCTACTTCAAAGAGACGCGGAAGTGACGCGGGTGCACGTAGGGCGGATTAGCGTCAGCGTGAAGAGACTGAGAGCCCTCATCCTGAGTTGCCCACCGGCGGGGCCGACCACTGCGGATGAAAGTCTATTCTCCATGGTGCTGCCCGGCGGGAATTTTGTTTTCACTTTCGTACTAGGACGCCGCCCTCTTGGGCGGCCATCTCGAAGGATGGCAACAGGCTAAGCTGAGCCCGAGGCCATCCTTCGAGACGCGCCGCTAGAAGCGGCGCTCCTCAGGATGAGGTGAGATTATTTCACACACGCTTGACCGTGGCTATTCCGCCACCTGCTCGGTTTGCGGCTTGTCCTTGTCGGTGATGTTGAGCTCGATCGCGCGCGCCGAATTGGCCGAAACGTTCTGGTTGCGGTGAATGGTGCCGCGGGGGACATAGACGAAGTCGCCCGCCTTGAGCACGCGCGGCGGCTGCCCCTTGACGGTGTAGGTGACCTCGCCCTCTTGCACCGCCCACCACTGGTCGCCCGGGTGGCGGTGGAATTGGTTTCCGGCGCCCGCCGGAATGACGACAGATTGCAGCCGCACCTGGCGGGTCGGGTCCTTCTCTAGCGGCATCTCGAAATAGGCTTTCGGTTGAAACCGCGGCTCCTGGGGCTGCGGCGCCTGCGACCACGCCGGCGTCGCGATGGCGGCTGCCACGATGATGGCCGGGACTATCAACTTGTTCATGAACTCCTCCCTTCTTCGGAACACGAACGGTGCGGTTCCGGTTCGTTGAATCAAGAAGCCGTATGCGTAGCAGTATGCGTAGGATGGGTTGAGCGCCAGCGAAACCTATCATCAGCCGCGCCACATCGAACCACCGTCGATGGGTTTCGCTGACGCTCAACCCATCCTACGTGACCACCCTGATGGCCCCGCGAAATCCGCCGACTACTCGGTCACCGGCTCCAGGAGCGCGAACAACGCGGTGATCGCGATGAAAGACACGACAGTAGGGCGGCTCACCTGCCGATGATAATACGATGCCTGCACAGCATCTCCAATCTGGGTTCTTGGCCGCCTGATTACCGGCACGCGGCGCCGCCGGGACAAGCCCGGCGGCGACGCAAGGTGCGATTCAGCGTGAATGAAATCCGCTTTAACTTCGGGCAGCGCGGGCGCGTCAGCCCTTCACGAATCGCCGCACGGTCATCTTCGCCGTATAGCCACCGTAGACGTTGCCGGCATCATCCACTCCGACACCTTCCGGCGTTCCGGCGTCGGCCGAGGGCTCCGGAATGAAAGCCGTAACCTTGCCGTCCTTGGCGCTGCCGATACGGACGCCTTGCTTGAAGCCCGGATTGTTGGTCGGGTTTGATTGCGAATCGGCGACATAGATCACGTCGTTCTTGTCGATCGCAATGTCGCTTGGCCGGCCGAACTGCTTCCATTCGGCGACGAACTTGCCGTCTGGCTCGAAAATCTGAACGCGGTTGTTGGCGCGGTCGGCGACGAAGACGCGTCCGGCCGAATCGAGCGCGATGCCGTGGGGCGTGTCGAATTCGCCGGCCGCCTTGCCGTGCTTACCCCACGCCGTGATGAATTTCCCGTCCTTGGCGAACTTTACGATGCGGTCGTTGCTGGTTCCGCCATGGCCGTCGGCGACATAAATGTCGCCGTTGGGCGCGACGACGACACCGCTCGGCCTGTCCAAAAAGCCGGGACCATTGCCGGGCATTCCAGGCTTGCCCAGGGTCATCAACACTTGGCCCTGCGGGCTGAATTTGACGACCACGTTGCCCTTGCCGTTCTGCGCCCGCTCGTTGGCCACCCACACATTGCCCTCGTGGTCGACATAGAAGCCGTGCGGCTGGTTGAACATATTGGCGCCGAACGCTCTCACGAGCTGGCCGGAGGCATCGAACTTCTGGATTGGCGGAATCATCGAATTGGAGCAGTCGTTCGATGCGCAACGGTCGAACACCCAGATGCTCTTGCCGTCGCTGTGATCAACCTGCACCTTGATGGCTTGGCCAAATTTCCGGCCTTCGGTGAGCTGCGCCCAGTTTTCCTGGACCTTGTAGGGATTCGGCGCCGCATTAGGATCAATGCCCTGGGCGTGGCCCCGGTTTCCCGAGACTGTCATCACCGCGCCAGCGGCGACCCCAATCATCAAGATGAGCTTGATTGCATGCCTCATGGTCGTTCCTCCCGTGTGAAATTGACATGACCGGGTGCATCCGGACTTGCATGCCCGACACTCGGGCATCCGGTTATTTGCTCGGCTTAAAGTACGCGAGCGAACCTGAAGCCGATCGTTCGTTTCCAGTCCTCATGCTACCCGGGATAGCAACCGGATCATAGCGAGCGGCGCGCAGGATAGCAAAAATATGAAAGTCAATGCCGCGCTTGTAAAATTCGCACAGAATTGTCAAGTTATCCACTCACTTATGCCTCCACAGCCGTATCTCGTGGGATTGCTGGGGGGCTCGGAGGGTGTAATGCCATATCGAGTCAATCCATTGGTGTCCGCGGTTTTTATCGGTTCGCTCGCCGCGGCGATGTTCCTTTGCCCGAATTGGGCGGCGTGGGCGGCCGGCGAATGCATTGCAAAGCCAGATCAAGAGATCAATCAGGCCGGCCACTGGTACTATTACGTTGACCGTGTGCATCATCGACGATGCTGGTTTTTTGAACCAGCGAAGGCGACAGTCAGTCCGCCCGCGTCCGCCGCCCGCGTGCCGGCCCCGAACACGGTCTCCCAACAATCCTGGTTTTCGCGTTTCGCGTCAGATGTGGCAAAAACCTTTTCCACGGAACCGCAACAAACCAGTATATCGGCTTTCTCCCCAGAACTGCCGCAAAACAGTATACCGGACAATTCAAGCACAGCGACGACGCTCGCTTCGCCGAAGCATTCCAGGACCAACAAAATAGCGATTCGAGAGCGCTCGCAGATCGAGCCGCCTCCGGCGACGAGCGGCGTCGCCAGCGCTGAGCGACAGGATCAATTACCGCCGCAAGGAACCAGCGAAAAGAATGAAAAACGGTCCCCTCAACTCACGGACACCGAGCGCCAGGCGCTATTCGATGATTTCTTGAAATGGTATAGGGACAGGAGCATTTTCGGTAACCGTGAACATTAGCGCACCCTGACGGCCCTCATCCTGAGGAGGCCGCGCTTTTGCGCGGCCGTCTCGAAGGATGGACCCAGGCACTGACTCGTTCCATCCTTCGAGACGCATCGCTGCGCGATGCTCCTCAGGATGAGGCCGATGTTGGTCCCCTCTCGTCGGCCTGAGGCAACTCCCTCGCCAGCTTGCTTCACTCCGCTGCCTTGAGCAGCGGCGGTCCGCCGGCGCGAAATTGCTCCAGCAGCGCCGCTTCGTCGGCCTTGGCGGCTGCGAGGTGGCGCAGCTTGACGTGGCCGAAGCCGCGGATTTTGTCCGGGATGGCAGCAAGGCCGACCGCGAGGTCATGGTTGTCGGGCGCGAGCTTGGCGAGCAGCTCGTCGAGTAGCGTTTCATAGTCGCGCACGAGCTGCCGCTCGATCTTGCGCTCGGCCGTATAACCGAACGGATCAAGCACGGTCCCGCGCAAGAACTTCAACTTCGCCATCAATCGGAATACGGTGAGCATCCACGGCCCGAAGCTGATTTTGCGCGGCTCGCCGGTCACCTTGTTGCGCCGGGCGAGGAGCGGCGGCGCGAGGTGGAACGTGAAACGAAGATTGTCGCCGTCGACCTCGTTTTTGACTTGGCGCACGAAGCCGGGGTCGGCATGGAGGCGCGCCACCTCGTATTCGTCCTTGTAAGCCATCAGCTTGAACAGATAGCGCGCGACCGCCTCGGCTAGTCCGCTCCTGCCGGGCGCGCGGGCGGCCTCGGCGGCACGGGCGGCATCGACACGGCGGCGATAGCGCGCCGCATAGGGGGCGTCCTGGTAGGCGGTGAGGAATTCCGCCCGCCGCGCGATGATGTCCGCAAGCGACGTCGAGAGCGTGCGCGCGGGGTCGCGTGCATCCGGTGCGGGCTTCGCCAATGCCTCGACGGCGGCGAGGTCGACGGCGGCACGGCGGCCCCAGCGGAACGCCGCGTGGTTCATGTCAACGGCCTCGCCGTTGAGCGTGATCGCCGTTTCGATCGTCGCCGCCGACACCGGCAGCGCACCGAGCTGATAGGCGTAGCCCAGCATGAACATGTTGGCGCCGAGCGACTGGCCGAGCAATGCGGTGGAGAGCCGGGACGCATCGACAAAATGGCTGTGAGCCGCCCCCGCAAGGGCGGAAATCGTACGTTTGATCCGCTCGGTCGGCAGCGAGAATTCGGGATTACGGGTGAATTCGCCTGGGAACACCTCGGCAAGGTTTGTCACCATCGTGGTGCCGGGCTTCACGGCGGCCAGCACCTTCTTGTTGCCGACCACCACCATGTCGCCGCCCAGCACCAGATCGGCGCCGCGCGCCGCAACCCGTATCGCATGAATGTCTTCGGGCCGGTTGGAAAAGCGAAGATGACTGTGGACGGCGCCGCCCTTCTGGGCGATCCCCGCCATGTCGATGATGCCGACGCCTTTTCCTTCAAGGTGCGCCGCCATCCCCAAGATGGCTCCGATGGTGATGATGCCGGTGCCGCCAATGCCGGTAACGATGACGCCATAGGTCTGGTTGATGAGCGGCAATACCGGCTCGGGCAGAGCCGCCGTGTTCTGCGGCAGCGTGATGCCTTTGCCGCGCTTGAGCTTGGCGCCTTCAATCGTCACGAACGACGGGCAGAAGCCCTTTACGCAGGAAAAGTCTTTGTTGCAGCTCGATTGATCGATGGTCCGCTTGCGGCCGAACTCGGTTTCCAGCGGCTGCACCGACACGCAATTCGACTTCACG
>WNFS01003823.1_pt1 | contig 11462 bp, 8 predicted proteins | sample 5400141 | NCBI WGS metagenome assembly WNFS01 (sample SAMN13153358, study PRJNA577476) | soil metagenome | isolation source: 60 cm saprolite under Madrone tree | place: USA:California | collected 2016-06-14 | reverse complement strand
CAACCTGATCCAGCAATTTCCGCTCACTCGGTGACGAAAAAACACGAATGCGTCGACCAATCTCGGGATTTGTGGTTCTTCACCATTTGCTTTATCCCGCCGGGGTCGCGTCTCACTCGTGATCGGGAATATCTTTTGCGCGTCGAAACGGCACTCACGTTTGCGGCAGAAATGGCAGTTGGCATCTGGGATATGTGGGATTCCTAAGGCGAAGCAGGCGACCGTCAAATTGGAGCTATTGCCAACTTTCAAACCTTCCCACAAAATCAATGGAAATCAATAATTTATCCGGAATGCCAATGCCAAATAAGGCCGGCTACAGCTCTTCTTTTTCGTGGAAAGAGCTGTCCGATTTTTACGATCCAGCTCTGAACATTCTTGTCATCAGCTCGATGTCTATTGGCAAAGAGCTGGTGGATCGTTTGACATAGAGCTGTCGTTTTGATAGAGATCAGCTCAAGCCAGAAAGCTGAAGAGCTGGCAATGGCAGCAATGAGGTCACCAAATATGAAAGTTAGTTTTCCTGTTATGAGAGGAAACATTGGCAGGCGGCAGTATTATTCACTCCTGATTCCGCTTTCTGAAATTCCTCATCTGTTCAAGTTCAACGATTGGCAACAGTGCACTCCGGAGCTCCGGGCGCAAAGAATTTTGAATAAGCCAAGGGTTACGGACATTGCAAAATACATGCTCGAGAATGAGGACGGCTACTTGTTCTCTTCGATTACGGCATCCTACTCGTGTCCTGTGAACTTCATCCCTTCAACCGACAACCCCGACACCGGGACGTTAGAAGTGGACCTGGAAGAGCTTGAGTTCATTATCAACGATGGCCAGCATCGCTGCGCTGCGATTGCCGCGGCACTCAAAGAGAATCCTGCGCTTGGAAAAGAAAAAATTTCGGTGCTCCTCTTTGAGACGGAAAGTTTGGAACGGCTTCAGCAGATGTTCTCAGATTTGAATCGATTCGTGCAGCAGACCTCAAAATCGTTAGGTATGCTCTATGATCATCGAGATAACCTTTCCGCACTCACAATGGAAGTCTCTGACCAGGTGGACGTATTCCGAGGCATGGTGGACAAAGAGAAGATTACGATTCCGCTGAGGTCCCCCAAGCTTTTTACCATTTCCGCTTTATACGAGGCGAATGAAGAGTTGCTGGGTAAGAAAATCGCGAAAAAAGGCTCAACGGTCTACGCAGAAGTTCTCAAGACTGCTGTCGCATACTGGACAGAGCTTTCAAAGATCATCGGCGACTGGCAGAGAGTCAAAAATGGAGAACTTAGCGCTTCCGAACTTCGTCAAGAGAAAATCAATACGCATGCGGTTGTTTTGCGTGCGCTCGGAGGCGTCGGAAGAACGTTGCTCGAAAAATATCCTGAAGGCTGGCAAGGGAAACTTAAGCTCCTAGAAGGGGTTGATTGGCGGAAGTCTGTCGGTAGTAGTGCGAATCCTCTGTGGGATGACGTGTGTATCACAGCGGGCTCAGTCGTCTCCAATAGACAGGCACGCGCAGCTACTTTGGCGGTCTTGTTACGAGAAATCGGCGAATCGCCAAACGGAAAATTAACAACTAGAGAGTCTGCGGAGGTGACTAGTGCGCAGGCAATTGGATAGTGGAAAAGAACGTAAAAATTCTGTCATTGGCGATCGTCCGGGACCTGTGGGCCAAAATCCGGAAGCTTTTCGCGCCCGTCGGGTCGATGCTGGCGTGATCGCTCCCAATGGTCCTGCAGACCCAGCTACAACTCGCCTACGCCGACTGCTTCCTACCGCATGGGCTATGATCCGCCCGTACTGGTCCTCGGAGGACCGGTGGTCGGCCTGGGGGCTGCTCCTCGTCGTCGTCGCACTCACTCTCGGGATGGTTTACATCAGTGTTCTCTTTAATCAGTGGAACAGCACCTTCTTCACCGCGCTGCAGGACAGGAATAATACAGTCTTTCTCCAGCAGCTGATACGCCTTTCCTGGCTTGTGGGACTTACCATTCTTTTGGCCGTTTACCAGATTTATCTTAACCAGATGCTCGAGATCAGATGGCGGCGCTGGCTTACCCAGCGCTACCTCCGCGCGTGGCTGGCCAAGGGCGTATACTATCGGATGCAGCTCGTCGCGGGTGAAACAGACAATCCCGATCAACGCATTGCCGAAGACGTGCACCTGCTTATTTCCCATACTCTCGCTCTCCTCATCGGAGGCTTGCGCGCGCTAGTAACTTTGGTTGCGTTTGTGGCGATCCTATGGGGCCTCTCCGGAACTCTCACAGTCGCCCTTGGCGGGTTCTCCGTTACTTTGCCTGGCTACATGGTATGGGCCGCCTTCCTATATGCCCTTATTGGCACTTGGCTAACTCACTGGATCGGGCGGCCGCTTGTGCGTCTGAACTTCGACCAGCAGCGTTGTGAAGCCGACTTCCGGTTCGGCCTGGTCCGCTTCCGCGAGAACACCGAGGGGGTCGCACTCTACGGTGGCGAGGAAGATGAGTTCCGTGGCTTTCGAGAACGGTTCGAGGCGGTAGCGACCAACTGGTGGGACATCATGCGCCGACAGAAGCGGCTGACCTACTTCACCGCTAGCTACCAACAAGCGGCGTGGATCTTCCCATCTGTCGTCGCGGCGCCGCGCTACTTCAAGGGCGAGCTTACGCTCGGAGGGCTCATACAGACCATCGGGGCTTTCAGCCAGGTACAGGCTTCGCTCAGCTTCTTTGTCGATTCGTATAAGCAGATCGCTGAATGGTGCTCGGTGGTGGAGCGGCTCTCAGGTTTCGAGCGGGCGCTTGACCGTGTCCGCATTCAGGCGGCGACTGGCGGCGGCGTCCGGCACGCCGACGGAGACGCCAGGCATCTGACAGTTGAAGGTGTGGATCTCTATCTCCCCGATGGTCAGCCGCTCCTCGCCGATGTGAATCTCTCGCTCTTGCGCGGCGACACCGTTCTGCTAGGGGGCGGGTCGGGATCAGGGAAGAGTACGCTCCTCCGTGCCATTGCCGGAATTTGGCCATTTGGCCGCGGGGAGATCCGCACGCCGCACGACAGTCGGGTACTCTTTCTGCCGCAGAAGCCTTACCTGCCGATCGGTACGCTCCGGGAAGTGGTGAGCTATCCGCTGCCAACATGCGGTGTGGGTGACGTGACACTGAGCGAGGCGCTGGAGGCGGTGGGACTCCCCGAACTAGCCGGGCGGCTCGACGAGGCCGGCCACTGGGCGCTCCAACTCTCCCCTGGTGAGCAGCAGCGCATCGCCTTCGCTCGAGCGCTGGTCCAGAGACCAGATTGGCTCTTCCTCGACGAGGCGACTTCGGCGGTTGATGAGGCTACTGAGGCGCGGCTCTATCGACTGGTGCGCGAGCGGCTCGCGGGGACGACGGTATTCAGCGTGGGCCATCGCGCGACACTGCGTACCTTTCACTCTCGCCAGCTTCTGGTACGGGCGAATGGGAGCGGGCCTTCCTCAATCGTGGAAGTGACGCAATCGGCTCGACGTGGCATCGGCGTTCCCACACGCAATGAAGCAGCTGCGATGGCTGGATGATGGTTATCGAACGATTACGATCCTTCACGTAGGTCCCGGTGTGCGCCGGTTGGATTTCTTCAGATGCCATCCACTTTCCGGTTCGACATATTATCGATTATGGATGGACTTGAGCGGTTCTCATTTAGCTTGTCGAAGATAGTCTTTCACTTGCTCATTTTTCTTCAGGTTGTCGAGTAAGGCCCTAGCAATCAGCTGATATCCGACGGCGTTCGTATGCCATGGATCAGCGTGCATGTAAATTTTTCCGAAGGACTCGATGGGTCTGTAAAGCTTTTGCTCGCCGTTTTTAGCTTCGACCGTGAAACTCCTAATATGTGGAACATCTAAGCCTTCCCATTTCCCCTCTTCGCCACTGTCGGTATAGATATAAGAGAGCTTGGTCCCTGGCGCAAATGTTGCTGAATAAGACCAGACGTGGTCCCCCGCCGTTTGATCCCCATGTGTTCCATCGTCATACATGGCGACCTTGTTGGGCACTAAATTTCCCAGCTTCGGATGGTTTCCGACGATGTACATCGCCTTTGGCACAGACCATTTGTCCGCGAACAGCCGAAAGACAACTTCGATTTCTCCATGAGCGTTGCCTCTTTGAGATTTACGAGGCTGAAGGTCTAATTTCTTCTCTAATTCTTCCTCGATCCGCTTTTGTGCCCCTGCGATCAAAGCACTGCTATCCACGAGCAGGACGCGCTCGTCCCTCGAAATTCTTTGTAGCACCTTGAGGTAAGGACTGTCCCTCCAAAACTCGTTGTACAGTAGGACAATACTGATATTGCGGCTCCTGGCCACCTTGATCATCTCGCGGTGATAGTTATCATAGTCTCTCAGTGAGTCCCTCATCCACGGTTCGAATTTATCAAAATCATTACCAGTCACCTGCTGTCTCCATGTCGCGTTATACGACTTATCCTCAAGATATTCACTAATTGACCTGGGCTTCCATCGTAACAGCAGAGCCCAGTATCGCAGAAGTTTGAAGGACTCGCTTTTGTTCAACATACTGCTCAGCGTCTGCACCAGGTTAATAGATTCTTCGCCTGTAGACGCATTCTTATCATCGACACCCGCCATATGGGGTTCATTCATGGCAAAGCCAACGACTACAACATCAGGATTCAGGTCGAGCACTCTTGTCTTTAGCAGCCTCAACCCTTGAATGGACGAATAGCCTGCCACTCCTAAATTGAATACCTCGAAATTCGCTTCTGGAAACTCCCGTCGAAGCAAATCCTGCAACTGCTGGGGATAGCTCTGAGTCGAACCGACGTTCCAGCCAAACGTCCACGAATCCCCCAGACAAATTATCCGAAAGACGGACGATGGTTTTTGCTTGCGAATCTCCACATCCCTGAATCCTTCCGAGTTAAGCGAAATTTCCCACGTTGGATTCCCTTTTGGTGAATCGGGGGGCTGGGGAAGGAACCGGCGGAGGATCGCCGTTTTCTCTCGCTCGCTGTGGGCGGGGCTGAAAACATCGATGTACCTCCCCTGGCTGTTTGGTCGATTCTTCCAAATCAAGACTTTGTCTGGCTCCAGGATCCGGAGACCATCCAGCCAAGGAGGAATTGGGCCGTGGTCGTCCCCAAACACATAGGGTACCGGGATTTCAGTCACCATCCAGTTCCGGCCAAAATATGCGATCCTTAGCCCTGCTTCCAGAATCACGAAGCCCACTACTGTCACGAGCAGACCTTTAGCAATCTCTTTAAAGACGTTGTTCTTCATGCATTATCAAGGAGACCAGGCCACCCCTGCCGCCATTGCACCGACCCATAGAATCGCTGATGGGCGGTCCGTATTGTTTAACGTCAATGTGTACACGGTGATCAGAAAAAGACCAATATATAACTTAGATTGTGGCACCTTAGTCGCTATGCCCGGAATGTTAGCGGGCATTTTGTACCTCCTCGTCTTGGAGAGCCCCTCAAGCAGGAAACGGTTGCTCTGAAGAGTCAACGCGAACCGGCAACGAGCGGACGGGACATACCTTGGATCTCAGCCTTGACGTAAATTTCTTCCAGTTTTATTAACCCCTTTGGATCATTGGTCAGGTCATAGACGAAAATAGAATAGCCGATTTTCGCCACCGGCTGGCGCACCCAGAGCCAGCGAAAGAGCGGATCATTGGGACGCGAAACATCCTGCAAATTGTAAACGCTGATCGCTAGGATCTTGCGCGGTGCATCGGCCGGAACCTTCTCAGGCGGGGGCGGTCCTAGGGTGCCTTTACTGGCGACATCTTGGTAGCGAATGCCGTAGTAATCAGGTGGGGCCGTTCCGAAGTAAGACAAGTAGATGATCGGCAGCTTTTCCCTTTCCATATACGCCTTCAGTCCTTTTAGGTCTTGGCCCCAATCGAGATTAGAGTCGCTTAGATAATAGTAACCTCGATCCGGACCTCCCACGATCTCATTAAAGTAAGCAAGCTGGTGTGGCGCAGTGCGAACAGAAGATATGCCCGTAAAAACAACCGTTGCGCCGACAAGAAGAGGGGCCAGCCAGCGGCGTCGGAACTGAACTGTTGCCAGCCGCGAGGCGAGAACGAACAAAAACGGATACACTGGAAGAATGTGGCGAATGCCGATAGCCAGCTTCGATTGGCTTGTACTCGCAAAAAGAAGGATAACGGGAACAAGAAGAAAAACGGCTTCACGCCACCGTAAGATGCTTCCAGCTTTATAGAGAGCGAGAGAGGCAATCACCAACGCGATCGTACAGATCGGTGTCTTGATCAGAAAAACTATAAGGAAATAGCTCCACCAACCCTTGTAGGAGTACGTTCCTAGGAAGAAAGCGGGCCGGCCTTCTTCCATTATGTTCAGAAGTAGCTGGAGACCAGAAAGCCACGTTGCAAATCCTTGAAAAAAGTAAACCGGCGGAATTGTCAGGAAAGCGAAAAAAAATATGAGGAGAAGCGCTGCTGCTGATTCGAAAAGTTTGTTTCTAAGTGACTTTGGATTCTCTTTCAACGGCAAGAGAACCGGACGATTGCCGCCGATGAAAAGGAGTACCACAATTGTAATAATAATCGGGATCAGGAGAAGCCCGGAAAATTTGGAGACTACGGCCATACCTGTGCAGATACCGGTGGCAGTCAGTCGCGCCCAGGTGGGCGAATTCACGTACTCCCAGAGCAAATAAACAGCGAGAAAAATAAACAGAGTGACCCCGATGTCAGTAGTTACGAGAGAGGAATGAGCGACGAGATTCGGTTCCAAAGACGCAAGTGCCATGGCCAGCATGGCTGCGAGGCTCCCCCAAAGCCGGTAAGCCCACCATCCGATAAGCACCACCAGCAATACCCCAAGAAACAGATTAGGGAGGCGGCTCCAAGCAAGCATTTGATCGGCCGAAATTATCGATTTGTACAGGAAATCCTGGCCGATGCGGTAACTATCTCCGTCGCGCCACTGTTGAGGATTTGGATTGAAAGGCAGCCTGTACATGAGGAAGAGGGGAAGAGCTTGAAGCTCTTTGATGAATGACGGATGCTCGGGATCGAGCCGAAAATCTCTTGTTGCGAGATAAGAATAACCGGCAGCGAGATGCGTGGCCTCGTCAACCGTTTGCGAGTTGGCGCGAATGAAGAAAATTCCCTGCGCGAAGAAAAGGAGCAGAAGAAAAAAAGCTCCGCCCAGTGCAAGTTTAGTTCTGGACATTAAACTACTTATGGGTGCCAAGCGCAGAAAAAGCGGTTGAGGCCTGTACTGTAAATCGCTGACACCGGGCACATTTTGTCTACGGAACTTAGTCTTTATTCTTTGACATATGAGATAGCTGCTCTAATACATAAACTTTAGGCTCGAAAGATGTGAGAGGAATAGCCCAACTATATTCGCGAATTACTCTATAGCCCGCGATTGGAGAAGCCGCGATCACGTAAGGTTTGTTCTCCTTTGATGTGACGAGGGGAACATCTCTCTCAGGAACAGCGCCGGGCGATAGATTTTCTGGGTGGGCATAGAGGTTCCAACCGTTGAACACGTATCCCGCATCAATGTGAGCAAAAGGAATATTCTTTCCACGAAGCCAGGCCAAGGCTTCAGCGATAGCACGGCTGGTTTGGCTTTCGTTCCAAGTGACAAGCATCGATAGGGCAAAAAGAACGCCGATGCTCGCGAGCGCGATCTTTGATCTAAGTCGGCTATTAGTCAGTATGACGATAAGAGGTGGGAGCAAGACCACAGAGTATCGATCGGAGCCCCATGGACCAAAGAACCAAAGAGCCATGATAAGGGCGAATTGGATGGACGCGTACCAAACGAAAAGACCAAGTGGTTTTCCAATGCTAGCGCAGATTACATCGACAACTTTCACAATCATTACAGCAGAAGAAAAAAGGGAAAGCATGAAGAGAGGAGGGTTCAACCACGAGGGCAAGAAATCAGGAGCTGGTGGGCCCTGTAAGAGGTGACGTTCTCTGCCGAGGGTATTCAACTGCCACATCCCATCTTGCGGATTGGGAATTTCGCCTCCAAACAATATCGAGCAGCCCGTCAAAATAAATAAAGCTGTGACAGTTCCCCAAAACAGAGGCCGTCTGTAGACTGAGGCGACTATGGGTATGCTCAGAGGGAGAAGCCCAAGCCCGCCATGCATCAAGATTCGCAATACGCCCGGCACTGCTTGGTTATAGTGATGGAGCCAAAAATCGATCACCCACGTCGTCAAGAATTTAGACTGAGATGTCACGCCAAAGATTTGAGGAATCGAGATAAGTACGAGGGAGCACAGTAAACAAAAGGCAATGGTGGGTAAAAGATATCTCCAGGACCTGTGAGATGGCGCAAAAAGAAAATAGAGCAGTAGACTTCCTGGTATGGCAACTGCTACTTGTCTGATGAAGAGGGCGCATATCGCAAAAACGCACCCCACACACAGTTCAAAGGAGTTCCTCCGGCAAACTCCCCGCACGATGAAGAAAAAGGCTATGTTGGCAGAGCTCACAAAGGGAACATCTGTCATGAAGGAAAAACTGAGGACAAAAAACACAGGATTGGTGACAAGGACAACAGTCGCAATAAGACTTTCACTGCGTGTACGCCCAAACTCCCGCAACGTGCCATATAGGGCCAAGGCCCCCAGCCAAGCGAGCACCACCGTGGAGACTCGAAGGGCCGAAAATGAGAACCCGTAGGGTAAACAAAACAGAGCGCCCCAAAGAATTTGTGCAAAAGGATAGTGAACGGACCAGTCAAGAATCTGCAATTCACCTGTTTTCAGTAAATGTTCAACGCTCCAGGCGTAGGTCCAGTCGTCGTGGAATGGCACGTCGGCAAACAGATGAAGCAGGATGGCGGCAGAGAAATAGAGGAAAATTAGGATTGCACCAGGAGCCAATGTCTTGAAAACGGAAGCTGATAAAGGGTGGCCGGTGCCTTGGTCTCGTGAGGGATTCACAGTTACATGGGGTTTAGAACTAAAGGCTGCATCAGTAAGGCGTATCCATGCGATTGTATCCCTGAATATTTCGCAGTGGCTACCTAAACTTGGCGACACGACGAGGAGTCTGATGGACGGCGCAAATCGAACGCGACCAGGCGTTCGTTGTCTAGAGTGCAATAAAAATTGGCCCGGAGATACTGATTGAAGCCTTCGTAGTAATCCAGCCACCACAGGGCCGGCCAAGCGAAAATGATGTGAGTGCAGCCGGTTTTGCGCAAGCGTTCGATTTCGGTGATCGCCTGGCGGTTGTCCGCGGGACGGCCCCAGTATTTGCCGTCTTTTTCGAGAAAGGGCACACTTCTGCGCTCGTCATCCGACGCTAGGCGCGTTTGCAGCTCGTCCACGAGAACATAGGTGGCGCCGGAAGGAATGGTGCTGCGGATCTCTGGCAAGGACAAATTTTCCCGGCGAGATTGAACATCCGCCAACGACAGCCGCGAGGGGTCTCTAGCGTAGAACTCGGCCATGTCGGCGTAGCCGAAACGCTGCATTGCGGCGGTGGGAATCCATTCCATGGTCTGATTTAAGTAACCGCGAATCAAGGCCAGGCAGATAAAATTGCGCTCGGCGAAGAGATAGTCCATGCCGCGGAAGTCATGTTCGGACCAGACAGAGAGATGGGCTTCACTTTTATGACCCTGCCATGCGTTCTGGGGTATTTGCAGAGGAAATTTGACGGCGATAAGTTTCGAGCGATAGACAAGGAAATTGAGCAAATCAAGCCCGATGCTTTTGCGCATGTGCTCGATACAGTCTCCAATGATCACGGCGTCAAAAGTGCGGTCTGGGTCATTCATGAGATCAGCTGCGTCCGAAACCCAGACCTCGTCATAGAGCTCGCGGAGCTTATACTGCTCAACATAGTCGGCATCGAGTTCGATGCCGATTAGCTTAGTGTCAGGCTGTACGCGGCGAAGCATCCTTCCGTACTTGCCTTCGCCCGGTCCGATGTCTACGATCGATTCATGGCGAATCAGGCGAAAGTAGAGTTCTATTTCGCTATCGAACTCGGTGGCGGAGAAAGGCATAAATGCTGCTTCTGTCAATGATCCCGACAGTCACCAAAAGTCATCCGCGATTATGATTTCGTCCATCGCTAATTCGGGTTTTAATTGGCATAGAGTGGCTGTACAGTCAAAGCATCTAGAGGCCCCACGCACCTAAAATAATTTTGTTTCTCTAGCGCTACTTTATCGGTCCGCTTCATTTTTAATTGTCTAGCCTAAGCATGAAATTGAAGGAAAACTGGCAGCATTAGACGCCCGAGCAAGCCAAAAATTTTTTGCGTTGGGGTCCGGAAGGGAAGAGCCACCCGTCCGCGTGAGGGCGGCAAAATTGAATACCCGTTGAGGTAATCAGAATGGAGTACGTCTTCACGTTTCATGGTTTAGTGTGGTCCATTAAGACCTGACAAATGAAGTCGTTCCGACTCTGTTTGTGACCTAAAGGTATACAGCCTCGGGCCGCCGGTCCCCGTGGCGTGCGCTCTGCTCGCCGCAAGTAAAATGATTCCTGAAGGAGTTGATTGGACTTTCAAAGAAGTGCCACGAGATCGCGGCCATTCCGACTGTGATTCCAACAAGCAGACCAAACTGTATCTCACGTGGCAGACGAAAAAAATCAATATCCATCTGGGAGAATAAGATAGGAACAAGAAAATATATAAACGGATGGTAGACATAAATTCCGTAACTTATCTTACCCGTGTACACCAGCGGCTTCAGCTCGAGAATTTTGGCGCCAATACCCGTAAATCCCGATGAGGCACGATTGATTACCCAGACAAACAACAGTGCCCAAAGAATAGGTTCGATAAACCATGAATTCTGTGTCACATGACTGACAAGCTTATAGGTTTCTAGTTTGTGAAGGCAAAGAAGCAGGGTCAACCCTGGTACGCCAAGCCAACAGATGCACTGCTTAAGATGTTTGATAAGTGTCGGTTTCTCACCGACATGATGTGAACAATAGGCCAGGAGGGCCCCAAGCCCGAGAGCATCGAGAGACGCCAGTGAAATGGTCAACCGAGCAATCCAGTTAAAATCAAGAAAATGAGCAACAGCGCGAAAGATCGGACCGATTGCGATCGCGGTGATGATAATTTTTAGCAGAAGTCGTCGAGGAGCAAACAAAATTACCGCCGGCCATAAAATATAAAACTGCTCCTCCACTGACAACGACCAAAAGTGAGCCGTCACTGACCCCCAGTGCTGCCGCGCCGCAAAAAGATAATTTGATATGTAAGCTAAATGCCAGAAAATTGTGTCGCGCACGTCGCCGAGATCAAGCATTGCCGCGACAGATAGGACTAAATAGTACAAGGGAAAGATCCGTAAGAAGCGTCGGATATAAAATTGTCGGAGCACGAAACCGACCTGATAGCCACTGTAGTCGATTTGATCCCGGGATCGTAACAAGATTCCCGTTATCAAGAAACCGCTCAGAACGAAGAAGAGCCAAACGCCTAGAAGGGCAAAGT
>WNFS01018469.1_pt1 | contig 11463 bp, 10 predicted proteins | sample 5400141 | NCBI WGS metagenome assembly WNFS01 (sample SAMN13153358, study PRJNA577476) | soil metagenome | isolation source: 60 cm saprolite under Madrone tree | place: USA:California | collected 2016-06-14 | reverse complement strand
TCGCGTTGTCGACCACTTTTTCGGGCTCAACACCAAGGTGTTCGACCACGATCTTCTTAACCCGCTCGCCAATCTCACTCATCGTTCAACCTCGTGCTTGTTCCCATTAGACCCGTCCCCAAGACGATACGAGCCATCCCGGTCGGTAAACTTCCCTTCGCAATCGCGCATAGTCTTGATTTGGCCCCGTCATAGCCGACCAAGGCCCGGCGAACGACGACAGGCTCCGCACCGCCAATATACAGGGTTTCAAAATCCCGCAAGGCGTTCTTTGCCCATCCGTTGGTGGTTCGGTTATCATACTTCCAAAGCCTTGACTATAAGCCTCAATGGGCCGTCGGAAACCGCCCTTTCGGCCCGCCGAAGGGTCAGTAAGCGGCTCAAATCATAGCCATTCCACCATTGACGTGAATCGTCTGCCCCGTGACATAGGCGGCCTCATTCGAGCTGAGATAGACCGCCGCCGCAGCGATTTCTTCCGGTGTTCCGAGCCGCGCTGCAGGGACCTTCGACAAGATCGCTTCGCGCTGCTTGTCATTGAGCGCGTCCGTCATCGGGGTTGCGATAAATCCCGGGGCAACGCAGTTGGCGGTAATGTTGCGCTTGGCGTATTCCGCACCCAGTGTCTTGATCATACCGATCAGTCCCGCTTTGGATGCCGAGTAATTGCCTTGGCCCGGATTGCCGGTGACACCGACGATGGACGTGATCGCGATGATGCGGCCGAACCGCTTGCGCATCATCAATTTGGTCGCCGCCCGGGCCAGGCGGAAGGTCGCGGTCAAATTGACCTTGATGACTTCGTCCCAATCCTCGTCGCGCAATTGCACGAACAGATTGTCCCGGGTGATGCCGGCGTTGGCGACGAGAATATCGACCTGGCCCATGGCCTTCTCCGCCGACGGCACCAGCGCCTCGACTTCGGCGGCATCGGAGAGATTACAAGGCAGCACGAAAGCCCTATCGCCCAACTTGCCGGCTATCGCATCGAGCACCCCGCGCCGCGTCCCGGAAATTGCCACCGTTGCGCCCTGCGCGTATAGCGCTTGCGCAATCGCTCCACCAATGCCGCCGGTCGCACCGGTGACGAGCGCCTTCCTGCCAGTCAGATCGAACATCAATATCTCCTCACGACCCTAGGCCGAATGCGCAGCCGCCAGGGCGTCCTTTGCGGCGCCAATATCGCCGGGGCCGCCGACTGGAATGCCAATCGCACCCTCCGCGATGCGTTTGACCAGGCCGCTCAGCACCTTGCCGGCGCCGATTTCGAAAAACCTGACGACACCGTGGCTTGCCATGTAAGCCACCGACTCGCGCCAACGCACGGTTCCCGTGACCTGTTCGACCAGCCGACGGCGGATTTCGTCCGGATCGCGGATCGGCGCGGCCAGCACGTTCGACACCAAAGGGGAAGCCGGTTGCTTGATCGTGACCTCCGCGAGCGCCTTTGCCATCACGTCGGCTGCGGGCTGCATCAGGGCGCAGTGAAACGGCGCCGAGACCGGCAGCAGCATGGCGCGCCTGGCACCCCTGGCTTTGGCGATCTCGAGCGCGCGCTCGACAGCGGCCTTGTCGCCGGAGACCACGACCTGGCCGCCGCCATTGTCATTGGCGGCCTGGCAGACCTGACCGTGCGCGGCCTCGTTCGCGACCGCCACCGCGGCCTCATATTCCAGACCGAGCAAAGCCGCCATCGCGCCGGCGCCCACCGGCACCGCCTTCTGCATCGCAAGGCCGCGCGCGCGCAACAGGCGCGCGGTATCGCTGATGCTGAGGCTGCCGGCAGCGGCGAGCGCGGAATATTCGCCGAGGGAATGTCCGGCAACGAACGCGGCGTCCCGCCCAACCGAGAAACCGGCTTCGGTCTCCAGCACGCGCAGTGTCGCGAGCGAGACCGCCATCAACGCGGGCTGGGCATTTTCGGTGAGTTGCAGCGTATCACCCGGGCCATCCCAGATGATGGCCGTCAGCCTTTCGCCGAGTGCCGCATCGACCTCCTCGAACACCGCGCGGGCTGCCGGAAAGGCCTCGGCCAGGGCCTTGCCCATGCCGACCGCTTGGGAGCCCTGACCCGGAAAAGTGAATGCCGCCGTCATCAATACCCCTGAATGCCGCTATAAAATCCTCAAAGTCGGGCCGAAAGACACTGCAGGGCATGGCTCTGTCAAGCGGGCGCCGGTTCCCGCCTACGCCGCCCTGGGCCAATTGGGCTCGTTTCCCTTGCCACCGCGCTCAAAATCCTTATAAACCCGCCATCCGTGGATCCCGGCCGGGAGCTGAACGGACGGTCTCAGCAATCTCACCTTTCAGGCGATATTGATGTGGCAGGGCCAGTCGGCCCGTCGTCCCGTGCTTCCGCCTTCTGAGCTTATCCCGAGTCCTTTCCGAAGGTCTCGAAGGGCTTGCCGCCGGGAACCGCGACAACTCTAGGAAAGGACATCCATGCCTCTTTATGAGCATGTTTTTCTCGCGCGTCAGGATGCGAGCACCCAGCAGGTCGAAGAGCTGACCACCCAGATGACCGGCATCGTCGAGCAGCTCGGCGGCAAGGTCGTGAAGATGGAAAACTGGGGCGTGCGTTCCCTGACCTACCGCATGAACAAGAATCGAAAAGCCCATTTCGTGCTGCTCAATATCGACGGCCCTTCGACTGCGGTCGCCGAGATCGAGCGGCAGGAGCGAATCAGCGAGGACGTGATCCGTTATCTCACCGTTCGCGTCGATGAGCACGAGGAAGGTCCCTCGGCGATGATGCGGAAGGCGGATCGCGACCGCGATGATCGCGGCGGCGGTTTCCGTGGCGACCGCGACGGCGGATTCCGCGGCGATCGCGACGGCGGCTATCGGGGTGACCGTGGTCCGCGCCGTCCGCGCGACGACGACGCAGCGATCGAGGAGTAAAGATCATGGCCGAAGCTGGTGTACGCCGTCCGTTTTTCCGCCGCCGCAAAACCTGCCCGTTCACGGGTCCGAACGCGCCGAAGATCGATTACAAGGATTCCAAGCTTTTGATGCGTTACGTCTCCGAGCGCGGCAAGATCGTGCCGAGCCGCATCACCGCCGTCTCCGCCAAGAAGCAGCGTGAACTCGCGCGCGCCATCAAACGGGCGCGTTTCCTCGGCTTGCTGCCTTATGTGATCCGGTAAACTCCACGACCGGCGGCGTGCCGCCGGTCAAAATCTTCATAAGGCTTCCGGGTCGTCCGGTTGCCGATGGTTGGGGTTCTCAGAGAACCTCTAACCGCTCGAAAGGAGCGGGACAGCTGATGATGGCGATCGTTCTTATTGCCATAGCCGCCGGCTCCGCGTCGGCCTTGATGTTCGCCTCGATCATCTCGGGCGCGCTGATTTCATTGCTGCTGTTTTATCTGGCGCCATTACCGCTGATGGTGGCGGCGCTCGGATGGGGGCCGCTCAGCGCCACCATCGGCGGCAGCGTCGCCGCGATCGGTCTCGGCGCGATCTTCGGCCTTCCCTATTGCATCGCCTTTGCCGTCACGATTGCACTGCCCGCCTGGTGGCTCGGGCACCTTGCTCTGCTCGGTCGCCCCGTGACCAGCGGCGTCTCGCCGGGCAACGGCGCCTCGCAGGTCGCGCCTGATCTGGAATGGTATCCGGTCGGCCGCATGCTGCTCTGGATATCAGGCTTTGCCGCATTGACCACGATGGCGGCGCTGCTCACGCTTGGTACCGATCCCTTCGCCATCACCGGCGCGCTGCGCCGCGGTTTGCTGCGGATGCTCGGCCCCCGCGAGGTGTCTTCAACCGGCGAGGCCGAACAATGGATCGATGCGGTGGTGACGATCGCGCCGGCCGCGGCCGCCATCGTCGCGATGATGACGCTGACCCTCAATCTCTGGCTCGCCGCAAAAATCACGGCGACGTCCGGACGATTGCACCGTCCATGGCCCGACCTGAAAAGTGCCGCTCTGCCGCCGATGACGCTCGTGGCGCTATGCGTTGCAATCGCATTCTGCTTTACCGGCGGGCTGCTGGCGATCCTGGCACTGATCGTGACCGCCGCCTTGATGGTGGCTTACGCGCTCACCGGCTTTGCGGTCCTGCATACGTTGACACTGGCGTTGAAGAGCCGCGCGCTATGGCTCGGTTGCACCTACGCCATCATGGTGGTGTTCGGCTGGCCGGTGCTGGCGATGGTGGTTCTCGGTCTTGCCGACGCTATTTTCGGATTTCGTCAACGCTATCTGCGAGGCAGGCCACCGCCGCTCCCCGCATCCTGAACCCCATCCAACTCAACGACTCAATCTGATCAAAGGAGAACGAATATGGAAGTCATTTTGCTGGAACGTGTCGCCAAGCTCGGCCAGATGGGCGAAGTGGTCCGTGTCAAGGACGGCTTTGCCCGCAATTTTCTTTTGAAGCGCGGCAAGGCGCTGCGCGCCACCGCAGACAATCGCGCCAGGTTCGACGGCATGAAGGCCGAACTCGAAGCCCGCAACCTGAAAGCCAAGGCCGAAGCCACCAAGGTCGCGGAAAAGATCGATGGCCGCAACGTCATGGTGCTGCGTCAGGCCTCTGAAGGCGGTCAGTTGTTTGGATCGGTGACCGTTCGCGACATCATCGCCTCGTTCGAGAGCGATGGCGTTGCCATCAGCCGCAGCCAGATCATGCTGGACGCGCCGATCAAGACCATCGGCAAGCACAACATCGCCATCGCCGTGCATCCGGAAGTCGAGGTCAGCGTCACCGTCACCGTCGCGCGAAGCGCCGATGAGGCCGAGCGCATCAATCGCGGCGAAGACATCTCTACCCGTCAGGAAGATCAGGATGCCGCTGCCGAAGCGATCGCCGCTGCGGGCGAATTCTTCGATCCCGAGGCCCGCCGCGACGATCTGGAGCCGAAGGCGGAGCCGGCATCAGACAAGTAACGCGGGCTACCAGTTACACATAATTGGACTGCTCAAGCCCGGCCTTGTCAGGCCGGGCTTTGTGATTCTCGCTGGCGCTTTTCGTCCAATTTTACACAAAAACTATTGGGAGATGGGCGGGGCGGGCGGCCCTGCGGGGGCAATCGGCGGCGGGGGCGGCACGGAGGCCGTCACGGCCGGCGCCGGCGGTTCTGACGCCGGCAGCGGCATGCCGCTTGAGACCGCAGCGGACACTGCCGGGGCCGCCGGCGCTGGGGTGACGGGGGGAACCGGATCCGGCCGCAGTACCGGGCTCTCGCCGCTGCCAGTCTCTTTTGGGGCCTCGATTTTGGCCTCAGAGGTGCCTTCGCCAGACGGCTTGGCGCCCTGGGTTTTGTCGCCCTCGACTTTGGCGGTTTCGCTGGTGGCCTCACCTTTCCCCGCCTCGCCCTTTGGCGCTTCCTCGTTGCCGGCGTCAGGCTTTGCAGCATCCGTTTTGGCCGCGTCAGTCTTGGCAGCCTCGGATTTGGGCGGTTCTTCACTGCCGGGCCCCCCTCGCTTGCTCAGCTTTGCTCTTGCGGCGTCAGGGGCCTCCCCCGGGCGCGCCAGCCGCTTGGCGTTGCGGCCGGGCTGTCCGAGATGCCGGACGCGGCTCGGCATCAGGCTTGGCCGCCTGTTGCGTTAACGGCGCGGGCGGGCGCAGCCTGCGGCCAAAGCGGTCGAGCTGGTCGGGTAGAGTGGCGGGCCTGGCTTCCGAATCCTTGGCCTGCTTGGTCTGGGTCCCCGCGTGGCGGGTGTCGGCCGCCCCATTCGCCACTAGAAAGGCGCTGAGCAGCGAGGCCATCTCACCACTGGTCGTGTAATGCTGGCGCAGGAAGCCCGGGAGGGATCCAGCCGGCACCGTTCTCAACAGACCCCGCGGGCTCTTGTGGCAGGCATTGCAAGTGCCCGCGAAAATCTGGGAGGGGCTTTTGCCAGCCTCGAGGTTTTGCGCCTGCACCGGGATCACCGCGAAACAGCCGATCAGAAGCGTCACCGTCGCTAAACTGAGCGCTCGGCTCATTCCTGTTCTCCAGATGCGGTAATTCGCTTTCCGCGCCCTTCTTCCGAGGCGGGGTGGCGGCGGTCACCTTTTAGCCGATTATCGCGCGAATGGAAGCGGACATATGATGCACCTGTGTGAACGCGCCGTTTGGGAATATCCGCTTTGTGAACAATGCAGTAGCGTGATGGAACCCGCACCACTATGGTGCATTGAGGCATTCGGGAACCGTCTCCTTATCCGATGCGTCGAGTGTGACGGCGGGTACGTTAGCCTCTACGGGATCGCTCTTTGGTGGTTTCGATGGACCGTTTGTTGCGGTACTTCCTGACGCAGTTCATTCGCCGCGGCTCGATGACGTTCACGACCGCAAGCGGGGCAAAGTTCACCTGCGGCGACGGGACCGGCGAGCCGGTCTCTGCGCGATTCCTGACCACTGACGGCGAACGCAGGGTGCTTTTGAACCCGGAGCTTGCCTTGGGCGAACTCTATATGGAAGGCACTTTCGTCGTCGAACAGGGTTCGATTGCGGATGCGCTGGCGATCCTGCTCGATCAGCCCGAAATATTACCGCGTTGGGCCAAGCTGCAGTGGTGGTTGCGCTATCTGGTCAGGCATGCCCGCCAGTTCAATCCGCGCGGGCGTTCGAAAAACAATGTCGCGCGCCATTACGACCTCGACGGGCGCCTCTATTCCCTCTTCCTCGATGCTGACAAGCAGTACAGTTGCGCCTATTTTGAAACGCCGGATGCATCGCTTGACGATGCCCAACTCGCCAAGAAGCGGCATATCGCAGCGAAGCTGTTGATCGGGCACGGCCACCGCATACTCGACATTGGCTCCGGTTGGGGAGGTCTTGGCTTGTACCTGGCCGAAATGACCGGCGCCAATGTCACTGGCGTTACGCTCTCGACCGAACAGTTGCAGGTATCGAACGACCGCGCGGCCGAGAAAAATCTTACGCGGTCGGCGAAGTTTTTCCTGGAGGATTACCGTGACGTTTCCGGGCCGTTCGACCGCATCGTCTCGGTGGGCATGTTCGAGCACGTCGGGGTCGACTTCTACGAGACCTATTTTCGGCGGTGCGGCGAACTTCTCACCGATGACGGCATAATGATGCTGCATTCGATCGGCCGCTCGGATGGGCCGGACGTCACCAATCCCTGGATCGCGAAGTATATTTTCCCCGGCGGCTACATCCCCGCGCTTTCCGAAGTGATCCCGGCGATCGAGCGCGCCGGGCTTCTGGTCTGCGACATCGAAATCCTTCGCCTGCACTATGCGGAAACATTGAAGGCATGGCGCGAGCGCTTCATGGCGCGGCGCGAGGAAGCCGTGCAGCTCTATGACGAGCGCTTTGCCAGGATGTGGGAATTTTACCTGGCGTGCTCGGAAATGTCGTTCCGCAAACAGAACCTGATGAATTTCCAGATCCAGCTCACCAAACGCCAGGGCGTGGTGCCGATGACCCGCGATTACATCACGCACGAAGAAGCAAAATTGCGCGGGATCGAACGCGGCAAGCGGCCCCGGCTGCAAATTGCGGGCGAATAGGCCGGCGCAAGCAGCCCAAAATCTAGTTTCGCAGGCTGTATTGAGAGGCGCAACAAGGGTATGGCGACGCCGGCCGCGCAAGCTGCGTGCTCACGGCGGCCAATATCGATGCATCGACGGGCAGCGCGCGGAATTCCGGGCGAGAGATTTCTTCCATAGCCTCAACCAGCATCGACAGCCACGATTTATGGCCGTCTTCCCCCCGCCATGACTGCGTTTGATGGTCCATCGCCTGCCTTGCCTGAACCGGCATCCCTGAACCCTGTTGTTACCAACCCGGAAGTTACCAACCCGTTCCGGCCGAGCATGCCGCAAAGAAAAATCGCCGCGATGTGACTTGCTTCACAAAAGCGCCGGCCGGTTTGCCCTAACCTTCCGGAATGATCGAGAAAACCTGCCAATCATCGTTAGACCCCACAGACGGCATCGGCACCGACTACGCCTTGATCGCGGGCGGGGTAGCAGCGACCCTGATTGCGCTGACCTATCTCCTTTTGATCTAGATCGGCTTGACTCAGGTCAGCGCTGAGATCGCGGCCCTGAACCCACCCTCCTTGATGGGTATGCCGCTACGGCGAAAGGTTCAGTCCGCGGCGCACTTTTTGGGGGATTCCCTTCGGGCAGCGGACGTCCCTCGATTTCACGGGAAACCCGTCAAGCGCCAATCCATCCCACAGTCGCGATTCACACATGACATTGTGTGAATCGGGCATAAGGCGCGTTCGTGCTTCCGCTGTGCTCGGGAGTGGCGCTTTATCGCCGCCCCGCTTCCAAAAATCCAAGACCGCCACAATCCGAAGAATAATCTGTCCCCATGGCTTTGACTGATTCGAATGTTCTTAAGCTTGCACCCGATGCCGGAACTGCGGCCTATCGGAGCGCACCGCACAATAGTCAACAACGACGCATTCTATCGGGTGTCGGATTTCCTGGAGCCAAAGCACTTCTTCGAGCCGATCCATCAGACTATCTTCGACACCGCCGGCAGCCTGATCCGGATGGGCAAGGTTGCTACCCCGGTCACGCTAAAAACCTTCGTCCCGGCCGAAACCGACATCGGCGGGATGACGGTCGGCCAATACCTCGCCCGCCTCGCCGCGGAAGCGACCACGATCATCAACGCGCAGGATTATGGACGAACGATCTACGAACTGGCGTTGCGCCGCGATCTGATCCGGATCGGCGAAGACATGGTCAATGTCGCCTACGATGCACCGGTGGATTTTGCGCCGCGGGCGCAGATCGAGGATGCCGAGCGCAGGCTCTACGAACTGGCCGAAGCCGGCCGCTACGATGGTGGCTTTCAGCGTTTTGCGCAGGCTCTCACCGTCGCCGTCGATATGGCGGCCAAAGCCTTCCAGCGCGACGGCAAGTTGTCGGGCATCGCAACAGGCTTGCGCGATCTCGACATCAAGATGGGCGGCCTGCAACCCTCCGACCTGGTCATCATCGCCGGGCGCCCGGGCATGGGCAAGACCGCGCTCGCCACCAACATTGCCTACAACGTGGCAAAAGCGCACCGTGCCGAGGTTCAGGCTGACGGTACCATGAAGTCCGTCAACGGCGGCGTCGTCGGATTCTTCTCTTGCGAAATGTCGGCCGAACAACTCGCCACCCGTATCATCGCCGAGCGCACCGGGATTCCGTCGAGCACGATTCGCCGTGGCGGCATCACCGAGAGCGATTTCGAAAAGATCCGCGATTATTCGATCGAGCTGCAGTCGCTGCCATTCTATGTCGACGAAACCGGTGGGCTTTCGATCTCCCAGCTCACCGCGCGCGCCCGCCGGCTGAAGCGGCAAAAGGGTCTCGATCTCCTGGTAGTCGATTATATTCAGCTGCTGCAGGGAACCGGAAAGCGCGTCGACAACCGTGTCCAGGAAGTCACCGAGATCACCACCAGCCTGAAGGCGCTCGCCAAGGAACTGAATGTTCCGATTCTTGCGCTCTCGCAGCTGTCGCGTCAGGTGGAGAGCCGCGACGATAAGCGTCCGCAATTGTCGGACCTGCGTGAATCCGGCTCGATCGAACAGGACGCCGACGTGGTGATGTTCGTGTTCCGCGAGGAATACTATCTCGCCAACAAGGAGCCGCGCGCCGGCACGCCGGAATACGAAAAATGGCAACTGGACATGTCGCTGGTGCACGGCAAGGCCGAAGTCATCATCGGCAAGCAGCGGCACGGCCCCACCGGCACCGTCGAACTGCAGTTCGAGGCCAGCCTGACGCGGTTCGGCGATCTGACCCATGACAACCATCTGCCGGAGCGAACCTATTAGACCCCGGTTGCCCGGGTTGAACCGCCCTGCTCCGCCGCGTAAGGTCGCGGCATGAACATCGTTTCCGACCCGAAGTCGATCCCGGCGAGTTCCATTCTGTCGCCCGAAGCGAACCAAGCGGCTGCGCTGGCATCCGCCACCGGCGTGCTCACGGTCGATCTCGACGCCATCGTCGCAAACTGGCGCAAGCTCGAGAAAGCCGCGGTGCCGGCGGAGTGCGCCACCGTGATCAAGGCGGACGCCTATGGCTGCGGAGTCGATCCGGTGGCGCGCGCGCTCGCCGCCGCCGGCTGCAAGACATTTTTCGTCGCCACGGTGGAGGAAGCGCGCGCCGCGCGCGCCGCGCTGCCGTCGGCAACCATCTATGCGCTCGATGGCCTTTTCCAGAACTGCGGCGAGGCATTCGCCAAGGTCAACTGCAGGCCGGTGATCGGGGATCTCAACGAGCTCGCCGAATGGGACGTATTTTGCCGCCGCTCTGGCTGGGAGGGCGGCGCGGCGATTCACATCGACACCGGCATGAACCGGCTGGGCCTCACGATCACCGAGGCACAAGGCATCATTCCCAGGATCAATGCCGGGGATCACGGCATCACGCTGGTGATGAGCCACCTCGCCTGCGCCGAGGCGCTCAATCACCCGCTCAACGCCAAGCAGCTCGCGACCTTCCGCGAAATCGCCAGCCTGTTCACCGGCGTACCAGCATCGCTGTCGAATTCTTCCGGCATTTACCTCGGGCCGCACTACCTGTTCGACCTGGTGCGGCCGGGCGCCGCGCTTTACGGCGTCAATCCGACGCCGGAAGCCGATAACCCGATGCAACCGGTTGTCGATCTGAAAGCCCGTATCGTGCAGTTGCGCAATGTCGAGCGCGGCGACAGCGTCGGGTATGGCGGAACCTGGACCGCGCGGCGGCCGACCAGGCTTGCGATTGTATCGGCTGGTTATGCCGACGGATATTTCCGCGCCGCCGGCAGCAACGACGGCACGCGCGGTGCCGAGGTGGTGGTCGCCGGCAAGCGCTGCCCGATTGCGGGCCGCGTCTCGATGGACCTGATCGCCGTCGACATCACGGATCTTGAAAAGAACGCCGTGCGGCGCGGCCACATGGCCACGCTGATCGGCGAGGGCATCACGGTCGACGAGCTCGCGCACCATTTCGGTACCATCGGTTACGAAGTGCTGACCAGCCTCGGCCCGCGCTATGCGCGCCTCTACAAGGGCGACGCGGCCACGGTCGAGCCAACCTCCCCGGCATCGGCCTGACATCCTAGTCAGGCATGAAAATCGCCACCTTCAACATCAACAATATCAACCGTCGGCTGCCGAACCTGCTGCGATGGCTGGGCGCGGCGAAACCCGACGTCGTCGCGCTGCAGGAACTGAAATCAACCGATGGAGATTTTCCGGTTTCCGCGATCGGCAAGGCCGGCTACGGCGCGGTCTGGCGCGGGCAAAAGACCTGGAACGGCGTCGCGATCCTGGCGCGCAAAGCCGAGCCGGTGCTGATCCGCACCGAGCTGCCCGGCGATGAGGACGACCGCGAGGCGCGCTACATCGAGGCCGCCGTCAACGGCATCATCCTCACCAGCCTCTATTTGCCGAACGGCAATCCGCAGCCAGGGCCGAAATTCGACTACAAGCTCGAATGGTTCAGGCGGCTGAAGCGGCACGCCGCCAAATTCCTCAAATCGGAAATTCCGGTGGTGCTGGCGGGCGAC
>WNFS01005749.1_pt1 | contig 11467 bp, 8 predicted proteins | sample 5400141 | NCBI WGS metagenome assembly WNFS01 (sample SAMN13153358, study PRJNA577476) | soil metagenome | isolation source: 60 cm saprolite under Madrone tree | place: USA:California | collected 2016-06-14 | reverse complement strand
GAACGTCCCGAATCAGCGACAAAAGTACCCGAAGCAGGCAGCAAGATGTCGCCGGCGCGGTAATGCACCTCGACCCTGCGCCCAAGAAAAGCGGAATAACGGGCCATACCTAACCAGTGTCGGGACAGGTAGTAAGGGGGTCAATGGTACGGAAGGACTCCCCTGCGGAAGTATGTGGAAAACGCTGAAAACTCTGCTACACCGGATTCGCCGCCTCAAAACGCGCCATGCAATCCTTGACTTTTTCCGTGAGCAAGCTATTGTCGTGCGTTCCGGACAACACGGAAACTGAATCGGGATGTTCCGAATAGGAGAAGCTCATGCGCAAATGGTGTGGCTGGCTGCTTGTCGGCTTCCTGGCTATGCCGGTTTTGCCGTCTCTCGCACAGACCCCGAAAGCCGCTAAAACATACGTACTGAAAGCCGCGCGCATGTTCGATGGCAAGAGCAGCGCTCTGTCAACTCCCGGTTTGGTCGTCGTCACCGACGGAAAAATTGCCGCCGTCGGCGCCAAAGCCACCATCCCCGCGGGCGCGGAAACAATCGATTTCGGCGACGCCACGCTCCTCCCCGGCTTCATCGATGCGCACACGCACCTCACCATGATGTATTCGGACGATTGGAAACAGAACTTGCTCGATGGTCTGCAGAAATCCATCGCCGAACAGGCCCTGGACGCCAGCGCGAACGCGCGCGTAACGCTGATGGCCGGCTTTACCACCGTGCGGGACGTCGGCTCCAGCAACTATCTCGACGTCGGCCTGCGCAATGCCATTCGCGATGGCGTGGTGCCCGGTCCGCGCATGCTTGTCACCGTGCACGCGCTCGGCTCAACGGGCGGCCATTGCGACCATGAAGGTGGTTTCCGCGAGGGGCTCTTTGGCAGAGAGAGCGATCCTCTCGATGGCGTAATTAATGGACCGGATCAGGCGCGCTACGCCGTGCGTCTCGACCATAAATACGGCGCTGATATGATCAAAGTATGCGCCACCGGCGGTGTCCTCTCCCTGACCGACGACGTCGACACTCCGCAACTCACGCAGGCAGAATTAGACGCGATTGTCGATGAGGCGCACGCTCTCCGCCGCAAGACCGCCGCACACGCCCACGGCAACGAAGGCGCCAAGCGCGCTGTCCTCGCGGGCATCGATTCCATCGAACATGGCTCATTTATCCAGGACGACACTCTCGATTTGATGAAGCAGCGCGGCACCTATCTGGTCCCGACGCTCATCGCCGGTGAAAGCCTGGGCGAAAGAATCGACAAAGGCATGTACTTGCCTCCCGCTATCATTGCGAAAACGCGAGCGGCGCTATCGGCGCGCTCGCAAATGTTCCAGCACGCCCTCGCAAAAGGCGTGAAGATCGGTTTCGGCACCGATGCGGCTGTCTACAAGCACGGTCGCAATGCCGAAGAGTTTCACCTGATGGTTGATCTCGGGATGAAGCCCATCGATGCTCTGCGCTCGGCTGCCCTCGCCGATGCCGAACTTCTCGGCCTGCAAGACAAGATCGGCACGCTGGAAGTCGGCAAGCTCGCGGACATTGTCGCAGTGCCCGGCAATCCGGTCGAGAATATCCGCCAAACCGAAAAGGTATTTTTCGTTATGAAAGAAGGAGTGGTCTATCGCAACGATCGTAGCGCCGCGCAGCAATGAGCGGTTATCTCCTATGAGCGACTAGCAGTTACAATTCCTTGGCCTGAATGATTTCGCCCCTCGACCGTGAAAATAGCGCCGCCGCTCCCGCTAAAGGCGGCTGGCTGCCCGCGCTCCTTCTTTGTCTCTGCGTTTCCTTGCTCATTGTCGCGCTCTTTTTCTGGCGCGGCATTGCCTCAGGCCACGATTTTGAGTTCCACGCCACCTCCTGGCTCGATGTCGCGGCTCAATGGAAGCAGGGCATTCTCTACCCGCGCTGGACCGAATGGGCCAACCATGGTTTTGGCGAACCGCGCTTCCTCTTTTATCCGCCGCTCTCCTGGCTGTTGGCTCCCGCGCTGAGCTTTCTAGTTCGATGGGATTACGTGCCGGTCGTCTTCATCATTTTGGTGCAGACGTTCGCCGGAATCTCCGCCTTTGCCTTCGCGCGCCGGCTACTGCCGCGAAGCTCCGCACTTTTCGCCGCCGTCTGCTACACCGCGAATCCCAACGCTCTGCTCATCATTTATTTTCGCAGCGACTATGCGGAGCTGCTTGCCTCCGCATTTTTCCCCCTGCTATTTCTCACGGCTCTGCAACTTGCCGGCATTGTAGAGGCGCGCTCCCGATCTTGGCTGCGGACTCTCGTCTTTTTTTCCGCGACATTCGCGGCAGTGTGGCTATCCAACGCCCCCGCCGGCGTAATGGCCACGTACTCCGTCACCTCGCTCTTCGCCTGGGCCGCCTTCAACCAGCGATCTTGGAACCCGTTGCTTCGCGGCACTGCCGGGTTAGCGCTCGGTTTCGCGCTTGCCGCGTTCTACATCGTGCCCGCCGCCTACGAGCAGCGCTGGGTGAACATCGCGCAAGCCCTCTCGCCCGGCCTGCTTTTCTCCGAGAATTTTCTATACACGGTCACCAATGATCGTGAACACACCTACTTCAACTACATCGCCTCCACAATCGCCGTGGCCCTCATCATTTTCACCGGCCTCGCGGCGCTCGCCGTTCGCAGGGAGCTACCGCAACCAGATGCAGGCTCTTCCCAACGGCGGCTTTGGAATGCGCTCCTTCTATTAGCCGCAGTTGCTGCGGCCCTGATGCTGCGCCCTGCTTCCATCGTGTGGCAGCTACTGCCAAAACTGCGCTTCGTTCAATTCCCGTGGCGCTGGATGTCGATTCTCACCATCCCATTTCTTTATTTTCTTGCAGCGGCCTTTTCCCGCCGCCGTTTTCGTCCCGTCTGGACGATCGCAGCTGCCGGCCTGATTGTCGGTACTGGCGTTTTTCTCGCGCAGCATACCTGGTGGGACGACGAGGAATTCCCTACGTTGCGCACCGCGATTGACAGCGGCGAAGGTTTTGATGGCACCGACGAGTACGACCCCATCGGCGACGATCACTACAACCTCCCGGCAAAAGCCCCGCGCGCCCAACTTCTTCCTTCAGTCGAAGACGCGGATAGCGAGCCCCCTAAAGCCGCCACAAAGCCGCCTGGAACTAGCATTGAACGCTCGAAGGTTGCCGTGGAACGCTGGACTCCAGAAGAAAAAATCGTGAGTGTCGAATCGCCTCATCCCGCGAGGTTGGCGTTACGGCTGCTGAACTATCCGGCCTGGCGTGTAGAGGTAAATGGTTCTGAGATTAAACCTGAGCGCGCAGAAGACTCAGGGCAAGTAATAATCCCGCTGTCTCTCGGACCCTCGCGTGTCACAGCGCGCTTTACGCGCACTCAGGACAGAACGCTGGGTGCGCTCGTCAGTGCCCTGAGCGGAGTAGTCACAGGCCTCTTGCTTTGGTTGGGAAATCGAAGGCGTGAAAGCGGGTAACCTAGGCTTTAGCGCCGATCAACGCTGGGATGCCGCACGTCCTGCCCTTGCACCATATAGATGACGTCTTCCGCGATGTTCGTTGCGTGATCGCCGATCCGCTCCAAATTCTTTGCCACCAGGATCAGCTCAAATGCGGGAAACACCACGCTCGAATCTCCCATCATATAGGTTAGCAATTCCCGGAAAATCTGGTCGCGGTACTGATCCACCTGGTCGTCCATCGCCAAAACTTTTTGCGCCAATTCGACGTCGCGCCGCACCAGCGCATTTAGGGAGTCGCGCATCATCTCTTCCGCCACTTCGCTCATGCGCGGCAAGTCCACATAAGGCTTTACCCGCGGGTGCCGCAGAATGCGCACCGCGGATTGCGCGATGTTCACCGCCTGATCTCCGATGCGCTCCAGGTCGTTATTGATGCGAGACACTGCCAGCACGAGCCGCAGGTCCGTGGCCATCAACTGATGCAGCGCCAAGACTTGCACCACGCGATCGTCAATCTCGATTTGCAGTTCGTTGATGCCGTCTTCCTCATCCAGCACGCGTTTGGCGAGTTGCTCATCGGAGTCCAGCACGGAATGCACGCCCTGGTGCACAGCGCGCTCCGCCAGGCTGCCCATCCACAGCAGCCGCTCTTTCAACTCATTCAGATCTCGTTCGAAGTGGCGTTCCATCGCTCGATCCCTTCAACCTGATACTGCCAGCACACTCAACTCTTCCCCAACCTCAGCCAAATCGTCCGGTGATATACGCCTCAGTGCGTGGATCACTCGGAGTGGTGAACAAATGCGGCGTAGGACTGAACTCGATCAACTGGCCCGTCAGCAGGAATGCCGTGAAGTCGCTCACCCGTGCCGCTTGCTGCATATTATGCGTAACGATCACAAGCGTGCAAAGATCCTTCAACTGCACCAACAACTCTTCGATCTTTGCCGTACTGATGGGGTCCAACGCCGAGCACGGTTCGTCCAGCAACAGCACCTCCGGCTCAACGGCCAGCGCTCGCGCGATGCACAGCCGCTGCTGCTGTCCCCCGGAAAGCTCGTACGCCGACTTATGCAAGTGGTCCTTTACTTCGTCCCACAGCGCCGAGTGCCGCAGGCTCTTCTCCACCGCGTCGGCGATCGGCAGCTTCGATCCGTTTATGCGTAGCCCGTAAGCCACATTGTCGAATATCGATTTCGGGAATGGATTCGGACGCTGAAACACCATGCCCACGCGGCGCCGCAACTGCGTCACGTCCTGGGCCAAAATGTTCTGCCCGTCCAGCGTGATCTCGCCTTCCAAACGCGCGAGCCGCACCGTCTCGTGCATGCGGTTCATCGTCCGCAGCAGGGTCGATTTTCCGCAGCCGGACGGTCCGATTAGCGCCGTAACCTTGCTCGTCGCCACGCCGAGGTTGACGTCAAACAACACTTGCTTCGGCCCGTAGAAAAAATTCACTTTGCTGACGTTCATGCGCATCGCCAAAGCAGCTACGCTTTCGCGCCCGATCGCTCCGCTTTGCGTTGGTGTAATGTTAAGAGACACTGCCGGCCTCACGGATGCATGCATATTACGCCCTCGGAACCGCAATGCCGCGAGCCAAAATCGCCCGGGCGATAATATTGATTACTAGGATCAGTCCCAGCAACACAAGCCCGGCCGCCCACGCTTGCCGATTCCAGTCTTCGTACGGCGCGACCGCATATCTAAAAATCATCTCCGGAAGCGAGGCCGTCGGCTGGTTCCAGCCGGGGCTCCAAAAGCGATTCCCCAAGGCCGTGAAAAGCAGTGGCGCTGTCTCCCCCGCCACGCGCGCAAATGCCAGCAGCACTGCCGTCAGAATCCCGCGATACGCCGCAGGCACAATCACGGTCGCGATTGTCTTCCACTTGCTCGCACCTAGCGCCATTGCCGCTTCTCGCAGCGCTCGCGGCACCGCCAGCAAGAATTCTTCCGTACTGCGTAGCGTGATAGGGATCATCATCAGCCCCAGCGCAAATCCGCCCGCCAGCGTCGAAAAATGCTTGAACGGCAGGACCGCTAAGCTGAAAGCAAAAATCCCGATCACGATCGAGGGCACGCCGTTCAGCAAGTCCGCAGCATACCGCACGACAAACGCCACTTTGCTCCCGCTGAATTCCGCGAGGTAAATTGCGCCCAGAAAACCGATGGGTGCGCCCAGCAACGATGCGAGCAGCAGAAGCTTTGCGCTGCCCACGATGGCATTGGCCATCCCGCCGCCCGTTTCTCCCACCGGCTTCGGCAGCTTCGTGAAAAAATCCCAGTTGATCGACCGGCCGCCGTGATAAACGAGGTAGCCGAGGATGAAAAACAATACGCTGACCGCCACCAGCGCACATACACCGGTCATTGTCAGCATGAAGCCGCTTACAAATTTACGCCATCGGAGTCTTGGGCTCATGCGTGAGCCGTCCCGCTTCCGCGCTGCGAGGTGAGCACGATCAGCAGTCGCGCCACTCCATTCAACAAAAATGTCAGCAGAAACAACACTAAACCCAACTCGATCAATGCCTGCAGATGAACATCTCCAGTCGCTTCCGTGAACTCATTCGCGATCACCGCCGCAATCGAATACCCCGGCGACAAGAGCGATGCACTGATTGTTGGTGTGTTCCCGATGACCATAGTAACCGCCATCGTTTCACCCAGCGCCCGCGCCAACGCCAGAAAGATCGAACCCATAATTCCCGTGCGCGCGAACGGAACCACCACTTTCCACGTGGATTCCCAGCGCGTTGACCCTAAGCCCAGCGCCGCCTCGCGCTGGTCTCGGGGCACCGACATCAGCACTTCGCGTGACACCGAAATGATGTACGGGATCACCATGATTGCCAAAACGATGCCCGCAGTCAGGAAGCCGATTCCATACGCCGGCCCGGTAAATAACGGCAAAAAACCCAGCGCACTCTTGAGTCCCGGTTGCACGTAGTCCCTCATCAACGGCACCAGGATGAAAACACCCAACAGCCCGTAGATGACGCTCGGCACAGCGGCCAGCAAATCGATGAAAAATTCCAGGGCGTCAGACAGCCGCGCAGGCGCCAACTCCGCCAGAAAAATCGCGGCGCCAATCCCGAGCGGCACCGCGATCACCAGCGAAACGGTCGCTGTGATTAGCGTGCCGTAAATGAATGGCAGGGCCCCGAATTGCTCTGCAATCGGATCCCATACTCGCGTGACAAGAAAGTACAACCCAAACTTATGTCGAGGCAGGGCCGATCCCTGCCACAACTCAAAAACGAGCAGAATGGTTACCAGAACTACCGAAACCGCGAACAAAAATGTAATCAGCCGCGCGATTTCGTCTCCGTCGCGCAGCCTGCTCAGAAATGAACGCGAGCCCGATATCGGGCCCGCGCTCGGAACAGTCGTTGTTGCAGCCATTTCTCCCTACGCCGCCTGGCTATTGAACCTTGGCCAGCGCTTTTTCTTCCTTGGCGACTACTTCCTTCGGCAGCTTCGCGTAAGACAACTGCTCCACGTAGTTCTGCCCGTCCTTCAGCATCCAGCCCACAAAGCCCTTGATCGCATCCCGTTTCGCAGAATCCGAGAATTTCTCCGGAATCAGCAGCCAGGTAAAGCTCGCGATCGGATACGCGGTCTTACCCGGCGGGTTGGTGATCGAAACCCGGAAATCGTCGGGCATTGTCTTGGCCGCAGCGGCCGCGGCGGCACTGACGCTGGCTAGATCTGCCTTTACAAAAGCCCCGGAAGAGTTCTTAACGTTTCCGTAGGCAATGTTGTTCGATACTGCGTAGATCAATTCCACATAGCCGATCGAATTCGGCGCATTCTTGATCTGACCAGTTACGCCCTCGTTGCCCTTCCCGCCCAGACCCACGGGCCAGTTGACGGAAGCGCCTTTGCCAACCTTGCTCTTCCATTCTTCGCTTACCTTCGAAAGATAATCCGTCCAAATGTAAGTAGTGCCGCTGCCCTCCGACCTGTGCACCACCACGATGTCGTTTCCAGGCAGGTTCACTCCTTTGTTCACCGACGTGATTGCCGGGTCATTCCATTTTGTTATCTTCCCCAGGAAAATTCCCGCCAGAGCCTCCGGAGTGAAATTCAGAGCAGAGGTAACGCCGGGAATGTTATACGTCGGCACGTCAGCGCCGAGCACCGTCGGAAAATGCAGTACCCCAAATCCATGCTTGTCTTGAAATGCCTTCAATTGCTCGTCGCTCATCGGACCGTCGGAAGCGCCGAAATCGACAGTGCCTTCCGTCACTTGCCTGATTCCTCCGCCGGAACCAATCGATTGATAATTGATTTCTACGGCCGGATTTTGTTTTTTGTACTCATCAAACCATTTTGAATAAATCGGATACGGAAATGTCGCGCCTGCTCCGGTGATAGAAAGCGCTGCGTGCACAAACGCGACCACGGTAAGCGCGAGTGTCAGGACGGCCAGGAAGTTTCCTGCGATTCTCTTCATGCATCTCTCTCCATCTTCGTGATTTACCGGCTTGATGTCACAGTGTCCCTCCCTCGTGTTACAGCATTGTTACAATCGCTGCAGCTTCTGTTGAAACCAAGGGCGCCATGACCACGCGCCTAACCATCCTATTATCATTTACTTACAGCAAGCCCCTCGCAGCAGCCGTCGAATGGATTCCCTCTTCATATCGAAAAAAAAGGGCGACTCCACATTGAGTCGCCCTCTTCGTACTTTGCTGTTCTTGCTTTTAGACCCTAACGTCCCCGCTCTACGGTATGTAGTAGCGGAATGACGTCCAAATCATGTTGTCGACCGCCTTTGGCGAAATCCCAAACGCAGTCGGCACGTTGTTGTTCCCGGACCATCCGCTCTTCGTAATGTATGAATACTGGATGCCCCAGCGCATGCCACCCTTCGGCCCACTGTAGAACTTGTGCCAGAAACCAAGGGTGCCTTCCGTAATGACGCGAACGTCGCCATCGCAAGGGGTGCCGCCTGCTGGCGTAAACGATCCGGTCGGTGGCGCCTCCGTGCTGCACCCGGTGTTATTCGCGAAAGGCGACCCATATCCGCCGACGCCGTTCAGCGTAATGGTCGTATTCGTCGTAGCCGGAATGGCCGGCGAAGTCGCCGTAGCCGGAATCGCCGGAGTTGCCGTAACCGCGATCCTCGTGTAACCCGTGTACCCCGCACGCCACGCATATTCCGATCCGCCGTATAGGTAAACGTCCAGCTTCGGATTCGGGTGGAATTCCAGTCTACCCAAGGCATGCCCCGTGCGAATCAACGCTGCCGTCCCGTCTGGACGGAACGTCTCATCCGCAAGCTGCGCCGACCCGTAACGCCCAATACCGTCGCCGGCAACGGCCTTTATGCCAAAGTCCAACTTCTTCTTGAACAGCGGTACCAGGAAGCTCGCGCCCACGCCGCCGCCTACTTTTGTGTCGTCGAAGGCGCCTGCGGCGCTCCGCACCGGAGTTCCCGTCACTGGGCAGTTCACCACTACGGGCGTAGCTGGAGTTGGCAGATTGGCCGCGTTCGTTCCCGCCACCGCGCACGGGAAAACACGATTTCGGAACGTGCTGATGATTCCAAACAACTCGTAGTGTCCGTATCCAGGATCGGCGGCTACCTTCACGATAACGTCCGGCGCCTTATTTACCGTATACCCGGTCGCATCAAACGAGTTGAACAATCCCGCGGCATCCCCTGGCGCGTTGATGAAGAAGTTCTGCGCTGTCGTTACCGCCCCGAGCGCCGTTGTGTTTGTGAACGTCGAGAACCCACGGCCACCGAGTGTTGCCTGCGGTCCTTCCACCGAAATCGCCGCTGCAAACTTTCCGCCAAAGTCTTTCACTACGCGGAAGCCGTATTGCCGCGCCCATGTGAAGCCCACCACGTATTGCGGGTCGATCTGTTGCGGCAAGTTTTCCAGCCGATTGTTTATGCCCTTGCGGTTTTCCGTGGCCAGAGTCCACATCTGTCTCGATGTGACGCCGGCATTCAGGAAGTCGCCCTCATAGTACCCACTGAGTTTCGCCGTTCCGACCTTGCCCTCGAACAGCACGGTCGCTCGTGACTGCCGCCCGGTGAAGTTACTTTCCGCCACTTTGGACAGCGATGCTCCCGGGAACGGAATGCCCCTAAAATCGCTATTGATGCCGGCGCTCTCCGCCCTCGTGCGCGTAACTGTTTCCGCCGCAATGAATCCGCCTGGCGTGATCGTGATGCCCTTATAGCGAATCGCGGCCGGCCCGGTTTCTTCTGCGGCTTTCGCGGCTTGCTGCCCCTTCGCCACGGTCGCCGCAAGTGAATCGTTGCTAACCTTCAGATCGCTCACCGTCGAATTCAGCGAGTTCGCCGCGCTCTTCACTTCCGCGCTCGTGCTCACCGCTTCCGATGCCTTGCTCGTCGCCTCTATAGCCCGGGAATTCGCCTTCGCCGCTTCGTCCCGCGCTTCATCGATCTGCCGGTCGCGCTTCGCCAGCTCTTCCTTCAACAATTGCAACTGTTCCTGCTGCGATTGCAACGTCTGGCGCAATTCCTCGAGCTCGGCCGCAAACGCCGCGTCGGATTTCTCCGCCTTTTTTGCGGCTTTCGCTTTCCCGGCCTTCGGTGCCTTCGCAGCTCCCCCCGCCGCGGATGGTGAATCGGCCTCTTTCGGTGTATCCGCTAGCGCTGTTCCGCAAGTCAAAAAAATTGACAGTGTTAGTGCTGCAAATTTTTTCATCGCCTCTCTCTTTTACGCAAAATTCGACCCAAACCGGTAAGTATGCGAACCACCCTGCCGCAGGAAGGTAATTGTCGCGTCTTACTGTTGCGTCAAACGAATGTGAATATCCTGTAACAATCGCCAGGACTTCACTCTAATTCGCTGATGTGTTTGAAGTTACGAAGATTACAATTGGCTCGCGGCTTCAGCAACAAGCAAAACGACGAGGGTTCCGGTTTGCTTCGAGGCAAACTAGTCCCGCGGATTCGATGGCACCCGCGCACTGTTCTGTGCACAACCAAAGCACTCCGGCTCCCCCGACAACAACCACTTCCCCGAGCACGCAGAACGGATGAGCGCCACTTCGGCGCACAAATCGTATAAGTCTTGCAACCTTCCCGTCAAGTCACCCTCGCGCGCTTTCGGCTCCCTGTAACGGCGTCCCTTTAGGGCGCCATCTTCGGTTTCAACAGAGCTCAGCTTGTCTTTTGGCCGAGCACTCACTTGTAGCGATGCTCCTGCGGCATCGATATCAACTACCCCAACCCGACTGTGCTACGCTGGCGCGCTGTCTAGGGACATTCATGAAGAACCTATTTCTTCTTTTAATTGTCGCTACCGCGTCCGCGACATTTGCTTCCCCGCGAGCCGATAATCCGGAAGCCACGCAATGGGAGCGACAGGCCCGCAACGTCACCATCACCCGCGACAATTGGGGCATCGCGCACGTTCACGGCAAGACCGACGCCGACGCCGTATTCGGCATGATCTACGCCCAGGCTGAGGACGATTTCAATCGCGTCGAGACCAATTACATCAATGCCATGGGGCGTCTGGCCGAAGCCGAAGGTGAGTCCAAGATTTATCAGGATCTGCGCATGAAGCTCTTCATCGATCCCGACGCGCTGAAAAAGCAGTACGCAGCGAGCCCCGAGTGGCTGAAGAAGCTGATGAACGCCTTCGCCGACGCCCTGAACTACTACCTCTTGAAGCATCCAGACGTAAAGCCCCGCGTCATCACCAGATTTGAGCCCTGGATGGCGTTGAGTTTCACCGAGGGCAGCATCGGTGGCGACATCGAGCGCATCAACCTCGCCCAACTCGAATCCTTTTATGGCAAAGCTCCCGTGAGCGTGCCGCCGTCCGCCGATGACGACGACACCGAGGAGCCACGCGGCTCCAACGGAATAGCCATCGCGCCTTCAAACACTGCCGGCCATCACGCCCTTCTCCTGATCAACCCGCACACCTCTTTCTTCTTTCGCTCCGAGCTGCAAATGGCCAGCGACGAAGGCCTCAACGCCTACGGCGCGGTGACCTGGGGCCAGTTCTTCGTCTATCA
>WNFS01003817.1_pt1 | contig 11471 bp, 9 predicted proteins | sample 5400141 | NCBI WGS metagenome assembly WNFS01 (sample SAMN13153358, study PRJNA577476) | soil metagenome | isolation source: 60 cm saprolite under Madrone tree | place: USA:California | collected 2016-06-14 | reverse complement strand
GTTGCCGGCCCGCATCCAGCGCGGGCGGACACAGCCGCGGCAAAGGATGTCGCAACGATCGGCGACTGCCTGCGCAAGTGGGACAAGCAGGGAGGATCGCAGGAAGCCGACGAGGCGGCCTGCCTCATGACCGTGGCGAAGCCATGCATGGGCGGCGATGAAACGGGCGCAAGCTCGCGGCGCCAGATCGAATGCCTGGATCGCGAGCGGCTGGTCTGGGACAAGATCGTCAACGATTCCTACAAGACCATGATGAACGGCCTCGAGCCTGACCAGCAGACCAAGCTGCGCGAGATGCAGCGATCATGGATTCACACGAGGGATCTGACCTGCGCGTTCTGGTACGATTATTTCCAGGGCACGATGGCCAATCCGATGATCGCGTATTGCAACAACCGCGAGACCGCCCGGCGCGCGATCTTCCTGCGGATTTTTGCCGCGGATATCGCGGAACGGTCCGGCAATTCGCGGCCTGAATAGGAGAGAGTGCGATGTCATCGACGATTCAACCGGCTACCATGAAGGGGCCGGCAATCTTCCTGGCGCAGTTTATCGGCGGTGCACCGCCGTTTGACAGCTTCGACGCCATCTGCGGCTGGGCTGCAGGGCTCGGTTACAAGGGCGTCCAGGTGCCAACCTCCGATCCGCGCCTGATCGACCTCGACAAGGCGGCGGCCTCTCAAACCTACTGCGATGAAATCGCCGGCGTGGCCGCCAGCCACGGTCTGGTGATCACCGAATTGTCCACCCATCTGCAGGGACAACTGGTCGCCGTTCATCCGGCCTATGACGAGGCTTTTGACGCTTTCGCGCCATCGGCGGTTAGAGGCAGACCGAAGGAGCGTCAGATCTGGGCGGTGCACCAACTCGTGAAAGCCGCGCAGGCGTCGCGCCGGTTAGGCCTGCGCGGCAGCGTCAGCTTCACCGGCGCGCTGGCCTGGCCGTTCCTCTATCCATGGCCGCGGCGGCCGCCGGGATTGATCGAGATCGCCTTCGACGAACTGGCTCGCCGCTGGCGTCCGATCCTGGACGCCTATGACGAGGCCGGTGTCGATCTCTGCTATGAGATTCATCCGGGCGAAGACGTCTGCGACGGCATCACCTTCGAAATGTTCTACCAGCGCACCGGCAATCATCCGCGTTGCGCGATCAACTACGATCCCTCGCATTTCGTCCTGCAGCAACTGGACTACCTCGCCTTCATCGACATCTATGCGGAGCGCATCCGCGCCTTCCACGTCAAGGATGCGGAATTCAATCCGACCGGCCGGCAGGGTGTCTATTCGGGTTTCCAGCCCTGGATCGGTCGGGCCGGCCGTTTCCGTTCGCTCGGCGACGGGCAGGTCGACTTCAAGGCGATCTTCTCCCGCATGGCTGCCATCGGGTTTGACCGCTGGGCGGTGCTCGAGTGGGAATGCTGCTTGAAGAACGCCGAGGACGGTGCCCGCGAGGGCGCAGGCTTTATCCGAGACCACATCATCCGCGTCACCGACCGGGCGTTCGATGATTTCGCCGGCGGCGTGGTTGACGGCGCACAGACACGGCGCATGCTGGGTCTGGTCTGAGCAGGAGGACACGATGGCTGAGCCGCGCATTCGACTGGGGATGGTGGGCGGCGGGGAGGGCGCCTTCATTGGCGCCGTCCACCGCATCGCCGCGCGCCTTGATGACCGTTACGAACTGGTGGCCGGGGCGCTCTCCGCCTCGCCCGACAAGGCGATGCGCTCGGCGGCGGCAATCGGGCTTCGGCCGGATCGATCTTATCCGGACTTCCGGACCATGGCGCGGGCCGAGGCGGCAAGGCCCGACGGCATCGAGGCGGTGGCCATCGTCACCCCGAACCACCTGCATGCCCTCGTCGCCGAGGCATTTCTGGAGGCGGGTATTCATATCATCTGCGACAAGCCGCTGACGGCGACCCTGGCGGAGGCGCGCCTTCTGCGCGACAAGGCGCACGCGCAAGGGCTGATCTTCGCGGTCACCTATAATTATTCCGGCTATCCCCTGGTCCGTCACGCCCGCGCCATGGTGCAGGCCGGTGAAGTCGGCGCGATCCGGATCGTGCAGGTCGAATACCCGCAGGATTGGCTGGCCGGCCCGCTCGAGGCCACCGGCCAGAAGCAGGCCGACTGGCGTACCGATCCGGTCCGCTCCGGTCCCGGCGGCTGCATCGGCGACATCGGCACACACGCCTACCAGCTGGCGTATTTTGTCAGCGGAATGATGCCCGAACAAATCCTCGCTGAGGTAACCACCTTCGTGCCGGGCCGACGCGTTGATGACAATGTGCAGATTTTGCTGCGCTATCCCAATGGAGCGCGGGGCGCGTTATGGGCGAGCCAGGTTGCGCCGGGTCAGGACAATACACTTCGCCTGCGGGTCTTCGGCGAAAACGGTGCGCTGGACTGGCGCCAGGAAGAGCCGAACTGCCTGATCTGGTCGCCGCTCGGCGAGGCGCCGCGATTGATCCGTCGCGGCACGGCGGCGATGAACTCCAGCGGCCAGCGCGTTAGCCGCATCCCACCCGGCCATCCCGAGGGGTATCTGGAGGCGTTTGCAACGATCTATACCGAGGTCGCTGCGTGCATCATGGCGCGCCGGACCGGTTCCTCCATCGATCCGGCGGTGACCTTTCCGACAATCGAGGACGGTTTTGCCGGTGTCGCGATGGTGGACGCCGCCTTGCGCTCGAGCGCAGCCGGCGGTCTCTGGATGGCGACGGCGCGGTGAATGCCGACCTGACGTCGTGAGGTGCTTGTTGATCGCGGCGCATTCACGCCCAGCCGCCATCCACGACATAATGCTGCGCGGTGCAGGCTGAGGCGTCGTCGGAAGCGAGGAAGACCGTGAAGTTCGCGAGTTCGTCCGGCGTGAGCTTCCGCTTCAGGCATTGGCGGCGCATCAGCTCGGCTTCGCTTTCGGGCGTCAGCCATTTTTCGATCTGGCGCTCGGTCATGATCCAGCCGGGCGCGATCGCATTCACCCGGATGTTGCTGGGGCCGTAGTCGCGCGCGAGCGAGCGCGTCAGCCCGATCACGCCGGACTTGCTCGCCGTGTAGGCCGCCATGCCGCCTTGCCCCACCATCCAGGAGGTCGAGCCGAAGTTGATAATGACGCCTTGCCCGGCGGCCTTCATGCCCGGCAGCACGGCTTGCGCCGCGAAGAACTGATGCTTCAGGTTCACCGCGATCCGGTCGTCCCAATACTCCGGCGTCACCTCCTCGGTCGGGTGCCGTTCGTCATGCGCCGCGTTGTTGATGAGGATCGCGGTCGGCCCGTGCGCCTTGCATGCGTCTGCGACGCCGGCGCGCAGCGCCGGGATGTCGGTGAGATCGACACGCTGAAAATACGCGGCGAGCCCCTGGCCGGACAGCTCCCGCGAAAGACCCATGCCCGCCTCTTCATTGATGTCGAAGAACACGACGGTTGATTTCTGGCGCGCGAAAACGCGCACGATCGCTGCTCCGATCCCCGATGCGCCGCCGGTGACCAGGACGACCTTGCCGGCAAGGTCCGGATAGATGGCGGCCATGGCTGTTTTTCTCCCAAGCAAGCTTAATTGGTCGGCGCTTGATGGTTATAGATCAAAATCTGAGTTGCGCACCTCAAGAAATGCGATAGCTTCGCCGCAACCGGCCAACTGACGCCGGAACGGAGGATTCTCATGGGACTGCTGACAGCAGGACTGCTGCAAAGGCTGGTGTTGGCTGCCGCCGTGCTGACGGTGGCGGCCGCGGGCGCCGCGGCAGAGACCACCGTGAAGTGGCTCCACATCGAGGCCAATCCGGCCCAGGTGAAGATCTGGGAGGAGGTCGCGCGCACCTATGAAGCCGGCCATCCCGGCGTCAAGATCGAGATGCAGTTCCTCGAGAACGAGGCGTACAAGGCAAAGCTGCCGACCATCCTGCAATCCAAGGACCGGCCGCACATTATCTATAGCTGGGCGGGCGGCGTCCTGAAGTCGCAGATCGAGGCTGGCGTCCTCGAAGACATCACCGATCAGGTGAAGGGTTTTGGCGACACCATCACGCCGGCGGCGCTCGCCGTCTTCAGCCAGAACGGCCGTGTCTACGGCTTGCCCATCGCGTTGTCGCAGGTCGGCTTCCTCTACAACAAGGACTTGATGGCGAAAGCCAAGGTCGACGCCGCCACAATCAGGACCTGGGGCGATCTGCTGGCCGCGGTGAAGGCGCTGAAGGCGGCCGGCGTCACGCCGATCGTGGTCGGCGGCGCCGACAAGTGGCCGCTGCATTTCTACTGGACCCACCTTGCGGTGCGGATCGGCGGCAAGGCGGCGTTCGATGCGGCGCTGCGCGGCGAGAACGGCGGCTTCGCCGGAGCGACGTTCCAGCAGTCCGGCGAGCTGTTCAAGCAGCTCGTCGACCTGCAGCCGTTCCAGAACGGCTTCCTCGGCTTCAAGAATCCGCAGGCCGTCGGATATTTCGGCGACGGCAAGGCCGCGATGACACTGGCCATCAGTACGACCTATCATCTGCAGCGCGCGCTCGCCGCTGACAAGGTCGGCCTCGGCGAGGACAAGATCGGCTGGTTCGATTTTCCCGTCGTGCCCGCCGGCAAGGGCGCACCGAGTGATACGCTCGGCGGCATCACCGGCTGGCTCATCACCAAAAGCGCGCCGCAGGAGGCCGTCGATTTTCTCAGGTCCTTTATCTCCAGGGACGTGCAGACACGGCTCGCCGCCGGAAATTTCCTGATTCCCGTGGTGAAGGGGGCCGACGCAGGCCTCAACAACTCCTTCATGAAGCGGATCGCCGAAAACCTGGCGAAGTCGAACTACCATCAGAACTTCTACGACCAGAGCCTCGGTCCGTCGGTCGGCCGCGTCGTCAACGACGCCGCCGCAGAAATCGCCGGCGGCAGCATGACGCCGCAGCAGGCGGCGGCTGCGATCGAGGCCGCGTGGAAACAGGGTAACTGACGGTGCGCGGACAAACGGCAGGCGCGCCGCCGCTCGTCTCCATGAGATCGTCGATGGGGCCGCTGCCGGTCCGCCGCTCCCTTCGCGACGGCCGGTTTGCGGTGCTGGTGCTGTTTCTGCCGCCCGCGCTCGTTCTGTTCACATTGTTCGTCGTGCTGCCGATCGGCGAGGCCGCCTGGTATTCCGGCTTCAACTGGAACGGCTTCGGCAAGCCGACCAACTGGATCGGCCTCGACAATTACCGCTTCGTTCTGGAAACCCGCGCCTTCTGGCTCGCGCTGCGCAACAACGGCCTGATCATCGCCGTCTCGCTCCTGATCCAGCTGCCGCTGGCGTTGGCGCTCGCGCTGACGCTGGCCGAGCGCTTTCGCGGCGCGATCGCATTGCGCATGCTGTTCTTCCTGCCCTATATCCTGGCCGAGATCGCGACCGGCCTGATCTTCAGCTTCGTCTATGACGGCGACTATGGCCTCGTCGCATCGATCTGGCACGCGTTCGGCGCCGAGGCGCCGTATCTGCTCGCCAGCACCGACACCGCCATGCTGGCGGTCCTGATCGTCATCGTCTGGAAGTACTTCGGCTTCCACATGATGCTGTTCATCGCGGCGCTGCAGGGCATGGACAGGAATCTCGTCGAGGCGGCGCGCATCGATGGCGCCACGAGGCCGCAGCTGCTGCGCTATGTGGTGATTCCGCTGCTCTACCCGACGATCCGGCTCTCGGTGTTCTTCGCCGTCGTCGGCTCGCTGCAATTGTTCGACCTGGTGATGCCGCTGACGCGCGGCGGCCCGGCGGATTCGTCGAACACCATGGTGAGCTTCCTCTACAACAACGGCATCTCGCGGATGCGGGTCGGCTACGGCAGCGCCATCGGCGTGATCCTGTTCGTGATCTGCGTCACCTTCGCCTTTACCTACAAACGCTGGTTCATGCGCGATGAGTAACGTTGAGACGAACCGTCCTGCCGTCGACCTCGCGGCGCTCCTCAAGGCGCTGTTTCTCGCGCTCGTCGCCACCTTCGTGCTGGTGCCGCTGCTGGCGACCGTGCTCGGCGGCTTCAAGTCGCTCGGCGAACTGCGCGTCAATCCGTTCGGCCTGCCGCATCACTGGGAATGGTCGAACTACGCCGACATCCTGGTCTCGAAGCGCTACTGGCAGCTGTTGCGCAACTCGATGATCATCTCGACGCTGACCGTGACGCTGACGCTGATCGTCGCGTCGATGGCAGCGTTCACCTTTGCCCATGTGAAATTCTTCGGCAGCTCGATGCTGCTGAGCTACCTGACGCTGGGCCTGTTGTTTCCAGCCGCGACCGCGGTGCTGCCGCTGTTCATCAAGGTGCGCGACCTCGGGCTGCTCGATAGCTATTTCGGGGTGGCGCTGCCGCAGGTGGCGTTCAGTCTCGCGATGAGCATCCTGTTGCTGCGGCGCTTCTTCAAGGATCTGCCGCACGAATTGCTGGAAGCCGCGCGGGTCGATGGCTGCAGCTACATCAACTTCTTCCGCTACGTGACGCTGCCGCTGTCGCGGCCGATTCTGGCCACCGTCGGCACCATCACCTTCGTCAACAGCTGGAACGCCTATCTGCTGCCGCTGGTGATGCTGAACACCGACGAGCTCTATCCATGGCCGCTAGGCATCATGGTCTATCAGGGCGAATATTCGTCCGAGTGGCATCTGATCCTGGCTTTCATCACGCTGACGATCCTGCCGACCATCATTCTGTTCCTGTTCGCGCAAAAGCACATTGTCGCCGGCCTCACAGCGGGCGCGGTCAAGGGATGACAGGTCGCGCCGCCGCGCGCATCGACTAATATGGAGCATGCAATGCGAAAAGTCGGTATCGGACTCATCGGCTGCGGCAATATCAGCGCCGCCTATCTGAAGGCGGCGCAGCGCTTTCCCATCCTCGACATCAAGGCGGTGGCCGACATGCGCAGCGAGGCGGCGGAGAAGCGAGGGGCCGAATTCGGCCTGCCGTGGATGCGCGTCGACCAGTTGCTCAAGCGCGACGACATTGAAATCGTCATCAATCTTACCGTGCCGCTCGCCCACACCGACGTCAGCCTCGCCGTGCTCAACGCCGGCAAGCATGTGCATTCGGAAAAGCCGCTCGGCGTGAATGTCGCCGAGGCGAGGAAGGTGATGGATCTCGCGGCGCAAAAGGGTCTCCGCGTCGGCTGCGCGCCGGATACATTCCTCGGCGGCGGCCATCAGACCGCGCGCAAGCTGATCGACGACGGCGCGATCGGCACGCCGGTCGCCGGCAGCGCCTTCTTCATGTGCCCGGGGCACGAACGATGGCACCCTGCGCCGGGCTTCTACTATTTGCGCGGCGGCGGACCGATGCTCGACATGGGTCCGTATTACATCACCGACCTGGTGCAGCTTCTGGGTCCGGTCGCAAGCGTGATGGGCTCGACGGCGCGACCGAAATCGGAGCGGCTGGTGACGAGCGAGCCGATGAAGGGCAAGCTTATTCCAGTGGAGGTCGCGACCCATGTCGCCGGCACCCTGGAATTCGAGAGCGGCGCGCTGGTCTCGGTCGCGATGAGCTTCGACGTGCTGAACCACCGGCATGCCCCGATCGAAATCTACGGCGACAGCGGCAGCATGCTGGTGCCTGACCCCAACCGTTTCGGCGGCGAGGTGCAGGTGGCGAAGACCGGCGGGGAGTGGGAATCGGTCCGGCTCGCCCATGGTCATGTCGACGGCGAACTCCGCTCGATCGGTGTCGCCGACATGGCGACGGCGATCGTCACCGACCGGCCGCATCGCGCCAGCGGCGCGCTCGCGTTCCATGTTCTCGAAGTCATGGAGGCGTTCCAGACCTCCTCCGACGAAGGTCGGCGCGTGAAGATCGGAAGCCGCGTCGACAGGCCGGCGATGATGCCAGCGGGGCGCGAAACCGGACAGATTGATTGAGAGGCAACAACAATGCGCAAGGCGATGATCGTATGGGGCGGCTGGCCGGGACACGATCCCGATCTGTGCGCCTCAATGATACGGGGCTGGCTGAAGCCGGAGGGATTCGACGTCCGGATCGAGACCACGACGGCGGCATTTGCCGATCCGGCGATCCATGACCTGTCCTTGATCATTCCCATCTACACCATGTCGAAGATCGAGAAGCCGGAAGCCCTCAATCTGTGTGCGGCGGTGCAGAGCGGCGTCGGGCTGGCCGGCCATCACGGCGGCATGTGCGATGCCTTCCGCGATTCGGTGGACTATCAGTTTCTCTGCGGCGGCCAGTGGGTGGCGCATCCGGGCAACATCATCGACTACAGGGTCGACCTGACGAAGCCGGATGATCCGATCATGCAGGATCTGAAAAGCTTCGAGCACCGATCCGAGCAGTATTACATGCATGTCGACCCCGCCAACGAGGTGTTGGCGACCACGACCTTCACCGGCGAGCACGCGCCCTGGATCGAGGACGTGGTTATGCCGGTGGTGTGGAAGAAGCGCTATGGCGAGGGCCGGGTGTTCTACTCCTCGCTCGGCCATCGCGCCTATGAACTCGACGTACCGGAGATCAGGACGATCATGACCCGCGGTATGCTGTGGGCGGCACGCTGATGGCGAGGGGTGAAACCAGTCCGGCCGGACGCGCGAGGCTCGAAGACGTCGCGCGCGCGGCCGGCGTTTCGCCGGCGACTGTCGACCGCGTGGTCAACCGACGCGAGGGGGTGCGCCAAAAAACCATCGCGCGCGTGGAAGCTGCCGTTGCCAAGCTCGGCTACCGCGCCGATCCCGCGGCGACGCGGCTTGCGCGCAACCAGAGCTTCCGCTTCGCGTTCATCCTGCCGACCGGCAGCAACAGCTTCATGGCGAACCTGACCGAGCAGGTTCAGCGCAGCGCGGATTGGCTCGCCAGCCAGCGGGCCTTCATCGATGTCGTTCAGGTCGACGTGTTTGATCCGGATGCGCTGGCGGGCACGCTCGGGCAGTTGTCGCCGGCCTATCACGGCGTTGCGACGGTCGCGCTCGATCATCCGCGCGTCCGCGCCGCAATCGACGATCTCGTCGTCCGCAACGTCGCCGTGGTGACGTTGGTGTCGGACGCGCCGAGCTCGCGCCGCATGCATTATGTCGGCATCGACAATCCCGCTGCCGGCCGCACCGCGGCGACCCTGATGGGCCGCTTCCTGTCGGGACGCAAGGGCACTGTGGGCGTCATCGCCGGATCGTTGTCGCTGCGCGACCATGCAGAGCGCCAATTCGGATTCCACCAGATCCTATCGAGCGAATATCCCGATCTGACGGCGCTGCCGGCGCTTCAGGGGCGCGATGACAGCGAATGCACGCGGGTGCTGACGGCCGACCTGCTGAAACAGCATCCCGGCCTGCTCGGCATCTACAGCGCCGGCGCCGGCAACCGGGGCATCGCCGCGGCGTTAGAGGGGGCGCGTAAGGCTCGCGACATCGTCTGGATCGCCCATGAACTGACCCATCACACCCGCCGCTTTCTGCTGCATGGCACGATCGACGCCATCATCAACCAGGACCCCGGCCACGAGGCCCGCTCGGCGGCGCGGATCCTGCTCGCGCATTGCTGGGCCGAGCCGATCGTTCTCGATCAGGAACGTATCCGCATCGACATATTTCTCCGGGAAAATCTGCCTTAGCTTATGATGAGTTCAGGTTGAACCGTTTTACAAACCCGGCGCAAACACATTTCAAAGACACTTTCAAAAACAGCGGCTGCCACTTGCGACGTCAATCGCTCGTATCCAGATTTCTGGTCGACTGAACCCGATCTTCGGATATAAATCACGATTTCTGTTGTTGATCGAATTCCTCGTGGCTAGATTGCCTGCGCAGGGTGCCAAAAAGAGCACTTCGCGATCGGGGAGAAAACGATGAGCCGCATTCGTGCACTGCTGCTGGCGGCGTGTGCCTTGACGTCGCAACTTTTCCTGTCGATGAGTTCGAGCGCACAGGGCATTCCGCAAAACATTCCAAGAAAAGAACTGCTGATTCTCGAGAACCCGGAAGGGACCATCAAGAACGCCGGTTGGTTCAACATCTGGGCGATCAACGCCGGTTCGCAGTCGAACGGCTTGCAGCAGTCGGCGCTGGACACGCTCTGGTACATCGATCCGGAAAGCGGCCTCGATGGCGTCTGGGATAACTCGTTGGCCTCCGACAAGCCGCAATACAACGCCGACTTCACCGAAATGACGGCGAAGTTGCGCAAGGGCATCTACTGGAGCGACGGTGTCGAGTTCACCGCCGATGACGTGATTGCAACCGTGATGACCCAGATCAAAAATCCGGGGATGCGATTCAGTGCCGTCCTGGCCAGCAATGTCGCGTCGGCCGAAGCGCCCGATCCTTACACGGTGGTGTTCAAGCTCAAGAAGCCGAACTCGCGCTTCCATGCCAACTTCACCGTGCGATGGAATGCGATCTGGATCCTGCCCAAGCATATTTTCGACAAGGTGGAAGACCCGTCCAAATTCGATTTCAACAAGCCGGTTTCGCTCGGTGCCTATGTGTTGAACAGTTACGACCCCGACGGCAAATGGTACATCTGGCAATTGCGCGATGACTGGAAGCGCACGACGCTCGCGCGCTTTGGCACGCCGGGCCCGAAATATCTCGCTTACGTCGATCCCGGCCCGCCGGACAAGCGCGTGATCGCCCAGCTCAACCATGAACTCGACGTGATCCACGATATCGCGCCGGAAGGCATGTTTGCGCTGGCCAAGCAGAGCAAATCGACGGTCGCGTGGTTCAAGGGTTTCCCCTATGGCCATCCGGATCCGACGCTGCCGGCCGTGATTTTCAACGACCAGAACGAAATGTTCAAGAATCCGGACGTGCGTTGGGCATTGGCGCTGCTGATCGACATCAAGGCGGTATCGATGGCGGCCTATCGGGGTGCGGCGACGATATCGGCGATCGGCGTGCCGCCGACGGGTACTCATCCGGCGGCGTATCACGAGCCGATGGAAGCCTGGCTCAAGGACTTCGAGATCGATACCGGCAAACGCAAGATCAAGCCGTACGATCCGACCGTCGGCAAGCAGATCGCCGACATGCTGCGTCCTTCGATGGGCGAGCAGATTCCGTCGGATCCGAAGGAGATCGCCCGCGCCTTCGGCATGGGCTGGTGGAGGACCGATCCGCAGGCGGCGCAGGAGCTACTTGAGAGAGCCGGCTTCAGCAAGCGCAATGGTGCCTGGATGATGCCGGACGGAAAGCCCTTCACCATTCGTGTCATGGTCGAAGGCGATCTGCGTCCGGTGATGACGCGCGCCGGCACCATGATCGTGCAGCAATGGAAACAGGCGGGGATCGACGCCAAGGTCGATGTGGCGCAGGGCACGTTGCCGACGCGCCGGGCCGCCGGCGATTTCGATACCTTCATCGGCTGGAGCGTCGAGACCTGGGGAGGCCATCAGGACCTGTCCTACTTCATGGACAGCTGGCATTCGCAGTTCGTCGCCGAAGCCGGTAAGCCGCAGCCCGCGCGCAATTGGCAGCGCTGGTCGAGCCCGGCGCTCGACAAGATCATCGAGCAAAC
>WNFS01003816.1_pt1 | contig 11473 bp, 11 predicted proteins | sample 5400141 | NCBI WGS metagenome assembly WNFS01 (sample SAMN13153358, study PRJNA577476) | soil metagenome | isolation source: 60 cm saprolite under Madrone tree | place: USA:California | collected 2016-06-14 | reverse complement strand
GCCAGCGAAAACACCAACGCCAACGCGCCTGCAAGTAATCTGGAAATGCTTTGCATGTTTTTCCCTCAGAAGGGACTTAGGACTGCGCTGTTCCGATTTTCGTGGACGGCCCCTGTCCCTCCACGAACCCCTGCCAGGGACTACTCATTCAACGGAACCGCGTTAGAGCGTCTTGGCACTTCCCCGCTCCTGAAACTAACGTTTCACTCCCGAAGTGTCAAGAACCCAAAAAATGAATTTTTGAATTTATTGAATCTGTTCTGAAAACCACTTAACGTGCAATATCTTCTGCAGATTAGCGGCCCGTCCATTCTTCGCTTGACGTACCTACGCTCCAGCGAGACCATTGCGTTGGGCCAGTTCCACGCAACCCGCCCACTCGACGCAACGTCTAAGTAAATGAACCACATCCCCGAGATGGGGCAAAAATGACTCTCCGGTCCTTCTTCTGTTCCACCTTCTGTTCCACTATTCTCTTGCTTCTTACCCTGCTGTTCGCCGGCGTGCATCCTGCCGCTGCCGATTCGAGCCACGCCCGCATTATCCGCCTCAGCCTCGTTCAGGGCGATGTGCGCTTCACGCGAGATACCCACGGCGACCCGCTCACCGATCAAAAAGCCATCTGGGAGACCGCCGTGCTCAATCTCCCCATCCGACAGGGCTACGTCGTTGCCACGGACCAGGGCCGCGCTGAAGTTGAATTTGAAAATGGCGCCATGGCCTTCCTGAGTGAAAACACGGTCCTTGAGTTCTACGATCTTTCTCTGGATGACGGCGCGCGTACGACGCGCTTGGTTCTTCGCCAGGGCACGGCATCGTTCTACGTGAACCCCGCCAGCGGCGACTACTTCAGCGTTACCGGCGGCGATTTCACTGTCGAAGCCTCCGGCCGCGCCGGCTTCCGCATGGACAATTTCGATGACGGCAGCAATGTCAACGTCCTCAAGGGCTACGTCAACGTTCGACACAAGGACAACACCACCCCGCTCGAAAAAGGCCAGTCTCTCACCATGCGTACCGGCGAAGACTCTTCCGTCAACGTTGGCCGGCTTCCCGAAAACGACGATTTTGACCACTGGGTCTCCGGCCGCGAGGACAGCGTTGTAACCGCCACCTCCGCCGCGATGCAATACACCAGCTCGCCCTATTATTCTTCCGGCTTCGGTGATCTCTACACCTACGGCTCTTGGTATCCCATTGCCGGCTACGGTAACTGCTGGCGGCCCTATGGCGTTGGCCTCGGATGGTCGCCGTTCGATTACGGCTACGGCAATTGGTATTTCGATTCGTTCCTCGGCTGGTCGTTTATCGGCTACCAACCGTGGGGTTGGCTGCCGTATCACTTCGGCGGATGGATCTTCGAACCCGGTTTTGGCTGGGTTTGGGCGCCGACTGGTTTTGGCGTTTGGAACAGGCGCGTCCCCTGGCGCCCCGTCACCGCTGTTTGGGTTCGCTCCGGCGGCACGCTGGGAATTGTTCCCGCCCATCCGCTGGACGCGCGCGGCAAGACACCCCTCAATCTCGGCCAGGGCGTGCTGCCGGTTGGCGGCCCTGCTGCTTCCGTGAGCGCAGCCGGCAACAGCAGCACAAACTGGAAAGTTCTCAAACGACCCCCGCGAGAAGCGTTGGTCAGCAGTGTCGCCGCGTCTTCACCTCCGGCACGCCTCTCGCGCACTGTCCTTGCCGGCAATGCCACGTCGCGTGTTGTGACGCTCAACAAGGATTCCTCCATCGCTTACGACCCGCACGAGCATCGCTTCGTGAACAATAATGCTCTCCCGCAAGAAAACAGGACGGAGAACCGCGCAGCCGACAGGCACACTGAGAATGCTGGCATCTCGACGGCAACCGCCACACGCGTTCCCGGCGCATCAGCTTCCGAGCGCGCTGGAATCTCTACCGCGACCGTCACGCGCGCTCCTGGCGCGGCAACAGTTCCGGAGCGCGCTGGAATCTCCACCGCAACGGTCCCGCGTCCGCCGCGCAACATGACACCACCTGCACCGCCTAGGGCTTCCGCCTTTGGGGGCGACCGGGGCGGGTCGAGCGCAGGTTCATCCCGATGGTCCGCGTCCGGGCGTTCTTCTGCGCCGTCCGCGCCGGCATCGCATCCTGCGCCTGCTCCTTCGGGCCACCCGCACTGAATATTTTCTCTTGAACGAAAAAAAAGGATAACACTTTGGATATCACGGCTGGAGCGATGGCAACGTGCATGCTAGTGTTATGAAGTGACGTTCTATCCGGGAACGCCCTAAGTCACGATAAGAATCGGATCAAACGACAGTAACAGGGCAATATGAGAGCTATCCAAACGCTGCTTGTGTCGCTGGTTTCGGCTATGGCTCCGATGGCGATGGCTGCACAAGGTTCGGGATCACCGGTCGTTGGCAGCGGTACGCCCGAATTGATCCAGGATATGGCAAAGCTCCCGCCCACGGAGATCGAGCGGCAGCTACCTGCCGCCCATCCGGCCGACTATTACGTCTACGCCAATCAACTCTGGGCGGTGGGAAACAAAGACAAAGCCGTGTTTTGGTTCTATGCGGGCCAGCTGCGTTATCGGTTTCATCTTTTGGCCAATCCAGGGGCTGACCCGTCCGGCGATCCTGCACTCTTCGCGTCTTTGCAAGACACGATCGGACGGCCCATTAACCTCTACGCTGGCTCTGACTTGAAGAAGTGGATACAGGAAATCGACGCGGTCCTGGCATGGGATGAGGCCACCGCGAATGGGTTCACCTCGAAGGCCAATCACAAGAGCGAGTTGCAGAAGGCACGTGGGGGCTTAGCGGAGTTGCGCGACTATCTTGCCACGCACGGCGATGAAATCCGTAAACAGAGGGAGCAGCAAGGAGTGGGCAACGTCGGCGTCGCGAACGGAACCTACGTTGAAGAGCACAACGAAAAGATGCCAGAGGATTGGCCAGCACTCGCACCCCAATCCTCTCCTGCAAAGATCGCTGGCATTTATGTGGAAAGCTTTGACGCTTACCTTGGGCCAATCCTGTTTTTCGAGGATCAACACAAGGTTCTTGGCGCAACGTCATTCGAACTCAGCGTCGCGACGCCAGCCACGCTTGTGGTCATCGCCAGGAAAGGTGACCAGGAGGTGCTCCGGAGGGCAATCCCTATTCGTGAAGAAAATGGAGCCTTCGTTTTTGAGGAGCACCGTGCGGCCGAGCAGGTCGGGCTTAGTGAGGGCGGTGCCCGAGAGACCGTCTATCTTCGCGTCAACAGTGCCGGTGAACTTGTCATTCAGCGTGAATCGCTGACTGAAGGGAAGTACAAAAACAAGCCGATACCGATTCGACTCTCATACACGTTTTGGAACCGAGCGAAGCGGCTTGCGGCAAAGTAACCCGTGTTCCCGGATTGGAGACTGGGCGATCAGTGTCGATCTCGTAGATGCAACCACTCCAGCCGTGATTTCCAAGTGTCATCCTCTTTTTTCGTTTCACGCCATTGCTATTCGGACAGTGTCCCAATTATCTCTCAGTGAAAAATCATGCCCGCATATCCCACCACCGCGTCGCGGTCTCCGGAAACATCTCCTGAGGTCGCATACCGTACCAACTCCGCGTTCTTCGCGCCCATCGCACGCACGGCCGTCAGCATCGCCACAGCCGGCCCCAATCCGCACATGGAAATTTCTTCTCTCCGGCAGGTGTCGTACAACCCGCGCGCATCCATCGCCAGCAATTGGTCCATCGCTTTTCCGTCTTTCCTTCGTGTGGTCGCATCATCCTCATAGTGATTCAAATCCGACGTTGTCAGAAGCAGCGCATCCTCGCTCTGCGCCGCCAGCACTCGCGCCATAGCCTCGCCCACACTCACCAGGTCTTCGTAGCGCACAGTCCCTAGCGCCACCGGCGCAAACGTAAATCCCGGCGCGAGAACTTGTAAGAAAGGGAGTTGCACTTCCAGGGAATGCTCCCCGCCGTGCGCCACGCTGTCTTCTTGCAACAAGCGGCACGCGCCACGCAGGGTTTCCGCGAGCGAAGCATCAATTTCCACGTCGCCCAGCGGCGTCCGCCATGCTCCCTTCGAAAGAATCGCCACCGGCTCCCCGCGCGGAAAATGGCGCACGCCCAGGATCAAAATCCTTTTCGGCAAGGCGACACGCGCAAACACCGCCCCCGCCACGTGCCCCGAATACACATATCCCGCGTGCGGCACCAGGCATGCTTTTACCTGTGCCGGCACGTTTCCCAGTTCTTTTTTCGTATATTTATTGACCATCGACGTGAGTTCCGCGGGATTGGAAGGGTAGAAGCGTCCGGCTACGGCGGGAAGGCGAAGCATTTGTTGCTCCGCGGATCAAATGGGCTTCGAGGGTTTGCCCTTTATATTCATTGCCTTCATCGTGGTGGGGTCGTAGAAGATCGTCACCTTGTCGCCGTACTGGTAGCCGCCCTTGTCGACAATTTGTTGCATCTTGGCGGAGACCTTTTCGCTGAGGGGAAACGTTTGGATACCCAGGTCGTTGCCCTTGGCGCGCGCGGTGATCTGCGCGATGTTCGCGTGCATCACCGTGCCCTCAAACTTTGCCCACTTCGACGGCTTCGGCTTCAGTGCGTTTATCACGATCGGCACAGCCGTATCGACGACAATGGGAGTAATCACAGGGTCCTGCGCCGCGGCGGGCAAGCTGCAAAAACCTGCCAGCAGCAGCAATCCAGGCAACCCCGTCCCCGCTATTTTCCCCATGCGCTTCATTCCATGTCGTCCACTGCGATCCGCAGCGATTTCAGAAACCGCACGTCCTGCGGCGTCACCGTCAGCCGCGCCGTTGGCTTCTTTTGCCTGTCCGATTCTTCCATCGATTCCTGATCAACCTGGATGCGCAGCGACTCCAGAAATCGCTTATCCAATGTCGTCAGCTGCGCCGCTTCCGCGGCTGCTGCGTCGCGCCTTGCCAGCCCGATCGTCGCGTCCAGTTTCAGCACAATGTCATAGCCGTGCGCCCTCACACCGGCGATCGCCCCGGTGATGCGGTCAGACTCGGACACGGTGTCATTGATCGCGTGTCCTAATTCACGCAAGAGACTTTTTAGGTGATCGTCGAGTTGCAAGGCTGGCTCTCCCTTACTTCTGAGTTTATTTTAGGCCTACTTTTTCTAGGATACAAGGAAGGTTCGCACCGTTGTCTCCAATCTGTCCACAGTACTCTCGTCCAGTCCTTGCGTACCATTTGGGCGGCAGGAGCGTTCTCTGCTTCTTTTGCGTTAAACTGCTCTCATGTCTACGGCAGCGCGCGCAGAGGCACGGGCGCAGCAGCAGGGCGGATTCGCACGCTTCTGGCGCACGCTCAAGCAGCTTTTTTATGAGATGACGGGCGCGGCTTTCGCCATATTTGCTTTCGGCTGGCTCAATGCTGCTTTCCGCGCCTGGACCCGCGACGTCGCCCACTGGCTCATCGCCATGGCCCTGGTGGTCGCGGCTCTTTTCGCGTTTTTCGCGGTGACGTCGTTCCGCCGCGCGCGCAAGCTGTAGCTGGATTTTCGGTCTTTGTCGGGAGGGCTTGTTTACCCCGAGCGTAGTCGATTCTTGATTCCGACTCACTGTCGGAAAGGCCCGTTGTTGCTAAATATCATGTCCGACGCAAAAACCAAATTCGCCGAGCGAAAGGCTCACTTCACCACCATCTCCGGTCTTCCCATTGAGGGCCTCTACACCGAAGAGAGTCTCCCCAATTGGGACCCACAAGAAGCGCTCGGTTATCCCGGCGAATTTCCTTACACGCGCGGCATCTACCCGACGATGTACCGCGGCCGATTCTGGACCATGCGCCAGTACGCCGGCTTCGGCAGCGCCGTCGAATCCAACCAGCGCTACCGTTATCTCCTCAGCAAGGGGCAGGCGGGTCTCTCCGTTGCCTTCGATCTTCCCACGCAGATCGGCATGGACTCCGATGATCCGCTCGCGCGCGGCGAGGTCGGCAAAGTCGGCGTGGCCATCGATTCTCTTGAGGACATGGAGACTCTCTTTGACGGCATCCCGCTCGAAAAAGTCTCCACATCCATGACCATCAACGCCACAGCCGCGATTCTCCTGTGCCTCTACGTCGCGGTCGCAAAAAAACAAGGTGCGAGCCTCGCCAAGCTTTCCGGCACCGTCCAAAATGACATCCTCAAGGAATACATCGCGCGCGGCACGTACATCTATCCCGTGCGCCCGGCGATGCGCATCGTCACCGATATTTTCGCGTGGTGCCGCGACTCGCTTCCCAAGTGGAATACCATTTCTATTTCCGGCTATCACATCCGTGAAGCAGGCTCGACTGCCATCCAGGAAGTCGCTTTCAGCCTTGCCGACGGCATTGCTTACGTTCAAGCCGCTCTCGACGCCGGCCTCGGCGTCGATAACTTCGCGCCGCAGCTATCTTTCTTCTTCAACGCTCATAACGATTTGCTCGAAGAGATCGCCAAGTACCGCGCCGCCCGCCGCCTGTGGGCCCGCATCATGCGCGATCGCTTCGCCGCGCGCGATCCGCGCTCGTTGCTTCTGCGCTTCCACGTGCAGACTGCCGGCTCATCCCTCACGGCGCAACAACCGGAAAACAACATCGTCCGCGTCGCCATTCAAGCGCTCGCCGCCGTTCTTGGCGGTTGCCAATCCTTGCACACCAATTCCATGGACGAAGCGCTCGCGTTGCCCACGGAAGACGCCGCCCTCATCGCTCTGCGCACCCAGCAAGTCCTCGCCCATGAAACTGGCGTTACCAATACGGTCGACCCCGTCGCCGGCTCCTACGCCATCGAGCACCTCACCAACGAAATCGAAAGAGGCGCCCTCGCCTACATCGACAAATTGGATTCCATGGGCGGAATGTTGCGCGCCATCGAAGCCGGCTTCGTCCAGGGAGAAATCCAGAAAGCTGCGTACGAATTTCAGCGCGCCATCGAGAAAAAAGACCAAATCGTTGTCGGTGTGAACGATTTCATTGCCGAAGAACCCCGTACCATCCCCACCCTCCGCATTGACGCTGAAATCGAGCGCACCCAAATCGCCCGCTTGAACGCCCTGCGCGCCAAACGCGACTCCGCCCGCGCCCAATCCGCCCTTGCCGAACTCCAGCGCCGCGCCGCCACCACTGAAAATCTTCTCCCCGCCATCCTCGCCGCCGTCGAAGCCCACGCCACCATCGGCGAAATCTCCGATGCCCTCCGGCGCGTCTTCGGCGAATATCAGGAATCCGTGATTATCTGAATTGGGGGAGGCGCTATGTTCGAGATTGTCTTGCTCATCGTCGCGGCAGGCGGCATCGCAGCCTACGCTCGTGGCCGTGGAGGAAACCCGATTGTCTGGGGAGGCCTCGGTGTTGGCGGCTATGCTTTTCTGAACTACGTCCTGCCGGTAATCTTGATTTACCTTCACCGGCCTTTGAATTCCGATTCTCGCATGTGGCTATTCATGGTCGCGGCCGCGTGGGTCGGTATCGTGGCTTTTTGTGCGCGTTTCCTGTTGGGAAGTTCCCGAGAGAAGCCCTCAGGCATGTGGTCCTGCCCAAACTGCAAGTATCTCAATCAGCAGTACGCCGTCATTTGCGAAGCGTGCCGGCAGCCCTATGGTAAGTCTGCGCCTCCCGCCTGACCTGCGCTAATTCCACTGACCCCAGAGCAGGCTGTCACCGCGCTCACGCTATAGTATCCTTCCCTCCAGAATTCCAAGATCACATGAAACTCATCCTCGCTTCCGCTTCCGTCCGCCGCGCCGAAATTCTCCACGAGGCCGGTTTCTCCTTCACTGTGCTCCCCTCCGCCATCGACGAAACTCCTTACCCTGCCGAATCGGCCCACGCTCTCGTCGAGCGCCTCGCCTTCGCCAAAGCCGAACTCATCGCCGCGCGAGCCGTTGGCCCTTCCATCGTCATTGGTGCCGACACCGAAGTCACCCTCGAAGGCCACGTCTTCGGCAAGCCCCGCTCCACCGATGACGCCCGCCACATGCTCGAAAAGCTTTCCGGCCGCACCCACGCCGTCGTCACCGGCGTCGCCCTCATCCGCCTTCCTGACGCCGAACGCCTCACCTTTGTCGAGTCCACGTTGGTCCAATTCAACATGCTCTCGGCCGAAGAAATCTCCCGCTACCTCGCCACCGGCGAACCTCACGATAAAGCTGGCGGCTACGCCATCCAGGGCCGCGCCGGCCGCTACATCCCGCGCATCGAAGGCTGCTACTTCAATGTGGTCGGCCTGCCCCTCGCCCGCCTACAGCACGCCCTAACGTCCCTCGGCTGGTCCGAGGACTAATCCGCTGGACTTGTAGGGGCGCCCGCCGCGGCGGGCCGCGCCCCAGTTTGGCAACATCCTAGCGGATAGAGTGCTTTGACCCATCCCGCCTTATAATCCCGTCCATGGCTTCTTCCCCTTCGCCAATCGCCAAGGACCTCCACCTCCGCCTCCACTGCGTCAACGTCTACGTCCGCGACCAGGATCGCAGCCTGCGGTTCTATCTCGATCAACTTGGTTTCCGGTTGGCATTCGACGCCCGCCTCCAATCCGGTGACCGCTGGGTGGCCGTCGCCCCACCCGATGGGAGCGCCATCCTTTCGCTCGTCGTCCCCAAGCCCAAATCCCAGGAAGCCAAATTCATCGGCCGCTCCACCCAGGTAGTTTTCGTCACCGAAGACGTTGCCGCCAAGTTTCAGGAATGGTCCAAGCGCGGAGTAAAGTTTCAATACACTCCCCGCCTCCGCCGCATCAAGTACGATCCTAAGGCACAGGCTCCGCCCTCGCCTGCTCCGTCAGTCCTTCTCGGAAAGGAAACGCCCATCTGGGGCGGCGTCTACACCCGCTTCCGCGACGTCGACGGCAATTCCTTCGGCCTGGTGAGCTTCGACGAAGTCACTCACGCCGTCGAAGAGCACCGCCGCACCGTGGCCCTAAAGCAGGAAGCCGAACACCGCGCTGCCCAGGAACTCGAAATCGCCAAACTGGTCCAGGCCCGCCTCTTCCCGCAAACCCAGCCGCCGCTCAAGACTCTCGAATACTCAGGAGTCTGCATCCAGGCGCGCAAAGTCGGTGGCGACTATTACGACTTCCTCGATCTCGGCCAGGAGCGGCTCGGATTCGTCATCGGCGATATCTCCGGAAAAGGGATCGCTGCCGCCCTCTTGATGGCCAATCTGCAAGCCAACGTCCGCAGCCAGTGCGCCATCGCCCTGGACCAACTGCAACGCTTGATGTGCTCGGTAAATCAGCTCTTCTGTGACAACACTCCTGACGGCTCTTTCGCCACATTCTTCTTTGCCGAATACGACGACACCACGGGACGCTTGCGCTACGCCAACTGCGGCCATCTTCCCGCGCTCCTGCTTCGCTCTGATCACTCGGTGGAGCGCCTCGAAGCCACTGCCACCGTTCTGGGAATTTTCAAGGATTGGGACTGTCAAATTGGAGAATGCCAACTTCGCACAGGCGATACCTTCGCCCTCTACACCGATGGCATCACCGAAACCTACGATTCCGCCGATGAACAGTTTGGCGAAGAACGCCTCATCGAGGCCTTGCAACGCCACTGTGGATCGTCATCCCAGTCAGCCCTCGTGGCCATCGTCGACGAAGTCCGCCGATTCAGCCCCCACGAACAGCATGACGACATTACCCTCATCATCGCCAAACATTGCGGCGACGACCAAGCCTCGCGCGCACAACTCTCGTTCTTTGAAAGCCCACGTCCGGCGGAATGACGCCCCGGCCGAACAAACCTAAGCGTTCCTGCAAACTTCCTGACTTTCCACATTTTAGTTGCTGAAAACTGAGGACTGACAACCGCGAACAAAAAAAAGAGGCGCCCCGGGGTAACCGAAGCGCCTCTTTTGTTCGCGGGGTGGAGGAAACTTATTTCTTCGGTTGAGCTTGCGGCTTGTTTGGAGTGCGGGAGCCTGGCTCCCGCTTCACGGTTGGTGACTAACCACCATCGAAAAAGCGGCAGCAGGGCTGCCGCACTCAATAGACTCTTCACCAAAATGAAAAGGCCCCGACCAAAATCGGGGCCCATTTCCAATCTCCTCTGAACTCTCGCTTTTCGGCGCCGCTACTTCTTTTCCTCGGTAGGCTTCTCCGCCGGAGTGGGAGCTGCCGTCTGCGCTGGCGTGGCCGACGACTGCGAGTTGCCGTGCATGCCCTCTTTGAACCCACGCACTCCTTCGCCGAGTCCGCGCATCAATTCGGGAATCTTCCGCCCGCCAAAAAGGATCAGCACCACGACCAGAATAATCAGCCAGTGCATTGGGAATTCCATGTTGCCTCCTGCATCTACCAACCGAACTTCAGCATGCAAACCAAGCTGGCCGCCGCTGCCGACTGGCAGGAATCTAAAGTATAACACGCTCATCCCCGGCACGGCGCGTCACCCTCTCACGGTCCAGGTATTCGAGCAAGGGGATGGCGTACTTCCGGGTGATTCCGGTTAACTCCTTGAAAATGGGGACAGTTATCCGATCGCCCTTGGCTTTTTTGTAGCCCGCAAGCTGCTCCTTCAATTGCGCCAGCGCTTGGCGGTGGAATACCAGTTCAGGCGAGACACGCACTAGGATTTTCTCCCGCAAAAGAAGTTGCAAAAGCTTCTCCGCGCGCTTGGATTCAACCGCAAGTTTGGCCAGCACTTCTTTCACCGTTGGCACCGCCAAACCCGCGGCAGCAAACGCTGCCTCAATCTGTTCCTTGGCCTTAGCTTCTTCGGGAAGCAGGGCAATCTCAGATCCCGCTTTTTTCACCAGTTCGCCCGGGGCATCCAATTTCTTTTGCGCCACCAACTCCTCTAGCGCGGCGCGAAAAGTTTCACTACGCACGCGCTTACCCAGGCTCGCGCGCAAATCCTCGCGCGACATTCCCGGCAGCAAAGGGTTCTCTTTTTGAAATCGTTCCACTTTCTCGATAATTTTCATGCGCACATCTTCAAACAGCTTTCCGGAGACAAGCAGTAGCGGTTCCGTCGACACGGTTCTTACGCGTCCCATCCCGTGAAGTTTTTTCAGCGCATCCTGAATTTCCGTTTCCATCCAGCCTGTTCGAGCGACGATTTCCTCGTGCCCAAGTCCCAGCAGCGCGCGCTCGGTCATCGCCGCCAGTACTTCTTCGTGGCTTCCGCGCTCCAGCGTTTCGAGAAACACCGCGCGTCCCGTGTCGCGCAACATCGGCCGCCGCGCCAGTGGGTCTAGAACGGCTCCGCCACCAATCGTCACGACCGGTGAAAATTGCCGCACGATAAAGCGGTCGCCCGGCAGCACCAGCACCTCGTCCTGCAATTTCAAATTCGCCAGCGCACTTCCGTCCGGCGGCAATTCCCTCTTGTTGTGAAAAAATACTTCCCCGATGGTTTCCACTGTTCCGGCATGAAAATGCACGCGCGAGCCTTGCTTCAATTTTTTCGCCGTTGGAAGCAACTCCAGCCGCACATCAATTCTTCGCGTCTTGCGGAATTTTCTCGGCGTCGCCAGCACCATTCCGCGCTTGAGCGCGGTGTGTTC
>WNFS01004299.1_pt1 | contig 11476 bp, 10 predicted proteins | sample 5400141 | NCBI WGS metagenome assembly WNFS01 (sample SAMN13153358, study PRJNA577476) | soil metagenome | isolation source: 60 cm saprolite under Madrone tree | place: USA:California | collected 2016-06-14 | reverse complement strand
TATCCGTGATGTAGCCGGTCCAACTGGCGTCACCTGCGAATGCGAATGCGCTGACGAAAAGGGCGACGACTAGAATTGAGGCAAATCGGATCTTCATGACATTCCCTCCTCAGACTGCACTGAGCGCGGGCAAGGTACTCTCGTGCTGCGGTTCATCCCGCTTGGCTATAGTACGACTTTTCGGCATCGCCGGATAAGGACAAAAAAATAAGGGGAGGATGTTCTGGAATCCTCCCCTGAATTGCTCCGTAAATGGAGCATTTTGATTGTTTTATTGGCCTGAAGTGGAAGCGCTTGCCGCCGTGCTGCCGGCAGCCTTGGGTACGCTCAGGTAGCCGGAAGCGCTCGACTTGGTAACTTTGTTGACGACCAGTTCGAGGGCCGCACGGCTCCCGCCGGTGTAGAAGAAAATCGGCTCGTTGACGGAGCGGTTCTTCTTCTCGAAGGTTCTGTCATCCGCGAGCACGTTGATGGTGAACTGGCTCTTCTTCTGGTTAGTGCTCTTCAGCTCGACCTGGACGGCGCCGACCTTCTGCGCACCAGCCTTACGCGTAACGGTAAATTCATAATAGTCACGCGTGCCCATGTGGCGGAGTTGATCGATCTCATCGTGGTTGCGGGCGATGATTGTCCACGGCGACCGAGGACTGTTTGTTCTGCTTGCGGGCCTTGATCAGGTCCGTTTGCGTCACGTTCAGCTTGTCCGTGACGACCTTGAGGTCGCTCTGGAGCTGCTGATTAATATCATCTTCCTTGGCAAGCTTTTGCGCCAATGCATCATTGGCCTGCTTCACCGAGGTCTGCGTCGCCTGCTCCACGCTATTTGCATGGTTGAGGGCGCTCCATCCAATTCCGATACCAAGCAGCGATACTCCCGCTAATACCGCCAGGGCAATTCCGACCCAGCGCGGCGTTGTGGTAGAGGTCACCTGAATCGGTTCTTGATACTCGCTCATTGACTTCGTCTCCTTGTACAGCGATACCCTGCGACATTAGAAACGAGCACCTGCTGCACCAAACCTCCCATGGCGGGCCAAGGAGCTCGAAGTGTAAGAATCGGTGGTACTTAGCACTCAACTGCACGGGAAACAGAGCCAAGCCAAAAAGTACTAGTACCAGTAAAGTTTACGTAGTGCCTGCATGACCGCCCGACCAGCGCAAAATAGGCTGGAAATTTGCACACTGGCGGTGATCCTAAGGCTTCTTCTTGAGGTTTTAGGCGACTTTTGCGTCCGCAGCCGCTTCTTCCGCGCGACCAGGCCCAAAATAGCGATCTAGCGTGGTGTTGGCGGCGTCCAAAACAACATGACAATCCGGGCACTCTCGAAGGTGCTTCTCGATTTCATCTTCGACCGATGGCGAGAGCTTTCCCTCTAAATACCAGCAAATCAAATGGATAGTATCACGACAACTCATATCTCCGCCCCCTGGCGGCCCCGTTTAACGCCCACCTTCACTGGTTATGTGCACTTCCTTTACCAAAGGATTGCGAGAATCCTACGAGGCTTAACCCGAACAGAATCAAGCTGGTATGAATTTGCGGAACACGGCGAGATAGGTTTTCCAGGAAATCTTTACATCAAGGAAGGCTTTTCCATCCACCGGAGGCGGGAACTTGTCCTGGGTGCCGGTGTCCAACGCAGGGAGGACGCGCGCAACCTCACATCCCTGCGAGCGCGGCGCCGGATTCCTGCAGAAACAGGCCGGGTCCGGCGTCGCAAATTCTCGACGCCCAGGCTCGCACCATTATTGTGGAGGTGTGTGATGTCGCTCGATCCTAAATTCGTAACGCGGCAAAATTTCGGTTCGCTGCAGAGCTGTTTAGTGGAAGGCGATCTCGAGCAACGTACTCGCGAACGCAGAGTGCGTCGCAAAGCGCTGATTACGTCGGTGCTGCTGCAAGCCAGCGTTCTCGCTGCGCTAATACTTGTGCCTTTGTTTGCCAAGCCGGCGCGCTTGGTCATGGCAATCGCGACCCCGATTCCACCCTATCGGCACGTTGCTGCGCGCCCACAGGACACGCCAAGACCACCAGGTGACAAGCGAGTTTGTATTGAGTGCTTCAACTCGCGGCCTGCGGACCTGACACATAGTGTGACGGCTGAATCGAGCCAGCCCGCGGATCCTTTCGCGAATTCGCCAGGGAATGACGTTCTGGCGGTTCCGTGCCCAAGTTGCATCAACATCCCGGCTGCCGGGCCGCAGGCCCCGACCGGTAGCGAGCCGCGGCGACAAAAGCCGCTGCTAGTCACGCACATTGATCCCGCGATGCTTGTTCATCGTGTGGAGCCTACGTATCCGATCCTGGCGAAACAAACTGGACGTTCTGGCCGAGTTGAACTCCGGGCGGTCATAGCGACGGACGGAACAATTCAATCGTTGCAAGTGGTGAGCGGGGACCCGCTCTTTTATCAATCTGCCATGGACGCGGTGCGCCAGTGGCGCTACAGACCGACGGTGCTCAACGGCGAGCCCGTGGAGATCGACACCTTTATCACCGTGATTTACAACATCAATCGCTGAGGAACGAACTCGGAAGAATACAAAACGGTGCTCAGGGCCACGCTCTGCCCGTACTGCCGCGCGGCCCTTCTGGCGCACCGTGCAACCGACGCTCGTTCGCCGCTTCTGAGATTGGTTAGAAGCGGAACACGATTCCGGTCGACACGCGCAGATTGTTTTGGTTTTGCGCGTTATTGGTGTTCAATTCGTTGAAACGAGTCAGCAGGTAATCGACCTTCAACGGACGAATCGAAAACCGCGAGCTGACGCGATAGTCGACTCCGCCCCCCACCGTCATCGCAAACGCATTCTGACTATTCGTCGTGTTGAGCAGACTTGCGCCCGTATGCGCAACTCCGAACAGCACTTCACCGAACGGTGTCACGCGCCCAAAGCGACGGTAGGAAACGCGCGGACCGAAGAGGTACGTCGATAGCGTGCCGTCGAGGCCTCTGTCAAGACCGTTGGTGCTGTGATAGCCGCCGAAATCAGCGACTCCGCTTAGCCAATTATTGAAGTTGTATGCTACCGACGCGCTGCCGCCGTTCAAGCTGAACTTGGCGCCGGAAGCGGATGGATTAGCGCGAACGTAGGAGTATCCGGCGAAAACATCGATGGTCTTGCGCTCCTCCTGAGCCTGCGCGGTCACCCCGAACAGCGAAGCAAAAGCGAGTAAAGACACCACGACCCTGAGTTTCATAAAGCCTCCATTCAAGTTTTATGTTGCGGCGCAGGCCGGCAGAATCGCCGCGCGGCCGCGCGTTTCGCGGAGCGCCCCAGGCAGGGAGGCTGCTATCCGCATTTGTCCATGCTTTTTACTTGCACATCAGATGCGCGAACCGCGACGGAAGTTATCTGAGATTACTTGCGGGCTGGGGGTCCGGGAGTAACCAGTGGTCGATTAAAGCAGCGGCTCCGGAACGTGGCGAGCAATTGTCGCGCGCGTTTCATCGCGCAAGTGAATGAGTTCGTGCCAGTCCGAAGATTCGCCGCCGTCTGCGGCCCTGTTCTCCCGGTGCGGATAAATCGGCGCAGACAAAGTGATCGTCACACTGGTCGGCCGCGGTAGGTACGTGCCGTCGCGGAGAAACTTGCGCGTGCCCGCAAGCGACACTGGAACAATCGGCACGCCCGCCGCCACAGCTGCTTTGAACGCGCCGAGTCGGAATGGGCGAACACCATCGTCTGCAGTAAAGGTTCCTTCGGGAAATACGAACACCGATTCGCCGCGGCGCAGAATTTCCTCCATCTCCTCCGCTTGCCGCAGGCGCGAATTGGGGTCCGTGCGATCGAAAGAGAGATGCCCCATCTGCCGCAAGAACGTTCCGATGAACGGCATCCCGCGCACTTCCATTTTTGCGACGAAGCGATACGGCACGCCTAGCCCCAGCATCAACGGGAGCACGTCGAAATAACTGGTGTGATTCGAGGCGAACATTTTCGCGCCGGGTGTGTCCATGTGTTCTTTGCCGATCACCCGCACACGACAGCCCACCAGAGCAAACAAAACCTTCAGCGCGGAGGACGTAAAGCGCCCCGCCGCGCGGTGATCCTTGATCAGGCTTACGCGAGCGCACGCCGGCACGATCCACAGAAAAAAAACGATCCCGGAGTACAGCCCATAGACAATCTCCAGGGCTCGGCCAAAACCGGCGGCCACGATCTTGCCAAAGCTTCGCGCCGCGCTTCCTGTGCTGAGCCTCACAATTTGCATCCACGCAGGGGGTTTCGCGACGCGAAGATCACCGCTGAGAAAGAGCCGCTTGGTCTCTTCGCGGCGCAGTTTGCCGCTCGATGTTTTCGGAATGCTTCCCAACGGAATCAACTCCACGCGATCCGGCGGAAGGCCCAGTCCTTGCGAAACTTGCTCGGTCACCGCTGCCGCAATGGCCGGGTGCTTCCGCGAATCGCGTTCGCGCACCTCGGCAACCACCATCAGCTTTTCCGTGCCGGAACCTTCGTCCTTGATCCCAAATGCGACGATGCATCCTTTGCGAAGACCGTCGGCGCGCGCAGCCAATTCCTCCACTTCGTGCGGGTACAAATTTCTGCCGCCTTTGATTATGATGTCCTTAACCCGGCCGGTGACGTAAATCTCCCCATCTGCGCGATAGGCGCGATCTCCGGAATTCACCCAAGCGAATTCATTCTCACTGGCCGCGCGACGCGCGGGAAACAGTGCTTCCGTCGCAGCGGAATTTCGGTAATAACCGGCGGTCGCCGACGGCCCGCGAAACCACAGGAATCCCTCGGTGCGATCGGAGACTTCGTTTCCGTTTTCGTCGACGATGCGAACTTCGTGGCCGGGAAGCGCGCGCCCGGAGGACACAAAGGAAATGACCGATGCCGATGCAGATTGCGCCGGCATCGCGTTTCCGTTCGTAGTAAAGGTCTCACGCTCGACGCGGTCCACCAGCGGGCCGCGGTTGAGCGGCGGAACGGTCACCGCCAGCGCGGCTTCCGCCAAGCCGTAGACCGGAAGCTGCGCTTCGCGCCGAAACCCGTATCGCGAGAAACGTGCCGCGAAGCGCTCCAAGGTTTCGGGGTTGACGGGTTCGGCGCCATTTAGCGCCGCGCGGCACGAACTTAGGTCCAGCCCCTCGATGTCCTCGTCGGCAATCTTCCGCACGCACAGTTCATAAGCAAAATTCGGCGCCGCCGTAATCGTTGCGCGATGTTTGTGAAACGCCCAGAGCCACCGCTCGGGCCGCGTAAGAAACGCCAGCGGCGACATTACCGCCAGCGGCACACCGTAATGCAGCAGCGTCAGCCATGCGCCGATCAGTCCCATGTCATGGTAAAGCGGCAGCCAGCTCACCCCGACGTCGGCGGGTCCGAGCTGCACCGCCTCGCCAATGGCTCGCATGTTCGCGAGCAGATTTGCATGCGTGAGCACCACGCCTTTGGGGTCGCCGGTCGAGCCGGAGGTGTATTGCAGCAAGGCAATGTCCGCTGATTTGCGCACGCGGCTGCCGCTCAAATGCGCGGGTAGAGCGCGCGGGCCAGGAGGCGGCGCTTTATCGGCCGCGTCAATCAGCTTTTCCGCGTCGACGACCGCGGCCAGCGAGCGCACGCGCGGTTTGAGCAAGTACGCCACGGTCTCGGCGCGGCGAAACGTCAGCAGCAAGCACACTTCCGCATTGTTCAAAATGGCGGCCTGTCGCGCGGCATATTCTTCGATGCGATCCGCGCGGAAAGGAGGATAAATCGGAACGGGGATCGCACCAGCAAGGAGGATGCCGGCGTAGGAAACAAAGAACGCGCGCGAGGTGGGCAGCATCATCGCCACGCGACCGCCTGCCGGCACGCCGCGGCGCGCCAATTCGGAGGCGACGCGCTGCGCCGCCGCGTAGAGCTCGCCGAACGTCAGGGTTAGGTCGCGGGCGCCGTCTTCGGTGTCCTCGCTGATGAGCAGATGCGCGCGCTCGGCGTCATGCGCGGCACGAAAGCGCAGAACATCGATCAGGGTTTGTGCGGCAAAGACTCCAGTTTGCGCTGCTTCACGATGCAGCGTTTGTACCGCGACCGATGCCCGAAGCGCGGAATATGCCTTTTCTTGGCTGGAGTCGGCCTGCGGCGCGTCCAAAATCGCGCGCGCCAGGTCCCCTGGTGTATTGGCCTCGGATGCCGCGCGGTCTGGAAGACGCACGCCAAATTCGGTCTCCAGTCGAGACAACAGCTCGACGCGCTCCAAACTCCCAAGCCCTAGCTCGCGATCCAGATGCGAACCGGCGTTCAACACCGGCAGCGCGGCGAAGCTGCCCAACTCCTGCAGCACTTCACGCACGATTTCTAGAACGCGCTCTTGCGTGACCGAGCGGTCGAGTTGTGCTGTGGTTGTGGCCACAATTCCAGCCGGAGAACTCTGTTCCCGCGCAGGCTACTTCGCAACAGCGTCCATTGCCACTGACAACTGCCGCAAGCAGTCAAGAAGCCAGCACCCGCTGCAAGTGCTAAGCGCTCTTTTGCTTGCTCTGCGCAGTCCAGCCCTTGGGCATCAGCGTGGTCGAGAGGTCCACGCCGGAAAAATCGGCGCCGCTCAGGTCTGTTTCACGCAGGATGGCCACGCCCAGATCCGCACCCATGAACTTGGCTCCCCTCACATTGGCCCCGCGAAGGTTGACATTGCGCAATTGCGCTCGCTGAAAATTTGCGTTCGACAAGTCACAGCGGAAAAACTCGATGCCGCTCGCTTGCGCTTCTGTAAGGTCGGCGCCGGGCAGAATTGCTTCGGTCAAGTCCGCGTTGCGCAGATCGGCCTGGCGCAAGTTCGCGCCCGAGAGGTCGGCTCCAGGAAGCTTCGATCGCCGCAGATCAGCACCTTCAAGATTCGTATTGCGCAGGATGGCGCCGCTGAGGTTCACGCCGCTCAGGTCCGCGCGCGCAAGGTCCGCGCCGGCGAGATCGGCCCTGGCGCCGGCATCTTTCCCCTGAAAAAACAGCGCGTGCGCCTCGAGTATCGCGGCCACGGTCTTGCCGTTGTGCCGAATGCCTTTCGTCTTCCTCAATCCCATGATCGTCCCGCCATCTCCCGTGTCTGCCGCATCTATTCTACTGAAGCCAGAGGCAACCGGAAAGCCGCACCGCGCACCTATTCCAGTATTGAGCGGGACGCTTACGTGCTGACGCCACCTTATTCTCGGTATCGGCTCGATGGCCTCTGGCCTTACGATATAGCTGTAATGAATCACAACAACCATCTGCGGCATTCCCTGTGGCTTGCCGGCAGCTTTGCATTGGTTCTGGTTTTTTTGTGCCTGCACACACGGGCAACTGCGCAAACGCTAGCGCCCGAAGACGAGATCGTCGCCAATCTTGCCGGAGGCCGGGTGATTGTCCACGTCGCGCGCGACGCTAACATCGTTTTCGCAGCCATCAATGAACCCGTGGAAGCTGGAGGCGTCCCACCTCGCGTGGTGGAAGTCGACTCTACCCATGTTGCCGTCCTGCTGGGCGCTTCGGAGTGGCGCCTTCCCGCGGACCCCAATCCCGTGCGGCTAGACCGCAACTTTGAGCGCGTTCACGCGCGGGATCCTAAATATCAATACGATGCCGGAGAAGCAGAGCCGGATCTTGAAACCATCGGCGTGGCGGTTCTTGAGAGATTGCGTCCTCTCACCGCGCAGCTCCATCACAAGATCGACCTGCTGCCCGATGAGCCCCTGCTCGAGTTAGTGCTCATCGGCTATGCGCCGAATAACTACGGCCCCGAGGTTTGGACCGTCGAATACCGCGTGCAGCAGGAGCAGGTTGCGACGCGCGGCGAGTATTGGCAGACCCGCATTCTGCGGCCGCGTTTCACGCAACTGTATCCGCCGGAAAAACATGCGCCGCGCATGATCGTGGAGGCCCGTTATCCTGCGGATCTGAAAGCGCCCACGCTTATGGCGTTAATCCAAGGGAACGACCCGACAATTGCGCAGCTCGGTGGTTCGGACGCGCGCTTTGCAAAAGTGATTGAAGCGGTGGACAAGGGGCAAGCGCAAAAGGCCGCTCCGGCCGATGCCGCCGATTTCCTTCGCGCCGTGCTGCCGCTGATAGCCGGCGAACAGTCCTTTATCCTCGCCAAAATGGAAGAACAGCACGGCTTTAACTGGATTGTTCCACCGGACGAGCCTGTGGAACGGGCCAAGAAGGGTGAAGAAGACAAGAACCGGCCACCGGATGCACCGAGCTTGCGCCGAAGGCCCAATCCCCCGGACCGCTAGGAGATTCTTTCGATGTTGTCGCCGCGCCGAATCATGCCGCCGGCAATTACGCGACACAACATCCCGCGACGCCCGCGCAGCTCGCGCCGCAATCCAGGCCTGATTTTTTCTAGTAAGTCGCAGGGCGTGCATACCGCACTGACTTCCAGTTGCGCCTCCCCGACGCGAAGGCGCTGCCCCACAGGGAGCCCATTTACGTTGATCCCGCGAGTGGTGATATTCTCCCGAATACTTCCTGGCTGCAGGTCCATCAACTCCAGGGTTTCGCTGTCCATGAGCAATACTTGGCGTGGGCTGCCGGTCCTTGCGTGCGCGCACCCTTCAAGTCCGGAATCCTCCAACGCGCGAATCTCCGCAAGCGCCTCCATTGACAGGCGCCGTTGCGAGGCCCGGAAGAGGTGCAACACATTTGCCATGTCTTCAGTCTCCAGCCGACAGCCCTCGACCCACATGGGCTCCGATATCCCTGCGATAGTGCATGCCCTCAAAGCGAATCTTTCCAGCAGCCTCGTACACTTTTGCTAGTGCCGTCCCTAAAGATGCGTCCCGAGCGGTCACGCCGAGAACGCGGCCACTGCTGGTGAAAGTTGAGTCACCTTGGCGACTCGTGCCAGCATGAAATACTTCCACACCGTTAACACCCCCTGCATCGGTTAGCCCTTCGATTCTTTCTCCCGTCACGAACTTGCCTGGATAACCTCCTGAGGCGATAACAACGCACACACTGGCACCGGGTTTCCACCTTAACCTGGAAGGCTCCAGGATTCCGGCGGCAAGCTCTGCAAGGACTTGCGCCAGGTCGAAATCCATCCGCGCCACGATTGCTTGTGTTTCGGGATCTCCTAACCGGCAATTGAACTCAAGCACTTTGGGCCCGGAGGCTGTCAGCATCAGGCCAACGTAGAGGAAGCCCTGATACAAAATTCCCTCGGAGGCCAGGCCGTGCATCGTGGGTTCGACAATGGAGTCCAGGATCTGTTGTCGAAGCTTGGGTGGCAGGAGTTTGTCGGTGGAATAGGCGCCCATACCGCCCGTGTTGGGCCCGCGGTTGCCGTCAAAGACCCGCTTGTGGTCGCGTGTCGGCACCAGGGACGCGTAGCGCTGGCCATCCGTAACGACGATAAAAGACAGCTCTTCTCCCTCGAGCGTCTCCTCGAGCAAGAGGCGTTTCCCGCCGCCTCCCAGTTCGTCCTTGTCCATCACCCTCCGTATAAAATCTTCGGCGGAAGCTACGTCTTGAGCGACAAATACGCCCTTGCCGGCGCACAAGCCGTCCGCCTTTATGACCACCGGCCAGTCCACACTCGAGAGCGCGGCAATGGCGTCCTGCGACGAATCAAACTCGCCATACATTTGTGCGGTCGGGATACGCTGCCGGCGGAGAAATTGTTTCGCGAAAATCTTGCTGCCTTCGAGCTGCGCGGCTTGCTGTGAAGGTGCCACGATCGGCCAGCCGCGGGCCCGAAACGCATCGCCAATCCCATTCACCAAAGGTAGTTCCGGCCCAACGATGGTCAGATCGGGACTGAGTCCTTCCGCCAAAGCCACAAGGCCAGGTACATCCGCGGGATCTGCCGGCAAGCACTCCGCTTCCGCTTCGATTCCTGCATTTCCGGGTGCACACCAGACTTTCTCGACTCGCGGGCTCTGCTTTAGCTTCCGAACCAATGCGTGCTCCCGCCCTCCGCTACCGATGACAAAAACCTTCATCAATTTCCTCTTGTCCGGCTTCTTCGGAACGATAGAGCCACTCCGCAATGGTGTCAACCTGGCGCGAATCACGGCTCTTTTGACCTAACGCGGGCCGGACACAACACTGTTTCGTATCGCTTAACCGTTACTTATTGTAGGAACCGCCCGGAATAAACCTTTTTGCGGGACGGCCTGCTCCTAAACTGAAGACAACCGTCCTGGCGCTCTGAGCCAGGGAAGCGTCAAACCATGCTGATCCCTTTGCGTCACGAAAATATGGAGGGCCGCCGCTGGCCGGTCATCTCCATCGCCATCATTGCCATTAACGTCCTCGCTTTTTTGGGAACTCACTGGCAAATCGAAGCGCAGAATCCCAAGCGCTCGGAGGTTCGCGCGCACATTCTCCTCCTTGCGGCCATGCACCCGGAACTGAGCATGAGCCCCGACGAACAAGAATTGGTGACCGGGTTTCGAAAAGGGAATCCGGCCGTCTGGAGTCGAGTCACCTCGCAAAACCGGGATGTTGTTGACGCGTGGGACGCGAAAATGCGCCTAATCGAAGACCCTGCTGAATTACAGCGACAGATGGATTCGCTGGCGCAGCAATACGCGGAGCTTGAGCACAACTCGATTCTTGAGCGTTACGCCTTCATTCCTGCGCACCCGCAGCCAATTTCGTATATCACCGCGAATTTTCTGCACGGCGGCTGGCTGCACATCATTGGCAACATGTGGTTTTTGTGGCTTGCGGGCGCCATTCTGGAGGATACCTGGGGGCGTGTCATTTATCCGATCTTCTATTTCGTTTCCGGGGCTATGGCGCTTCAGTTCTATGCTTGGGCGAGTCCGGGCAGCATCGTCCCCACGCTCGGCGCGTCTGGGGCTGTTGCCGCTTTGATGGGAGCGTTCTTGCTGCGCTATCCAAAAACCAAGATCGAAATGTTGTGGCTGTTTGGCTTTGGTTTTCGGTCTTACCGATTTCATGCGCGCGCGTACTGGCTGCTTCCGCTATGGTTGCTGATGGAAGTATTTTCGGGAGCGATTTTCGGCAGCTCTTCCGGAGTTGCGCATTGGGCCCACGTCGGGGGCTTCGTGTTCGGCGCGGTGGCCGCGGTCGGCCTCCGCTATTCCGGCCTGGAGCACGTGGCCAATCAAGCCATCGAAGCAAAAGTTACCTGGACCGCCGATCCCGCCATCGTGCAAGCCACCGAAAAAATGGACCAAGGAAATTTGGACGAAGCTATCGCGATTCTGCAAACACACACGGCGAACGGCTCGGCCTCGATTGATGCCTGGACGCTCCTGTCTCAGCTCTACTGGCGCAAGAATGACATCCCGAAGTATCACCAGGCGATCATCAAGCTTTGCCAGATGCACTTGAAAGCGCAGAATGTCGATGCCGCTTGGCAGGACTTCGGAGAATACCTCAATTCCGGCGGCGAGCGCATGCCCGCTTCCACTTGGCTGGAGCTTTGCCGCGCCGCAGAAGGCCAGCAGAATTTCGAGCGCGCCGTGGAGGAATACGACAAGTTGGCGCGGGCCTATCCCACCGAACGTCAATCGTTGTTGGCGCT
>WNFS01003961.1_pt1 | contig 11477 bp, 10 predicted proteins | sample 5400141 | NCBI WGS metagenome assembly WNFS01 (sample SAMN13153358, study PRJNA577476) | soil metagenome | isolation source: 60 cm saprolite under Madrone tree | place: USA:California | collected 2016-06-14 | reverse complement strand
ATTGGTTGCCCGATCCGTCCAGCAGAACTATAGCGTCGTCGGGCTCGCGGAAGGCGATCTTGAGAACGCGTGAGGCATCGAGAATCCCCAAGACGCCAATGACCGGCGTGGGATAGATCGATTTGCTGAGGGTTTCGTTGTAGAAGCTGACGTTCCCGCCGGTGATTGGTGTGCCGAGGGCGGTGCAGGCTTCGGCGATACCGTCAATGGCTTCGCTGAATTGCCACATTACTTCGGGCTTTTCCGGGCTGCCGAAATTGAGGCAGTTCGTGGCCGCGATGGGCCGTGCGCCGCTGCACGCCACGTTGCGCGCCGCTTCCGCGACGGCGTGCATCGCGCCCACGCGCGGATTCAACTGGCACCAGCGGCCGTTGCCGTCGGTCGCGAGCGCCAGCGCGCGCTTCACCACGCCCGTCTTCGGATCCTTGATGCGCACGATCGCCGCGTCGCTCGTGCCGGGGCCGGCAAGCGTGTTCGTGCGCACCGAAGTGTCGTACTGCTCGGTGATCCAGCGCTTGGACGCAATCGCCGGTGAAGCCAACAATTTCAAGAAATTCGGGGTAAGGTCTGTGCCCTCGGGCGCGAAGGCAAACCAATCCGCGGCGTTTCCTCTCCTCGGCGCGGGCGCGGCAATCGGGCGCTGATAGACGGGGCCTTCTTCCGCAAGAGGATGCGCGGGAATTTCCGCGACCACTTTGCCGTGATCTTTCACACGCATCAGGCCGCCGTCCGTCACCTGGCCGACGACCATGGCGTCGAGTCCCCACTTCTTGAAGACGGCGAGGACTTCTTGCTCGCGGCCCTTTTCGGCGACCAGCAGCATGCGCTCCTGCGATTCGCTGAGCATGATTTCGTACGGGGTCATGCCCGTTTCACGCTGCGGCACTTTCGCGAGATCAATTTCAATGCCCGTGCCGCCGCGCGAAGCCATCTCCGTCGTCGAGCACGTCAGCCCCGCCGCGCCCATGTCCTGAATTGCCACCACCGCGCCCGTCTGCATCGCTTCAAGGCACGCTTCGAGCAGCAATTTCTCCGTGAACGGGTCGCCCACTTGCACGTTGGGGCGCTTCTGCTGCGATTCTTCCGTGAACTCCGCCGAGGCCAGCAGCGACGCGCCGTGAATTCCGTCGCGGCCGGTTTTCGCGCCAACGTAAATCACGGGATTGCCGGCGCCCTTGGCCTTCGCGAAAAACAAGTCTTCTTTTTTCGCGATGCCCAGAGCCAGGGCGTTCACCAGCGGATTCTGCGAATAGCAGAGCTCGAAGCAAACTTCGCCGCCCACGGTCGGCACGCCGAAACAATTTCCATAGTTTCCGATCCCGCGAATCACTCCGTCGAGGATGCGGCGATTGGCGGTGAGAGTCGCGGCATCGGCGGATACCGGGCTAAAGCCCGGCGCTACAAAACCTTCTCGTGTGATCGGACCGAAGCGGAGGGAATCGAGGACGGCGATGGGCCGCGCGCCCATGGTGAAAATGTCGCGCAAAATTCCGCCCACTCCCGTCGTCGCGCCCTGGAAGGGCTCGACGTAACTCGGATGGTTGTGCGATTCGATTTTGAACGCCGCGACCAGGCCATCGCCGATGTCCACGACTCCGGCGTTTTCTCCTGGGCCTTGCACCACCAGTTTGCCGCGTGTCGGCAGGCGCTTCAGGTGCACCTTGCTCGATTTGTAGGAGCAATGCTCGCTCCACATCACGCTGAAAATGCCCAGCTCCGTGATGTTCGGCTCGCGCCCGAGGATTTGCTTGACGCACGCGTACTCTTCCGCGGTCAGCCCGTGCTCCGCCGCGATTTCAGGTGTAACTCTAATTTCGGTAGAAGCCGTTGCCATTTTCCCTGCTTGGAAGCTGTAGGGGCGCAGCATGCTGCGCTCGTACAAAGAAAACTGCCTTCAGTGGCGTGATCATGCCGTCGCTTTCGCGGCGCCGACCAGCGCTTCCACCATGGAGCGGAAAATCACCAGGCCATCCGTGGAACCCAGCGCCGATTCCACCGCGCGCTCGGGATGCGGCATGAGCCCGGCGACGTTACGCTCGCGGTTGCAAATTCCGGCGATGTTGCGAATTGCGCCGTTGGGATTGCCGGCATCATCGGCTTCTTTCTGTGCGGCCGCAGAGCGGCCGGCTCCATCAGGCATCGTGTAACGGAAAATCACCTGGCGGTTCTTTTCGAGATCCGCGAGCGTCGCTTCATCGCAGGTGTAATTGCCGTCGGAATGTGCGATAGGAATCTTCAGAATCTGGCCCTGCTGCGCGGCGTTCGTGAATGGCGTGTCCGTCTGCTCGACGCGGATGTGCACGTGGCGGCAGATGAAGCGCAGGCCGGAGTTGCGCATCATCGCTCCCGGCAGCAAGCCCGCTTCGCACAGGATTTGGAAACCATTGCAGATGCCCAGCACCAGCCCGCCGCTGTTCGCGAATTTTTCCACCGACTTCATCACCGGTGAAAACCGCGCGATCGCTCCGGTGCGCAGATAATCGCCGTAGGAAAATCCGCCGGGCAGAATCACGGCGTCGCAATTCGCCAGATTTTCCGATTGGTGCCAGATAAATTCGACCGGTTTTTTGAGGACGTTCCCGATGGCGTAAAACGCGTCGTGGTCGCAATTGGACCCGGGAAAAACGACGACTCCAAATTTCATGCGGTGGCAGCTCCCAGTAGCTTTGCGAGAACTCTTATTTTAACACACGCGCGGGGAATGCGGACCGGACAGCTAGAAGCAGGACAAAAGATATGCCGAAGCGAAAAGTTCAGTGTTCGGATCCAGACGGATATGTGCTGCCGATGGGCCAAGTACACCGAAGAGAATTCGCGTGGGAAATGCAGGAACCTACCTGTGTTTGCGGTTTCTTGCTGCGCGCCGCGGTCTTTTTTTGCTGCGGCGCCCGGATGATTTCTTTGTTTTCTCGGTCGCGGCCAGTTCGCGGCGCTTCTTGGCGGCCCAGCCGGGCTTGTTGACCTGACGACCGCGCGCGATTCCCAAACCATCCGCCGGAACATGCTCCGTAATGGTTGAGCCTGCCGCAATATACGCTCCATCGCCGATGCGCACAGGCGCGACGAGCGCGGAATCGCTGCCGATAAACACCTTATTACCGATGGTCGTCGGATATTTGTGGAAGCCGTCGTAGTTACAGGTAATCGTGCCTGCGCCGATGTTGCTCTTGCTCCCGATCTTCGTGTCGCCCAGGTAGGAGAGGTGCATGGCTTTGGTACCTTCGCCGATGGTGCTCTTCTTCAATTCGACAAAATTGCCGATACGCGAGTCCGCCTTTAAGTGATTGTCTGGCCGTAAACGGGCGAAGGGCCCGATGATCACGCGGTCATCGAGGCGGCTCTGTGCCACGACGCAATGCGGCTCGACCGTCACATCGTCGCCCAGGATGGCATCGTTGAGAACGCTCCCCGTTCGAATCGTGCACCGCGCGCCAATTTTTGTTTTTCCGAGCAACTGCACGCCGGGCTCGATGACCGTGTCTTCGCCCGCTGTCACATCGGGATCGATCAGCACGGTCTCCGGCAACTGGATGGTCACGCCCGCGTCCATCAGGGCGTCGCGCTTCCGCTCGCGGAAGACCCGGTCGACCTCCGCCAGGTCGGCGCGGGTGTTGCAACCGAGCACTTCGCGGGGGTCCGAGGCCACTTGAGCGAGGACGATCTCGCCTTTCGAGGCCATTACCCCGATGGCATCGGTCAAATAGAGTTCGCGGTGCTTGTTGTTCAGTTTCACCTGTGACAGCGCGGGCCAGAGCTTCTCCAAAGTGAAGCAATAAATTGCTGAATTGATTTCGTTGATCTCGCGCTGTTCGTCGGTGAGCTGCGATTCCTCGACGATGGCCGAAACCGCCGTCTCCGACTTCCGGAGAATCCGCCCATAACCCGCGGGATCCGCGAGCACCGCCGTCAGGATCGTCGCGGCGGCGTTGCCGTTGTGGTGAGCGGCGATCAGCGCCTTCAAAGTTTCCGGGCGCACAAGCGGGGCATCCCCTGGGAGCACGAGGGCAGATTTCGCCCTGCCGAGCGGGCGCCTGGCCACTTGCATGGCGTGGCCCGTGCCGTTCTGCGGCTGTTGCAGCGCGGTCACTGCCCCCAAGGGCTCGACTACTGCAGCGACCTGTTCCGCTTGATGGCCGACGACAACGACAGTCTCTCGTGCCTTCAGCGGCGCGCACGAACGCACGACTTGCTCCACGAGCGAGCGCCCCCCGGCGCGATGCAACACCTTGGCAAGGCTGGACTTCAATCGCGTGCCTTTTCCCGCGGCCAGGATCACGATGGCTAGGTCATGGTTGGACATGGTTTCAGCTCATTCTGCGTGAGCGGCTAATATTTCGCAATGAAGGGATGCTTACAACGCGGCGAATCCCTAATCAGTGGCAGCGGCGGGAGAAAGGGCGGTCAAGAGCGCGTCCCTTTCGGCGTGGACGGTCTCGCCCGTGGTGATGGTCCAGAGGGACGGATCGGCCAGCAGGCGGCTGACGAGTTGGGTATGCAGCGCGTGGCCAGCTTTGTGGGCCTCCACGCGTGCCAGAAGCGGCAATCCGGCCAGAGCCAAGTCGCCGATCAGGTCCAAGGCCTTGTGGCGCCCGAACTCGTCGGGGAAGCGCAGTGGACCGTTCAAGACGCCGTCGTTCGTAAGAACAATGGCATTTTCGAGCGAACCGCCCCGAATCAGGCCCATGGCCCGCAGCGGCTCGATGTCGCGCTCGAAGCAGAAAGTTCGAGCGCGAGCCAGCAGATGGCGGAAGGTATCGGGCCCAACCACCATCTCCACTTCCTGCTGACCGACAAGGGGATGTGGAAAATCCACGTAGCACCGAACGTGAAACTCACTGGCGGGATAAATGCCGATCCGGCGGTCCCCTTCGGTGACTTCCAGGGACTTGAGTACTTTCAGGTACCGCCGCTTCCGGCGCAGCTTTCGAACGCCGGACTGTTCCAGCATCTGCATGAAAGGCTCGGCCGAACCATCCAGAATGGGCACCTCGATCGAGTCGATGTCGATGTAGATGTTGTCGATGCCGCAGGAAAAGATGGCGGCAAGCAGGTGCTCCGTTGTGGAGAGCAAAACGCCTTGTTTCATGAGGCTCGTGGCGTAACTTACGCGTGCGACGTTGTGCCCCTGGGCTTCGATGGGGAAGTTATCCAAGTCGATGCGGCGAAAGACGATGCCTGTTTCGGCGGGCGCAGGCACCAGACGAACGTGACCCTGCACACCAGTGTGGAGGCCCACACCTTCGGCGAATGCTTCTCTTGCGATGGTAGTCTGGAACATGCCCCCAGCGACTATTGTAGCATGTTGTTGGCCAATATTAATTGTGTTTGTGCTTTATTATCAATAGGTTAGCAGAAAGTCTGGGACTGAGAAACGAAGGACTGTGGCATTTTCGCAACATTTTAGCTCTTCCATGTGTCTCTCCCTCAAGGATTTAGTAGATGCCAGCACGCCTTGAGGGGTCTTTCTTTTTGATTGCTGCCGCGTCCCAGTCATCAAGATGCTATAATTCTCGCTTGAAGTTTCTTCGAGAAGGGTGGGGCATGAATCGAGCAGCACGCATTGGCATTCTCTCCTTATCGGTAGCCATCTTTTGTTACGCAGGCATCGGGCACGTCCTAGGCCGCGGCTCGGATGACAAGGCTTATAAGTCGCTCACCGTCTATGGTGAAGTTCTGCAGAAGATTCAGCAGGATTACGTCGACGAGCCCCACATGCGCACGGTAACTGCCGGCTCTCTCCACGGCCTGCTGGAGTCGCTGGACCCACAATCCAGCTACCTCACTCCGCGCGAGTACGAGGAGTACAAGAAGAAGCTCGCGAACGCGGCGACGGGCGAGACTGGTCTGACGCTTAGCAAGCGCTACGGTTACATCATTGTTCTCTCCGTGCTGCCGGATAGTCCGGGCGCGAAGGCGGGAGTTCGCAGCGGCGACATTCTCGAAGCCATCGGCGGATTCACCACGCGTGACATGTCCGTAGGGCAAGCCCTGAATCTTCTCAATGGCCAGCCGGGCTCGGGCGTCAAGGTCGCGGTTATCCGCCGAGGAAAAGCCACGCCCGAAGAAGTCGACATCGTCCGCGACAAACTGGCGACGCCGAAGATCATTACTCAAAAAGCGGACCCTGACATTCTCGTCCTGCGCCTCCCGTCGCTGGATTCGGGCCGCGCCGAGGAGGTCCGCAACCGTCTGCTGGACGCGGAAAAGCAGGGCATTCACAAGGTCATCCTGGATGTGCGGGAATGCGGCCGCGGCCCGGTTTCCGAGGCCATTGCAATCGCTCGCCTCTTCATCCCCTCGGGCACGCTGACCACGCTTCGCGGCCAGACCGTCTCGACACAAGTTTTCTCCGCTGAGCCGAAGCAGGTCCTCTGGAAGAACCCGGTTGCCGTGCTCATTGATGCCACGACCTCCGGCGCCGCAGAAGTTCTCGCCTCCGCCATTGTTGCGAATCATCGCGGTGATGTTGTCGGCGAGCGCACGTTTGGCCTCGCCTCCGAACAGAAGCTCATCACTCTGGATGATGGCGCCGCACTGATTCTCACGGTTGCGAACTACTACAATCCGGGCGGGAAATCCATCCTGGAGGAGGGCGTCACACCAACGGAAGTCGTCCGCGCCGTATCCGAAGATGAGTTGGATTCAAGCGATGAAGATGTGACACCACCACCTGACGCTCAGACGCCTCCACCCAATACTCGCAAGGAACCCGGGCTCGGGCCGCGCCCGCTTTCTCCGGAAGACCCGATCTTTCACCGAGCGCTCGACCTTTTGAAGGCCCCCATGAAAAAGGCCGCTTAGTATTCCGTGGCTCGGAAGACCGACTTAGTCCCGCGAAGCGCAGACTGTTTTCGAATCAAGGCCACGCGCTCCACGCCATTCGCCCTGCTGTTGCTTTGCTGCTTCTCAGCCATTTTCTTGAGTGGTTGCAAAAAGAAAGAAGAGCGCCGCCTCAGTCCTTCTCAAATCCACCAAATCACACGCGGTCTAGCTGCCGCAGCTTCTTCCACCGTCCCCGCCGGGAGCGCCATCAAACTCACGCAAGGTGCTTCCAATCAGCAACCCGGACTAACCGATACCTTGCATATCGTGCTAAAGAATGATTCTTCAGCAGACGCGAATCGTGCCGCGCTCGCGAAGCTCGTCCAAAGTCTCGACACTGTCATTACCCGAAATCATCTGACGCAGGATCAGCCAATCCAAACCGGAGATCTCTTTCGGCTCAAGCTTCGGCACTCAGGCGTGCCGACGCACGAAATCGAAATTGTGACGCGGGCAACGCCGGCGACCGGGGCCGAATTAGCAGATTCGAGTGGAAAAACTGCGGGAGCGAAGCTCGCGATCATTCTGGATGACCTCGGCAGCGACCGTGCTGCGGCCGAAGCCATTTTTGATCTGCGTTATCCGCTCACCATTTCCGTCCTGCCGAATCACGAGCATTCCATTGATATCGCCGATGAAGCGAGTAGCCGTGGCTACCAAGTCATGCTTCATCTGCCGATGCAATCCGTCGCCAATGAAACGCCGGAAGCGCGGGAATTGCGGCCCGGCATGCCCGCCGCGGAGGTATCCGCCCTCGTCGATCAATTCCTGCAAAACGTCCCGAGCGTCGTGGGCGTCAACAATCATCAGGGCTCGCGAGCAACCTCTGATCCCGCACTCATGGACGAACTGATGCCTGTGCTGCGCGACCGTCGCCTGTTCTACATCGATAGCCGCACCACGACCGCCACGGTGGCCTACGATACCGCACAGAGTTTCGGGGTTCGCTCCGCCTTCCGCAATGTCCCTTTTCTCGACGACGTTGCCGAAGCGCCTGCGGTCCACAAACAGCTGGAATTGGCCCTGCGAGACGCCAGACTAAAGGGCGAAGCCATCGCCATCGGCCATCCTCACCCCGCTACGCTTCGCGCTCTGCGAGAAGTCCTGCCGCAAGCACAAGGGCAAGGCGTCCGATTGGTCTTCGCTTCGGAACTGGTCCACTAATCAGGCTTGTCGCTTTGGTTCTGGGTCGGCTCGGTTTTCTTCGCAGGAAAAAGTAAATGAACGGCGAGGGCAAGCATCCCCATCGTCAGAAAGCTGAAAACGCTTCCTTCCGGTCCGACGGAGCCGCCCGTCAGCCATCGCGCGCCGTGCAAAGATGCGTTGGAAAGATGGCCCTCAAAAACCATGCCGCTATTCGGCACCGAATAAAGAAACGTCTCGCCGAAATCAAAGCTGGCGTGCAGCCCCACGGCGAACCAGAGGTTGCCGGTTCGCCGAAGGACCAGCACGAAAATCAATCCGATCGTCACAACACCCGCTGCCCCCACCCAGCCTTCGCCCGGGTTAGCCAGATGCACGGCTCCGAACAAACACGAAAGTACCACCGCCGCGGGCCAGAAGCCGATGCCGTCGGCCAGGGTAAACTGCGTGTAGCCGCGGAAGAGGAATTCTTCGAACAACCCCACGAATACAAAAAAGACCGCCCATAAGATCCCCCAGCGCCATAGCTCTCCGCCATGCACCGCCAGGCCCCCAAAGGAATATCCGCCAAAGGCCGCAATCAAACCCACCAATGCCGACACTTCGATGAGGCCAACGAGGCAGCCTTGCCAGAATAATTTTCCGAACGCGCCTCTCGACGGTAAACCGTAAACGCCGGGGAAACGCCGCTCGATCTGCGCCATGATCAGTGCCGCGGCAAATACCACGATGAAACTGAACACCTCCTGTGCATACCAATAGCCCGGAGAGAAAACACCGCGTGTGGGTCGAACGAAATGCTGCAGGACGATGCCACCTCCGAATCCGAGCCCCGCAACGAAAGCCGCGTAGACCAACAGACGCCAGCCCGCCCGCAATCCTTTATCGTTTACAAAAATTCTAGTGAGGAGGCTTTCGGGAGGGTGCGCCTGAAACGGGGGAGTCGGAGAAGAATGCGGCAATGTTTCGAAGTCCAACAATCACCTCGAGAAAATATGCCCGGCCCATGTCTCCGTCAGACGCGCGGGCCGGGCGCAATACGGATCTCTGCCGCCCCGAGAATTCGCCGGCTCTTCTTTTCTTGTACGAAGACAGCGGCCCGCAAATTCTCCCGCCTCCATTCTGCCCGAAGCGGAACATTCACGTTACCAGCGAATGAAGACTCGCCTTCAGCGTTCGCATTGCCGATCTTGCGCATGGCGCGCACAACGGCGGCGTGGTGCAGATCCTGGCCGGCATTCTCGCCGCGCGTCACCGCGGAATGCAGGCCCGTTTCGGTGACGGCCAGCCACACTTCCGCGGCGTCGCTCTTGGTTGTTCCTGCCAGCTTTCCCACAGTCACAGACAAGTTTTCTGCGCCTGCTTTGTTCGGGTTGCCCTGCGCCAAGGTCACGGAAACTTTTGCCTTGCCCGCGGCTTGCAGGATGCTCTGCAGCGCTTTCTGGCCATGGCTGCCCACAAACTCCACTCCGCCGTCCACAACCATCTGGGGCGTGTACGGATTGCCGTTTCCCAGTGCCGCCGCATAGACGTACTGCCGGGAGGTCCAGTCCCGCGAAGAGAATGGGTCAGTCCAACCCTGTTCATCCCAATAATCGACATGTTCCTCCAGGGCAATGACCTGTATATTCTCGCCGAGCTTTTGCTCAGCAAGTCGCGCCAGCAGGGCATCCGCCGGTGGACAGCTCGAACAGCCTTCAGAGGTAAACAGCTCAACCACGACCGGAGAGCGAGCCGGCACAGGAGGATTCGGGGACTCCTGCGCGGCGTGTGACCGAATCAATGCCGTGGTCGCAGAAAGATAAAGAAGAGCCAGAGTCGAGCCCGCCAATAGACGTCTCATAGGAGCCGTCTCCTCCCGCCATCGTATCTGATCCGAAGCGCAAGAAAAAGTTACCGTCGCTTCAGCGCGAACAGCGCTTTGCCTCCGATAACCGTTGTGATAGCGTTTACTGGTTATTGCCACCAGTTGGCCTTGTTCTCAGATCCTCACCGGAGGGTATCCAGTTGCCTTCTCGCACCGCACCTCATCAGCCCCTTGGCGGGCGCCTCTCCGTCGATTTCGTAAATGTGACTCCATCAAACGAAGAACTGACATGGGAGAGGTTCATTCTCTTCCTGGAAACCGCGCGCATTGTCTCTGCTGAACGCGGAGCCCAGCTTCTTGACCTACCTCAATCTGATCTGCAGGCCGCGGAAGCATTACTTTCCAAAGCCCGGCGGGTCGGTTTAGCCTTGCGCAGGGCGTTCGCCGCGATGCTCCGAAAGCAAAGAATCGCCGGTGAGTGGGTCGAGCCCATTAATGAAATCCTGCGCATCACGGAAGGACACGATGAACTTGTCTCTCAAGAAGGAGTTTGGGAACTGGAATTCATCGCACGGGAAGGGGGCCTCGATTGGTTGCTTGCTGCAGTAGCGCGCTCTGGCGCGGAGATCATCGCGGAGGGCGCCCGTGCGCCCCTTCGGCTCTGCGCCAATCCGCACTGTGGTCTTTTTTTTTATGACAAGTCACGCACGCATCGCCGCCGCTGGTGCTCCATGGCCGTTTGTGGAAACCGCAGCAAGGTTGCCACTTTTGCGCGCAAACACACCTCTTCTCGCCACACACAATAGACGGGCGCTTCATCTTCGGTCACTTTACGTAATTCGGCGATTCCCCTTTTGACCAGGGATCGCAGCTGTCCACCACGATAGTCCGAACTGCACATCAGCCGCTGTTTGATTCAGATGGATGGGAATTGAGAGACGCCCCTGCCTCTTCCACGTGCTTTTGGCTATGGCGCGGTCTTGGGATGGGCCGTCTTCAAACTGTAATTTCGCACCGAGCCCGCCGTCGCCAGCCCGACGTGAACGATGGATGTCCAGCGCTCCAGTTTATGATGTCCATAGCGATGGAATAAATACGAAACCCCGATGGAAACTCCCGTTCCCGCGGCCTCGATCGCCGCAAACGCCGCATGATTGTCCACGGCATCATTCGTGAGCAGGATTTCCTGTCTGCCGCGCCTTCTCATGTTCAGCGTTGAGAAATAATCCAGGGTCCGCGCCTGCGCGTTGTGCTGCGGCCGGCTCCTGCCCGCAAAGGTTGCTCGTATCCAGCATCGCCACCAGAACAAGTAGCACTATCATCTGTGGCCTTAACATCAGTCTCCTCGCACAAGTTGCCCCGCAATTGTCGCATTCCTCGACCGAGTATATCTGCTGCGAACCATTAGTTCTGTGAGTCGCATTGTCTGATTGGCATCCTTCCTATGCTCGGGATTGTCATTCGCGCCCTGCCGGCGTATCTTGGAATTTGACCCAGCTCGCCTTTTCATGAGGAGCAGCACCATGATGCGCCGCACCACATTGCGCTTGGCCCTTCCGGTTGTCTTGGCTTTCGCGATGCTCCCAACGGCGGCCCCCGCTCAGTCGCAGGATTCCCCGTCCGTTGCTGAAGCCGCTCGGCGAGCACGCGCGCAGAAGAAGAACTCTGATAAGCCGGCAAAAGTCATCACTGACGAAAATCTGAA
>WNFS01013700.1_pt1 | contig 11480 bp, 6 predicted proteins | sample 5400141 | NCBI WGS metagenome assembly WNFS01 (sample SAMN13153358, study PRJNA577476) | soil metagenome | isolation source: 60 cm saprolite under Madrone tree | place: USA:California | collected 2016-06-14 | reverse complement strand
CACAGGCGGGACAGGCGGCAAGGGTGGAACTGGAGGCACGGGCGGAACTACCGGACGCGGCGGCGGTGGAGTCGCGAATCCCAATATCAACAATCCAAACAGCGTATTTACGCAGCCGCGAACGATTGTTCCGCAATTCCCTCCGTCAGCATCTACAAATCAGCAGATTCTGGCGGCCCTTGCGGAGGGAACCGGCGGATTCACCATCTTCAACACCAATGATCTTCTGGGAGGACTAGAGAAGATCGGGCGCGAGCAGAATGAGTTTTACATTTTGGGTTACGTGCCTCAGCAAACGCCTGAGGGAAGCTGCCACACTCTGAAAGTAAAGATGAACCGCGGCGGCCTCAACGTGCGGTCGCGCAGCGGCTACTGCAACACGAAGTCGACAAACGTGCTGGAAGGCACGCCGGTCGAGAAGCAGCTCGAGGCGCGCGCGACCAGTTCGCTGACCGGAACGATGCAGGGTGCGTTCCAGGTGCCGTACTTCTACACCGCGCCCGATGTGGCGCGCGTGAACCTGGCGATGGAAATTCCTTCAAATACGGTGCAGTTCAACAAGGAAAAGGGAAAGTATCACGCCAGCTTGAATGTGCTTGGCATCGCCTACAAGCCGGACGGCAGCATAGGAGCGAAGTTCAGCGACACGGTGAATCTCGACCTAGAAAAGGGCGAAGTCAAGGAGTTCACCAAGCAGCCGTATTTTTACCAGAACCAGTTCGATGCGGGATCCGGCAATTACAAGTTGACGCTCGTGGTGAGTTCGGGCGGAGACGCATTCGGGAAATACGAATCGCAACTGCAAATCGATCCCTACGATGGAAAGCAGTTCAGCCTCGGAGGATTGGTTCTTACGAACTCGATGCAAAAGCTGACAGACATTCCGACGAGCCTGGATTCCGTGCTCCTTGAGGATCGAACGCCGCTTGTAGTGAAAGGCATGCAGATCAATCCGTCAGCCAGTAACCGCTTCAAGAAGACGGATAACGTCGCCGTGTATACGGAAGTCTACGAGCCGCTGCTTACTTCCGGAACCCCCCCGCAAGTGATGGCCGGGTATGCGATCGTTGATCGAGCCAGTGGGAATGTGGTCTTCAAAACTGGCGCGGTTCGTTTGGACGACTTCATTCAGAAGGGCAGTCCGATGGTGCCTGTGGGGCTGGCCATTAAAGCAAAGGACCTGGCTCCAGGGGGCTACCGTCTGGTGATGATGGCGGTCGATGGAGCGGGGAACCATGCCAAGAATCGCACGATCGATTTCGACTTGACGGAATAGTGCACGGCGCGAGCCAACCGCGCGGCTTCGTGCAGACGGCTAAGTTGCAGGCTGGCGGGATGCGCTGCCCGATTCGGCAAGCAGGCTGCGCAAAACAAACCAGCAATTCGCAGGGCGCTCCGATAGACGCCGCATAAAATAGGGGCACCAGTCGGTGCCAAACGGCACGTAGACCTGCAGGGTGTTTCCAGCGGAGTGTACTTGCTCCTGAAGGTCGCGGCGAATTCCGTAAATCATCTGAAATTCATAGCGAGATTTGTCCAGCTTGAGTCGGGCCGCTTCGGCTTGAGCGTGCGCGACCATGTTCCAGTCATGGGAGGCTATGGCCGGTAGGAAAGTCCCTTTCGCGGCACCCTCCAGGAGGAGAGTCGTCAGCTTTTGATAGCTGGCATCGACTTCGCTTTTTTTCTGGAGGGCAATATCTTTGGGCTCGCGATAGGCGCCTTTGACGAGACGAATCTTGGGTTTGATGGGGGCGAGCCGATGCAGGTCTTTTTCCGTGCGGTAGAGATAGGCTTGAACTGCTAATCCGCAGTTTCCTAGTTCGCGTTGCACGCTTTCGAAGATGTCCAGCGTGACGTCCGTGTAGACGCTTCCTTCCATGTCCATCTCGATGGCGCGGCCAAGGGCGGCGGCGCGGGCAGCGATTTCGCGGGCCATCGAGCGGCACAGCTCCTTATCGATGTCCAGGCCAAGCTGGGTCAGTTTAATGGAGATGTTGCCGTTGAGATTCTTTGCGTGCAGTTCCTCCACCATTTGGATGTAGCTGGCGCAGACTTCGCGCGCCGCCGCTTCGCTGGTGACGTTTTCTCCCAGATGATTCAAACTGACGTTGCGGCCGTGGGAGCAGAGTTCCTGGCTGGCGGCAAGCGCTTCGGCGAGGGATTCGCCGGCGACGAAACGGCGCGCGAAGCCATTTTTCATGCCGTGGCGCGCGATGCGATCCGTTACGCCGCGTTTTGTGGACAGCCAGAAGATAAGATTGCGGATCAGCACGAATCCTCCAAGGAAGAAGCAGACCGAGGATAAGGGCAGCGTTGCGCGACGTCAATACCGCTGCGGCGGCCGAAATGGGCTATAGGTCCAAGCAAATGAGGTAGATAGGAGCAGACCTGCCCGCCGGGCCGACGCCGAAGTAGCGATTCGACACTGACCCTTCGAGCACGCAACTTATGGGCGCTCGGAGGGTTATTCTAGGGAGTGCTACGTGTTTGCGGTCCATTCGGCCCGGCAGGAGAGTGTCATGAGCGTGAAGCATGGCCCCAGCCAGCAGACGGCTTCGATTTTGACGACCCCCAAGTCATTTCTTGCAGCCATCCTTTCTGTGGCATGCGTGTTTTCAGCGGGCATAGATGTGACTTCGCTCTCAGCGACGCCACCAGCGGCGAAGGATAAGAAACAAAAGCAAGATCCTGCCCTAAAGAATCTGCCAATTATCGAGCTGAGCGCGGATGAAGCGATTCTTCATGCACTGAACCGTTTAGCGTACGGCCCGCGGCCCGGAGACGTGGAACGCGTGCGGCAGATGGGGCTTGCGAAATGGATCGACCAGCAGCTGAACCCGAATTCGATTGACGATAAGGCGTTGGAGGCGCGGCTGGAGAATTATCCGACGCTGAAGATGACCTCTGCGAAGCTTATCGAGGATTATCCGCAGCCCAAGGCAGCGGAGAAAGAAGCTGCGAAGCGGGCGCAAGCGCAGTTGGAGCAGGAACAGCAGAGGAAGTCGGACGCGGCGGCGGCCATCGTCGCTAAGGACATGCGGGCGCCTCCGACTCTTAAGGAAACCTCGGCAGCCGATGTGAATCAGCCTTCTGCAGCGGCGTCCGGTGACGGAAGCGATGCGAATGCTCCCTCACCGATGAAGCAAGATCCTGCGATGGAGAATCCCGGCGCGAAAGGCGTGGGGAAGCGCGATCTGTTAGGCAGCGATCCGAATAATGTGCCACGAGCCATCGCTGAGGACAGCAAACGGCCGCAACGCGTGGTCGCGGAATTGGCGATGGCGAAGATGACGCGCGCAATTTACAGCGATCGACAGCTCCAGCAGGTGATGGATGATTTCTGGTTCAACCATTTCAACGTGTTTGCGGGGAAGGGAGAAGATCGCTACTACCTGACGTCTTACGAGCGCGACGTCATCCAGCCGCACACGCTGGGGAAGTTCAAGGATCTTTTGACGGCATCTGCGAAGAGTCCGGCGATGCTGTTTTACCTGGATAATTTTTTAAGCGCGGATCCGCGCGCTGCACAACGGCAGGCGGCGGAACGGGCTATGCGTCAGCAGGCTCGGTACGGTGGTTACGGACGGCGGTTTCCGCCTCCTGTGCCGCAAGGGCAGCAGAAAAAGGCGAATGAACGCGGGCTGAATGAGAACTATGGCCGCGAATTGATGGAGCTTCACACGCTTGGCGTCGATGGCGGGTATACACAGAAAGATGTCACCGAAGTGGCGCGGTGCTTTACGGGTTGGACCATTGAGAAGCCGCGCCAGCATCCAGAATTCAAGTTTGACGACCGTTTGCATGATCCCGATCCGAAGTATGTACTGGGCAAAAAGATTCATGCCGGTGGAATGAAGGACGGCGAGGAAGTGATCGGTCTGCTGGTGCATGACGCGAGCACGGCGCGTTTTGTTTCGACGAAACTGGCTCGGCGATTTGTTTCGGATAATCCGCCGAAGACGCTTGTGGACCGGATGGCGAATACATTCGCCGAAAGTGACGGCGACATTAAGGCCGTGATGCACACGATGATTTATTCGCCGGAATTTTGGTCGCGCGAGGCGTATCGCGCAAAAATCAAGACGCCGTTCGAGCTGGTGGTTTCCGCGGCGCGCGCCCTGGGAACGGACGTGGACATGCCGCAGCCTCTTGTCGGCTGGGTGGGGCGCATCGGCGAACCGATTTATCAGTGCCAGCCGCCGACGGGCTACGCGGATAAAGCGGAGGCTTGGGTGAATACGGGTGCTTTGCTTAACCGACTAAACTTTTCGTTGGCGCTGGCGGGGAATAAGATGCGCGGGTCACGCACGGATGTTTCGGCGCTGCTTGGAGTGGAAACTTCGGGCGATGCGAAAGCGGCGCTGGAGCGGGCTGTGCAGGTTTTCCTGGGTGGACAAGCGGGGCCGACAACCGTCGAGACGCTGGAGAAACAGCTGGATAGCCCGCAGGTGGTGCAGGCGAAGCTGGACGATCCTGTGAGGCACGTGGATCTGGGAGTTGTGGCGGGATTGGTGCTGGGGGCGCCGGAGTTTCAGAGGAGATAGTTGAAAGTTGAACGCGGAAGAGAAGAGATGCTTGGGGACGGGAGGTTGACATGAGTCATGAATGTTGCGAAGGCGTCAGAGGGTTGAGATTTTCGCGGCGGTACTTTTTGAAGCAGAGCGGGGTGGCCATGGTTGGCCTGAGCGCGATGCCAGCGTTCCTGCAGCGTGCCGTTGCGGCGACGCCGATGCCGAACAAAAAGCAGCTTGTTGTGCTGTTTCAGCGCGGCGCCGCGGATGGTTTGAATATTGTTGTCCCTTTTGGCGAGCAGAATTATTACCGAATGCGGCCGAGCATTGCGATTCCGCATCCTAAGCGCGGCGGAACCGATGCGGCGATCGACCTGGACGGATTTTTTGGGCTGCATCCTAGTCTTGCGCCGCTGGAGCCTTTGTTCCACAAGAATCAACTCGCCATCGTGCATGCGGCGGGATCGCCGGACCCGACTCGCTCGCATTTCGATGCGCAGGATTTCATGGAGTCGGGAACGCCGGGCTTGAAAGCAACTGATGACGGCTGGCTAAATCGGACGCTTGAGACTGTTCCTGAAGATGACGCTTCCCCGTTCCGTGCCGTGGCGATGGGGCCGAACCTGCCGCGAATGCTTCGCGGAAGCGCTCCAGCGATCGCGCTGCCGGATTTGAAACAGTTTAAGGTGATGGCGCAGTCGCCGGGGTCGGGGCAAGTGGTGGAGGGCGGTTTTGAGGCGATGTACGCGCAGACTGTCGACCACGCCTTGCACGGCACCGGCGCGGAAACTTTTGAGGCTATCGATCTTTTGCGCAAAGCCGATCCCTCGAAGTATCAGCCGGAGAACGGCGCGGAATATCCGACGAGCCGGTTGGGGCTGAGCTTGCAGCAAATTGGACAGCTTCTGAAGGCGAACATTGGCGTGGAAGTTTTGTTTGTCGATTGCGGAGGCTGGGATAACCATGTGAATGAAGGCGGCGTCCAGGGGCAGCTCTCCAATTTGTTGAAGGATTTGGGGCAGGGGCTGGCTGCGTTCCATGGCGACATGGGCGACCGCATGCAGGATATTGTGTTTGTGACGATGAGCGAATTCGGCCGCACGGCAAAAGAAAACGGCAACCGCGGCACCGACCACGGACACGCGAACTGCATGCTTGTGATGGGCGGCGACGTGAAGGGTGGGCAAGTTTACGGAAAATGGCCCGGCCTGAACGATCACCAGCTCAACGAAGGACGCGATTTGGCGCTTACGACGGACTTCCGCAGCGTGATTGGCGAAATTCTGACGCGGCACGTCGGCGTGAAAGACCTTGCGCCGGTGTTCCCGGGATTCGACAACAATCCCCGCAAATTCGCGGGGCTTATTCGCGCGTAGGTCTCGAGATCGGGCACAGCCCTTCGAAGGTAAACTTGCTGTGCTCCTACAAGAAAAACCGAACCGCTGGCGTACAGCGGAGTATTAGTTCAACTCGCGAATCCAGATATTTCTGAAGCGCACGGGGTTGCCGTGATCCTGAAGCGCAAGCGGGAGTTTATCAGGCTGCGCTTTGTAGGGCGGGCGCTGGCCGTGTGCTGTTGGGCCGGAGAGCTCCACGTTGTCCTGAACGAAGACCCCATTGTGAAACACCGTGACGCGGGCGGGGCGAAGGAGCTTGCCGTCGGCATCGAAGCGCGGGCCATGGAAGACGATGTCATACCACTGCCATTGGCCTGGGGGGCGTGAGGCGTTGACGAGCGGAGGATATTGGCCGTAGAGAGCTGAGGCTTGACCGTCGGCATAGGTTTTGTTTTCGTAGGAATCGAGAACCTGGACTTCGTAATCGCCAAAGGATTGCTTGGTGTAAATGAAGCCGGTCTTCGCCACGACCTCGGCGTAACCGTTCTCGACTTTCCATTTCGCAGGGGTGCCGTCCTTGTATTGCCATTTCGAGAGATCGGTTCCGTCAAAAAGAACGACAGCGTCCGAGGGCGGGTGCCCTGGCGAATCCTGCGTGCTTGCGCTGCCGGGATCGACGACTGGCGGGACGGGGCGGGTTAGATCGTGGATCTTCCATTTGGTATCGACCTGGGCCAGCAAGAGACTCGGGCTTGCAGCAATTATTGCAGCAGCCAAAAAAGAGAGATGACTTGTTTTCATGATTCGGACCTCGACTCCGATGCGCGAGGATTCTAGCTCTGATTTGTCTCTGAATACAGAGTTGTTGTGGGAAGGCGCGTCTGTAATTAGAAGGCGCTTTTTGACCGGTGCCAGAGCCAAAGGACGCATCCGAGAACTGTACCGAGGCTCAGCGATATGAGGAAAAAAAAGCGCGACTCCGGGACACCGACGAGCGCAATCAGAATAAAGCCAAGGACAATAAACAATCCGATAGAATGCCCGGTCCACTGACCAGCGCCAACTGGACCGAAGGGCACAACCTGAGGGTATGGCCGCGACGAGTCCAGCGGTCGCGCGTTCCGCAAGGTGCGCAGACTCGGATAGGAAAATCTGTCCATCATCGACAGTATGCGCTTTAGGTCAGTTCAAGTGAATAGTCCAGACTCTCAAGCCACCATTTTGTTCTCTTCCACCAGCTTCACGCCTCAGGCGGCGGAGCCGCGGATGCGCATGCCGTAGAACGAGCGGTAGACGAAGACGAAGGAGACGATGAAGAATGCGGCCGCCAGGATATGGGTAAGACCATTGCCTCCTTGGCTTGCGGTGAGTTGTACAGCTAGCTCGACGGCGAGCAGGCCGAAGAGTGTGGTGAACTTGATGACCGGGTTAAGGGCGACGGAAGAGGTGTCCTTGAAGGGATCGCCAACCGTGTCACCAACGACCGTGGCGTCATGGAGCGGCGTGCCCTTCTGTTTGAGTTCGACTTCCACAATTTTCTTGGCGTTGTCCCAAGCCCCGCCGGCGTTGGCCATGAAGATGGCCTGATACAAGCCGAAGATGGCGATGGAGAAGAGATAGCCAATGAAGAAGAAGGGCTCTATGAAGGCGAAGGCCAGCGTGGCAAAAAACACGGCGATGAAAATGTTGAGCATGCCCTTCTGCGCGTACTGGGTACAGATTTCGACGACTTTCTTGCTGTCGGCAACGCTGGCCGCCGCTGCTCCTTCCAGGTGAATGTTGGCTTTGATGAATTCGACGGCGCGGTATGCGCCGGTGGTCACAGCCTGAGTGCTGGCGCCGGTGAACCAGTAGATCATCGCTCCGCCGGTGATTAGGCCGAGGACGAAGGGCGCGTGGAGGAGCGAAAGGTTGTTGACGTTTTCGGTGAGGCCATGTGTCAGCGCCATGATGATGGAGAAGATCATCGTGGTGGCGCCGACGACCGCCGTGCCGATAAGCACGGGCTTGGCTGTGGCTTTGAATGTATTGCCGGCGCCGTCGTTGGCTTCAAGCATCTCCTTGGCGCGTTCGAAATTCACGTCGATGCTGTAGTCTTTTTTCAGTTCCTGCTGGATGCCGGGAACTTGCTCGATGAGCGAGAGCTCGTAGACGGATTGCGCGTTATCGGTGACCGGGCCGTAAGAATCGACCGCGATGGTGACTGGGCCCATACCGAGGAAGCCGAAGGCTACGAGTCCAAAGGCAAAGACGGCCGGTGCGAGCATTAGAACGCCAAGATTCAGAGTGCTGATGAGGTAGCCCATCGACATCAGGAGGACCATCGCCAGGCCGATGTAATAAGCGGAGAAATTTCCAGCGACGAAGCCGGAGAGGATGCCGAGAGATGCTCCGCCTTCTTCCGCCGAAGAGACGACTTCTCGTACATGGCGGGATTCCGTGGAGGTGAATACTTTCACCAACTCCGGAATGACGGCGCCAGCCAATGTACCGCAAGAGATGATCGTTCCCAGTTTCCACCATTGGGAGGCGTCGCCACCCAGCGTGGGAATAATTAGGTAGGAGATTACATAGGTGAGTGCAATCGAAACAATGGAAGTGATCCAGACGAGGGAAGTCAGAGGCGCTTCGTAATTCATCTTGTCGGCGTTGCCGTACTTCGCTTTGGCGATGAAGCCGTTGATGAAATAGGCTCCGGCGCTGGAGACCAGCATCATGATGCGCATTACGAAGATCCAGACGAGCAATTGGACTTGGACCTTGGGATCTTTCACAGCGAGAAGGATAAACGTGATCAGCGCAACGCCGGTCACTCCATAAGTCTCAAAACCGTCCGCGCTCGGACCAACGGAGTCGCCGGCGTTGTCTCCAGTGCAATCAGCGATAACGCCCGGGTTGCGCGCGTCATCTTCCTTGATTTTGAATACGATCTTCATCAAGTCGGAGCCAATGTCGGCGATTTTGGTGAAAATGCCGCCTGCGATGCGCAACACGGCCGCGCCAAGCGATTCACCGATGGCGAAGCCGATGAAGCACGGCCCGGCGTAATCGCCAGGGATGAACAGCAAAATGAAGAGCATCATCAGCAGTTCAACGCTGATGAGCATCATGCCGATGCTCATTCCCGCTTCGAGCGGCGTGTGGTAGATGGGATACGGCTTGCCACGGAGGGCGGCAAAAGCCGTGCGTGAGTTGGCGAAGGTGTTCACGCGGATGCCAAACCAAGCTACCCCGTAGCTTCCCGCCATGCCGATGATGCTGAAAACGAGAATGATCGGCAGCGTCACAGCAGTCGGGTGCACCGGGGCGAGAACGCCGAAGTAAAGAACGATGACCACGGCGATGAACAGCCACAAAAAGATCAGGAATTTGCCCTGCGTGAAGAGGTAGGTCTTGCAAGTCTCGTAGATGAGCTCGGAAATGTCGCGCATCGACTTGTGGACAGGCATGCCTTTGAGGCGGCTATAAATGGACAGACCGAAAATGAGCCCAAACACACAAAACACGATGCCGAAGAGGAGCAGCTTGTGGCCATCGATTCCGCGAAAGGTGACTTGCGAAAGATCGGGCACCTTCAGGCCAGCTTCACCGCCGGCTTCTTGAGCCGAGGTTGCGGCCGCCGTGATTAGCGCCAGAAAAGCGGATATGGCGCTCCATTTGGCGAATCTGTTTCCCAAGGACCAGGCACTTGCAAGCCAGGTGCGCATCAAAAATCCTCCATGAAGAAAAATCGGATTCAGGGTCAACCGCCGCCCTGCACACTCGTTTCCGGCACACTTTTTAAACTGAACGCTGCTTGTTTAGCGCCGCGGGAATCCCTAGCCGGATATCAAAAGGCTCCCACCTCAGACGGGACAAAAGCCTGCCTTTTGTGTTGCCTCGGTTGGACCGAGGTTGCCCATGCGCGCACCCAACCTATTTGCCCACACAAATCTCGACGGGGCAGCCCCTGTTGGGCCCGAACACAGGCGTACACAAAACGTTGATTTATAACATTTAGCGGAGTGGCGGGTCAAACTTTGTGGGAGTACTTCTGCGGGCGCGAAGTCGCTCGTGGGAGGGACTCAACAAGAGCCTGTTGGGGACGTTTATAGGACGGTACTGCGGCAAATATGCGACCGGAAAACAATTGCAAACCGATGGTAACATGCCTTCGTTGCCAGAGCAGGAAACAACCCACTGTAGACGGGAGCCCATGAGCGTAGACTTTTCGCCGGCGGCAGCAAGCCGCACGGTTGCCATTGATGCAGTACGCCATAATCGAAAGCGCGTTGAAGCCGACGCGGACCACGGCAGCCCGTTGGTGCTGCTGATCGTTCGAGCGCGCAGACGCCACGACCACCCCGCGGGACACGCGTGAGGAATCATTTCTTTATTACTGGCACGGACGCCGGCGTCGGGAAGACGACGCTGTCGGCGCTGCTCTGCGCGGCGCTGGATGCAGTTTACTGGAAGCCGATCCAGACAGGAACGCTCGAAGGTTCGGACCGAGTAACAGTGATGCGGCTCGCGGGAATTGGGACAGACCGTACGCTCGATGAGGTCTACAAGTTTGTGCCGCCGGTCTCGCCCGATTTAGCAGCGCGCTGGGCGGGCGTGGAAATCGATCTCGGCCGTATCAACATGCCTACCAGCTTGCTGAACGATTGGCTGGTCGTTGAGGGCTTGGGCGGTGTGCTCGTTCCAATCAATCAAAAGCAGTTCATGCTGGACATGATGGTCAAGTTCAAGCTTCCGGTGATTCTCGCCGCACGCAGCGGCGCTGGGACCATTAATCACACGCTGCTCACTTTGGCGGCTTTACATGCGGCGGAATTACCGGTGCATGGCGTGGTCTTGATTGGCGACCAGAACCGGGAAAATCGCGAAACCATCGAACGGTTTGGTCATGTTCGGGTCATCGGAGAGATACCGCGCCTTCCGAATCTCCACCGAACCGCATTGATGCAAATCTTCATGAATCACTTCGACCGCGCCGCCTTTTCCCAATGACGGCGGGCCATGGCCCTGCCATTGTTCTAATACGAATAAGGCGTCTGCTAGACTGATCTCCCGAATCATGGAGCAGCTAAATTCCTTAGTGGTCGTCGGGATAAGCTTGCGGTCCTGCAAGCGAATAATCACGGACGGCGGGAGTTGCGATTGTCACTAAGTCTCAACGGATGGAAGCAGAAGATCATAGCCCTTGCAAGCGGCCTGGGAGCGCCCGGCTTGTTGCTCATCTCTTTTCTGGATTCCTCGGTACTCTCGTTTCCTATTATCAACGACCTTCTCCTCATTCAGCTCTCCATGCAGAATCATGCGCGGATGCCGCTCTACGCTTTAATGGCTGCCACCGGATCTGTCGTGGGCTGCGTGGTACTCTACTTCCTGGCGCGCATGGGAGGGGAAGCTTATTTTCATAGGAAAGCAGGTGCGCGCGCTCATGCGATTCGGCATTGGGTTGAACGCAATGGATTCGGAGGTATGTTGATCGCCGCGCTTCTGCCGCCGCCGACGCCGTTCAAGATCTTTGTGTTTGCCGCAGGAGCGTTTGAGGCGCCTGTCTTGGGATTCACCGCCGCAATCACGCTGGCCAGGCTGTTCCGTTATTTTGGAGTCGGTTATCTCGCGGTTCGCTATGGGGCGGACG
>WNFS01004232.1_pt1 | contig 11482 bp, 11 predicted proteins | sample 5400141 | NCBI WGS metagenome assembly WNFS01 (sample SAMN13153358, study PRJNA577476) | soil metagenome | isolation source: 60 cm saprolite under Madrone tree | place: USA:California | collected 2016-06-14 | reverse complement strand
ACTCGTTCTCAAGAAGCCGCAACCTACCGTCGTCCAGATCGGCTCCGTTTCAGACATCGCCAAAGCCGTTCCGGCCAACTTCACCAACGCCACCAAGCCCCTCAACATCGCCCCAGCTCCGGCCAACGAAACCGCCACCGAATCCGTCGCCGGCGACTAATTCGAACCCGTGCTGTTGTAGGGGCCGCTTTCCGAAGCGGCCCTTTTCCTTTTGTAACGCCGGCTTCCAGCCGGCCAGTTTTCTGAGAGGTCTTTCCTTCTAGACATATGAGTTTCTTCGAGATTTGGATGATCGGTGCAGGATTGGTCGGGCTGGTTCTCCTGTTCCTGGTTTTGCCATTGCACGGCTTCAATGGCACCGGAGCATGGATACAGCTGTTCGCCGGAAAACTCGTTTCATGACTCTTGTCGGTTTGCTTGCAGCTTCTATTGGGTTGCTCTCTTGGATTCTTAGTCTGCTCTGCATTTATAGGCATAAGACACTACCGTTCGCAGTTTGCAATCCTAACTATCCTTCGAGGTGTTGCTTTATTTTTTCGTTGGTGGCGATCGTTGCTGGGGCATTTGGAACCAGGTCCTGCCGTTGGCCAACGATCGTTTCCGCGATCGGTATGCTTCTTTATTCGTTGTCTATCAGCAGCATTGTCTATTGAAAACGACTGTTGCCATGTTCCAGTGCTGCCGCAACTAAGCACTACTCAGCTTCCCGGTAGCCCTATTTCAGGAGAATTCCGTATAATTGAGTTGTTTTATTTTCGAGGAAACTCATGCCCATCTACGAATACATCTGCGACGAGTGCAAAACCCAATTCGAAAAGCTCGTCTTCAACAAACAGCAAGAAATCTCCTGCCCCAAGTGCTCGGGCAAAAAAGCCACGCTCCAGCTTTCCGTCTTTAGCTCCTCCATCGCCGGCGGCTCGTCCAAATCCTTCACGCCCTCCTCCGGAGGCGGCGGCTCCTGCTGTGGCGGCGGTTGCGGCTGCCACTAGGTTTTCTTTTCCTTTGTGGCACAGCCATTCCTGGCTGTGCTCTTACGATCATCCATACGTTGTTATGCCACAAGTCGATCTCGGCCCAACGTTTTGCCTAGTAAGTTCTGTATTCTTCAGCCTTCCCCGGCTGTATACTCGCCCCATCAGTTCCATCCGAGGTATCCCCATGTCAGCCCAAGCCCAGCCGCTCTCCACTTCCGAGCAAAACAAACATCTCGTCCATCGCTGGTTCGAAGAAGTCTGGAATCAAGGCCGCCGCGAGGCCATCACCGAACTCTTCGCGCCGGACTGCGTTCTTCACGACGGCAATGTGCAGATTCGCGGTCCGCGCGAATTTGAAGCCTTTTTCGACGCGTTGCAATCCCGTTTCGCGGACACCCGCGTGACGCCGGGCATCGCGCTCTGCGACGGTGACCTCGTCTCGCTCCGCTGGACCGTCGAATGTCGTGACCGGTCCACTGGAAAGAATCTCTCCACCACCGGCATCTCCATCGTCCGCATTAAGGACGGTCGCTTCACCGAAGCCTGGCAAAATTGGGACGCCGCCGGCCTCACCGCCCAGCTTTCCGCCTGATTTTCGTAACGTTCATAGCGGCTCCTCCAGTAGCGTAGCCACTCCGCATGTAGCGTAGGCTTCAGCCTGTGCTCTTGCGACCATCGCTCGAAAGCTACAGCAAGCTCGATCTCGGCCGATCGATTCCAGTAGCGCGTGTGGCACAGGCACTCTTGCCTGTGCTCTTGCGACCATCGCTCGAAAGTTACGGCAAGCTCGATCTCGAACCACCGATTCGGGCGGTACCTGTAGCAGACGCTTCAGCCTGTGCTCTTTCTTTCCCCACCTGCATCAAACCGCCGCATGCCTCACATCCCCTCAACCTTCCCGCTCTTTCTCGCCGGTGCCCTCATTCTCCTCTTCATTCCCGGGCCCGCCGTCTTCTACATCCTCAGCCGCTCCATCGGCCAGGGCCGCAAAGCAGGCGTCGTCTCTGCCGCGGGCATCTCCGTCGGCACCTTGGTTCATTCCACAGCCGCTGCCCTCGGCCTTTCTGCGATTCTTGTTTCGTCCGCGCGCGCTTTTCACATCGTCCAATTCGCTGGCGCGCTTTATCTGATTTTCCTAGGCGTACGTACGCTCATAAGCAGCGCAGACGCTCACGTCATGTCTTTTGCCGTGCCGCACAGCCTCGCTCGCATCTTCGGCCAGGGCGTCCTCGTCAACCTTCTCAATCCCAAAACTGCGCTTTTCTTTCTCGCCTTCCTCCCCCAATTCGTGGACGCCTCGCGCGGGCACGTCTCCGCACAAATCTTCTTCCTCGGCTGCTCATTCGCGCTGTTGGGCTTACTCAGTGACAGTTGCTGGGCCATGCTCGCCGGTACGCTCGCCGACCGGCTTCGCGCCAATCTCCGTTGGCTTCGTATTCAGAAGAACATCTCCGGCGGTTCGCTTATCGCTCTCGGCATCGCCACCGCCATCTCCGGCGCAAAAGCCAAGTAACGCCAGCGGATCCCACCTCACGCCCGCGTTCGTTGTGTTATTCTGCGGCCCGTCTTTCGTGCTCCCGTTTCGCACATCGGAAGCCGATGATACTGCCGTGAGTCCTGCGCCACACGTCTTCGCAGCTGAAATTTACAAAGTCTGGCTCATTCGTTTTGTCGATGTGCCGAAAGAGATCAGCCGCGCTCTGGGCAGCGCCAAGGAACGAATCCCCGTTTGTGGCACTGTCGAGGGCCTTCCTTTGCGCACCACGCTCGTCCCCAGCGGCAACAGTCGTCATCGCCTGGCCATTCACGGTGACATCTACCGCAAACTTCGCATTGACGCTGGCGCCGTCGTCGAAATCTCGCTCGAGCTCGACGAAGAGTCTCGCGAACCCGTCCTTCCGCCATCCCTGGTCGCCGCCCTCAAATTCTCGAAAGTAGCCGCGCGCGAATTCCGCGCCATGACCACCGCCCTCCGCCGCCAAATCGTTCGCTACCTCACGTCAGCCAAGTCCGAAGCCACCATCGAACGCCGCATAGCGAAATTCATCGTCCACCTTGAAAAAGACCCGCCTAGCCGCCGCAAGGTCCGCCAATCCACTCGCAAGCCAGCAAAGCTGAAAAAGCCTGGGCGCAAAAAGCAAGAGTGAGAGCCCGCGCACGCTTGCCAGAAGGTCCGATCTTTGGGGTTGACTGGCGTGATATAATGGGTTCGTGGACAATTCTGTCCGCCCTGCTGCGTACGAATCTTCGTTCGCGCTTCCCCAGAACTAAGTTTCAAGTAATCAATGACTTGCGCACTCTTTGCACAAACCGTCGCGCCGGAATGTGGCGTATCATGTTTGGAATCAATAGCTTGCGCACTCTTGTCAAAACAATGGAGGGTGTGGGAGTACCACGGAACACAAATATACTAAGTCTTTTCGTTTCTACGGCTTAGTTTTTCGCTACCGGGAATAGGTCGTGATGTACTGCGGCACTGGCGTGCCTTCCTTCAGTCGGGTATCCGGTACCGGAGCGCCTTTCGTCTGCGCGAGCGGCAGAACGCCCGCCCAAACCGGCAGGGAATAGTCTTCCTCGTCATCGACGGGGCCGCCGACGCGCACTTTGGCCGAAACCTCTTCCAGCGGTAACGCCAAGACAGTCGTGCCTTTCAGTTCTTGTTCGTTCGGCCAGCGAATTTCGTCCCAGCGGCCCTTCATGACGTGCTCTGTAAAAAGTCGCAGCGCTTCCATTTTCTGCGTGGGATCTTCCACGAGCTTTGCCGTTCCGAGAATTACCACCGAACGATAATTCACCGAATGATGAAACGCCGACCGCGCCAACACCAGGCCGTCAACGAGCGTCACCGTTACGCAAACGGGAATTCCTCCGCTGAGCGTGCGCAACATTCTGCTCGCCGCGGAACCATGCAAATAAACTGTGTCGCCCACGCGCCCAAAGTTCGTCGGAATCACAAACGGTTGCCCGTCTACAACAAACCCGACATGGCAAACAAACGCCTCATCAAGAATTTTGTAAACCGTCTCGCTGTCATATTTGCCGCGCTTCGGCAGCCGTTTAACTTGTGTTCGTTCCGTAGTTGCAAAGTCGCTCATGATTTCCCTATGCCGTTGTAGCGGCCGCCTTTTTATCCCGAGCAAAGCCGAGGGACTGAGGCGGGCGCATTTCGACTGCATTCATCGTATCGCCGAATCGATTAGCCTCAAGTGCCAATCTGGCCGCCTCGCTCCCAGCGAAAAAATTGTCATCCCGACGGGAGCGGCCCGTTTTTTTCTTGCGTTCGGTTTGTGAACGCCGGGCCGCGGAGTGGAGGGACCTCTCTTACTTCTTTGCTTCGTCCTTCGCCGCGCCGCGAACCACGCGGAACCCGACATACTCCGGCGAAGGCGTGCAATTCGATCGAGGATCGGCGGGGCAATCGGCACTTCCGCCGATCACTTTGCCTTTTCCTTCACGCGTCAGCACCCATTCGGCAACGTTGCCGCCGAGATCGAATATGGGTTCTTCGTCCTCTTTGCCTTGGCCGCGGAAAGTCCCGACTACTTTGAGCAGAGGCATTTTGCTCTTCAGTTCTTTTGCCTTTTCTCGTAATCGTGCGCCGTCTTCCGGATTCGGCGCGTACCCGGCCCAGTAGTCGAGCGTATTCTCGCCATCGCGATTCTCGTAGAAGCTCTTAACCTCGTCCTCATACGGAATGCGCCAAGTCTGTTTCGTTTCCCGGCTGAGCCAGGCCGCGTACGCCTTTGCATCCTCCAGCGATATGTTGCTTTGAGGGAAATTTTTCTTTTCAGGCGTCTCATCATCCGCAATCTGAACTGGGACTGCCCGTCTCCACAAAAATTCGAGGTACTGAGAGCGCGTGACTTCAAAACGACCGATTTCCAGATCACCACGCTTGACCAGTTCGGGTATCAGGATCCAATTGCTGGGAGATTTCCGTACCACCGCAGTGCCGGACGGTTTCGCTTCCGTGCCATACGAACCATGACTTTGAGAAATATTCTTGTTGCGGAACAAGCCTTCCAGGAGCGTGCCTTCTTTCAACGCTTCGTTGGAAGGCTTTTCTGTCTTGAAAAAATATTTGTCGAACCATGCGATCTCTTCATCCAGCTTGCGCAATTGATGCGTCAGCTTGCGCGGCCCGTGCGGTTCGTTTGGAAAAATCACGAATTTCACAGGCACTTTTCCGTGCCACTGCAGCGTGCGGAAATACGTCCAGCTTTGCGCGAAAGGAACATTGCGATCCGCGTTGCCGTGGAAAATCAAAACCGGCGCTTTGATGCGATCCATCTTAAACACCGGAGATTTCTTGATGTACAGCTCAGGGTCCTGCATCGGCGATTTGCCAAAATAGTAGGCATCGAACGATTCGCCGAAATCCACGTTCGCCCAATCGCTGATCCATTCCACGTCGCCTGCGCCAACGCTCGCCACTTTGTAGCGGTCCGGATAATTAATGAGCAAGCTCGTCGAAAGTATCGAGCCGTTCGACCAGCCCATCGTCCCGACGCGGTCGGGATCGCCCATTCCTTTCGCGATCAGATAATCCACGCCTGCGTTGATGTCCGGCGTTTCGAGGTCGTAATATTTTCCGCAGCAGATCGATTCGACCCACTTCAAACCGTAGTCGTTGCTTCCGTGATAGTTCGGCCGCAAGACGAACGCGCCGCGATCCGTAAAAAGTTGAATCGGATAGGCCCAGCTTTCGCCCCACAAGTCCTTGTCAGCGCCGGCAGGCCCACCGTGAATCGCAGTAATGATCGGATATTTTTTCCCGGCTTCGTAGTTCGCCGGGTAATACAAAATTCCCTCGACTTCTTCATTGTTCGAGCCGGTCCAGTGAATCACTTCGCTCTTCGCGAAATTGCGGCCGCTCACAAGGCCTTGATTCAGCTTCGCGATCTGAACTGATGACGTAATTTTGTCGCCGTCAATTTGCGCCCGATAAATTTGCGAAAGCTTGCTCGCCGTCGACGAGTGGTACACGATTGTTTTTCCATCTTCCGAAACTTCAAAGCCCTCAATGTTTTTCGCGTGCTCGCCTGCGAGTGCGCCGCGCTTCCACGTCCACGCGTCGCCGGCTTTCTCCCGCGTATACCGCGCCAGTTCATAGTGCGCACCGGCTGCCAGCGCAATCACAAGCCCGTCGTTGGTCGCCGCGACATCGCTGCCGATTCCATTTGCCCAATCTAGCGGAACCTGCACGCCGTTGCCGCTCTTCACGTCGTAGAAATAAAGCAGCTCAACGCTCGCCGTGATAAATCGTGAATCAGTCGAATACGGCGCCTCTGCATAAAATCCGGAATTGTCCGTAGCCCAGATAAAACCGCGCGGCCGGACGCGACCTTCCGTAAAAATAGTTTTCTCGGTTCCGTCGGAAAGATTGTGCATCACGGTAACAGGAGGAATTTTTTGATCGAACTGATAACGCAAACTCTTCCCGTGAACTGCCGCAGCATACCTGCCGTCGCGTGAAATCGCCCAGCCGTGAATCCAATCCGTGTTGGTCGTCAGCCGCGTAACTTTTTTATCTTTGATACCGTACTTGTACAACCGCACCGGTGGTTCGTGCGCTTCGTCGTCCACCACTTCCGAATCGTCTTTTTTCTTTTTTGCCTGCTGCTCAAAAAGCGATTCATCCTCCTGCGCGCTGAAAATCAGAGTGTCGTTGTCGAGCCAATCCACTTGATGCGGAGCCCGAGCAAATTCCGTGACAGGCCACGGCTCGCCTCCGTGCGGATTGATGAGCCATATCTGCGTTCCCGCCAAGTCCGGTTTTCCGTACGGACGTTTGCGGTCGCTCAAAAATGCGATTCGTTCGCCGTTGGGCGACCAGCTTGGCCCGTTGTTGTGGTCACCGCCACGCGTCAATTCAATTTCAGTGGCGTCCGTAAGGCTCGACAAAATTAAGTTTGAGACGCGCCCGTCCTTCTCTTTGTCGGTGGTGGATTTGGTCCAGACGATCCACTTCGCGTCGCGCGATATGCGAATCGCGCCGGCAGATTCGTTGTACACAAAATCCTCTGTTTTCCACGGCTCGATTTTCTTCGTGGCATCCTTTGCGGGTTCCGGTTCATCGGCGTTTGCCGCAAGTTGTGGCCCGCCGAAAAACATTGCCGAAGTTCCGAGAATCAATTCCGCCGCAAGCCACTTGTTTCGCATTTCACTCCACCTTTTCCCGGATTTCAGGGACACGCCAAACCGACGCCCGCAAACCGCAAAGGATAGTCGAATTGACGGCCATTTGGAATGGTGTAGGCTGAAATGCACGAAGACGGGGTGAACGATGGCGGCCAAGCCGGGAATCTTCAGCAAAGATACATTTCAATTTTTCCTCGATCTGAAAAGACACAACCATAAAGACTGGATGGACGCACACCGCGAACGCTATCAAGCCAGTGTTGTGCAGCCGCTGAAAAAGTTGCTGGAAGAAATGGCGCCCGCAGTTTTGGATCTCGATGATCGCTTTGAGACAACCGGCCGGCGCGGAGCAAATCTTTCGCGCATCAACAACGACATCCGTTTCTCCAAAGACAAAACGCTCTACAAAACAAGTATGTATCTAAAGTTCTCCGCCCCGCTTGGTGGAGACCAGGACAGCGGGGAACTATACGTCGGAATTTCCGCCGACAGCGTTACGGTTGGATTCCGGATTTACGGCGGTTCAAAAAGAAAACTCTCGCCGCTCGCGCTTATCGCCGAACCGCGCCTCGTAGAGAAACCGAGGTGGCTCGTGCAACAAAAAACAAAGCTCGGAAGAAAATACGAAAGCTATTGGTATTCCAGCGTAAAAGGCCAGTGGACGAAAAACTCCGGCTGGCCCACAAACGAAACCTGGCCAAAGCTAAAAGGCTGGATCGTCCGCAAGAAACTTTCGACCGCTGCCGTAACTCGCGCTTCCTTTCCCAACGACGCCGCCAAAATCTTCCGCGATCTGTTTCCGTTGCTAAAATACGTTTCACTCACTGGCTAAAATATTTTTGTTTTCATGCATTTTCTTGTTGCAACACGTCTCCGTTGCGCGTAGGAAATAAATTACGGCACGCATTGCCGCGGGAGGTGTGCGAACTTTGTTCATTTTTGTTTTTGGTGTTGTAGCTGCAGCCTTCTTCATCATTCATCCGGGTGGACGCGCCATCCTTCTCCCACCTCTTCGCGATTGCCGTTCCGGTCGAGGGCTAACAAGAATTCTTCTCGTGGTGTTTGGGATCTGTCTAGCAGGGAATTTGTGTGTGTTGTTGACAATCTCGTCGGCTGACGTTCGATCGGATGGCGATGAGATCGGATTTTATCTGGCAAGTTCCGCCTTGTGGTTGGCACTGACAGTCGCGGCGTTTGAATTTGTTGGAATCAGCGTTCGCGATGACGTTGCGAGTCGAAGAAATCCCGCTGCTGCGGCGACGATCTGCGGACTCATGGTTGGCGTGGCGTTCTGTCTTGGCGGATCGCATACCGGGAATGGTCCGGGGCCGGAAGTTGTTTTGGCCTGTGCGGGGATTTCCACGGCGGTGCTATTCGTTTCGTGGACTGTATTTAGTTCGTTTTCAGGAATTGTGGATCGAGTGTCGGTAGAACGCGACCTTGGAGCGGGGATACGCAGCGCGGGATTCCTGGGAAGTGGCGGAGCGATTCTTGGGGCTTCAGTCGCGGGAGATTGGACTTCGCTCGAAAGCACACTGCGAGATTTTGCGCGGTTCTGTTGGCCGATTCTTTTACTCGCCGTGGCGGCGGTCGCGGTCGAACGAGCTATCGCAAATCGACGATTGAACCAGAGGATTGCGAACTACCTGTCACTGACTTACGCCGGAATAGCGTTCTCGGTGAGCTTGATTTACGCGGTGCGAGCCTGGAGCCGGGCATGAGCGCCGGCCTTGAGGCGGGACCGAACTTGGAATTGGACGCATGGCAAAAACTCCGCATGCGCGCGATTTTCGATCATTGCAAGTGGGACCCGCACTCGCAGGACCATTCCGTGCTTGCGCGATATCCACTTTTTGTGGACGCGGACCAACTTGGTGAATTGCAGATACTGGCCGAGAAGCTAAGCGACGAAGCGCTGCGGGCAGAGGAAGAAATTCTACGCAAGCCCGAACTTTGGCCGAGACTTGGCATTCCGCGAAGAATTCAGCGAGCGCTGCAATCCGGCGGTTCGCAAGGCGAGACCGAACATGTGCGCGTAATGCGGTTTGATTTTCATTTGACAGCTGGAGGGTGGCGAATTTCGGAGGTCAACGCCGACGTTCCGGGCGGTTATGTGGAAGGGGCGGGGTGGAATTCACTCTTTGCGGAAAATTACATCGGGGCGCAGGCGCCACCGAACCCTTCGCGGCAGTTATCCGAGGCAATTCGAGAGCGGTTGAATGGCGGCGACGTCGTAGCGCTGGTGCATGCGACGACGTATAGCGACGATCGGCAAGTGATGATGCATCTCGCCAGGGAATTGTGTCGCGCGGAGCTACGTCCAGTTCTCGCTGGGCCCGAGAACATCGAATGGCGTGACGGCGCCGCCTGTCTAAAAGGGGAGGCAGGTTTGGTCAGGGCAAGCGCCGCGATCCGCTTTTTTCCGTCGGAATGGTTGCCGCAATTGCGGGACGAAAGCCGATGGACGGGCTGGTTTTCGGATAGCCAGACGATCCTATGCAATCCAGGGCGCGCGATTTTGCTGCAGTCGAAGCGCTTCCCGCTTGTCTGGAACGATCTGAAAACAAACTTGGATACTTGGCGGTGGGTGTTGCCGATGACGGTTAGTCCTGAGCGGGTTCCCGGGAGGGCGATGAAAGATTGGGTAATTAAACCTGCATTTGGCCGCGTCGGTGAAGGAATCGGCATGAAAAACGTAACGAGCGACGAGGAATTTCACCAGTTGCAGCAATTAACCGACAAGAGGCCGCAAGAATGGATTGCGCAAGAACGTTTTGAAACGACGCCGGTGCAAACGGAGGACGGAAACGTTTATCCCTGTGTGGGGGTTTTCACCGTAAATGGAAAATTTGCCGGAATTTATGGGCGGGCTAGCCGCACGCCGCTGGTCAATCAGGACGCCCAGGATGTAGCAGTTCTAGTGCGCAATGTCGGAAATCGAGGAGATCAATGACGAGAGAAGAAGTGTTTTTGGCCTGGGCGCCTCAGGATTCGATTTGGTCGCCATGGGTGTTGCCGGTCCCGTTTGCGCAGTTGAATTGTCTGGATTTCACGGGAGCTGTCGCACACGAACAAGCCCCGGCTGTTCCGAGTTGGGTGACGGATGGTGAGCGCGAAGGCCAAGGCTATGTCGTTGACATTCCGGGCCGTGACGCGATGCGATTTGGAATTTTAGTGGCAAGTTCTGGAATACGGCCGGTGCCGATAATTGACGGTTCGCCCGGCGCGGGTGATTTCTGTTTTAGTCAAGACGCAGGGGCTTCCACGAAGCCTACGTGGCATCCGAACGTTGTTGTGGACATGACAGAGTTACTGCGGACGTTGTGCGAAGGTGCCGCGCGGCTGAAGGATATTGCGCTATCGCCTGTGACGATGCCCGCTTTTCTGCTTGACGCGGACCGGAGGATCGGTCATCGACCGCCGCAGGCCGGGATGTACGACAACCGTTGGCAAGTTTTTGCACAGGATTTTCCTTCGGCAAAATTTCTGCTCGAGCATGGAGTACGGCGCGTGCTGCTCGTGCAAGAGAGAAAGGGGCAGCCGCAGGAAGACTTGGCACACGTGTTGTTGCGCTGGCAGGAAAGTGGGATTGCGATTGAAAGTGTTGGAATGAGGGATGGAAGTATGCCGGAAGCCATTCAAATCGCGAAGCCGTCGAGATTCCGGAGAATTTGGTATCGCGCGCTGGCAATTCTACGTTTTCGTCGAAGCGGGACCGGCGGGTTCGGAGGATTTGAAAGTTTTCCGGAGGTGGTAGTGGGCGAGGAAGATGGTTAGGAGGCAGGCGGCGAGGGAGACGAGGAGGGAGTGGATGCGGATGGCGGCGTGGATTTCGTCGCGCGGGACGGTGACGGCAAGGTAGAGGCCCACGAGGGAGAGCGCGGCGAAGGCGATTGTGCCGAGAAAGAAGAGAAGAGACCAGAGACCGAAGGCGCCGAGAGTGTCGATGGATTTTCCGCCGCAGAAAAATGAAAGGATGAGCGCGAGCACGGCGAAGAATGGGACAACACGGACGCGTAGATGTTTTACTTCTTTGAGGCGGCGCAGGAGCCAGAGAAGAATCCAGAAGATGGCGTAGAGAAGGGAACTGGCGAGAACGATTCCGCAGAGCGCGAGCAGGCAGAGGCGCGCGTAGGGCCAGATGGGATTGATGCGTTCTGCGTAGGACGTACCGCCAGCGGCTGAGAAGCACATTTGCCGCGATGCGTTTGGGAAAAAGGCGACGGTGGCTTCGGGATCTTTTTCGTTGCGAAAGAGATTTTTTCCGACGGGGATTAGCGGTTTCGGCGCGCCGAACATGCCAGCGAGGGTGAGCTGGTTGTTTTTGAGGCGGACGCGAGTGTTGTCGAGCAGATCGGTCATGAATG
>WNFS01009357.1_pt1 | contig 11483 bp, 7 predicted proteins | sample 5400141 | NCBI WGS metagenome assembly WNFS01 (sample SAMN13153358, study PRJNA577476) | soil metagenome | isolation source: 60 cm saprolite under Madrone tree | place: USA:California | collected 2016-06-14 | reverse complement strand
GTAGTGTCTCTTAATTGACTAGATAGAATCATTGTGTCTGGCCTGAGCTTCTTTGGCTCTCTGGATTTTGGCCAAGATCTCCTCACCCTTTGCCTTCCAGACATACCGTTTGGGGTTGAGGTTTCGCTCGGTCAAGTAGTCGGTCATCGCCTGAACCAATTGATCGACGCTGGTGAAACTGCCTTCGCGAACCACGTCTTCGGTGATATCCCGGAAGAATCTTTCCACCAAGTTCATCCAGGAACTGGAAGTCGGAATGAAATGCATGACCAGCCGGTCTAGGCTGAACGCCTTCCGCTGTCGTTGATTGCGCCATTGTATCCATGATTTGACCTTGGCGTGTTTGTGGGTGCTGTAATTGTCGGCGATGACATGCAAGGTCAGATCCTGTGGGGTTTCCCGGTCGAGTTGCTTGAGAAATGCGAGCCACTGACGATGGGTGTGCTTGGCAGCGGTTTGACTGAATATCTTTCCGTCCATATAGCACAATCCTGCGAACAACGTGACCGTCCCGTGCCTCTTGTAGTCGTGTGTTTGCGTCCGGCGGTAGCCTCGCATTACCGGCAGGCTCGGCTGCGTCCGCTCAAGAGCCTGGCATTGGCTCTTCTCATCACAACACAATACCAGCGCTCGATCCGGAGGATTCAGATATAGCCCGATGACATCCCAAAACTTCTTCTCGAAGTTCTTGTCCTTTGAAATTTTGAAAGTCCGCGTGACGTGTGGTTTTACGGCGTTGGCGCTCCAAAGCCGTTGGACTGTCGCCTTGGAAACCTCCATCGCCTTGGCCATCGTACGCACCGACCATCGGGCGCGGTTCTTGGGAGGGCGTGTCGCGCCCACGATGATTTTCTCTCGGATCTGAGGCGCGATCCGCGGTTTACGCCCCGGGCGTTTCACCTCGCTCAAACCGGCGATCCCGGAACTCCGGAAACGTTGTTCCCATTGGACCACTACGGACTGGCGAACTCCTACCTTGCGCGCTGTCTCGGTCTGGCTCAGGCCATCGGCGCGATTGAGGATGATCCAGGCCCTCCGGATATCTCGGTAGGGTGCCGATGGACGATTTACCATGGCGCGCAACTCGCGCCTCTGCTCGGGGCTGATGCTCAAGGTTCGGACCGGTCGTGCCATGGACTGGCACTATACGGCAACCGCGCAATTATATCTAGTCAATTAAGAGACACTACACTAGATTACGCGCCGGATTATGCCCAGAACTTGCCCAAAACGGCACTGCAGGAGGGTTTCGACAGGTGAACGAGACGGGGAATCCATCAGTTCTTGATCCATGAATCACTTTCTTGACCTCAGAAATCGATCTGAGCTCTTGATCCGTCAGTTCTTGATCCATGAATCACTTTTCTTGATCTCAGAAATCGATCTGAGCTCTTGATCTGTCAGTTCTTGATCGATGAATTGCTTTCTTGATCTCGGAAATCGATCTTAGCTCTTGATCGCGGCCTAGTGCAAAACTGTCGGTGCGAATGCCTTCGCGATCCACTCCACCGGTTCGGTGCTGTTAAATGCAAAAAGCTCGGTCACCAATGAAGTTGACCGGGCTTTTGTTCAATGCAGTATTGTTTAACGGATTACATCAGATCAAAGCGGTCGAGGTTCATGACTTTGTTCCAGGCACTCACAAAGTCGCGTACGAACTTTTCCTTTCCATCTTCAGCAGCGTAGACTTCGGCAATGGCGCGAAGTTCAGAGTGCGAACCAAAGATCAGGTCAACCGGCGTCGCCGTCCATTTGATCCGGCCGGTTTTGCGATCAAGCCCTTCATAGATGCCGTCGGACTTGGCCGACTTTTGCCATTTCGTCGATATATCGAGAAGATTAACAAAGAAGTCGTTGCTCAAAGTTCCCGGCCTTTTCGTAAACACACCGTTCTGAGATTGCTCTGCATTTGCGTCCAGCACTCTCATGCCACCGACGAGAGCCGTCATTTCCGGCACAGTTAATGTCAGCATGTTGGCCCGGTCGACAAGCATCTCCAGCGGTGGCATATAATTGCCGCCACCATAGTAGTTGCGGAAACCATCCGCCTTGGGCTCAAGCACGGCAAACGAACTGACGTCGGTCTGCTCTTGAGCGGCATCCATGCGTCCGGGCTTGAAGGGAACTTTCACGTTATAGCCCGCGGACTTAGCGGCTTGTTGAACAGCTGCGGATCCGCCCAGGACGATCAGGTCGGCAAGGGAGACTTTCTTGCCATCCTTTTGAGTCTTGTTGAAATGGGACTGAATGTCTTCCAACTTTTGAAGGACGTTTGCCAAGTCTCCAGGATTGTTAACCGGCCAGTCCTTTTCGGGCGAAAGGCGAATGCGGGCTCCGTTGGCCCCACCACGTTTATCGGTGCCCCGGAAGGAAGCGGCAGATGCCCATGCCGTTCGAACAAGCTCCGGCACGGTCAGTCCTGAAGTCAGAAGTTTTTTCTTCAAGCTTTCGATTTCAGCTTCCCCAATCAGTTTGCGATTCACTGCGGGGATAGGATCCTGCCAGATCAGAGCCTCTTTCGGAACCTCACTGCCCAGATAGCGTGCGCGAGGACCCATATCACGATGAGTTAATTTGAACCACGCTTTCGCGAAGGCAAGCTCGAATTCCTGCGGGTTATCCAAAAAACGTTTGGAGATCTTTTCATAGGCCGGATCAAACTTCAGAGCGACGTCCGTCGTAAACATGATGGGAGCATGACGCTGTGTCGGATCATGCGGGTCGGGAACTGTTCCCTCTCCGCCGCCGTCCTTCGGAGTCCACTGTGTAGCTCCTGCGGGGCTCTTGGTTTTCACCCATTCGAACTTAAAAAGGTTCGACAGGTACTGCATTGAAAAGTGCGTTGGACTTGCGGTCCAGGCGCCCTCTAATCCGCTTGTGATCGTATCTTTGCCATTTCCAGATCCACACTTGTTTGTCCAACCGAGCCCTTGCTCTTCAATAGCTGCGCCCGCGGGAGCGGCTCCCACGCACGCGGACGGGTCAGCGGCGCCATGAGCTTTGCCAAACGAGTGACCGCCCGCAATCAGAGCCACGGTTTCTTCGTCATTCATGGCCATTCGCCCAAATGCCTCTCGGATGTCTTTGGCAGCCAGAAGCGGATCCGGATTTCCATTGGGCCCTTCAGGGTTCACATAAATGAGTCCCATTTGAACTGCGGCCAGCGGATTCTCCAGATTCCCATCTTTGTGTCTCCCGTCCGCCAGCCATTTCTTTTCCGGCCCCCAATAAACCAGGTCGGCTTCCCATTGATCCTGACGGCCGCCAGCGTAACCAAAAGTTTTAAAACCCATCGATTCCAGAGCCACATTGCCGGCCAGGACCATCAGGTCGGCCCAAGAGATGCTTTTCCCATACTTCTCCTTGACCGGCCAAAGCAGGCGCCGAGCTTTGTCAAGATTCGCATTGTCGGGCCAGCTGTTGAGCGGTTCAAACCTCTGCTGGCCGCCGCTGGCACCACCGCGACCGTCCGCAATACGGTAGGTTCCCGCACTGTGCCAGGCCATCCGAATGAAAAGTGGTGCGTAGGTGCCGTAATCGGCAGGCCACCAATCCTGTGACGTCGTCAAAACCTCCGCGATATCCTTCTTGACCGCTTTAAGATCGAGTTTCTTGAACTCTCTGGCATATTGAAAATCTTTCCCCATGGGATCCGATTCACTGGCACGCTGCCGAAGAGGAGACAGATCCAGTCTTTCCGGCCACCAGAATTGATTCGAGACGGTTTCTCTGTTCGCTGACTCCTTCTCTGTTGCCTGAGGCTCTGCGGAATACCCTAGCTGTGCAAATACCGTTAACGCCGCCAGCGCCGCGCATTTTAGTTTTGGTCTTAACACGATGGCTCTCCTTTTTTTGTGTGGTCAACCCATTCACTTCTCGCTATTGAGTTTTCATTAAACAAATGGAAAAGTAAAATCGATAGTTTCAATCAATCATTGATTTAAACTATCGGAGATAAGGAGGCGTCGTGCCAAGTCTGGTTCAGTTGGAATATATTGTTGCCGTTGCAGACCTCAAACACTTCGGCAAGGCAGCTGAAGCGTGTCATATCTCTCAGCCCACCTTGAGTCAGCAAATCAGAAAAGTTGAAGACGATCTGGACATCGTCATTTTTGATCGAGTCAAAAAACCAATAATGCTTACAGAGGATGGCGAAGCCATACTTCATCAGGCGCGCCTTGTTCTCAGAGAGCACAAACGTTTGAAGGAACTGGCAAGGCAGAAGTCCGACGAAATTTCTGGCGAGTTTCGTCTCGGTGTTATTCCTACTGTCGCCAACACTCTCGTCCCGCACTTTTTACGGCGTTTCGCTCAACAATACCCAAAAGTCATGCTGCTGATTGATGAACTGAAAACCAGTTCGATCTTACAGGAACTGAGTGAAGATCGACTGGACGCCGCCCTGATGGCAACCCCCCTTTCGGTTGCAGGTCTGGTTGAAGAGCCCATTTACTACGAGACTTTTAACGTCTATGCATCTTCTGGTCATCGATTATTGAAAGGGAAAACCTGCCGAATTGACGATCTGGATACATGTGATATGTGGCTTTTGCAGGATGGGCATTGTTTTAAAGACCAGGTCATGCAACTCTGCTCGGTGGATTCAGAAGCCGCAAAATCTTTCCCGAGAGTTCAATTTCAGGGCGGAAATCTGGATACTCTTCTTCGACTCGTCAGGCAGGGGACAGGATATACACTCCTGCCTGCTTTTATGATCGATCAAATGCCGACGGCCGAAATCAAGTCTCACGTCAGGGAATTTCAGAGGCCCTTCCCGGCTCGTGAGATCAGCCTGGTCAGTCGAAGAGCTCATTGGCGAAGAAAAACCGTTATCGCATTAAGGGATTCCATACTCGAGAATTTGCCTCAATCTTTGTACAGGAAAAGGTGTCCGGAAATAAGAGTCCTGGATGTCTGTCAGAGCTAAAATCCGCTAAAAAGCAGTGACCTGTTATGCGATGGTTGGACGCTGTTTCATGATCAATTGCAAGAAGGCGGTCTGAACGGCCGACCGCTTTCCGCGCTGAGCAGCCATTACCAGATCGAGTCGTGTTTACCGAGCTTCCTCCAGCAGGAGAATTCGGTGCAACAATTCCAGCCGGTTGCCGAACCGGTCGTTAACATAGAGGTGTTCGTACGCTTCTAACGGCTCGCCACTAACAACTTCATAACCGGCGCCTGCTAATCGTTTCGACAACGAGCGCAGATCATCCACGAGCAAGCCAGGGTGCGCCTTCTTCGCTGGCCGAAAATCCTGCTCGACACCAAGATGGATTCTGACGGTTTCGGTTTCGAACCATACTCCACCCCGCTTCGCCTGCAGGGGAGGCTTTGGAACTTCGGGAATGCCAAGCAGACCGGAGTAGAAACCGCGTGCGGCCTCTTCCCCGCCCTCAGGCATGGCGAGTTGGATGTCATGGACTCCAATGATCGAGCCTTTCCTCATAAAGCTATCCTAGCAAAGGCACGGATCGAGCTTCCGCGCCGTGCACTGTTTTTTGCTCAGCGGCTGAATTTGTCACACCATGCAAAACCAACACGACAAGTTGGAGGGAAGCAGAGCCGATCAGCCGATTTCTCAGTCAGTCTCTCCTGGAACAGGAGACCGGCTCTTCCGAACAAATATTCCCGCCTTCTTGGAATTCGGTGCGATGTGCGTCAGACTGCACCAGACGATTTCCAGTATTCGCGTGACCTCGTTCTTCTAACGATTGCGCAAGACGATTACCTGCAGACCCACTAGCGTTGTCTGCTAAGGCGCTCAGTCGTTTCACAAATTTTTAACAATCGGATCGGGAATAACTCGGCGGCGCTACGAGTCTTGCCTCTGTTAAGGCTTTCGCGAGCTGTGGTTCGTGAGGGCGCAATCGAAATCGGCGAAATTCAAATCTTCCCGGAGGTCTCAAAATGTTGCGAAAATACATCTCTGTCGGCGTGTTGGTATTAGGAGCGCTGGTGATCGGCGTGGTCAGTGTTGCACAGCAATCTCCAACCGAAGCGCCCACTGGTTTTGACACTCCCACGCTCGCACAAAACCCCGGATCACAGAGCAGCAGTAACGGCATTGCACAGCCACCTGGCGATTCGTATGCGCTTGACCAAACCAGGTTCGAGCAAGACCACGATGCCCGCACCGGGCTCGGACCGGTCTTTAATGCTCGAGCGTGCGTGGATTGTCACCAGAATCCTGTAAGCGGCGGGTCCAGCCAGTTCACCGAAGTCCGCGCGGGTCACAACGACATTGACGGAAATTTCGTCGCAGCAACCGTTCCAATAAATGACGGCGCGAATATTATTGCCAACCGCTCGATCATCAACGACCGCGCGCTGATTCCACAAGCGCAGGAACATATACCTGATGCGGAGAACATTCGAGCTCTACGCGCCGCCCTCAATACATTAGGAGACGGCTTTGTTGAGGCCATCGATGACAGCACCTTAAAAGCGATCGCCCAGCATCAACTGGAGGCCGGCGGTGGCCGAATCCACGGTGAAGCCGTCGAAGTTCCTGTTCTGGAGGCGCCCGGACAAACGCGCATTGGCCGCTTTGGCTGGAAAGATCAACACAGCAGCTTGCTTTCCTTCATCGGCGACGCCTATCTGAATGAAATGGGAGTAACGAACCGTTTGCGGCCCAAGGATGTGACCCCGGTCGGAAAAATTACCAGCGACCCCGAAGATAATCCCGACAATCTTGGTTTGGCAGACATCGACCACTTCGCTCAGTTCATCCGCGGTACGAAAGCGCCCCCACGCGATGCGATTCTGGCTGCATCAGTTGCCTCACAAGCTGGCGAACAGTTGTTCGAGAAAATCGGCTGTGCCATTTGTCATGTCAGCACCATTGTTACGGCTCCTGCAGGAACCGTGATCAATGGTGGAACCTTCACCATACCAGATGCCTTGGGCAACAAAATTATTCATCCGTACAGCGATTTCCTGCTTCATGACGTACATACCGGCGACGGCATCGTCCAGAACCCGCCGCAAGATACAGCGAACAAACTGCGCACCGTGCCGCTCTGGGGACTCCGCATGCACCCTCGGCACATGCACGATCTCAGCTCCTTGACGTTGGAAGATGCCATTGAGCGGCACGGCGGCGAGGCCGCGCATGTAAGAGACCGCTTCCGCGAATTGCGTCGCGCGGAGAAGCAAGCACTGTTCACATTCCTGAATTCACTTTAGGGTGCGCGTAGGTAAGGCGTTTTCCGCGGCAAGACTGTTGGTGACCAGTTCTACAGTCCACTGGTCCGTGTCGGAAACATCATTTACAACGCCCCGATCATCGCATTTGATGTGGAGGCAAACGACATCAATTTCCCGAATGGGGTGTCGATTACTCAAAGGTTCATGATGAAGTGCTAGCCATCGACCCGTTTGGAGGAACGGTCACTCTTCAAATGGTCAATGGGTTCAGTTTTGGACGTCCCATCTACATCTCAATGGACGTAATCCCATGAGGCAGGGTCTTTACGCTGCTTTGACGGATGGCCACCGGCCGAACAATGTCTTCGGCGGCATTCCGACGCTCGCTCCTGATTACAGTCCCATGTGGAACGGCAAACCTCTTCGAGTGGACTCAGGATGCAATTAATAAAGGTTACAGGGTCAACGTCGAGAGGAGCTCCAAATTCTCACTTACGTCAAGGACGGCCTGTTGACCGGTCCGAGTGGCACGAAATTCGGCGACAGTAAGTTCATCGTGAACTGCCCTCCCATTGAACGCCTGGATTAGCTGCTGCTTCGATGGCTGCCTCGTTCGCAGATTCTAGCTTTCCTCGAAACGTACGGCGTCGCATTCGCCATCGGTATTTCGAGACCTCAGGGTGCAGATCTCCGAATGGTGACCAACGTCAATGTGGATTGCTGTCGTGAACTGGAGGACGATTTGGACAATCGCGCCTTATTAAAAGCGCGATTGTCCACTCACAACGTAATAACAACCCGCCCGCGTTCTAAGGGATGTTCCACGAGCTCGTGAACTTGAGCAATCTCTCGAAGCGAAATCCGCTCCGCGATCCACAAGATTGTGTCGGTCAAGCAACAACACTGTGACAAAACCTTTGCATCCACGCGGGAATGAACACTGTCGAAATCGAATCTTCAGGACGAACGGCTGAAGTTCGAACGCAGAAACTCGATCACAAGTGTCTCAGCCGATCGTCACATACAAAGATCAAAGGAGAACGTCTTGAAGGAACTCACTGTATTCAATCACGCCTCAAAAATAGTTATGCGAATCCGCAGGCAAATGAGGAAAGCAAAGATGGGCACATTCGCCTGGGGCGCGCTGCTGGCTGGCGCGGTCCTGATCATTTCATCAAGTCCGGCCATGGCGCAGGCTGGAAAGCTGGACCCCACGTTCGACATCCAGGGCGTGTTTACAGACAGCGCCGGAGAATTTAATAATGGTGGCACCTTTGGCACCGTCGTAGCGATACAAAATAACGGGAAGATTCTTGCCGGGGGACAAATCGGTTTTGTAACGGGTGTCGTGCGTCTGAATGCGAATGGCACGCTCGATTCCACGTTTGGAGTTGGCGGCACGGTGACATCAATTCTCGGCGGCAACGATGGTCTGTGTCAGGTCATGGGCCTGGCCATCCAGAGCGACGGCAGGATCGTCGTCGGAATCTCGAATGGGGAGCAGGGTTCCGGCAACCTGTTTATATTGGCACGGCCCAACGCGAATGGCAGCCTGGATACGACATTCGGCAGCGCCGGTATCGTAGAAACACAAATTGGTTCGTTCGGCGCGGCAGCCGGCGTCCTTACATTGCAGCCGGACGGAAAAATTCTTCTCGCCGGCGAAGGCGCCATGGGCCGTTACAACGCGGATGGCCAACTGGATAGCAGTTTTGGCAGCGGCGGGGTCGCGCCAATTCTCTTTACAAGCCCTACCACTATCGCATTGCAGCCCGATAGCAAGATTCTGCTTGCGGCCGACGGAAGCGTGGTGGGTTTCTCGGCACCTCCACCGGGTGTCAGCTTCGCCCAGGCCGCAGGAATTATTTCTCGGTACTACCCGAACGGCAGCCTGGATACGAGCTTTGGCATCTCGGGCGAAGCAGCCAGCGTGGTGGTCGCGGGAGCCATTGCGGTTCAAACTGAAGGCGGCTGCTTCGGCGACTGCCAGATTCTGGTAGGCGGTACGGCTGACAACTTGAATAACAACGGGAACAGCATAGGCTTCGGTGTGGTTCGCTACAACGGCAATGGCAGCGTTGATACGACCTTCGGCCAGGGTGGGGCCGTGACCACGGCATTCGCTCCAACCGAGCCTGCCGCCACGCTGTTCGCGATGGCCGTTCAAGCGAACGGCAACATCGTTGCGGCCGGATCCGCCGGCCGATTTGCTGCTGCGAATTTTGTCACCCAGGCCGATTTCGCGCTTGCGCGGTATTCCAGCACAGGCGCGCCGGATACGACCTTTGGTCTCGGCGGACAGGTGACCACAGCGTTCGGGGCGAACCAGGCGGGGATTTACGATCTGGCTCTCCAGAGCGACGGTAAGATTGTGGCCGTTGGAACTTCCGCTAAGAACGCTCAAACCGGGGGCGGTCAAACCGGCGGCCTCGTTGTCGCACGCTACCTGGCGCAGTAGCGTCTTAAATCAACACACATAATAACGGGGACCGTACGCAGGCTGTACGGTCCCCGTTATTATTTTGAAGGTTTGTGTTTACTTCCAGGAAGATGATCGAGGTTTCAGGCTGCGAATGAAATCCTGATCCCTGGTCCCCGGTGACAAACGATACACGATTGTTGACCGTGTTCTTCAAGGTCTGAAACCAGCGCGTACGTCAGCCCGCGTCGGCCCACGTGATGACCTTGAAACCATCAATTGAGTCGTAATGGAAGGTAATGTTTTTTGAGACAATTACTTCATCGCCGGAAGGCGGGACGATCTGTTCTGACGTTACCGGCAAGCTGATCGGCCGCTTCTGCATGCGATACGCGACGTAAGCTTCATAATTATTCCCATAGCTGACCATTCGCGCGCCCTCCAATTCGTACAATTTTTCCTGACCGGTGGTCGGGGAGTTCCAAATTATGAAGCAAACTTCTGAGACACCACACTAGCTTCTCTCTACATGAGATTACGCATCAAGCTTGACGTTCCCGTCGGCGTGGCCTACACACGTCAAGACAAAACCCCGCATTTTCGAGTCCGGATCCAGCCCTTGTTCTGCTGTCATCTGGACGTGCCCATCGAGCAATCGCGTCTTGCAGGTTCCACACTGGCCCTGGCGGCAGGCGGAAGGGATTTCGATGCCGTTTTCGGCAGCGGCCTGAAGCAGGGTCTGGCCTTCGAGAATCGGACAGACTTTTCCTGACCGCGCGAACTCGACCTGAAACCGTGTTTTAGGAGCTGGCGATTCAGGTAGCTTAAGTCGGGGATCCGTTCCTCCAAACATTTCCTGCCGGATTCCTTCAGACTCCACTCCCAGGTCCATCAGTATGCGCCGCGCCGCTTCCATGAACGGGGGAGGCCCGCAAAGGAAAAATACCTGACCCTTTAGTTCGGGAATTGCCCTGCAAATGAACTCACGGTTGATGTGGCCACGCGCACCGGGCCATTCCGGATCAGGTTGCGACAGCAACACGTGATATCGAAAATTCTTTATCCGAGACTGCGATTCGTGTAATTCATTGTGGAAGATGATGTCCTGCGCGGTTCGTACGCAATAGAGAAGGGTAGCCTCTGTGGCCAGACAAAGGTCGTCAATATAACGAAGCATCGCCATCATTGGTGTGATGCCACTGCCGGCCGCAATCATCACGATTCTCTTGTCGGTAGCTCCGTCCAGGTAGAATTGCCCAAATGGGCCCGTTGCTTCGACCGTCATACCGATCGATGCGCGATCGTTCAAGAATACGGAGACACAGCCGTTGTTGACACGCTTTGGCGTGATCTCCACATAGCCCGACCGCGCAGGCGAGGAACAGATCGAATAACAGCGCGTTTCCTTTTTTCCATCAAAAAGAAACGAGAAGGTAAGGAATTGGCCCGGCAAAGCGTCCAGGTGTCGCTGGCCGTGCACCACGAAGCGCAGAGTCCTGGCGTCTGGCGTCTGCTGAATAATCTGCACCAACTGAAGGATGAACGGGCTATTGGGCAGACGCGGGGCCGCAGCAGCCCGACTCGTTGATTGTGCCACCGGTTGTACCGGAGCCATAGCGCGTCCCCTGGGACGCCTGATGATTAGTGTGATCATTCCAATAGATACAAGCGATACGAACCCGATGGTTTTACCGTCGTACTGCGCAGCTGGCATCGGAGGCTGCGGGCCCGCGGACGCTGTCTGGGCAATCAGACTTCGCCCGCCCGCCGAGTCCACCCGTGCCTTTCTTCGATTTACAGCTTCGGGCGTTTGGGTGGCCGCGAGGTAGTCCGTGATCTGCTGGTCCTCTCCAGGCTGAAGCGCGCCCGTACTGCCGGCGGCATAGTCGACCATTCGGGTAACCGTCTCGCGCCA
>WNFS01003808.1_pt1 | contig 11485 bp, 8 predicted proteins | sample 5400141 | NCBI WGS metagenome assembly WNFS01 (sample SAMN13153358, study PRJNA577476) | soil metagenome | isolation source: 60 cm saprolite under Madrone tree | place: USA:California | collected 2016-06-14 | reverse complement strand
ACTGAACCGATTCCGCGGGCCATCGGAGTCTGCCGACGCGCTGCCCTGGAGGTGGCGCCGCACGCTCCCGGCATGCCGTGCCTAGGCGATGAATCCGCCGCTCACGTTCAGCGAATCGCCAGTGATCCAATGGGATGCAGGAGAACAGAGAAACAGCACCACCTCGGCGACCTCGTCCGCATGGCCCAGGCGGCCGAACGGCTGGCGATCGACCGCGTGCTTGAGGATCTGCGCGTCGGCGAAATATCCGGCTGTCATGTCCGTTGCAATGTAACCGGGTGCGACCGCGTTCACCCGGATCTTCCGGTGGGCCAGTTCCAGCGCCCAATTGCGCGTGAATGCGTCAACCGCCGCTTTGCTGGCTCCGTAAACGCTCCGACCACCCGCCCGACCGACGCGGCCCGCGATCGATGAGAGATTGACGATCCTGGCTCCCTCGCGCAGCCGAGGCAGAACCCCCTGGGTCAGCCAGAAGACGCCCTTTACGTTGACGTCCAGCATGGCCTCCAGAGTATCGAGAGCAGTAGAGCCGACCGGAGTTGATCCCCAGATGGCTGCGTTGTTGACCAGAATATCGAGTTGGGTTTCCCCTAACGATCCCACCAGGGCATCGATTTCTTTCGGCGATCTCAAGTCTGCCTGCAGCAACTGAATCGCACCGCCAATCTCCCGCGACACCGATTCTGCCGCCTCGCGATTGCGGTTGTAGTGAAGAACAAGCTTGGCTCCGGCTCCGGCAAGACGACGGGCAATGGCGCGACCGATTCCGCGGGAGGCTCCGGTGACAAGCGCCGTCTGACCCTGAAGCATCGACATGGTGGGAACCCTGACGGGTCAGTATAAGGGAACTCAAGCTTTGGGCCGGATGGGCAACGAAACCGTGAAGACGGCGCCGCCGCCGGGAGCAGAAGCGGCCTCCACATTCCCGCCATGTTCCTTGAGCACCGCCTTGCAAATACTCAGCCCGAGGCCCGTTCCGCGTCCCGGACGCTTGGTCGTGTAGAAAGGATCGAAGATGTTGGGCAGGATTTCCGGAGAGATTCCCGGACCGTCGTCCTGAAAGCTCGCCCAGAGGTTTTGAGCGGTCTTCCCCAATCGAATTCTGAGCGTTCCCTTGTCGCGTGCCTCGCGAATCGCCTGATCGGCGTTCAGGATCAGGTTGAGGAAGACCTGCATCAGCTGGTGCGGATCACCCGTGACCGGTGGCAGGCCTTCTTGTTTGAGGAAGTCGACGGTGATGTTGTTCTTGCGCAGCGCATAGGCCTGCAAGTGCAGAGTGCGCTCGACCAGTTCGCTCAGATTCAGCGGCGTCTTCCCGGGCGCGGTCGGCCGGGAGAAATACATCAAATTCTGTACGATCTCGGTGGCCCGGCGTGCCTGCTGGTGCAGCATTCCCAGCTGCTTTACGCGCGCCTCATTGGCTTCGCCGTCCTGCAACAACTCGCTCACTCCCAGGATCGTCGTCAGGGGGTTGTTCAGTTCGTGGGCAAAACCACCGATCATTTGCCCCATGGCTGCCAACCGCTCGCTCTGGATAATCTGTTCCTCCAGCTTCTTTTCGACCGTAATATCTCGAACCGAGATGATCACGCCACTCAACTTGTTTTCTGCGTCGAATAGCTGACTGGCTGAGGCGCGCATGGTACGCCAGGAACCATCGCGATGGCGTGCCCCATACTCGGACGATCCAAACATCTGCTTGCCGGTGGCCACCTCCCGGTACAACGACAGGAATTCTGGCGAGTGATCCTGCAGATCTTCAATTTTCTTCCCGACCAATTCCTCAGGACGGTAGCCGAGCAGGTCGCGAATCCGGGAACCCGCGAAGGTGTAGTGACCGCTCAGGTCCACGACCAGGATCAGGTCCGGAAAACTTTCCAGCAACCGTTGCCGGAACTGCTCCTGTTGCCGGATCTGTGCCTCCATCTTCCGTTGCTCGGTGACGTCGGTGAGGGTTCCCTGGTAGCGGATGATTTTTCCGGCCGCGTCCCAAACCGCCCGGGAAGTATCCAGACAGAGCAACGCCGTTCCGTCTCGTCTGCGCAACGTGACCTCACGGGTCCGGACTCCGCCGCGGTCGTCGGTGCCACGCCCCAAGACAGGGTTCTGGCTCAAATCAAAATTCAGACCGCTTGGCTCCCGGGCCAGCAGCTCGTCCTTGCGGGGATAACCCAGCATCGCTACCAGCGCCGGGTTCACGTCCAGTAGTTTGCCCTCGGGGGTGCTGAAATAGACTCCCTCTTGCAGGGTTTCAAACAACTCCGTGAACCGGCGCTCCTTCTCGCGTTCGTCGGTGACGTCGCGCGCTAACATGCTCGCGCCCACCACTTCGTCGCCCTTCATGATGGCATTCAGCACGCAATCGAAGTACAGGACGCGCACGCTATTTCTCAGCTTTACCGGCACCAGACCTGCCCATCGCCGCTTGTCCAGGAACCGGCCGATCCCTGCCTCTATTTCTGCGCGCGCGGGTGCCTCGCAGAACTCGTCGAACTTGTGGCCCACGATCTCGGCATAGGGCAGCTTCAGAAGGTCGGTCAGGCGCCGGTTTACCGTTCGAAGGGTGCCGTCCAGCGAAACGGCACAGGCCACGTCATCGAAGGAGTCGATCAACTCTTTGAAGCTGCGCTGGGAGCGCATGATGACCTGGCTCAGCTGGTCGAGTTGTTCCTCCGAAGGCGCGACGCCTACGCTGTCCTTTAACCCCTTGAGGAGAACTTTGAGCTCCGAGACTTCCCGCCGCCGGCCGTAGGCATAAGCCGCAAACAGGATGGCCAGCAGCAACAAGCCGGGTGCAATCGCACCCAGATGATAAGGAACCGACTGCAGACGCTCCCACATCAGCGCAGCCAGGGCGGCTGCCAGCAGGACCATGAACCACAAGGCGAGTCGCCACAGGCGGGTTTCTTCCTGCTCCAGGTGGCCCGGGGAGCGCTGCGAACGCGGGGGACGGTTCTCTTCCGCAGCCATAGAAAAATCGAGCCCAGTCGTCCCGCACTACACCTGAAGGGGGGAAGGGTCTGGAAGTCATCCTAGAGCACGCCAGCCAAACTGAACAGCATTCTCTGTTGGAAGTCTTGGTACGTTCGACGAGCGGGGCGCTTTTATTTTGCGTCACTCAGTCTGCTTCGCCGGGCGGAGAATTGGAGCACATCCCATTGCCTTGAGGTCAGTCGCGGTGCAAACGACGGAAACGCTACGTTGGCGGAACGCAACGGATTTGCTCCGCAAATGACCGTGTTGGCATCGAACTCCTTGACACGAGCGCTGCCTTCGAGGAACGGGCGCCGACGATGCATCCGGAACCGGCAAGCGAACCCGCGTATCCGGTCGCTTGAGTGACCAGACCGGCTGGCCAACTGACTTCAGGGACTGACAGAGAGCGCAGGCGGAAACTCGCTGGCTTTCATCTCGCGAATCGAAAACGCCTGTTTCAGCTTGTGCCGCTCGAGCTCATTGATCGCGCAGCAGGATCATGGGATCAACCGACAGCGCGCGTCGCGCTGGAATCCAGGTAGCCGCTAACCCCAGCAGCGCCATCGCTAGAACAACGCCCGCCAGGATCAGCGGATCGCGCGGGGTTGCCTGGTCCACGATGAAAGCCAGCACCCGGCTCGCCAATATTCCAAGGAGCAATCCTGCCGCCGAGCCAACAGCGAGCAACTTGAAAGCCGGTCCCAACGCCGCCTGTAACACTTGCTTGCGCTGCCCGCCGAGGGCGACACGAATTCCCAACTCCCGCAGCCGCTTGCTGACCGTGTAGGCCGCCATTCCAAAGATGCCGGTTACAGCCAGCATCGCGCCCATCAAGCCCAGCACACCCAGCGAGAGCGTCGCCATACGCGGACCAAACAGAATGATGTTGAGTTCTTTGTACCGCGTTTGGATGAAAACCGGCAGTCCCGAGTCCAGTTGCTGCAGCCTGCCCCTTATGGCTGGCCCCAGTTGCTGCGGATCGCGTTTCGAGCGCACCACCACCCAGGTCGAGCTGGAGGGCAATTGCAGGATGGGGAGAAACATCGCCGGCAGTGGATTTTCGGTGAGGCTGCCATACTTTCCGTTTTCTGCAATACCGATCACTTGGGTGCGCGTACCGTCCGGCAGCTTGTAATAACTGCCCATCGCGCTGGTTATCGAACCAAAGATTCTGCTCGCAAACTGCCGATTCACCACCGCGACGTGGGGCGAGTTTTTGTCGTCATGCCATGTGAAAGTCCTCCCCGACAGCAAGGCCGTGCCGGAGGCGTGGAAGTATTCGGGCGAAATCCTGAACAGGAGGGCGTTGGCAGCAGCGTTCGATGGCCTCAGATCCGACGTATTGTCGGTGAACACATTCGAGTCGCCCGGGCTATCGCCTAATGGCACCTGATCGGCCAATCCCACAGACTCCACACCAGGAATCGTCTCCACGGCGTCGATCATGCGCTTCTGCATGGGGGGCACTCGATCGCCGCTGTAACCTGCCATACTCAGGTCGGTATCTACCAGCATGGTGTTCTGCAGATCGAAGCCAAAATTTTTGTGCAGCGAGCGCGCCAGGCCACGCACCGCAACCATCGAAGAAGTGACCAGCACGGCGCAGATCGCAATTTGCACGACCAGCAACAGGTCCCGCGGTGTAACCCGCCGTCCCATTCTGCCGGTCGATCCCGACTTGACGACTTCATACGGATTCATGCGCAGTACCTGGCTCACTGGGACCGCGCCAAAGAGGAGCCCGCTCGCTAAGGCCAGCAGCAAAGCGACTCCGTAAACTTTTGCATCCGGGTTCACGGACAAATGAACGGGCCATCTGGGAAATGGCTGCCACAGGCTCAGCCCGTGCAGCAGCTCGACGCTGCCTAACAGTCCGATCGCGCCTCCCATCAGCGAAATCAGCACGGCTTCGGTAAACAGCCCGCGCAGAATCCGCTTGCGGCTCGATCCGAGTGCGAGCCGCAGGGCAACTTCCCGGGAACGGTCAGCGGCCCGGGCCGCAAACAGGCTGCCCAGGTTGGCGCATGCGGCCAGCAGAATCAACCCCACCAGCAGCATCAATCCGGTCAGGAATTCTCGTGCCGGACGGCCAACAAAGTCGCCGTAAAGGCTTGGACGAGCCAGGGTGAAGGTCACTTTGCCATCGTCTTTGGGGTAGGTTTTCTCCAGATCCGAGCCAATCGAGTTCAGATCGGCAATCGCCTGCGCCAGACTGACCCCCGCCTTCAGGTGCCCCATCGCCATAAAGACCCAACGGTTCCCGCGCGCGTTCAGGTCGCTGGCGCCCTCGACCTGCTCCCGGTTCACGATCGGCACAAAAAAATCGGGATGGAAAAACAACAGGGTCCCGTGGAACTCAGGCGGCGCTACCCCGATGATGGTAAAAGGATGCTTGTCCAGCTGAACAATGCGTCCCACCACTCCACGATCATCCTGGAAATGGGTGTGCCAATACTCGTAGGTGAGCACGATATAGGGAGCGCTGTTCGGGCCATGTTCATCGGAGGCATGGAAGAAGTGGCCAAGATAGGGCTGAAGGCCTAATGCGTCGAAGTAGTTCCCGCTGGCTTCCTCCACCCAGGAGCGGGATGGACTCTCGCCCGTATCCAGCCCCGTCAAGGTGATGTTATATGCCAGGAGAGCATCGAAGCTGTGGTTGCGGTCGCGCAGATCAAGATAGTCGGGATACGACTCTGCCATGTTATTGTCGGGCTGGCGCCAGAGTGCGTAGAGGCTGTGCGCGTCAGGCACATGCAACGGGCGCAAGATAAACGCATTCATGATGCTGAACACCACAGCATTCGCGCCGATTGCCAACGCCAGCGTCAAAACGGCCGCGATCGCGAATCCGGGAGACTTGCGCAACTGGCGGAGAGCCAATCGCAAATCTTGCAGCGGGGTGATCATGGTCGGCCTCTGCGTGACAATATCGCTACGTCGAAAGAAAGGCAATTCGAGAGCCAAAGTGTCACAACTGCAACTTTAGGAGAAAAAAGCAGCTTGCTGGATCTCGCAGGGGTATGGGGACCGATTCGTGTGTCCGGTTTCAGCGCCGGGTGTCCGTGAATGAACAGGGATTTGCGCGATCGCGGCTGCCTGGAAATCCGCCGCCGGCACACCGACGCGAACAGCAACGCATCCTGGAATCCCTCACGGAGTGGCTTCCTTTCCGAGTTGCCGATGACCGGGCGTTGCGGGAGCTGAAATCTGCAATTGCCGGTGGGTCGGCAAACCTGCCTCGGGATAGAGTCCAACCGGCTGGGTCTCAATTCGCTAGATGATACAACCTGCTGCTGATTGAGCGCTTTGCCCGCATGCTGTCCGCGTGGTTAGCAAGCCGGATGCAATTCGGTTCGTTCCCGTTTACCCGATCTTCTCCCCAGGTCTCGACCGCGTCGGACCCGATGTAGTTATTCAGCCCGCAGGGCTTCCAGTGGATTAACCGAAGCGGCGCGGCGCGCGGGCAGGTAGCTGGCCACCAGTGCCGAGGTTCCGAGCACAACCGAGACGGTTGCCAACGTGAACGCGTCCCAGGCTTCTGTGCCGAAGAGCAAATTGCGCATCAGCGTAGCCGTGGCGATCGATCCCACAAGCCCTGCAGCGATTCCCACGGCAATCAGCCGCGCAGCCTGCTTCAGGATAAGCCGATACACCATGCCCGGTTCTGCGCCGAGCGCCATTCTTACGCCGATTTCCCGAGTGCGCTGGCTCACCAAGTAGGCAATAACCCCATACAGCCCGACCACGCTGAGCAACAGCGCAAGCGCGGCAAAGCTTCCCACCAGCCAGGCCGAAGCACGGTGCAGGTAGGCCGGCGGCGAATCGTGAATTCGCTGCTCCATGGTCGCCCCTCCAAACGTGGCAATGCCTGGGTCCATTTGATGAATCGTAGAGGTGAGCTCCGGCAACAGCGACTGCGCGTCCACAGACGTCCGAGCAACGACGGAGAAGTAACCGATCGGATGTTGGTCGAAGGGGATGTACATCGCAGAACGCGCCGCCGTATCCAAGGGACCCTCCCTGATGTCATCGACGATGCCGATGACTTGCATGGCCTGTCCGGGCGGCGCGCCCTCGTAATTGACGCGCATCCCGGCCGGGTCTTCTCCGGGAAAGTACTGGCGGGCGAGCGCCCGATTGATCACGACTACGGGGGGCTTGGTCGCATCCTCGGCCTCCGTGAAATAACGGCCTTCCAATAAGCGCGCTGCGAGGGTCTTGAAGTAATCAGTTGAGACCAGACGATACGCCACCTCGTTATGCTCACCGTGGTAAGGCCGGCCTACAATCCGGAAGGTCGTCGTGAAATCGCCGTCGCCCACCGGCAGCTTGTTCGCGATGCTCACGGAACTGACGCCTGGCAACGCCGAGACGCGATTCAGAATCTGCCGCTTCAGGGCAATGATTTGCGGATCCTTGGAGTAATTCGCCTGAGGTGTTGACAGCAGGAGCGTGGCCAGATTGCTGGGTTGTAGCCCTGGATCGACCTGGAGCAGCCGATAGAAGCTCTTGCCCAACAATCCCGCGCCCACTAGAAGCACCACAGCGGTAGCCAGCTCAATGACAACCAGGTTGGCTCCGAGCCTGTGCCACACCGTTTCCGACACAGCGCGGCTACCTTCCGTAAGGCCCGCTCTGATTTCCTCCCGAGACATGCTGACGGTGGGAGTAAGCGAGAAGATCGCCCCGCTGAAGAACGAAATCGCCAGCGTAAATGCCAGCACACGGGGACTCAATCCGAGTCCCTGCAGATAGGGCATACCGGCCAGAGTGTGGGCGGGGATAAGGCGCGTGAGAAGATGCATCGCGCCATAGGCCGCGGCCATGCCAGTCAGGCTTGCCGATGCTGCCAGCACCAGTCCTTCCGTTACGAATTGGCGGAGCAACCGCCCCCGGGAGGCGCCCAGTGCGGCTCGTACAGCCATCTCCCGCTTGCGGCTCTGAGTACGCACCAACAGCAGGCTCGCCACGTTAACGCTTGCAATCATCAGGAGCAGCCCTGCGCCGCCGAGCAGAACCAATAGGATGGGACCGATGTCGCCGACAATCGCCTCAGGCAAACCAATCACTGTCGCCCCGTTACCGTGATTCGAATCGGGATACTGCGCCTCCAGTTGCTGCGCAATCGACGTCATATCTGCCGCGGCCATCTGCAGCGATACGCCGTCCTTCAGCCGCGCCACGCCATAGAGCCAGTGACAACCCCTGCAAGGGCTCTCGTCATGCTCCGCCGTCCAGAACGCCGCCGGTTCGGCAGGAGCAAAATGAAAGTCTCTCGGGAGCACTCCGATGACGGTGTTCGGATTCCCATCGAGCGTCACCGTCTGCCCCAGAACGTCCCTGCGCTTGGCAAAGCGCTCCTGCCAGGCTGCGTAACTCAGGATGACGGTGCGCGGCGCCGACGGCTTATCCTCCCCAGGCGCAAAGTCGCGGCCCAGTATGGGAGTGACACCCAGAGTACGAAAGAATCCGGCACTTACCCGGCCGCCTGGAGCCAGTTGAGTTCCCGTGGAGATGCTGAGCATGAACCCGTTGAGGTCATAGACATCGAACGAGGTGAAGACCCGGTTGAGCCTCTTGAAATCGTAGTAGTCCGGAAACGACAAATGGAATCTCGGTCCCAGGGGAATGCTTCCGAAGATGCCAACCAGCCGGGATGGTTCGCGATACGGTAGAGGCTTGATCAGCGCCGCATCCGCAAAGGCGAAAATCGCTACCGTAGCGCCGATCCCAAGCGTGAGCACCAGTATGGCGGTGGCGGCGAAACCCGGATTCTTGCGTAGCTGCCGAATCGTAGAGCGGAGGTCCTGCCATAGCGTTTCGACAAAAGGAAGAGTGGTTCGGTCGCGATAGGCCTGCATGGTCAGTTCCATTGCACCTAACTTCAGGATCGCTTCTCGACGCGCCCGCTCTGGATTCATGCCAGATCGAAGATTGTCGTCGATCTGCATCTGGAGATGCGTTTCAATCTCTTCGGCAAACTCCTGGTCGGAGAGATTCCGGCTGAATAGTCTCCACAGGCGCAGCAGCCAGCCCCGCAGCTTTCTCACAGGGGTTCCTCGCCCGGAGAGACGAAGCGCGCGAGAATCGCCGCCGCCTTCTCCCATCGTTGGGATTCCTTTTCGACTTGCCTGCGTCCGGCACGGGTCAGCTTGTAGAAGCGGGCCCGGCGGTTGTTATCTGACACGCCCCATTCCGACGCAATGTAACCCTCTTGCTCGAGCCGAAGGAGAGCGGGGTACAGGGTTCCGTACTGGACAATCAGCCGATCCCCGCTCGTTTGCTCAATACGACGCGCAATGCCATAGCCGTGGAGCGGCCCCATCGATTCGAGAGTCTTCAAGACCATCAGCGCTAGAGTGCCCTGCCAAACGTCATTCTCGCCCACCGTCGTCTCCTATTTATGACCAATATGGAGATACATCAGTTTCTATTGGGTAGCAATAGGAAAGAAGCGACTGTTTGTGGTGGTATGGTCGAGCCTTCAGGACGAAGCGATCTAAAATTACTTTAAGGATGCTGCGCACTCAATTTTGATTAGAGGGCAGCGAAGCATGGCTCCAATCCAGTCCAAGTCGTCAAATGCTGGATCGTAGCGGCGCTACGAAATCGGAAGCTCCTCAGCGCGCAGGAGCTCAATCAGGCGATTCGGCAGTTGCTGTTGTGGGGTGGGGGTGAATGAGCATCCGATCCACAAGCGTTTCTCCATTTCCAACTGAGGCGGGACACACCCACACAAATCCAATGACTTCGCTCTTGCGCAGATGACTATATGTGACTATCATGTGGTCATGAAGCAAACTGGCATTGCCAACTTGAAAGCGCGACTTAGCGAGTATCTGCGCGCCGTTCGTCGCGGTGACACAGTTACCATTCTTGATCGCGAGACTCCAGTTGCTAGAATTGTCCCCGTTCACGGCACAGGTCTGCGCGTGCGCAAGCCTGTCGCTGGCGCACCGCCGCCAAATCGTGTGCCGCTCCCTCCGCCCGCGAACTTGCCAATCGATGTGTTGGAACTTTTGCTTGAGGAACGCCAGGGCCAGCGGTGATCGCCTATGTCGATAGCTCGGTTTTGCTGCGCGTAGTGCTGGGACAAGCGAATGCCCTGAAGGAATGGCATCAGATTGAGCGTGGCGTCTGTAGCGTGTTGGCCAAAATCGAGAGCCTGCGAACACTGGATCGCTTGCGGCTGAGGACCCGGCTCGCCGACCCCGAAGTAGCCCGCAGCCGGGCCACGATCTTACAATTACTCGATTCTTTCGAACTGGTTGAACTGGATGCTATGGTTCTCGATCGCGCTAGCCAGCCGTTACCCACTGAACTTGGCACTCTAGATGCCATTCATTTGGCCACTGCCCTGCTGTGGCGGGAGACTTCGAATGCCAGACTCGTTGTGGCCACGCACGACCATGCGCTCGCCATGGCCGCCCAAGCGCAAGGTTTTGAGGTTCTCGGAATTCCGTAGCCCCTAGCCGTTCGGTATTCCATCCTTAGGGATCGCGCACATAGCAACTCTACAGTTATGGCGTTCCACTCGGCAGAGTTTCGTGGTGCCGCTGGAGTCGGTTTTCCAGGCGTAACAGCGGCAACGCGCCACTGTTGCTGCCGCCACACATCCGGCTACGGAGGATTGTTAGGTTCAAATCGCGTTACAGTGGACCGGAGGATTAATGGTTGGGCGAACTACTTCTGTTTGGGGCCGGTCAGCCAAGCCTACCGAGCCGTGGAGGAACATACGCGCCGGCGGCTTCGCCAGTGGCTGTGTGTCAAATACAAAGAGCGGGCAGGGGGGAACGCGGTTTCCGCTACAAGCTCTGCATCAGAGGTTTGGCTTGGTTCGCCTTACGGCGCGGACCACCAGTTTTCCGTGGGCAAAACGTGAATCTTTCTCCGAGAGCTGGATGCGTTAACTGCGCCTGTCCAGTTCGATAAGCGGGGTAAATACGACGGGTATACGACGGATCGAGCCGAGAAAGAAAACTGGAGCTATCGTGATTTTCTTGCCCTTCTGCTGGCCGAAGAAGTGGCGCATCGCACGCAAACGCGCTTGCAACGTTTTACCCGCAAGGCCCACTTCCCCTTTTTCAAGACGATTGATGAGTTTGACTTCAGTCTGCAGACGACACTGCGTCAGTCCCTGCTCGGTTCCTACCTGGGGCCAGATTTCGTCACCGAAGGGCGCTCGCTGATTCTTTACGGTAAGACCGGCCGCGGCAAAACCCATCTGGCAGTAGCCATCGGCTATCGCACTATCCAGAATGGCTTCGACCCTTGTGCACGACTGCGGCAGAACTCGTGGAAGAGCTTCCCAATGCCAGCAAGAAGGGACGCTTACAGGAATCATTGCTAACCTATACGCGTCCTCACGTTTTGTCGATGAAGTCGGGTACTTAACCTACGGTCCCGATGCCGCCAATGTTTTGTTTCACCTGACCTATGCACAGATTCTGAGTTGATCGGAAACGACTGAAGAGAAGGACCATTTGGAGACCCTGGAAATCCTGTTGTA
>WNFS01008668.1_pt1 | contig 11490 bp, 13 predicted proteins | sample 5400141 | NCBI WGS metagenome assembly WNFS01 (sample SAMN13153358, study PRJNA577476) | soil metagenome | isolation source: 60 cm saprolite under Madrone tree | place: USA:California | collected 2016-06-14 | reverse complement strand
CTCCACGCGATTAACTTTGTTGCTCTCGATTCCTTCGCGCAGCGTGCGCTCGATTGACGCCAGAATTTGGTCGCGCCGTTCTGCATCCTGCTCGTGCTGCTGATAATTGTTCAGCCAAAACGCGGCGTAAACACCTACGAACACGAGCAGCAATTCGGCCGCCCAGCGACCGAGACGCGAAAGATGCGAACGCTCTTTGGTTTTCTCGCTCATTGTTTAACCCCGAACGCTCTTGCGATGCTTAACATCGTCAGTAGCCGGATTCCAGTAAACGGCGTTAAAGCGAAACTCCAAATGCAACTGCCAGCTTGGAGAGCTGCAATCCTGTCTGGGACTTCGACGCCCTGAGTAATCGCAGGCAGGATTGCCGGCCTGGCAAACGAAACGGCGGCGACCGCTTCCGGCTCGCCGCCGTTCCCCATCGCTCCCAAAATCGGGAAGCTATTGCTGCATCGCGTCGTGCAGTTCTTTTCTGGCGTTCATCATGTCCTGATGCGCCTTTTGAATCGCATCGAGCTGCTTCTGCTGGTCCGCGTTGAGCAGCGGCCGGATCTGCGACAGCGTGCTGTCCATCACCGTTTTCATTTTTTGCATCGCCTCCTGATGAATGGCGGCGATCTGGGGTTTGGCCTGATCAAGGATCGGTTGAACCTTAGTCTGTTGGTCAGAAGTCAGGTTCAACTTGTCAGTCAGATGCTGCAGGCCGAACGCGTGCCCGTGCCCGCATCCAGCGCCTCCCTGGCCCGGTTGTGCCTGCACAATGGCAAAACCGCCGAGTGCAATCGCACCGGCGGCGATAACTGCTAATACGTTTCGTTTCATATGCATGTTTGTTCTTTCCCTAGTGCGCTCATCGCGCTTTCAAAGATGATGACCGCATGCGCAGAGCAGCGGTTACAATTTTTCTTTATCTGGCTAATTGTAGAGGCGCTCGTGTCAAGCGCCGGAACCAGCGACATGCGCTTGGCACGAGCAGATCTGGAGACAAACTTGTAACCGCAACGCGCCATTAGCAGTCATTGGTAATGGTGTGGATACGATCTCGACGACATGGATGATTCTGACGCAAGCGCGCTGGTTCAGGCTGCGTTGCAGCATGACGATGAGGCAGCTCGCGCGCTGGTGCGGAAACTGTATCCGCTGGTGGCCAAAATCGTCCGAAGCCATCGCCCGCGCCGAACAGCGGAAGAGGACCTTTGCCAAATGATTTTTATCAAAGTTTTCCAGAGACTAAGTCAATTTTCCGGGAACGTGCCGCTTGAGCATTGGGTGTCGCGGATCGCGGTGAACACTTGTCTGAACCAGATCGAGTCGGAGAAAGTCCGCCCTGAATTGCGGCACGCAGACTTGACTGTGGAGGAGCAAGCAGTGATCGAGAATCTGGCGACCTCTGCTGAGGAGCTCGCCCCTGACCGGCGGTTGGCTTCGCGGCAACTGGTAGAGCATCTTTTGACTGCGCTCAAACCGGTCGAGCGACTGGCCATCGATTTGCTATACTTACAGGGACGTTCGGTCGAAGAGATCCGAAAAATCACCGGCTGGAGCGCGGCGCTGATTAAGGTGCGCGCGTTTCGAGCCCGACAAAAAATGAAACAACAGCTTGCGAAGATTTCGGCAAAAGAAAAACAATGAAGAACGACGAAAAAATCGATCGATTGCTGCGCTCCGCCGCGCAGGCGGGCGAAGAAGCCCCTGCTGGAATGCCATTCGGGTTTGACACCCGTGTGATCGCGCTCTGGCGCGCGGCCAGACCGACCGCGAACGGCATTGTATCGCTCGTTCGGCGTGTGGCATTAATATCGGCCGCGGTGATCGTGATTTCGACAATCGCCGTCGTTCGTGAAGCGAATCAGAGCCGCGAAATCGGTGAATCTTTTGCGAATGAATTCGCCATCGCGGACACGGCCATTCAAAATGAATTCTCGCAATGAATCAGGCATTGAAATGGAAACTGATCGCGGGATTCATCCTTGTGTTTGTCGCCGGGGGGATTAGTGGCGCGTTCCTTGGAGGATTGTATGCCCGCCATCTTTTCTTTGGATTTCATCGTCCCGAATTAATCGGCGCGCGGATGAAGGAAAGGCTCCGCGCCGAGCTCAACCTGACACCAGAGCAGGTCGCCAAAATTTCGCCGATCATCGATAAAACAGCGGCGCAACTCAGAGACATTCGGCGCGACACGGCCCGGCGCGTTCATGAGACGATAGCCGAAGCGCACCGGCAGATGGCTACCAATCTTAGTGACGAACAGCGCCAGAAACTTCAGCAAATCGAAGAGCGACATCAACGATGGCGGCATCATCGGTTCCCTCACGAATTTCCTGGCGAATCGCCGGCACCGAGCCCGTAGTGCTGTAGAGTGCGCTGTCCTCAGCGCAGTGTTTTTGCGCACGCGCACTGCCCCATCTCCACTGAAGACAGCGGACGCTACAGCATTGTGATCTCGTCAAAATCGCAATCCGCGCTCAAAAAAGATTCGTTCGCGCTCGACGCTTGCGCCGCGGCTGAGGAAAAGATCGCGCAGCTCGGGCGAGTAGTAGTCACCATCGTAAAGTGGATTCAGCCCAAAAAACACTTTGCCGCCCGGCGTGAGGTGAGCCTGCAAATCGCGCAGAAAAAACTCCCATTCCGCTGTCCCCCATCGTTCTTTCGACGGATGGTAAAGATTGAAATTGACCGAAAACGCAGTGACCCAATCGAATTTCTGACCGAGATCGGGCAACGGCTCAAACGCGCTAATCTTCCAAACTACTCGTGGAACTTCGAAAAGCTCCAGCAACTCCGTAAAAAGAACGACGCGCTCGATGTCGAGTCCCAAAACGGAATGGCCGAGGTTTTTGAGGATGAACAAGAAAAATCCACCCCCACAACCGAGATCGAGCACGCGTTTCGGCGCTGAACGCTGGAGGTTCAAGTCCTGCACCCGTTCCCGATTCAATCGCAACCACGGTTCAATGTTTGCGTATTTGGCGTATCCGGCGGTGGAATTCGCGTATCGCTGCTGGATTTCGCGAGCGCGGTCGTGATCGATCTTCGCCACCATCGGCCCAAGCGGCACCCGAAAAATAGATCGTTGGGCCCTGCGCCAGCCCCGCCGGTACATCAGCGGCTCGGTAAACTTAAGAATCTTACGCGAAAGTTTCATTCCTTATCCGTGCGAATCAGAATTGTAGGGCAACCGCTCCGGTTGCCAACCGCAGCAATGGCAGGCGGTGCGCCTGCCCTACAAATTTTTGATAATTTCGCCAATCAATCCCGGCCCGCGATAAATGAATCCGGTATAAAGCTGAACAAGGTGCGCGCCAGCCTCAAATTTCTCCCGCGCCGATTCCGCATCGCAAATTCCACCAGAAGCGATCACCGGAATTGTGGATTTTGCAACAATGTCGCGCACCAGCGCGGTGGCCTTCTCGCGCAGGGGCGCTCCACTCAAACCGCCTTCCTCGTCGCTCTCAGGAGGAACTGACGAATGATCGAGTGTTGTGTTCGTCGCGATGATGCCTGCCACGCCGTTTTCTGCGCATACGCCAAGAGCCGTTTCCAATTCGACCGGCGAGAGATCAGGCGAAATCTTAACGAGCACGGGTTTTCTCGCGGCGTCCGGCTCATTGCCGGTGATGTAATCGGCAAAATCGCGAAGCAATCGAAAGGAGTAGAGATAATCGTCCGTAGCCCGTTCGAGCGGTGTTACCCGGGATTTTCCAATGTTGATGCCGACTGGAATTGCCGGCCATCGCCTGCTTTCGCGCAGTTTGCGCAGCCGTTCCGCGACGACATCCGCGCCGTCGTTGTTGAAACCGAGGCGATTGATTAATGCTTGTTGCTCAGGCAATCGAAAGATGCGGGGCTTGGGATTTCCCGGCTGCGCTTTCGCGGTGACGGTCCCGATCTCGACGAAGCCGAACCCGAGCGCTGCCCATGCGGGAAGTGCAACGCCGTTTTTGTCCAACCCGGCAGCAAGTCCGATGGGATTTGGAAAGTTCAAGCCGAAGAGCGTTTTTGGTTTTGACGACGGCTGAAAGAATCTCAGCCAGTGCAGCGCGAAATCGAAATGCGACGCGGCGCGGAGCAACTCGATGGTGAGACGGTGCGCGGTCTCGGGGTCCAGCGAAAACAGCAGCGATCTGACGAATCGCACGTAGAAGTTTTTCATGCCAACCGCCGCTTTAACACTTCGAATCCAGAGGTCTTCATCATCGCTATGTCATCTTAAGCGAAGCGAAGAATCTCTGGTTAATTCTGGAAGCGATGGCCACGGAAAAAGATCGAGATGTTTCACTTCGCTCAACATGACAGCGAGGTTGTCTGGATTAATTCCAGCATCATTTGCCGATGCAAAACTGGCTGAACACGGAATCGAGAATCTGTTCCACGTCGACTATGCCAATGACTTCGCCGAGAGCGCGCAAGGCCTGATCCAGGTCAACCGCAATGTACTCCTGTGACAATCCTTCGCCCATGGCTGCGCGCGCGCGATCGCAGGATTCCAGCGCCCGTCGCAGGCAATCGCGATGGCGAGTATTGATCGCGACTGCGCTTTCTGGTCGGAGATTTTGCTGCCTGATGCGCGCGAGAATTTCGCTTTGCAGTTCCGGCAAGCCTTCGCCGGTCAGGCACGAAATCCGCAACGCCGAAAAATTTTTCCAGCCCTTCTCCTCAGGCAAATCACTCTTGTTCAAAACAACTATCTCGTTCAAGTCGCCCGCCCCCGCCGATCCAGCCTTCGCAGCAGCTTCGCCGGAGTGCGCGGCTACGGCGGGCAAATTCGTCTGGCCGTTAAACTCCGAAAGCTTTCGTGAGTTGAAATGCGCGGGCTTGGGCGCGTTACGATCTGCGATGTGAAGCCGGAGGTCTGCCAGTTGCAGCGATTCTTCGGTGCGTGCGATCCCTTTGCTCTCCACTTCGCTTTCTGACGTGCGCAGGCCGGCAGTGTCGAGCAATCGGATCGGCACGCCTTCCAGGTTAACCGTCTCTTCGATCGTATCACGCGTCGTGCCGTGGGTGTCGCTGACGATTACGCGATCGTAGCCAAGCAGACGATTGAGCAAACTGGATTTGCCTGCATTGGTCGCTCCGTAAATCACCACGCGCACGCCTTCGCGCAAAACGCGACCCTGATCGGCTGTGGCGAGCAATGCGGCAATCGCTTCCCGAATGGAATCGAGCCGAACGCAGAGCGTTTCGCCTTCATCCGGGCTAATGCCCTCTTCGGGGAAGTCGATTGAGGCGTTGATGTGCGCCAGTAATGCGATCAACTCGTCGCGGATTTTTCGGATTTGATTCCCAAGCCTGCCTTGAAGCTGCTCGGTTGCGGAACGCAGCGCCAGATCAGTCCGGGCGCGGATCAAATCGATCACGGCTTCGGCCTGAGTAAGATCCATTTTTCCGTTGAGAAAGGCGCGCTCCGTGAACTCGCCGGGCCGTGCCGCTCTCGCCCCTGCTCGCAGGCACGCATCCAGAACCTTCGCGGGAACCAGCGTGCCACCGTGACAACTGATTTCGACCAAATCTTCACCCGTGTAACTACCGGGCGCGCGATGGACGGAAAGCACGCCTTGGTCGATCAATTGGTCTTCTGCGCCGACGATTTCGCCCAGATGCTGAACGTGAGAGTCAAATCGGGACGGCTCTTCTTTTCCGCGAAAGATTTCGTCCGCAATTTCGATCGCATTCGCACCGGAAACGCGGACCAGCGCAATGGCGCCTTCACCGGGTGGCGTCGAGATTGCGGCGATGGTGTCGGAAACCGTCATGGCTTGCACCAATTGTAGGGCAACGGCTTCGGTTGCCAAATTCGCTCGCTTAGCGAACGCGCAGCACGTCACGCAGCAGGGGGATTAACTCTTGTTCTCCTCCATGTCGCGCAGTCGCGGATTCGCCAACTCCAGCATGGAAGTCATGCCCCGGGAGATAAAGTGTGGCGGCAAAACTCTCCAATGGGCTGGTTCTTCTCATTCTCGCTCTTGCTCTTTCTCATGCTCATGGTCTTCTTCCAAAGGCCTTGCTGAAGCGAGCACGAGCAAGAGCAGGAGTAAGAGAATCCCATGGCAGCGGACGAATTCATTTACTTCGATAACAACGCGACGACTCCGCTGGATCCCGCCGTGATCGAAGAAATGTTGCCATTTCTGACGAAGTACTACGGCAATCCTTCGAGTGGGTACGCCTTTGCTGCAAAGTCGCGAAAAGCTGTCGAGCTGGCACGCCAACGCCTGGCGGCGTTACTCGGATGCGATACGTCGGAAATTATTTTTACCAGCGGCGGCACTGAATCCAATAATGCCGTGATTCATTCGGCGCTGGCCTACTCCGCCGTAGCGGCTACGAAGGCTGGACAGTCTGAAACTGGTGGAAAATTCGCCACCGGCCGAATCCGCCATGGCGGACGTGTCGTCACGACGGCCGTGGAACACAGCGCCGTTCTTCGACCTTGCCAGGATCTCGAGAGACGCGGCTGTCTCGTGACCTTTCTTGGCGTCGATCGAGAGGGCAATGTCGATGTTGCTGAATTGGAGGCTGCGATTGGACCGGAAACGGTGCTCGTTTCAATGATGTGGGCAAACAACGAGACCGGTGTGCTGTTTCCGGTCGAGAAAATCGCTGAAATATGTCGTCAGAAAGATCTGCTCTTTCACACCGACGCAGTGCAAGCCGTCGGGAAAATCCCGATCCGCTTGCGCGACACAGCAATCGATTTTCTTTCCCTTTCCGCGCACAAATTTCATGGGCCAAAGGGTGTGGGCGCGCTTTACATCAATCGGCGTACCCGCTTCAGGCCTTTGATCGCGGGCGGCAGCCAGGAAAATGGAAGACGCGGCGGAACCGAGAATGTTGCGTCGATTGTCGGGCTTGGAAAAGCTGCGGAGCAGGCCGCGAAATATCTTGAAGAGGGAAAATGCAGCATTCGCTCGTTTCGTAATCGGTTTGAAAAATCGGTGCTTGAAAGCGTGAACGGCGCATCTGTGAATGGTGCGGGCGCGCCGCGGATCCCAAATACGTCGAGCTTTTCGTTCGAAGGAATTGAATCGTCCGCCGCGCTCCTGCTGCTGGATCGCCATGGTATTTGCTGCTCGGCTGCGTCTGCCTGTCGAACAGGTTCGCACGACGCATCACATGTGTTACGCGCAATGAACGCGAATGGCGACAGTGCCCGCCGCAGCCTCCGTTTTTCCTTTAGTCGGTTCAACACCGAAGCGGAAATCGACCGCGCCATTGAAGTCGTTCCAAAGGTAATCGGAAAGCTGCGTCAAAGCGCGAGGCCGGGAGCTGTCGCCGCGGCAACCTAGATTTCGGCGCTCCTCACCGACAAATTCCTTGCGGCGCGATGTGGTGCCGAGTTTTGTTATTGTGATGGGATTACCACGAGATCCTGCCGCTTCGCGGTATGAGCACATTGGGAAAGGTCTGCGCCGCAGCGATCTCGATCCCAATCCGATCAAGCAATTTGCGAATTGGTTTACTACCGCGATCGAGACGGGGATTCGCGACGTCAACGCGATGAGCCTTGCCACTGCCGGCCAAGATGCCAAACCATCGGTACGAATTGTTCTGTTAAAGAGCTTTGACGAGGATGGCTTCGTGTTTTTTACAAACTACGAAAGCGAAAAAGGGAAACAGCTCGAGGCTAATCCGTATGCGGCGTTGGGCTTTTATTGGATCGAGCTGGACCGGCAGATTCGGATCAGCGGAAAGGTGGATAAGACCTCACGCAAAGAATCGCAGACTTATTTCCATTCGCGCCCTGTTGGCAGTCAACTGAGCGCATGGGCATCGCGTCAAAGCGCGGTGCTCGACGGACGTCGCGTTCTCGATGCGCGCATGGAAGAGATGAATGAACGCTTCGCCGACAAACGTGTTCCTTTGCCGCCGCACTGGGGCGGTTATCGACTAAAGCCGGACAACATGGAATTTTGGCAGGGTCGCTCGAACCGTTTGCACGACCGCTTTCGCTACACGCGACACAGCGATGGCAGTTGGCTCATCGAGCGGCTGGCGCCGTGATTAATGTCGAAGCTCGAGTGGCGAAGCGCGAAAAAGCGACGCGAGGACGCGTGCGCACTCCCAAAGCTGGCGCGAAATCGAACAAGCGCGTCCGTTGATTTTCGCACGAAGTGCTTTTGGAGTGCGAGGCGTCTCCGCATCGCTTTGGTCTTCGCGTAGACACGCGATCGTTCATGAAGAAAAAGTCCGATAACAAGATCGAGATCAATCGCGGCGATATCACGAAGCTTGACGTTGATGCGATTGTGAACGCAGCCAATGCGACGCTGCTTGGCGGTGGCGGAGTCGATGGCGCGATTCACCGCGCTGCAGGCCCTGAATTGCTAATGGAATGCCGGGGCTTGAACGGTTGTCGGCCAGGCGAAGCGAAAATTACGCGCGGCTATCGTTTGCCCGCTCGGTTCGTGATTCACACCGTCGGACCGGTCTGGCACGGCGGGAAACATGGCGAGCCTGAGACGCTGGCAAATTGCTACCGCAATTCATTGCAGGTCGCGGTCGAGAACGGTATCAAAACCATCGCGTTTCCAGCGATCAGTTGCGGCGCCTACGGTTATCCAATTCTGGAAGCAGCGCAGATGGCCGTAAAAACCACGCGAGAATTCCTCGCGAACACCAACAAGATCGAGAGAGTGATCTTTGTTCTTTGGGGCGAAGATATTTATCAGGCGTATAGACGATTGCTGTAGCCGCTTCCCTGTGGGAAGCGCATTCCGCGCGCTCCATGGAACGCCAGCGCCGCGTTTCGCATAGCGAAACGGCTACAGAAGTCGAGAGACGCAATACCGCCTCGCCATACGATTTCTTTTTGTATGATTAATCCGAACGAAAACGACCTTACGAGGGACGAACCGCTTTCGGCACCACAGCCGAGCGAACAGGAAATTGGCTCAACTGGGCGTGAGCAGTTTCGTCGAGCAACAAACAAACTTTCCACGGCAATGAGCCAGACGTGGGATGGGACAAAGGAGAAAGCCGGTCGCGCGCGGGAGCGCACAGAAGTCTTCGTGCGCGAAAATCCAGTGCCGGCAATCCTCGGTGCGCTGGGGATCGGAATCGCCATCGGGCTTGCGATCCGCTACGCTTCTGCCGGCGAACGAAAAACAGAAGTTGAGGTGAAATCGCCGCTGGGCAACATGAACTGGAGCGTGCTTACGCTTCCGTTTCTGTGGCCATTGTTCAAATCGGCCCGGGAGAAGTATGAAAGTTCGACCGAAGCGGTGGCGGACGCGATGAAAGACGGTGTAAAGCGATTCAAGAAAATCGATGTGGACCGTTATGCAAAGCCGATCCGCAAACGCTGGAAAGCGTGGACGCGCTGAGCGTTGCTAAGTTGGCAAACGCCGGCCGAAGGTGGTAATTCAATGCTTCAGTTTTTTGCTCACGCATGTGAGCTATCTGTGCAGCGCTAAAGGCGCGCATTCACCTCCAGCCTCGGGCAACGCCCGAGGACTCATGAAGCGCAAACACCAGCGCTGAAAGCGCGATTCACTTCCTGCACGAATGGACAAAGGCGCTGGAACTGAGCCGCGCTTTCAGCGCTTGGGTCATCTGATCATCACTCACCTGGGGCTATGCCCCAGGCTAGGCGTGAACCAGCGCCTTTAGCGCGAAAATAGCCAGTTATTCAAGAGCGAGAAAGCAATTGATGAGATCGGCAAGTGGGCGCGGATACTGCGCCATGAAAGCGTGGCCACCATGAGGGAATTGGGCCAGCCACGCGCCAGGAATGGTGTCGACGAGCTTCAACGCATTCGAAGGCGGAATTACGATGTCCTCACCGCCGGTGGCGATTAGTACTGGCCTAGTTATCTCCGACAGCCGATTCCCGACACCATTGTGATGCCATGCATCCATGGCCGCAGCCTGACGGTTGACCAGCTCAGGAGATAGCCGCGCGCGCGCAGCCGCCACGATATCGCCGAACTGCCGATAGATGGATTCGGCAACATCGCTGGGAAAAAGCAGCGAGAGCAAGCGACGAGCCTGCTCATGCGGCGTGCCGGACATATCAAGGAGTTGTGACCAGACCTCCGGCGAGGCGAGATCTGCGTCAGCGCCTCCGGAATCTGTCGACAACAAAACGAGCTTGTTAACGCAATGCGGATGCTCCAATGCCAGTATCTGTGCGATGAATCCGCCCATCGACCATCCAAGTACGCTCGTATGCTCGAAACCGAGTGCATCGATCACGCGGGCTGCATCATCGGCGAGCCGTGCGATGTCGAAAGGTTTCCCATCGTCAGTAGAGCGACCGATCCCGCGGTTGTCGACGAGGATCAGCTCGTTCGAAGACGCGAGACCATCGATGAAAGAAGGATCCCAATCGGCGTTGGTCGCGGCAAAGCCGTTCAGAACGAGCAGCGGCAGGCCATTCCCAACACGACGATAGGCAATTTGTGCACCATCGACCTGGACTGTAGCAGATGGCTCACTGGGCATGGGCGACGACAGGAAATCACGTCGCGAGCGTCAAAGTCAATACTGTGCGAGCAACAGGCCCGTTGGCTTCAACAGTACGCTGCGCGTGGTCGCTACCGAAGGTGAAAACGCGAGAAAATCAAGCTCCGCCTGTTTCCGGGTCAGCGTTGTAGCCGGGATCGAGGATCCCGCCGTGCTTTCTTGACCCCCGCTGCTCAATCGGCATCACCGATGCCGGCTACAGTATTTGCCCAGTCGATTTGCCGTTGAAAGCTGGGGCAAACCGTTGGACGTTCTGCTTTCAATGGGAAACTGGAGAATTGTTCTATCGTTGGCGTCTTTCATCTTCCTGGGAGCTTTGGCTGTTTGCGCGTCGGATCAAGAGCCAGCTGAAGTAACCCCTGAGCCGTCCACGTCAGTCGAGTCAAAATGGGGCTCTTACGACGGCAACCCAGTGACGAAATGGAACACGGACGGCCGGACAATGACGCTGATAACTGAATTGCGTTATACCGATCCGCAGGGCGTGGTATGGGTTGCTCCGATCGGATCGGTTGTCGATGGCGCCTCGATTCCGCGCTATCTCTGGTCGATCATGGGCGGACCGTTCGAAGGAAAATATCGGAATGCTTCCGTATTACACGACGTCGCCTACGGCGAACACAACCGGCCGTGGCAGGATTGCGACCGCATGTTCTACTACGCCATGCGTTGCAGCGGCGTGAGCGCGGCGGAAGCCAAGACCATGTTTTACGCGCTCTTCAGGTTCGGGCATCATTGGAAATTTCCGATCAAACGCGCCAAACCGGTGAAGTACCAAGGCGAATTGGTGGCGAGAGGCGAGGAAATTCCGCGCGCCATACCGGTAAACCCAGCTCAAGTCAACGAAGCACGCGAATGGATCAGCGACGCTGATCCGACTCTCGAACAGATCGAGCAACGAGCGAACACCGAACCGCGGTGATGCGAAAGCGATGCGAAGACGCATCGCACTCCAAAGCACTTCGTGCGAAATCCACAGAGGACGTGTTTTCCGTTTCGCGGCAGCTTTGGGAGTGCGCACGCGTC
>WNFS01011631.1_pt1 | contig 11493 bp, 11 predicted proteins | sample 5400141 | NCBI WGS metagenome assembly WNFS01 (sample SAMN13153358, study PRJNA577476) | soil metagenome | isolation source: 60 cm saprolite under Madrone tree | place: USA:California | collected 2016-06-14 | reverse complement strand
ATCGATGAACATCTTTCTCAACGAACTCTACCGCCTCGAAGATTCGCAAGAAGGCCTTCGCGCTCTCGTCGAAAAACGCAAACCCAACTGGAAGAATCGCTGATGCCCATGGTGTAAGCCCCCGACTTTTCAGTCAGGGAGCGGCGCCTTAAGGCACCGCGAAAAGCGGAACCGGAAAATATTGGGGGCTTTAGCCCAGGAACTCCCTTGTCACGCATTTACGCCTTGATTGACTCCCTCGCAGACCGAGCATACACTCATCTTTCATTTTTGCAGGCAAGGGCAGCGGGGAAGGCCGTGCAAATCGGCCGCGGTCCCGCCACTGTGAGCGGCTGAAGAGCCGCAAGCCAGGTTACCCTCCCGTGCCGCGGGGATTGCGCTTTTCGCGAGAAGAGGCGCCGTCTTTGAGCCCCAGCGCTGCTCGCATGGGGCTTTTTCGTTGGCGCCCCTTTCAGTGGTGGGGACTCGTGTTGCGAATGTTCATTCACTCAACGCTAAGAGCCGTTGCCGCCGCCCTCATCTTGCTGTTTACCGGAGCCGTAATTTGTGCTTGGCAGGAAACCCTGCCACTGGTACAAACGCCTCCCGCATATCGCCAGGTCACTGACGAAATTGGTCGCACCATCCGCGTCCCGCAGGCCATCCACCGCATCGTCTCTCTCGCGCCCAACCTCACCGAAACTATCTACGCCCTCGGCCTGCAGGATCACCTGGTCGGCGACACTGACTACTGCGATTTCCCGCCGGAGGCGCAGCTAAAAACAAAAGTCGGCGGCGCGGTCAATCCCAGCCTCGAAGCTATCGCGGCTCTGCATCCCGATCTTGTGCTAGTCACTAAAAATCTGAACCGCCTCGAAACCGTCCAGGCGCTCGCAGAAATCGGCATCCCTTCGTACGCCACCGATCCACATACGGTCGATGCCATCGTCGCCTCGATGGCTCGTCTTGCCGACTTGCTCGGTGCCCCAGAAACTGGTGCCACGCTCGCCGCCGATCTCGAACACCAGGTTGCGGGTCTCCACGACCGCCTTGCTTCGCTGCCTCTTCGTCGCGTTCTCTTCATTGTTTGGACCGAGCCACTCATCTCCATCGGCAACGACACGTTCATCGCCGACGCGCTGCGTCACGCCGGCGCTGTCTCGGTAATCGATTCCTCGCAGAACTGGCCGCAGGTCAACCTCGAGGAAGTCGTCCATCTTCAGCCGGAATTTCTGATTTTTGTGGAATCGCATTTCGGGTCCGCCGCACAAAGTGCCGAAACTCTTGCCGATCTTCCCGGCTGGCGTCTGCTCAATGCTGTGCGCAATCGTCGCTACGCCACGATCAGTGATGCCATCAACCGTCCCGCTCCGCGACTCGTCTCCGCTGTCGAAGACCTCGCTCGGCAACTTCATCCGGAAGCCTTTACCGAAAAACCGCAGAACGACACGGACCAGACAAATCCGCCGGTATCCGGCACGCCGTCGCGCGGCTCATTCGCGGCATCAATCGAAAACGCTGTGACCCAGAAGGAGCAAGCATGCGCCCGCTGACGCTGCGACGCCTCTTCCTGCAGTGCAGCTTGCTGGCTGCCATCCTTTTTGTCGTCGTCGTGGTGGCGCTCAAGCTCGGTGCCGTTCCCGTCTCCCTTTACGGTCTCGGCCGCGATCTGATTAGCGTCTTGCTCCACCAGACCAGCGCCCTCTCCAGCGATTACGGCATGATCGTGATCGACATTCGCCTTCCGCGCATTCTCCTCGCCATTTTCGTTGGCGCCTCTCTCTCCGTCGCCGGTACCAGCTTCCAGGCGCTGCTCCGCAATCCCCTCGCCGATCCTTACATCCTAGGTGTTTCCAGCGGCGCCGCCGTCGGAGCGATTCTGGCGGTAGTTGCCCAGACTCATCTCGCACTCCCTGTTTGGCTAGCTACGTTGACGACACCATTGGGCGCATTTCTCGGCGCGCTCGCGACGATTGCAGCAGTCTATTTCCTCGGCCTCCGGGAAGGGCAGATTGACAGCGGAACATTGCTCCTCGCCGGAGTCATCAGCGCATCCTTTCTCTCCGCCATCATCATCTTCTTGATGAGCACGCTTAGTCGCGATGTCCGCGGCATGGCGTTTTGGCTCATGGGCGATCTTTCAAATTCTCTGCAGCCCAGTTTGCGCTGGGTTCTCGGCGCAGGATTCTTCGTTGCTTCTGTCGCAATCTACACGACGGCGGCGGATCTAAATCTGCTCCTCGCCGGCGAAAAGGAAGCCATGCACCTCGGCGTTGACGTCCACCGCGTCCGCTTGGTCGTGTACATCGCAGCATCCATCTTGACTGGCTTGGCGGTATCCGTAAGTGGCGCCATCGGTTACGTAGGAATTCTCGTTCCTCACGTTATGCGCCTGCTCTTCGGCTCCGATCATCGTATCTTGCTGCCCACCGCCGCTTTCGGCGGAGCCATCGCCGTCGTCGCCGCTGACACGCTGGCCCGTACCGTGGTCGCCCCCTCAGAGCTTCCCGTCGGAGCAATTTTTGCGATTGTCGGCGCGCCCCTTTTCATCTATCTCTTGCGCCGAGGCTCTATATGAGCAGCCCGGCACACTCGTCCCCCGCATGGCCGAACCTAGGCGACGCCCCCCGCGCCGACAGCGAAGTTCGCCTCAGCGTCGAGCAGGTCAGCTACGCCTACTCCGCCAACCCCTCGCAAGCCCCGCTCTTCACCCTGGAAGCCAACAGCTTCCAGGCGCGCCCCGGCGAAATCGTTGCCATCCTCGGCCCCAATGCCAGCGGCAAATCCACTCTCTTGAAGTTAATCGCCGGAGCGCTCGAGCCGCTTTCCGGACGCGTTTTGCTGGATGGTTTTGTCACTCGCGCGCTGGCGCCGCGAGCCCGCGCGCAACGTATCGCCATGGTCCAGCAGGAAACTCCGCTCCTCTTTCCGGCACGGGCCTGGGAATTTGTCCTGCAAGGCCGCCACCCTTACGGCCGCACCCTGCGCTTCGAAAATGAAATGGATGTCCTCATCGCCCGCAACGCTCTCGCGCAAGTCAGCGCCGAGCATCTCAGCGATCGCTGGATGAGCGAGATCTCTGGCGGCGAAAAACAGCGCGTTATTCTCGCGCGAGCTTTGTGCCAACAGCCGCTGCTCTTGTTACTCGATGAGCCCACGCTGCACCTCGACATCGGCGCGCAAGTCGATCTTCTCGCCACGTTACGCCGCTTAGCAGCTGAGAATCGCTACACCGTTGTTGTCGTCACGCACGAGCTCAATCTCGCCGCGGAATATGCCGATCAGGTCGTGCTGTTGCAGAAAGGCAAGAGCCTGCGCGTAGGGTCTCCCGCCAGCGTCTATCAGCGCGATTTGCTGGAAGAGGTTTTTCATACGCCGCTCACCGTCGAGCAAGGCTCGAATGGTCGCCCTCGTGTGAATTTGTTGCCGACGTCGTAGGAGTTTTCTTGTTAACCCCAACGCCGCGTCGGCTGTCGCGGCATTTAAAAAACTACTAGCGGGCTCCGCGCCCCTCACAATCACCGCGAACTTCGTGCTCGGGAAGACGGGCAACCTTCAGGTTGCACTTGTTTCCGTCCTCGTTCCTTAGAGACGCAAGAAACAAGAAAGCCGTCGCCGACGCGCGACTGTACGGCGGAACCACACTGCGCTAGTCACTGCGGCGAAACGCTTGGCTGACCCGGCTAGGGTCACTCTGGAAAAGCCAGGCAGCGTCGCGGGAAGGCCACGCACAGGCCCGGCAACTCGGGCCGCACTCCCCGCCAAGCCAGGAGACCGGCGAAGTTCGCAGCCCGCGCGCTTTATCAAGCCCCGGGCCAACCTTCAAGCTCCCACGCGTGCGGGAGCGGAGGACAAACATGAGCTCAACGCTTCGCCGTACCGCTTTTCTTGTTTTTCTCGCATTCACAATCAGTTTTTCCTTGCAGGCCCAATCCGATTCGCCGGCCGCTCATCTTTCCGGCGCTTTGTTGGATTCCAGCGGCGCGGGTGTTCCTGGAGTCCGCATCACCGCGCAGTTGGAGAACGCGCCCAACGCAACTCTCTTGGCCGCAGCCTCCGCAAACGACGGCTCCTATTCGCTCGCTCTCCCGGCTGGCCGCTACCGCATCCAATTCACCCGTGAGTCCTTCGTGCCTCGCGACTTCATTCTGGATTTTTCTCCCGGCCAATCCCGCGAGTTGGATCTGCGCCTGGAACTGGAGCGACTTTCTTCGAGCGTGGTAGTCACTGGGGAAGCAGAACCGGCGTTGGCGCAGGAAACCACCGCCTCCGTCACTGTCATCACCCGCGATGAAATTGATAACCGCCAGGCGGTTCCTCTGACCGATGTTTTGTTGTACGCTCCGGGAGTCGCGGTCGACCGCACCGGCCCGGAAGGCGGGCTCGCGGGAATTTTCCTGAACGGCGGCAACTCCTACCAGACCAAAGTGCTCATCGACGGCACCGCCGTCAATCTCCCCGGCGGCACGTTTGATTTCTCCAACTTCACGCTCGACAACATCGACAAAGTCGAAGTCGTACGCGGCGCCGAAAGCGCCCTCTACGGCACTGACGCCGCCTCCGGCGTCATTCAGGTGTTTACGCATCGCGGCGAAACTCGAGTTCCCGCTTTCAATCTCTTCACTGAAGGCGGCAGTTTTTCGACCGCCCGCGGCGGCGCGCAGCTCAGCGGCCTGCTCGGCTCGTTCGACTATTCCGGCGCGGCCTCTTACTTCACTTCCGAAGGACAAGGCCCCAACGACTCCTTCCGCAATCGCACCATCTCCGGAAACTTCGGCTATGCCTTCAGCGAAACCAATCAGCTCCGCCTCGCGCTTCGCAATAACACCAGCGAAGCGGGCATTCCCGGCCAAACCTTGATCACGCCTCCGAGCCTGCACCAGATCAACGACCTCCACGATTTCAGCGCCAACGCCCGCTGGGAGTTTACCAGCGGCGCGCATTGGCATCATCAAGTCAGCGGTGCGGAGTCCTACCATCACGTGTTCACCGCGAATCCGATCCAGAGTTTTTTCGCCACCGACCCCTTCGCCGGTTGCCCGCAAACCGATCTCGCGGCCGTAGCCACTGCGGAGTTTTGCGATTTCACCTCGCCGGGAGCAAAGAGCGAATACAACCGCGCCAGCATCAACGCGCAGACCAGCTACATACTCCGCAAAATCAGTGCTACGGCCGGATATCAGTACGAAGTCGAGAACGCCTACATCCCTTTCCTGGGCATCGGCCATCTTCGCCGCAACAATCAAGGCGGTTATCTGGATTTTCGCTACCTTCCTATTTCGCGTCTGTCCCTCGATTTCGGCGGGCGCGCCGAGGCCAATGGCAGCTTCGGCACTCGCGTCGTTCCGCGCGTCGGCGCTTCGCTGGCTTTGCGCTACAGCAGCGGATTCTGGGGCGACACGCGTTATCGCTTCTTTTACGGCGAAGGCATCGTCGAGCCCCGCTTCGACCAAAATGCCGGCTTCAGCCCGTGCTTCCCTGGCAATCCCACGCTCAAGCCCGAAGCCAGCAAAACTTGGAACACCGGCATCGAGCAAAAGCTTGCCAGCGATCGGGTGAAAATCTCCGCTGATTATTTTGCCAGTCGCTTCTACGACATCATCAGTTTCACGTCCTGCTTCCCCAATTCCGGTTGCTCCGTCCCTAGGCCTCCGGCGTGCCTAACCCCGTCGGGTGCGCCGGGCACATTCTGGGGCAATTTCTTCAACACCGATCTGGCTCGTGCGCGAGGAACGAACATCGCCGTCGAAGCCCGCCTCGTTCACTGGCTCCTGCTCGCGGGCAACTACTCCTATGACGACACCCGCGTTCTCGTATCACCCAACGCTTCCGACCCGGCGGAAATTCCCGGCAACCATCTGCTCCGCCGGCCTCCGCATTCCGGTTCCCTCACGCTGAGCTCCTCGTTTCGCCAGTTCAATTTCACTATCGCCGGCTACTTCAGCGGCCCACGCACCGACAGCGATTTTCTCTTTCTCGGCCTGACGCGCAATCCCGGCTATGCCCGCTTTGACGTCGCCAGCAGCTACAACTTTGGCCGCGGCGTTTCGCTCTACGCCCGCGCCACCAACCTCTTCGACAAGCGCTACCAGGACGCCATCGGCTACCCCGCGCTCGGCCGCGATGTCCGCGTAGGCCTAAACTACCGCTTCGCCGGCAAGAACTAGCGATGCGCGAGCCCATCCTCTTCTGCTGGTCCGGCGGCAAAGACAGCGCAATGGCGCTGCACACGCTCTTGCGATTGCCGGATGTTCGGATCGTCGCGCTGCTGACCACCGTCACCGAAACGTATGACCGCATCAGCATGCATGGCGTGCGCCGCGAACTCCTCGTGCAGCAAGCCCAATCCATCGGGCTACCACTGCACGAGGTGCGCATCCCGCCGCAATGCGTCAATCCCATCTATGAGGCGCGCATGGAAGAAGCCTTGCGCATCTATTACGCCGAAGGCGTGCGAACGGTCGCGTTCGGCGATATCTTCCTCCAGGATCTCCGCGCGTACCGCGAGAAAAATCTCGCGCGCATCGGCATGACTGCGCTCTTCCCCATCTGGACGCGAGACACTCGCGAACTTATCCGCAGCTTCCAAGCCGCGCGCTTCCGCGCCGTCGCCGCGTGCATTGATCCCAAAGTTCTCGATCGCCCCGGAGAAATCGTCGAGCGCGATTCCTTCATCTATTGCGACTTGCTTCCATCCGAAGGCGTTTTAGGGGCGCAGCGCCGTTGCGCCCCAGCTCGGCAACCAGATAGCAAATAGCAGACGCCGGTCTTGATCCCGGCCAAAGGAGAGACAAAATGAAAATGCAAAAATCCGAAAAAGAATCCATGGTGCTCCGCACCATTCTCATCTTCGCCATGATCGTCCTTGCCTCGGCCTTGCGCCTCGCGCCGCATCCCTGGAACTTCACTCCGGTCGGAGCCATTGCGCTGCTCTCAGGCGCCATGGTGCGCGACCGCCGCCTGGCATTTCTGTTTCCCGTGCTGGTGATGTTCGCCACGGACCTCATCATCGGTTTCAACAGGCTGAGCCCGCTGGTGTACGCAAGTTTTCTCCTCAGCGTGATGATCGGCCGCTTCTTGAAGCAGAATCGTAGTTTTCTGCGCATCGGAGGAGCCACGTTCCTCAGCGCTCTGCAGTTTTTCTTGATCACCAACTTCGGCGTGTGGGCTTTTCTGAACAGCTACCCACGCACGGGCGCAGGCCTCGCGGCGTGCTACCTTGCCGGCGTGCCCTTCTTTTGGAACACGCTCGCGGGCGACGCCGTCTACGCCACCCTGCTCTTCGGCGGCTTTTTCCTTGCGGAGCGTCTCGCGCCGCGTATTCGCCAATCCGGGATATCGAACCTTCAGGCCCGTCGCTAGCGAGGGCGCAAGGAGTTTGCTCATGACCAAAACTCTCACCTATACCGAGGCTGACGCCGCGTTTCGTCACGCCGTCTATCAAATTGTCGTCGCCCGCGGGCACCTTCCGCACACGAACGCTGCTGCATCCCTTTCTACGCAACTTGGTATCTAAATGTTGACAATGCGGCCGGGGCATGTTTACCGTAACGGAGTGGCTGGCCAACGTCCGGCGTCAATCCCTCGAGGGGAAAAACATGAGGTTACTGCTGGTTACACTGCTCGTGCTCGCTGCTGTGAGCGTCGCCGGGGCGCAAGACGATCGCACAATTTCCTCGCAAGCCAACGCAAATGTGGCTGGGGACTTCGCAAACACCTCCGCGTCGTCGTCGCCTAAGCTTTCAGACGCTACCTCGTCGTGGCCGTCAGCAGAGCTGCAGCTTGCAAATGCAACCTCGCTTGCTGAGCCACGCTCCTTTGCAGCCCCGGCCGAAGCTATGCCGGCTGCTCCCGAGCCGAAATTTGTCTATGGCAGCCGCGATGACTTTCGTTGGCAACTGGCGTTGGGCGTTTCCGTGCTGCGGTTTCGCTCCTCGATATTCTACGCTACGGGCGTGGGCACTAATACGTCCGTCACCTATTTCACAAACGAGTGGTTTGGAGTCGAGGGCAGCATCATCACTGCCTTCGCGCCTACGATTTATCTGAACGAGCATGTGAAATACTTCAGTTACGGCGCCGGCCCCAAAATCGCCTGGCGCGCCCGCAAATGGGAACCCTGGGCGCACACCATCGTCGGAGGAGTGCGCATCCAGCCCCAGACTGCGGATAACAGCAAGAATGGTTTTGGTTTGCAGGTGGGTGGAGGAGCGGACTACCGTATCTTCCCGCATCTCTCGGCGCGCGTGGGACTCGATTGGGTGAGGACGCATCTATACGGCGAATGGCAAAACAGCGCGCAGGCGAACGCCGACATCGTTCTTCACTTCTAGACTCCCAGTCAATCGTCTCGACATGTTATCTCCTAAACGATCGACACTCGACCGTCAAACCGACCGCTCTTTACCGTCGCATCATAAGACAAGGACGCCGCGAAGGACACGCGGGTTTCGTTGTGGCTCTTTAAAGAATCAGCGCACGACGGTGCCGTAGAAAACATTACGACCGCCGCGCAAGTCGCGGCCGTAGATCAGGACCACCGTGATGCTTCCCAGCACGCGCACTTTGCATTGCGCACCCGTGTCAAAGAGCCAGCGTTGCGAGCCAAACAGATCGGAAGCGTCCGCGATGCTGCCGGTGTCGAAGAATGGACCAAGCTTCACAGTGAAGAGACCATTGCTGTAAACGTTCTTGTCCATTTCCCAGTTCGTCAGAAAATAGCGGCGGCCAAGCGGCGCGGCGCCCTTGCGGCCGTCCGAAGTGCCAGCGTGGCCGCGCAGCCACAAATCGTTGTCGCGCTCGACGCCGAGCTGGAAGAGCTCATCGAACGGCACGCTGCCCAGCGTGGCGCCTGCGCGAACGCGGGTGCGCAGTTCGTAGTCGTCGCCGGTGGCGCGCGGCAGCCAGTGCGCGTCTAACGAGCCACGCGCCGTGCCAAACGCTCCGAGGTTATCCGCGAACGTTCGCCCGACCCGTCCTTCCGCCGATGCGTCCAGGGTGAAACGATGCTCGGGCACGCGCCACAGCGAGCGGTCCGCGCGCAGCCAATAGGCGAACGAATCGCCATCGGTGAAGAAAGCCTTTTCCGCCGTTGTGGTGGTCCCTGGAAGATTGCGGAACGAGCGGCCGGCGACTTCCATCCCGGTGCTCCAGCTCCAGCGCCCGTTCGCGACCGAATGAAGTTCAATGCCGCCTGCAATGCGGCGCAGGTTCAGGTAGCCCAGCGGTGGCCCTACGCCAAAAAAAGTATTGCTCAGGTTCCAGTTTTCGTTTCGCGCGTCGAAATAGAGCCGCAAGCGGCGAGCCGGGTTGTCGAAAAGGGGCGTGGAAAATGTCGCGAAGGCCCGGCGCTTTTCGGAATCCCAGCGCAGCAAGGAATTGAAGTTCATTGCCCGGTGCCCGATGTTATAGATTTCGGGATAGACGGTTGCGTAGGGCACACCGCTCAGCAGCGCGATCGCTCCTTCCAGCTTGGAATCGCCCCAGCCATTGCGCTCCGCAACATGCAGCGTGGCATCGAAATTTTCGCCTGCCGGCGTCAGCTCCACGCGCTCACGCGAAAAGATGCCCAGATTCTGCAGCCGCGCGCGCGTGGCCAGCAAGGCATCGCCGCTCAAAAACTGCGGCGCATTGAATGCGATCGCGTGGCCGAGGAGCGTTTCCTCAAGTCGCGGGGGAGGCTGCACAGCGACATTGCGCAGACGAGGCTTGTTGATGGCGTTCCAGTATTTCAGCGCCGCTTCGAGATTGCCTTGCAGAAAGTAGATGGTTCCCAGGAAATCCAGCGTGTAGGTATCTCGCGAACCGAGGCGTAAAGCGGCGCGCAAGTTTTGCTCCGCCGCCGACAAATCATTCTGCTTGTAAGCAACCCCGGCCAGCTCCACCAGAAATCGCGGATCGCCCGAATTTTTCAGGTGTCCGGCGGCGAAGGCTTTACGCGATTCGTTCCACTGCTGCTGTCTGGCGAGCGCCAATCCGCGAAGGAAATCCAGATCCGCAGACTGGTCTTCAGGGCCTTGCGACAACCTCGCCGCTTCTTGCCACTGTTCAGAGTCGAAGGCTTTTTGCGCGGCGGCAAGGCGCGAGGCGTCCGACGGAGGTTGCTGCGCAGAGGCCGGCGAGCCAAGCCCTAGCAAAAGAAAAAGAAGGATCAGTTTGCCGCGGCGGGCACCGCGAGGAGCATCCAGTTTCGCGAAGCTTGCCATTCTTTCTCGAATTCCTCCCGCTCGATGCGCAAAAGTTTCCCGCGCGCCGGATCGTTGACGAACACCGCTTCGCGCTCCCAATCCATCCCGGTCACAACCACGTAGTGAAGCGGCACTTTCGCGCTGCCCGGTTGGATGCTGATGATCAGCGGCCTGCCTTGCTCGAGGTGTTGCCGTAAATCACTCCATTCGCCGCGAATGGCAAACTCGCGAAAGCCGGACTCGCGAAGATAGCGCTGCATGTCCGAAGCGAAAATGCCGCGCGCCTTTCGCGAATAAAGCTGTTTCTGGATGGCCGTGGCATCCGCACGCCCGGCAGCGACCGGCGTGCCATGCGCGCTCCAATATTGCAGGAGCATGGCGATGGCCGCCGAGCCGCAGCCGTCTTCGGTCTGTTTGACATACGGAACCTCGAGCCACACGCCGGAGCTCTTCGCCGGCGCTGCTTGGGCAAACAGCGTCGGGAAAAAGGCCAACAGGAAACCCGTGGATACACGGAGCATCGAGGTTTTTTAGCAACGCGAGCGGGTGGTCTTCAGCGCAGAATGGCTATCAGCGCAATGACCAAAACCGCGATGATGATGATGATCAGCAAGTCGCGGTCAGACAAGCTTCCCGCACTTCTTCCACCGGCGAAATTGTGCTGCACTTGGCGCGAGCGCGCAGCCAGCTTCGCCAAATCTTCATCGCTCAACTGGCCGACCGCTTTGTCCACTTTGCTGTAATCGATATTCGCGGACTTGAGCGCCTGCTGCGCTTGCTCGGAGGAAAACAACTGTCGCAACGCGGCCTCGTCGGCTCCGCGCATTTCGGCGGGCCGCGCTGCGTCCTTGCTCAACTCCTGAGAGGTGACGACGTGTTTGTCCTGCGCCTGCACGCGCGCAGCGGTCAGTGCAAAGCACGGCAAAAGGATTACTGCCAGGGCCCGGCCACACCACTTCCTGCAAACGTTCATCCATCCTCCTGTAATCCGTTCGTCGGCTAGGCTAATAAAGTTTACGGAATTACACCGCATGCTGACAAGAAACTTTGCAGGAAAAAGCCGCACGCGCAGAGACGTATGTCGTGGCGCCTGCGGCGCCTCAAATCAGATCCGTGAAACCAGAACGATGATCACCACGATGACCACAGTCGCCAGAATGATGTACGCCAGCGTCTTGGCGGAAATGAGTCCCGCTGCAAAGTCGTTTTCCGCCCGGCGCGAGCGATCCGCCAGCTTCGCCAATTCCTCATCGCTCAACTGCCCGACGGCCTTGTCAACCCGCTGGTAATCGACCTCGGCGGATTTCAATGCCTTTTGCCCGGCGTC
>WNFS01003794.1_pt1 | contig 11500 bp, 11 predicted proteins | sample 5400141 | NCBI WGS metagenome assembly WNFS01 (sample SAMN13153358, study PRJNA577476) | soil metagenome | isolation source: 60 cm saprolite under Madrone tree | place: USA:California | collected 2016-06-14 | reverse complement strand
GCCCTCGGCACCCAAGTTGGAGGGGCGCGCTTCAGCGCCTCCCACCCCGTAGGGGCGCAACAAGTTGCGCCCCAGGTCCGCACCATGCCACCGGCTAGGAACATCGAGGTGTTGCCCTCCTCCGAACTCGGCGTCCTCGAAGACGCCAAGGAAGCCTTCGCCTTCGCCCTAATGGCCTACGAAACATTTCACCAGCGCCCCAGCAACGTACCCTCGGCCACCGGCGCACGCCGCCCTGCCATCCTCGGTAAAATCTCCTATGCGCCTATCCGCTAACCGCTCCATTCGACCCGTTCGAGAAATCTGTCATTCCGACCGGAGCGACCCGGCTTTTTCCGCCGCGCGGTGTATGCGTGCCGGGTCGCGGAGCGGAGGAACCGTGGCTTGATCGACACTCTGGCGAGGACGTCGCGAACGAGCACCTGTCACATCAAGAAGCGCTCATCGAGGTTCAGAATGGATAGTCGCCGTCGCAAGTGGGTAGGTACTGGCAGCGCACTCCCCTACCGCCGACTTTGATTTCCTATCCACCCTGCACGCCGCGACGGCTATGGCAGTAAACCACTGATTCTCCGGAACAGCCTAATCCTTGCCTTTTGTCGCCTTCTTCTTTATTCTCTTGCTAAGTCCCGCTTTCTTAACTGGAAGAGCATAATCATCGTGTGCGCAAGTTTCTGTTTTACTTGTGACCCTTCTTGGTATTCGACTTTTCTCATACAGGTGACACCATGGAAAAATCACATACTCCACAAAGCCAAGATAACGCCGCCAAAGATGCAAATCAGAGTAGAAATAAGGGTACGAGCAGCAAGGGTGTCACGGCGAGTCCGATAGGTACGCCAATCAAAAATAGACTCGGAGATCCCGATAATTCCAACAACCTTTCTAAGACGAAGGCATGGCTGACGAAGTACGCAACTCCGACACTCGTTATCGAACTTTTGGTCTTCTGTGTCGGGATATATGTCGCCTTTATTTATTCCGGACAACTCGGCCAAATGATCGAATCCAATAAGATTAGCCGCGAATCCCTTACCTCTGTACAGCGTGCGTTCATGACTTACGAGGGCACACAATACCGACAGTTCGCAAATAAAACGGTCGACGGAAATAACTGGGTGTTTGAAGAAAGATTCGTTAACAACGGAACAACTCCGGCAATTCAAGTTATGCAGAGGTTCTGGGCCGACGAATTGCCAAATGGACTTGGCGAACAGAAGTTCATTGGCGAAGATGCTCCCGAGGTCAAGACTATCAGCGGCACGGTAGGCCCAAAGGAACCTCATTCTATAGGGCCGCGCTTTAAAAGCGACTTTTTCGTATTCGGTAATGCACCAACTTTGCCCGACTTGAAACATCCGGAGAAGAATAGGCCTAACCTGTCCACTAGGAATATTTCGTTTTGGGGATGGATCATATATAGAGATATCTTCCCAGAAACTCCTATGCACCTGACTGAGTTTTGCCAGAATCTCCAAGGTGTTGTATTTAATCCTGGCACAGGCGTGCAACTCATGTTTTCCAATTGCAAGGCACACAACTGCACTGATAAATACTGCGACGACTACCAGGAAATTATGGACGCTGTTTTTCCCAAATAATCTGGCTGTCCTGTCAAGGATACAGCCTAATTAACTTTAGCCTTACGTTTAAAAAAAGAGAGAAAGGGGTGCCTACTGCAGCGCTTTTTCGATCTCGGTAACCGGGATGGCGCCTTCGCGTAGAACTTTCCAGTCCTCGCCGCGCAACTCGATGATCGTGGACGGCAACGCCGCTCCCGTATCGCCGCCATCCAGGACGAGCGGCAACCGGGTCCCTAGCTGTTTCATCACCTGATCCGCAGCGGAGCAAGACGGAAATCCCGAGACATTCGCGCTCGTCCCGGTAATCGGTCCCTCAAACTCCTTGATCAACTCCTCGACCAGCGCGCTCTTCGGCCAGCGCAGCGCCACCTTGCCCGTGTTAGCCGTAACCTTCAGCGGCACGCGGTTGGACGCGTCCATCACCAAGGTTAGCCCGCCTGGCCAGAACATTTGCGCAAGCCGCATGAACTTGCGCGGCGCGCGAGGAATCCCGTCGGGTTCTTCTTCGCGGTCGCGCAACAGCATCAATGCCTGCTCCAGCGAATTCACCAAAATCGGTAGAGCGCGTGTCTCCGGTCTTCCCTTCACGCGATAAATTTCATCAACCGCCGCTAAATTAAAGGGGTCCGCCGCCAGTCCATAGAACGTGTCGGTGGGAATTCCAACCACACAGCCGCGTGTCAGAAAATGGGCGGCGTAGCGCAGCACTTCGTTTTGTGGAGATTGCGCATCCACGCGCAACAATTCTGCGGGCAATGTTGGCCCCTAGTGAAGCCGCAACTTACTCTGCAACAGCCCCCTATGCTCCGTCACACGAGAGTTGACCGTGCGATGAATCGGCTGTCGTAATTCGTGCAACGCAAAAGCGCGCCGCCTTTCCGGTGGACGCTACCACACCCTCGCGATGCCACGCAATAAACTCCTGACGCCAATTGGGATAGATACAGAGTCCTGATACAAAATAGTTCGAGTTAGCCTCAATGCTGCGAAATTTGCTACGCTGCCGTTAGATGGCAACCCCAAGCAAAGCCGCTCGCAGTCCGCGTGCGAATGCCTCCGCGGCCACCATCACCAGTCGCGACAACCGCTGGCTGAAAGAGTTTCGTCTCGCCTTGCGCGGCGGATTGCCGACTGAATCCGGCTTTGTCGGCGTCGAAGGCGTGCGCCTTGTGGAAGAGGCTTTGCGCTCCGCGTGCCCTGTCGAGGCCGTGCTCTTCAGCGAAACCGGAGAACGTCATCATGAACGCCTCGCTCCGCTGATCGATCGCCCGGAAATCGCCATCCCGATTCTGCGTACCACCGATCGACTCTTCGAGGGCGTCGCGGACACCGAGCATCCGCAAGGAGTGGCCGCGCTGGTAAAACCGCGCGTCGCCAGTTTCGACGATCTCCTTCGCACGCCTGACACGGCATGCTCGCCGCTGCTCGTTGTGCTCGCCGGCGTGCAGGATCCCGGCAATGTCGGCACCATTCTGCGCACAGCGTCAGCCTTCGGCGCGACCGGCGCGGTCACCGCGGCTTCAGGGCAAAGCGGCACTGCCAGCCCGTTCTCGCCAAAGGCGCTCCGCGCGTCCGCCGGCGCGGCGCTACATCTTCCTGTGCTGGCAGGAATGTCGCTGCCAATTCTGCTGACGCAGCTTAGCGTCGCGAACGTGCGCACGCTGGCATCGTGTGTTCACGAATCGGCCGACGGAGGAAACCCGCTCCTCGCGCCGTGGGACGTGGACTGGTGCGAGCCCGTCGCGCTGCTTGTGGGCAACGAAGGTGCCGGCCTCCCCGAAGAAGTGGAGCGCAGCGCCGACGCGCGCATCCGCATCCCCATGGCGAGCGGCGTTGAATCGCTGAACGCCGCGGCCGCCGCCGCCGTCCTCTTCTACGAGGCTGCTCGGCAAAGAGCCAGGCTAAGGAAGGCCGAGGGCACGCAATGAAATTCCGCGGAGGAGCAAACTGTCGCGCGTTCGCTCTCGGTACGTTCTTGCTTGCTGAGAGTATCTTTTGCGGAGTTAGTCTCGCCGGCGTGCGTCCCCAAGCGAAGCCAACAAAGTCCGGCAACGCAGCTCCGCGTAGCACGGCGGGTAGAAGCCTTCACCTCATGGGCGAAAAAATCTCCAAAGCCGTGTTGAACAAGGATATTCCGACGCTGCTTGCCTACGATCGCGCCGATTTGCGCTCTGCGGATGAGGTGTCGCTGAAGAATACCAAGAGCGATCTCTACTGCTACATCTTTGATTCCGAGTGCATTACCTGGGGCAGTGGCAACTGGCGCTCGGTTTACGACAAACTTTCTCAGGCGCATCAACTGCAAATCAAGGCCAGCGTATCTAGCTCGCCGTATGACCGGCAGACCTACGGAAACTTGTTTTTCTATGATGCCTCGGCCGTCTCCGAAAAGGACCTGCGCTCGCGAGACTTTCTGTGCAAGGACGGCCCGGCAAATATCACATCGTGGAAGTTTCGGCTCGAAAAGGGGAAATGGAAACCAGTGACACCGCTTTTCGACAGCGAGACACGAGCCTGTCCCAGTGATGTTCAGGGGGATGAGCAGTGATGTTCATGGGAACGACATTTCGCGAGACCAATAGCTACCTTTTCCGAGCACCGCAGAGATGAGCCTCTTCTCCAATTTGCCGCAGCCCGTTGAGCCGGATGTGCCGCTCGCGCATCAGCCGCTTGCGGAGCGCATGCGCCCGCGCACGCTCGACGAATTTATCGGCCAGCAGAAACTACTCGCTCCCGGCAAACCGCTGCGCACGCAAATTGAAAATGACGATCTCGGCTCGATGCTCTTCTGGGGACCTCCCGGCTGCGGCAAAACCACGCTGGCGCGATTGATCGCGCGGCTTACGCGCTCGGAATTCATTCCCTTCAGCGCCGTGCTCACCGGCATCAAGGAAATCAAAGAGGTGATGGCCGACGCGGAACGCAAGGCGCGCTCCGGTGCGCGCACGATTGTCTTTGTCGATGAAGTGCACCGCTTCAACAAAGCGCAGCAGGATGCGTTTCTTCCGCACGTCGAAGCCGGCCACATCACCTTTATCGGCGCGACTACGGAGAATCCTTCGTTCGAGGTGATCTCTCCCCTGCTCTCGCGCACCAAGGTTTACATTCTCGATCCGCTGACGACGCCGCAAATCGTTGACCTGTTGCGCCGCGCTCTAATCGATAAAGAGCGTGGCCTGGGCAACGAAACCATCGAAGTCAGCGACGAAATTCTGTTTCGCATCGCGTCTTACGCGAACGGAGACGCGCGCTCTGCGTACAACACGCTGGAGCTGGCCGCGCGCAGCGCCATCCGTCAGCGCGATGGCTCGCTGGCCATCACTCCGGAATTGCTGGAGGACGTGCTGCAGCGCAAGGTGCTGCGCTACGACAAAGCCGGCGAAGAGCATTTCAACTTAATTTCCGCGCTGCACAAATCCGTACGCAATTCGGATCCCGATGCCGCGCTATACTGGCTCGCGCGCATGCTCGAATCCGGAGAAGATCCCCTCTATCTCGCGCGCCGCATGGTGCGTATGGCCAGCGAAGATATCGGTCTCGCCGAACCTGGCGCGCTCGCCGTCACGCTGGCCGCGAAAGACGCATTCGATTTTCTCGGCGCGCCGGAAGGACACCTGGCGCTCGCGCAAGCCGCCGTGTATCTTTCTCTCGCGCCAAAATCCAACGCGCTCTACACCGGATACGGCGAGGTCATCGAAGACGTGCACAAAACCGAAGCCGATCCCGTCCCGCTGCACCTGCGCAACGCGCCGACCGGCCTGATGAAGAACATCGGCTACGGCAAAGGCTACCAATACGCACACGACTCCGTGGAAAAAGTCACGGACATGCAATGCCTCCCCGACAATCTAGCCGGCCGCACCTACTACCAGCCCACAGATCAAGGTTTCGAGCAACGCCTACGCCAGCGCCTCGACGAAATTCGTAAAATTAAATCTCGTCCCGCATCACAATCTTGAGGTGACCTGATGAAACGCAATTTCAAAATGAATTTGGTGTGCGTCACGATTCTCATGTCGTGGACGTCGGTTGCTGCGCAACCTCAACCAACTCGACCGCACATTGTTGGAATCGCACAAGTCGAGTTCTATTCCACCAACTTAGAGGCCACAGGGACTTTTTATAAGACAATTTTTGGCTCCGAGGGAAAGGCGGACAATTGTGAGTGGGGCAACATATCGCAAGTGATCGGTCACCCTAATTTCAGCAGCCTGTGTTCCGGGCAAAATTTAAGACTCAGGAAGCCGCCGGGGCCGCCATCCTCCGCTCTTCTCGCCGAGGTGGTGTTTGCAACTGACGATGTGAAAGCGATGAGGAAGTATTTGGAGGCAAAGAAAACAATAATCAAAGCCTCTGGTGAACAGTACTTTGCGGTGATGGATCCAGAGGGCCACCGAATCGGTTTCATGCCGTCATCACAATCCAGCACACCACAATCTCCGGGCGGAATGCGGATAATCCATGCGGGCTTTGTCGTTCATGATCGCGCCGCGGAGGACAAATTCTATAAAGATATTCTCGGATTCCATGTGTACTGGCATGGCGGGATGAAAGAGGGCGAAGACAATTGGATGGATATGCAAGTGCCCGATGGAACCGACTGGATCGAGTACATGCTGCGCGTTTCGCCGGACGCGAGCCACAAAACGCTTGGCGTGATGAACCACATCGCGCTTGGCGTTCCCGACATTCACGCTGCTCAGCAGCAACTCATCAAAAACGGCTGGAAGGGGACCGAAGAGCCGAAGATCGGACGCGACGGCAAATGGCAGCTCAATTTGTACGATCCAGACGAGACGCGCGTCGAACTAATGGAATTCAAGCCAACCAAGGAGCCATGCTGCTCACCCTACACCGGCCCGCATCCGGGGCCAGCGCAGTAATTCGTCTGCGACGCGGCTCATAGTATAAAATCGCGCATCATGCGGGGCCTTATCGGAGTTCTCCGAATTTACTTGAAGCACGCTGCAATGTTTCTCGCCCTTGGCTCGCTGCTGCAATTCGCTTCGGCGGATGCGCCTGGGCAAGCTGGGGCGCAGCATGCTGCGCCCCTACACGTCGCGCAAGAGTCGCCCAAGCGCCCGCGCATCACCGGGATCGACTACATTCGCCTCTACGTCAACGACTTCAATAGGTCACGGGAGTTTTATAAGAGCATTATGGGTCTCCCTGAAGGCGGCTGCACCGGAGACACCGCCGCGTGCTTCACAGTTTTTTGGAATCGGCGGCAGGCAATCGAGCTTGAGCCCACCCGCTCGTCCGAAGTAAAGAACTGGGTCGCCGAGATCGCCTTTGCGACTGACGACGCAACTCAGATGCGCCGCTATCTTGCGAGTCGCGGACTAAAATGTGGCTCGATTGAACAAAAATATGGGAGCGCACATTTCCGGGTGGCCGATCCGGAGGGCAATGTGATTGGCTTCGTCCAACGCAACTCTTCGGCGATCGATGATCCGCCACCACAACCTCCAAATCAGGTGGCGAGGCGTTTACTTCATGCCGGCTTTGTGGTGAAAGACAGCGCCGCGGAAAATCGATTCTACGTCGATGTGCTTGGCTTCAAGCTTTACTGGTATGGCGGCATGAAGGAAGACGGCGTCGACTGGTATGAGCTGCAGGTTCCCGAGGGCGACAACTGGATTGAGTACATGCTGAACATTCCAGCCACCGCTGACCACAAAGCACTTGGCGCGCAAAATCATTTTTCGTTCGGCGTAAACGAAATCCAGGCCGCTGCCGAACAGCTCCGCAAGAACGGAGTGGAGAAGATTGCCGGGCCGGGAATCGGGCGCGACGGCAAACGCGGGCTCAACGTCTACGATCCCGACGACACGCGCGTGGAAGTTACGGAGTTCACGCCTGCGCAAAAGCCCTGCTGCCATCCCTACACGGCGCCGCATCCGACACCATGACCTGTCCCTACTCCGTTAGCCGTTTTCGCTGGCTCCGACGCTTGTGCTCACTCGTTTGTGTGGTCATCGGCTGCTGCTCGCTCCCTGCGGCGCGCGCGCAAAGCCCCGACATCGAAAAGCCGCTGCTCAACATTGACGACGACATCTCTGCATTCGCCTTCGCTCCCGACGGCCGCATTGTCTATTCCGCGCGCCACCATTTTCACACCAAGCAATACGACCTCGAGCGCGATGATATCTGGCTGCAGGACACCGGAGGCAAGCGCCGTCGCCTGCTGCAAGGAGAAAAATTCTCGCGCGGCAATACGCCGTTCAGCTACGTCATCGATTCCTTTCGCTGGTCGCCCAATGGCCGGCTGATTCTCGCGCAGCTTTTCACCACGTCCGTCGTCGACGAGCACGGCACAACGCAAGATTCCATCATGACCCTGGCGATGGAAGACAACGGCAAGGAAATCCGTTTGGGCGCAAACGACAGCCTGCTGAAGGACGCGTACGACGCCACCTGGCTGATGGACAACGCAACCATCGTTTACCTGACGGAAATTGTGAAGCCGAAGGTACTTTTCTCGTTCAAGTACGTGAACATCGCCGGTGGCCCGCCCGGCTTCGTGTTTGAGGGCCGCACGTTTTTAGACGCCGATCCGACGCCGCGCACGAATTTGGCGATTGGCGTGGAGCGCGATCGTAACCTCACCGGGCCGCCGCGGCTGCAGCGGCTGGAGCTGCTCGCGCAAGACGACCGCGAACTCGCCACGCTCGAGGGATACGAAGGCGGAGTGTCCGTTTCGCCTAGCATGAAAAAGGTTGCGTACTACATCGACAAGGAAGTCCTCGAGGTTCGCGATCTCACCGACCCGAACAAAATCGCACGGTTGCGCGTCGGCCTCGGCACATTTCAGTGGTCGCCGGACGAAAACCGCATCCTGCTGAAGCGTGCGCCCGAAAAAAAGTCCGGCGATCTTGGCTGGATCGAAATCCCCGCGCTCACCAGGTATGCAGCGCAAGACAAAGAACCGCCGCCCGTGACGCAGCCGGCGTTCATCTCGATTCTGCACGGTTTGACGTTTCGTGATTTCGCGATCACGCCAGACGGCAAGCTCGCCGTGATCGCCCCCGGCAAACGCAATTTGATGGTGTTCCCTCTCCCGCGATAAAACAAAAAGAAGTAACAAAGAGATCACGGAGATTGGAGCACAAAGGTCACGGAGAAGAACGCGGAACCTCTACGGCAGCTTTTGGCGGCGTCTCTTGTGCTCGATTAGGATGCAGGCGTCCATTACTACCGTTAGGCCGGCGGCGCGGGCTTTCTCGGCGGCGGATTCGTTGGCGATTCCTTGCTGCATCCAGATTACTTTGGCGCCGGCGCGAATTGCTGCGTCCACGACGGGCGGGACCTCTTCGGCGCGGCGGAAGATGTCTACGATTTCGATTTTCTGCGGAACTTCGTCAAGGCTGGAGTAGCTTGGCTCACCGAGAACGTCTGTTTCGTTGGGATTCACCGGAATGATTTGGTAGCCCGAGCTCTGCATGTATTCGGTTACGCCGTAGCTTGGCCGCGCCGGATTTGAAGATAAGCCGACCACCGCAATCGTTTTGTATTTCGTCAGAATGTCGAAAATAGGATCGACGCTTGGCGCAGCACCGTCGGGCAGCAAAACCTTCATCGCGTGGTCAGCTCGCCTTTCCCTTCGCGTTTGGCGAGCACGCGGGTCATGACGGCGAGGAACTTATCGTTCTCTTCAGCGACCCCGATGGAGACGCGCATCGCTTCCGGGAAACCCATCCAGCCCAGTGGGCGAACGATGACGCCTTCGCGTAAGAGTTCATTGCAAAGCTCCTGCGCCTCCGGTCCGACATCAATGAAAATGAAATTGGCGTGGCTGCGCACGGGACGCATTCCCAATTCGCTCAGGCCCTTGGCCAGCTTCGCGCGCTCGGCGGCATTTTCCTTGATCGAGCGATTCACATGATCGAGGTCGTCGAGCGCCGCGATAGCCGCGGCCTGGCTCACGCCGGCCAAATTAAATGGCGTGCGCAAGCGGTTCATGGCTTCGAGCACGGGCGTATCGCCGATGGCGTAGCCCACGCGCAATCCCGCGAGGCCGTACACTTTGGAAAACGTGCGCATGATCAAGAGATTTTTGTGCGCGCGGAAAAGCTGAACCGAATCCGGCATATCGGGGCGATCGGCATAGTGGATGTACGCTTCATCAAGCACAACAAGAATGTCGGCCGGCACGCGGCGCATGAACTCCTGCAACTCGACCATGCCAAACGCCGTTCCGGTAGGGTTGTTGGGATTCGCGAGATAGACGATGCGTGTCTCGGGATGCGCCACAATGGCATCGGCGATCGCGGGCAAGTCAAACGCGAAATCCTGCTGCGGCACGCGCACCAATTCCGCGCCACTGGCGCGAATCGCAAGCGAGAATGGCGCGTAGCTGCCGTGCGAGGTCACTCCGGTCTTGCCGCGGCCGAGCAAAATACGGGAAGCCAGATCGATGATCTCGCTCGAGCCCAGGCCCATGAAAATCTGATCCATGCCAACGCCACGCAGCCGCGCCAGCTTGTGCCGCAGCAGGTGCGTGCCGCCATCGGGATAGCGGTTCGAGTCCGCGACGGCGCTTTTCACCGCCTCGACCGCCTTGGGCGAAGGCCCGATGGGATTTTCGTTGGAGGCGAGCTTGATGGCGAGAATTTTCAGCTCGCGCTCGACTTCTTCGATGGGACGGCCGGGAATGTAGGCGGGTAGCCCGCGAATGTACTCCGGAATCAGTTCTTCAAGCGTTTTTGCCATCAGCTCTTGGTCTTTCTGCTTTCGCCGCTTGCTGCGCCCGCTTCGGTGGATTCTTGCTCTTAACTTTAGCCGGCGCTGAGAGCGCTCGCCGCAATTGGCTAACCTCGCGCTCCGCCAGCGTTCGGTAATGGCCCGGTGGCAACCCTTCCAATGTTAACGGTCCGATGGCGATGCGCTTCAATTTCTCGACGGGATGTTGCGCAGCGAACAGTACGCGCCGCAACAGGTCGCGCTTGGAATCCTTGATCTCGACTTCGTACCAGAAATTCGCCGCGTGGCCGCGCGCCGAATCCGGCTGCCGCACTGGGCGCATCCGCGCTCCCGCTTCCCTGCCGAACTGATCGAGCTGCTCTGGCGTCAGCCGGCCCTTCACTTTGACGTGATACACCTGCGCAAGGTTCTGCCAGCGCTTCAGCATTTCGGCGGCGAGGTCGCCGTCGTTGGTGAGAAACACGAGGCCGGACGCGTTGTAATCGAGACGGCCGACAGGATAGACGCGCTCGGGAAGGCCGCGAAGAAGATTGCGCAGCGTCTTGCGGCCCTCGGGATCGGCCATGGTGGCCACGATTTCCGGCGGCTTGTTGAGCAAGATGTGCACGCGGCGCTCTTCCGAGGTGATCACTCTGCCGGCGGCTTCGATGCGATCGGCGCTGAGATCGGCTTTGGTGCCCAGCTCGGTGATTACGTGGCCGTTGACGCGCACTTGGCCGCTGACGATTAATTGCTCGGCGTGGCGGCGGGATGCGATGCCGGCGCGCGCGATTATTTTCTGTAGGCGTTCTTGCGGCATGGTTTTGGTAGCACAGAGACTCTTGTCTGTGCCCTCTCAATGCTCTCACAGTTGCATTCGATTATCTTGTGCTGTCGCAGAAAGCCGAACGGCGGGAGTGCCTGTGCTACTCGCCTGCTGCGGCGGTCTTGTGCGCTTCCTCGTCGGTCTGCTCTGCGCTTTCGGGTGCCGGCACTTCGGCGTTTGCTTCTTCACTTGCTTGCGATTCGATGGCGCCTTCCTCTGGCAGCGTCTCGCTAACTTGCTCGGTCAGCTCCGCAGTCGCTTCCGTGGCACTGTCGCGTGGTGCGTCCAGCACGCTTTCGTCGCTGGTCTCGCTTGGGGCTACGCCTTCGTCGCTGCCGAGGGCTTCGCGTGCTAGCGCCTCGAATTCTTTCAGGCTGGGCAACTCGTCGAGATCGCTTAGGCCGAAGCG
>WNFS01007630.1_pt1 | contig 11505 bp, 16 predicted proteins | sample 5400141 | NCBI WGS metagenome assembly WNFS01 (sample SAMN13153358, study PRJNA577476) | soil metagenome | isolation source: 60 cm saprolite under Madrone tree | place: USA:California | collected 2016-06-14 | reverse complement strand
ATGGGGTCTTTTTAGACCCCACTATACAGTTCCTTGACTGAGATAATTATATGATTTGTTGAGGTCGATGTCAACGGTTATTTTCAGGTATTTTCGGTGATTTTTACCTGTGTTTATAGGGGTCTCAGAGTACCTGTATTTACCGGGGTGCCATAAACAGTGGTTCTAACGCTCCGTAGGGTCTACAGGTTCTTCAGGTTCATCTTCGGCAAACTCCATTGGAGTCTGACCATAACGCTCGCGATGGGGAAGGGCTTCCGGAACGAGGTATCCAAGTCTTACGTGACGAATATATTGTGCAATGGCATTTGCCATTACTGTATCATCATGGCAACCATCTGCTGCTTCTGGTCTGCCACGTTTGTCCTGATTACGTATAAAGGTTAGACATTCTTGGATGAAAATCGCATCATAAAGAAGCTCTGGATTTTCAGAGATAAAATATCGGATTCTATTCAATGCTAACGGGCGAGTTTTCTTGGTAGTTGGAAAACCCAGAATTTCTCGCATTCTAAACTGATCGCCCTGACCAGTGGATTGTCCACTCTTGAGCCGACGCTTCCAATCCTTTTTCCACCAATCACGATGCTTATAAAGATTGCCGTACATGCACGCAACTTCGAGCGTCAGAATTACGGAGCCTCCGTCTTCGTTTCTTTCGACTCCAATTAGGGCATCGTTATAACGATGCCCGAGATCAGCCAAGTCCCAACCATATTCCTCTGGAATTAATTGCTCACGGTAGGCTGCGACTTGCTCTCCAGTTTCTTCATCAATGACTGCTGCCGCACTCCAATCTCTTTTATTGGTTCCGACTTCCAATCCTTCTGCTACGTCAGCGCCTATGACGTAGTTTCTATGCGGACGTTCCTTTTTGAATATGACTAGTTTATTGTATTTCTCTCTTGGAACATAAATTGTCAATTCCATGTGACGAGCACGAAGGATATCACGATCGAAGTATTGACTACCTGTCAATAGGAAACAGTTATGTACGACTCCCCCTAACGTTACAAAATTATGTGTTCCCTTTACATCTATACAATAATATGGACCTTTCTCATACTTACCTTTCTGCATCGGAGGATTAATTTCTTTTACTATCGCTTTATCAAAAAACGTAGTGGTAGATTCTGACTTCCACCATTTCATTTCAAATTTCGGAGATTCTGGTAAAAGTTTATATCGCATGCAAGAAGGAACATACTTACCAATCGCCATAAGCAAAGCATTTGTTCCATCACAACTAAACTTAAGCATCTTAAAACGTTTTCCTTGACAAGTACAATCATACCCTTTAGCTGTTAAGATTGTCGCTAATTTATCGCCAACACTTTGTGATACTAATCCTAACGCAATTCCCGCATCAGGGCGACTACCATTGGATTGTTTGCACTTGGCTAAATTTGTCCACCCATCATCCATAAACCATACAGCAATTCCAAAATCATCCAAGTAACCTGCAAGCTCAACTGGAATATTTTTTGTATTTCTTCCATCACTAGTTTTCAATGTTCCATCATAAAATTTACTTTTCAACCATCTAAAATATGGCAAGTTTTGCGTCAATAAATGAGCTGTCTTTTTAGAATACTTTCCAAAACCACTAGTCTTACGTTTTTTCCTATTACGTTTCTTCTGGTAATATTCCAAATCCTTTGTAAGCGATTCTTTACTTAAAAATTCCTGTAGAACTATTCCTTTAAGTTTCACTAATTCTCTAGCAACTTGTACACAAGATAAAGAACCATGATTACGTATTCCACCATCTCCAAACATTGTACCCAATATAACTTGAAAAGCTCTAGGACCTGGTGCTAAAGTTCCTGTAGCAACGTGTAACCCATTACACTCATCTACACGTTTCCATCCATCAAAAGTCAAAACCTTATGTTCTTCAGTAAGAATTACTCCTGCCTTTGTATTATTTGCGTTAGGAGCATTAGCATATGTTAATTTATAAATTCGTCTCCCTTTTCTAGGAGTCCTATACCATCCCGTAACTTCTGCTGTAGTAAGCTTTCCGTCCTTTGCTAAAGTTAAAACCTTTCCTTTATATTTCTTATTTACTAGTTCCGATATTGGTTTTGTAGAACCATCAGCCAATACTACTACTGAATTTCCATACACGCAAGTGATATCGTCTTCTGGATATTTCTCATCAAACTCACCGCGAAGCTCTTCCTTCTTTATTCTCCGCCAAGCAATCTGGGTTAGGTCCAGATTTTTGGACATTACCAAACGATGCTCTTCTTTTACTAGTGAATCTTCCTCAACAGCGGGATCACGACGATACTCATCGTGCCACCACCATTCGTGGAAGTGATACTTGAACTCACGATAAACTTTTCCTTCTCCGGTGTCTCTTGCTCTCATGCACTCTTCAAAGAAGTATCCACCAAAACCGTTGGCTGTTGATTCCATATCAAGCGTCCCATGTTTGGGAATCGCTTCTTTCATATTTGCTAAGGTTGCTTCTGGATTTCCTTCCCAACGAGCGACTTCCGTACACACAACATGCTGTAAGGTTAAACCCTGGCCCACTTCCTCAACTTCAGCTGAAGCACAACGGATGGCTGTATCAAGTTGGTCGAAGATTAATTCTCTTCGATTTGAAGCGGTAGTGTGTAACAGATTTTCGTGGAGTTCTTTGGAGAATTGATTCTGTCGATTATCGAAAGGATCCTTACATGCAAACAACTTGTTTACACGTTTCAATATTCTGAAGTGTGCTGAAGCATATGCACTGTTCTGAGATATTAGTAATCCACCTGATCCTGGCTCCAGAACACATGGCATATACAGTCGACGTATAATCATGTACGTCGTGTATCCGCCTTGACGGGGCTTCAAGAATATATTCTTTTGTCCTAGATTGTCTTCAATATTCGACTGAATGTTGTTCAGATGGAATGGAACTAGATTACGATGCCAATACTCGGACTCACTCGGCAGGATCTCACGTTCACCTTCTTCCGGACCCTTACGAAGAATCCAGCAGAATCGAAACATGAATTCTTTTGGACCCCAACGGTTCCATAAGAATTGAAGCAACTCAAGTTGTTCACGGACTTTATAAACATCGGGGCCGCGATACGCTTCTTTACTTCTTACGAAGCCATATGCAGCCCTCTGTTTTTCTTGAATCTGCCTAGATTCTGAAACGCCTGAAGTCGTAATGGAATATATCTTTTGCATTGCCTTTTTTATCTGGGTCTGAGCCTCACGATCGCCTTGATAGTCGAGAATCCCCATAACACTCATATACGGATACTGATTCTGATCGTTTCCTTCACGAATGAACTTATAATACTGATCGTCACCAATCGGAAAAGCAATACCTTCGTAGTGGGGGAACGCAATCCTCATTCCTGGTTTCAATTGACATTCGTGGTGAATAACAGTCGCTTCTGTACAAGGAGGACTTAAATACGTATCCATCGTAACAGACTTCGTTCGAATCTCGTCGTACGGTTCCCAAGTCTTGATAACGATGGCTTCATAGACTGGTTTGTTCTGTGCCGTCTCTGGGAGCAGAATGCTATTCACCATATGTTCCTTAGGGAGAACACGAACGAGAATAAACGGATGTAGTGGTACAATCTTTGGGAAGCCCTCTTCGTAGATTTCTAAGACTAGTTTTGTGAGTTGTTTTTCTTTCCTTGCAATAGACTTCTTTTGGTCTGAAGTTAATGATTTCAAGAAAGACTTCACTGTCGCTGTCATTGTTTTCTCCCCGGCATCTTCATAGCATCAACTAATCCTGCTGCTTCCAAAGCTTTCTTCATTTCTTCTTCAGTTCCTGGAGCAATTGACGATTGTTCCTTCATCTTTACTCTGACCCATTTAAAAGTCAACTGTCCTTCTGCATTGAAATTATTCACTAGCACCAAATAAGAAGTTCCGCAGTTCGGGCACACATCCAAGTTCTCGTGGGGAAAGACTATGACTGAACAATCTGGCCCATTGAAAAGTCTATAGGGAGGAGCTTTCGCCGGCATCTTCTTGTTACAATTCAAGCAATCAATGGTTAAGATTGCTCCTCCAGTCGGAAGAAACTGAATCGGAGGCGGGTCACCATTCTTTTTCTCATCTGTCATCTAACTCTCTCCTCGGTATACAACGAAAGTACTTTATGCAATTGAAGGCTGATCCTAAACTGTGGGTACTTCTCCTGCCACTTCATACACAATCGAACATTGTCTCGATTAACTTCATTCTCGAAATTTACTGGTTGCAAATACACAGGAGTGTTCTTTGCGATACTCCTGATATCATAGAAAGCAATATCATTCAACAATGGAACTTCAGGATTGAAGTCTGCATCGACGAGAATCTTGAACTCATTTGCTCTGAGAATCATCTCTTTCAGGGGATTTACTTTGGGGCTCAATGTGACCCATACATTTAAAAGATCAACAGAGCTTATTGTTCCTGAAGTTTCGAGATGAATGTCTTTATGATTTTCTCTTAAAGCATAAAGCAAAGGACTTATGTCATGCATCAATGGTTCTCCACCTGTGATGCAAACAGATTTGCCAGTAACTTCGCCCAATATCTGGTCCACTCCCAACATCTTTTTCTTACGATAGTCTGTATCACACTCAAACGTTCTTCCATCATAGAGAGTACACTTCTCAGTGTAAATTGGAAGCGGAATATGCGATAGTCTATGGTCATAACACTCTTTCGGGTATGGTTTTCCGACTGTACATCCTGCAAGACGAATGAACGTCATCATCGTTCCTGTCCATACACCTTCTCCTTGCGGTGATGTAAAGATTTCTGAGATTGGATACTGATTATTCATAGAGTCCCCTTTTGCGTTTTACCTTCGCAACTTCCTTCGATACAACTGGTTCTGAGTCTACAGGCTTAATCAATCCTAAAACTTTAAATATTGATCTAACCGTTCCCACGACTCCACCTGATTGAGGAATGACTCCATCCTGTTCTAGTCTCGCTTCTGGATAGAGAACTAAGACTCCACTTGTCAAAGCATCATCGATATCCAATGGAATTGGAATTCTCATTGCATCGGTGGACAACTGATACTGTGCTAGAACAAAGTCCTCAGGATTCTCGATTCCCTGTGCTTTCATTGTACAAATTGCACATTCCGAAATCGTACGAATTGTGGGCTTCATTTCTCTAATGACTTCTCTTCCGCATTTCCTACAGTAGACTGAGGTAGCGCCATCTGGGGTGTACGGTCTTGGTCGTTCGTGACGGATAAACATTCTTGGGATGCGCATTCTTTTACTCCTAAACATTCTCTAAACTCAATCCATCGTTCTTGCCACAAGCGCCACATAACTTGCCATACAGGGGATCCAATAACTTGCTGATAGTATGGAATCCCAGCATTCGAATATATCAACATATCATCATAGTCCTTAAAAATCTCTATGAGACCTTTTTTCAATGTTGCTGCAATATATGTCGAGGCTCCCATCGGACCGATGACACATCTAAACATATTGATGTACGCAATCAACTGTTCAGGATCTTTTTCAAACTCATCAAAATTCCTATCGTCAAATACAGAAACTAGTTCAGGATGTTCTTCCAACATCTTCTCGCTGAACTTTTTTGATTCATCTCCAGTATCCCATTTCAATATCAATACATCTAATGGTTGTTCCGGAGGTTTCAGATTTAGATACCTTAATATCGGCCATCTGTTTAGTCCTGCTCCTATGAGTAGACTTAATGCTTGGGCCATATGCATACGATTGCAACGAGTGACTTCCATAGCACGCTGGCAATCCATATCAATGAAACAATCATACTCACCACGAGATAATTCATTCCATCCAGAATAATCAAAGACTGGAACATATTCTTTTACTACTCTCAAGACTGATTCAAAATACTTAAACTCTTCCTTCATACGAAACGTTGCTAGCCAATTTGGGTCACGTTCCTTTTTCTGCCCTCCTATGACTAGCTGAATCTGGTAGTCCTGTACAGCTGGAATAGCCATCAAAAAATCCCTGAGATTGCCAGGCATCTGAATTAGAATCTGATCAGCCATGTTTCAACCTCTTGTTCGGAGTATCAAATACCATTTCTTTATAACATGTTGGACACACATGAGAATTTGCTGCTGTTCCTCCTAGGTCTGGAAATAGTTCTAAGGTATGGATCTTACGAAAGTAGCCATGTTTATGGCACCATTCCATTGGCTCTCTCGGTGCTTGCTTGAAATCCAGAACTGCTTCCAAGATCGCTGTTACTGACCCCGCAAAAACATACGTAATAAAAAGTGCAAACCACCAAATCCAATGGTGAAAAAACCATTTTACAACAATCAACATGATAACACCTTCTGAAATGCCCATGACCAAATACCCGCCACTTTTTCCATGTTATAGAACGCCGACGCTACCTCGTACATTTTATTTCCGATTTCATCTCTAAGCTCAGGTTCATTGATCAATACTTTGAGTTTATCTTTCCAATGTTTATGAGTCGAACATAACAACCATTTAAGAGTATCTCCACCTAGTGCACAAAACTCTTCGTACGGTTGTACATCTGAGACTAGGCACGGAATCCTCATCGCTGCCGCTTCTAACATTTTGATGTTTGACTTCGATTTATTGAAACGATGGTCTGTTAACGGAGCCATAGCAATATCCCAACCCCAGCTCGCAAATCTATTTGCGTATTCTGCTACTGGTACCCAAAAACGAAAACGAGTTTGCTTATGCTGCATAATTCTATGTGCTATGGGATTACCATTAATATCTTTTCCGTCAGTCGGGGGTGCTCCTACAAACTCTGCTAAGACATGTGGATTCTCATCCATTACTTCTGGTAAAACATCAAGTGCGTCTTTCAGATCTGCAGAATGAGTGTTCGATCCTCCCCATCCTATTACAACATTTCCATCATCTCTATGCAAATTCTTTCTTTTGAACAATCTAAAATCCATTGCGTTTGGGACTATGAATATTTCTTTGTCCAACTTAAATCCAGTCTTTGCTGCTGTAGCCAATCCTCTAGTAGAGACTGTCAACATATGAGCTTCACGTGCACACATTTCAAAACCTTCTCTCATCTGATCAAACTGTCTCTTTCCTGGATTAGCGGATGGGAGATTCCATATATTATCATCTAAGTCATAAATTATCTTCAGTCCAGCTTCTTTTAAGCGAAGTATGGCAGCTCTATTGTGCTCACTGACTTGACGTTGCACAATAGCTACTTTGCAATGCTGGACTTCACGAATATCAATTGCTCCTCTTCTCAGAAGGAACATTGACTTCTCTATATTTAGATGAGGAAGGTAATGTCTATACAAGGCACACGCATCCACTCCGGCGGGAAGGAACACAACTGGTATGTTATTCATGACGGCGCTCATTCTCTACATCTACATACTCAAGGTATGAATCATCCCAATGGATTATCCTTCTACACTCCACACAAAACAATTCCTTTTCAATTTCTTTCTGCCCAGTAATCCAATGAATCAATACTGCCATCGTACAAGGAATCCTATGAACTTTGCAAAATCTAACTCCTAGTCTTGCTGGAAAGTATCTACTTACTTTTATGGGAATGATGTCTAGACTTGTCATGTTTCCTCTTACGTTTATCTTTACGTTTGTGATTTTGTTCTGCTGCTTCTTTTTCCTTTTTCAATCTCTTTCTAGAAGGAGTGTACGTAGCTTCTTCCCAACCTAAAAACCAACGAGCCCGTTTCTGAAGCAACTCCCATTCATCTGGGGATAGTGTGTATGGGTTGTCTTCTTTGGGAAGTTTTTTCTTCCCCGCTTTGTATCCCTTTCGCCAGGCACTGAACTTTTTCCACTCACGTTGATTTCTCTTTTTTCTTAACTCTATTTCATCCATTCCTAGCGTCATATTCCTCTCGAGTCAAAATACAACGAGATGTACAAGTTTCATCCAACTCCAAGCGAGACCAAGGAACAATTTCAACTTGTTTTGCAATCCACAATATCAAATTCTCTGAACTGGGATAAAACTCATTGTCAAGCCCCCTGACTCCCCAAACCTCATAATCTCCTTCGATCTGAATGTTTACATATCCTTGAATCTTATCATGCGATTTCCAAGCTCCAAGATGGCGATGATCTAAACTATCTACAATCGGTTGTATTAAACTTTTTAAAATTGCATAATCCATTACAAAACCTGTGTCTGGATCTATCTCTCCCTTCACGTAGATTCGTAACTTCCACGAATGTCCATGTAAACGAGAACACTTCCCAGGATGTTTGGGTAAAATGTGTGATGCTTCGAAGGAAAATTCTTTGCAAAGCTCAAGCTGCATATTTTCTCCAATGCATCTTCTTCTGATGAATGTCTAACATCTTTCCTGCTAGACGTAATCTATCTGGTTGATCATATGATTTCCTAATCAATGAATTACATGGCCAGCAAACTAACCCTCGTACACTTTCTCTTTTCAACCACTGTCTCATCAACTTGAATGCACGACGTTTCTTGTGAGACTGTTTGATAACTCCGAAGTCTGCTGTATATGCAATCCACAACGTTCCCATCTGAAGCATGAAAATATGCAACTGCGCTAACCTGTGATCATGTTCTATATGAAGTGGTAATCCTCCTTCATCTTCCTTTGGAACAAAATCGCAACAGTAGCAATGACCATGCTGTCTCTTTAATTGACGATTGTACCATGCAAGAGATCTACCATAAATTCTTCTTATGTACTTATCTCTACGCTGCTCGGCCTTCGTCATGGTTTATTATACAGTTCCACAAGTTTTTTCTTTTCTAAGCATGTGCACATACCGTGTTCTCTATAGTCTTCTCTAAGCTCTGCAATGACTTGCATAAAACCAAAATAGGCAAGTACCCACGTCTGTTGTCCTGGGGTCCACACATATAGACCATATTTTCGGAAGTCAAATTCTAATACCATTTCCGATAGATTATCTTAAGTCTATCATACTGCGCTGGCGTAAGCTCTTTACACTTCCCAAGAAACCTATCTGATATACTTGCAACGAATTCTTGTTCCCATGCATTGAGCTTATCTTCATCTTCCAAAGCAGTGATCATCGCCAAGATTTCTTTTCCACGTTCATCCAACTTGATTGGCTCCTTTACAAAATCAGTTTTATCTCGTCTTGTCTTACGAGCCACGATTCACCATCTCTGTTAGCCACACGATGCACTGGCGTCTTGGTTTTCTTTGTATACCCTGCCTTTGCATAGATGATAGTGACTTTTACTCTACGTTTCAAATCAAAGACTCTTGCTCCATTACCAAATCCTATCTTAGAACGCTGTGCTGAAGCATGGGACGGAAGGTATTCTGTCTCATGGGTTCCATCGTCACGAACCTTTCCTGATGCTTTCAATGCTGCTAACATTCTGCGATGTAAAGCCGGAGCACTAGCTTCTAGTGACTGTAGTTCCTGTACTCCTCTCATGTTGAAGAAATTTGTTCCTCCAACTTGAATCAAGGACGAAGAATCTACTCGTTCCGCTTTCCATTCTTCCGACATAAAATCTCCTACGCCGTTACTTGTTTCAAATTGTCAAGCAATGTATTTAGATCAAATCCAGCTGTCGTCTTTCCTTCCTTCAACCAATCTGGAGATAGTAACGCATGGGCTTCGTCACAATACTGGAGGAAGAACTTGTACGTCATCTGCTTCAGTACTCCCCAGGTTATGCATGTAAAGACTTTTTCTTCATCATCGTAATCTGGAACACAGACACAATGTCCTCCCCATGAATTGTTGGCTGATGCACTAGTCTTGAAAGTTGGCACATCCCATGTCATTTGAGTCTGAGCTGTGATGGGAAGTTCTAAGCCGATGTAAACTCCTCCAAACAAGTTGATTGCCTGTTTTACATGGTTTAGATTCTTTTCGTCGGGGTCTGCATAAGCAACTAGTTTTGTACTAAGCAAACCCTCTGTACGCCATTTATTTAGAACATCCAACTCAACTCCGCCTTGGTCAGTGGCGTCTGGGTTGTTTGGATCAAACCCATCCCATTTGGAATAGTAATGTAATACATCACCATCCTGAACAGAGAACAATCTCCCGGTAGTATTCAACTGCCAGACTTGTGCTTGATGGAAGGCTCCGGCAATCGTACAGCATCCACGTTGATTGTTTACCATCATTCCCCAACCCGGTGCTCCCTTTGACCATGTAACTTTCGGAGGAGCTGGTGGAAGTGAGTCGAGGAAGTATCTTCCCAACTTCAACGTACGTGGGTCCAGTTTCGCTGCTTGCTTTCCTAACTTCATTTCCGAATGATCGATCACTGTTCCTCCTAGATATGTCTGTCAGATAATGAATTCTTATCCAGAATGCTATTGAACTCTTTCCTAAATTCTGATGTTGTCATTTTCTTTGGTAATACTGCTAACTTGTTCGGCAATGTAGCTGCTTCCGTAATCATAGGATGGGAAGCTGGTGCCGGCAATTGACTTGCAAATCCAGCCAATACAGAAAGAATAACTCCCAATAGGTCCTTAATCGTTATTGCCAATCCTGCGTTCGGGATTTTGAGATCGCTCCAGAACTTCTGGATCTGAGCTATTGCCACAGCAATGGCTGTGGACAACTTGCCAAGCAATGTCTGCTTGCTTGCAGATGGAGCATTCTCATATGCAGCCACCGCAGCGGATATATCAGCAAATGCAGCCTTCACTAAAGCAATAACTACATCAATGGTTGTTCCTACTCCTGCTTGAATTACTCCCTGAACACGCAAAATATCAACCACGATTTGAAAGGCCTGTAATCCAACGCCAACATAAGATGCAATTTCTGATACTACACTGCATCCTACACTAACGAATGTACTTCCGAGTACTGGAAATAACAAAAACAACTTTACGATACGACCTGCGAACAGTCTACGACTTAACATGTTTCCTCCTAGTAGTGATACGATACCGAATTAAGATCACCTGGAATTGAGTGTAATCTGTATCCCCAGGTCTGGCCTCCAAGATGACCAACTAGACTCTTGAAAGAACTAACACATTGCCAACCTAATTCCATCAACTTGTACGACATCTCAATATCAGATCTTATATGAATCATCAATGGATTGGTTTCATCCAAATAGATTCCCGGCATTCCTCTACTCGCTGATGCCTCATATAAAGCCTGCATATCCGCTAACCAACAATGTGCCGTTACATATCCTGGATGTTGGCATATAGCATATCGTCTTTGTTCTTCCGTTGATAATGTACTTCCAACTAAACCAACATGACGTTGACTCAGATTTGCGACTTCCTCACGTACTGCATACAATTCTTCCAACCATCCAGTATCTAAAACTGTATCACAATTCAATAGGACTACAAATGGAGTCCTTACTAAACGAAGTCCTAAATTGAATGACCTAGTATACCAATGTTGAAAATGTGTACGAATAATAACAACATCACGATTGTCCCGAACCATCTCATCAATAAACCTTGCTCCTGGTTCATCACTATTATCGTCAACAATGATTGGTCGAAAATTATGC
>WNFS01011348.1_pt1 | contig 11507 bp, 13 predicted proteins | sample 5400141 | NCBI WGS metagenome assembly WNFS01 (sample SAMN13153358, study PRJNA577476) | soil metagenome | isolation source: 60 cm saprolite under Madrone tree | place: USA:California | collected 2016-06-14 | reverse complement strand
TGGGCCCATCGAGCATCGCGCTGGTCCCACGAGAGGGAGAAGCGAGCCTCTCGCTTTTCTGTGAGGAACTGGCCCCAGATGAGAAGGGCATCCGCCGCCTGCAACGAAAAATGGATCGGCAGCGGCGAGCAGGCAATCCCGACAACTACGACGAGCGTGGCCGCATCAAAAAGCAGGGCAAGCAGCGGCTGCGCTGGAAAACGAGTAAGAGCTACCAGCAAACGCGCCGATGCCTCGCGACCCGAGAACGCAAGCTGGCAGCCCACCGCAAAAGCCTGCATGGCAAACAGGTGCATGAACTAGTAGCCGTGGGCAAGACCATCATCCTGGAAAAGATTTCCTACAAAGGGTGGCAGAAACAGTACGGGAAAAGCGTGGGAATGCGAGCCCCAGGGATGTTTGTAGAGCACTTGAAGCGCACCGTTGCAAGCACGGGCGGCACCCTGATCGAGGTTCCCACACGGCAAGCCAAGCTCTCGCAGTTCTGTCATGGCTGCGGCCAGTGCGTGAAAAAGCCGCTCTGGCAGCGCTGGCATCAGTGTAGCTGCGGAGTGGGTCCCGTGCAGCGAGACCTGTATTCGGCCTTTCTGGCTTCCACCTTAGATCCAGACCATCTCATCCCCTCGTGTGCCCAGGCTCTCGTTGCCTGGGAAGGTGCGGAGGCGCGCCTGCGGGCCGCACACGAGCAGGTCCAACAACGTGCGAATGAGGGGCAGCACCTGCCCCGAAGCTTTGGCCGAGCCCTCGCCGGAGCGCGTCGGCCTCAAAGTCTGAGCGAAGCCACACAAGAGCCAGCCTTCCTGCTCACACAGGGGAGACTGGAAGCGTGGAAGCACCGTTCAGAACCCCCCGCGCTTTAGCCGAGGGAGTCTTCAGATGCAGACACCACAACCGATCTACGTGATTGGCGATGTGCATGGGCATTTGAAAAAACTCGTCAAGTTGCTACAGGATGCACAACTTGTAGGCGATCACCTGTCCTGGAGAGCCGACAATGCCATCCTCTGGTTCATAGGTGATCTCGTTGATCGTGGCCCAGATAGCATCGCAGTGCTTGACCTTGTGATGCGTTTGCAGGCTGAGGCGGCCATAGCCGGGGGGCAGGTAGCATGCCTGTTGGGCAACCATGAACTCTTATTGTTAGCGGCATACCGCTTCGGCAGACGTTCGACAGGGCTAGGCAGCAACTTCATATCGAGGTGGAGGCAGAATGGTGGTGTCCGCAAGGATCTAGCGAAACTGACCAGTCAGCATGTAGCGTGGCTCGCGCAATTGCCTGCAATGGCATGCGTAGGGCATCGATTGTTCCTCCATGCCGATGCGCCTTTCTACCTGCGCTATGGGCGTTCTCTAGAAGAAGTGAATACCGCCATCAGTGCGTTATTGGGCAAGAGTGATGCATTGGCATGGGAGGAACTGATAGAGAATTTTGCCAGGCGTGGTGCCTTTGCTTCCGGTGAGGGCGGCGAAGCATTGGCTCGTCGTTTCCTTGAAAGCTATGGTGGACAGCAGTTGGTGCATGGTCATACGCCGATTAGCTTGCTCATACGCAGCTCCCCCAAGAGTATTACCACGCCATTGATGTATGCTAGCGAACAGTGTATTAATGTGGATGGGGGCATGTTTCTTGGCGGACCGGGCTTTATCTATCAGCTTCCTCGAGATGCTGCCGATGCCCCGAGCGGCTAGCGGGCAGCATGGTGGAGGAACTGGGCAAGGAAGCCGATTGCGGCGGCGATGATAAAGATCGCAAGGATAATAAGCGTGGCCTGGATGGCTAAACGGCGATTGCCGCTGGCAACTGGCGCGTCCGGCTCATAGCGGGTGGTGATCACTTCGTCCAGGTTGGCGAGGTCGTGCTGCATATCCCGCATGCTCTGGTAGCGCTTCTCAGGATCACGCCTGGTGGCACGCATCACGACCGTTGCCAGAGCAGGCGAAATCTGCGGGTTGAATTCCAGAATCGATGGAGGGTCCTGAGCGATGTGCTGGTTCATCACGGCAAAGATGTTGTCGCCCTCGAAGGGGGGGCGTCCACAAAGCATTTCATAGAGGATCACGCCGACAGCGTAAATATCAGAAGCGGCGGAACCGCGCTCTCCGCGCAATTGCTCTGGGGACATATAGTCCGGTGTGCCAATCGTGCCGGAAAGGCCTTGCCAGGTCACACGGCGTGCGCCTTGCAGTAAGGCAATACCAAAGTCGATGATTTTGACGTCGCCATTGTCCGTAATCATGATATTTTCTGGTTTCATGTCACGATGGAAAACACCATGCTCATGCGCATAGGCGAGAGCATCACAGACCTGGAGGATAATGCGTAGGGCTTCTTTTGGGGGAAGTGGTTCAGGCGCGCGTTCTTTCAGCACTGTCCGCAGGGTGCGTCCCCGTATGTATTCAACGACCAGGTAATTATCACTCCGCTCTTCGTTGGTGTTCAGCAGGTGCTGAATTCGAGGGTGGTCGAGACGGTTCCCTATCTCGGCTTCGCGTTTGTAGCGCTCGAAGACGGCGATGTTGCCAATTAAATCAGCGTTGGGAATTTTGAGCACGACCTCCTGTTGATTGTGCATGTCACGGGCAAGGTACACATGATTCATTCCGCCCTGCCCTAGTATGCGGATGATCTCATAGTGGTCGATTTTACTGCCCTGGGCGTATGTTACTGGCATAGATGCTGTTTTTTCATACTTTCTACGGTCAAGAGCTCATTACCTCTTAAGTATACCATCTTGGAGGCGTGGGAGACCAGAGGCTGAATAGCTTGACACTCCCTTCTTCCTTCTCTATTATAACAGGGAAAAGACGTAACTCTTCAGGACTGCTCGTCGCCTGCGGCGACTCGCTCAGGTTGGTGGTAGGTGCAGGCATTGCCGCCGGAGGCGGCAATGCCTGCACCTACCACCAACACCCCTGCGAACTGCCGTAGCCCACCGATTTATCGTGTGGGCGATTTATCGAGCACGTCACGTGCAGTGAGGAGCCTCGAAGAGAGGAGACCTGAAGAGTTACAAAAAGACACAAAAACGTTGGTCGAAAAAAGGACTCACGGTCAATGACCCAGCAGGAAAGCGTAAAGCAGAGCAACGACACCAGCCGTCGAACTCGAAGAATGAATCGTCGCCAGCAGGACATCCTCAAGGTTGCAGCGCGGATGTTTGCCGAACGTGGATATGAACGCACCACGCTGGAAATGATTGCAGATGAACTTGGCCTCTCGAAGGCAAGCCTGTACTACTACGTAAAGAGCAAGGAAGATGTTCTGGCTCATATCTTCCAGAACATCTTTCAAGGCATTCTTGATCGCGTGCAGACGGATATCTCGCCGGAGATGTCACCTCACGAGCAACTCTATCGCCTCATCAGCGCGTATGTCACGCACGCCTGCATCTACCCCGAAGGACGTACGCTCTTCCTGTACGAAAGCCACTTGCTGAGCGTATGCAATGCTGATCTGCTCGGGCTGCGTGATCGCTATCAGCAGCAGGTTGAAGAGGCAATCGCCGCCGGCATCAAGCAAGGAATCTTCCACGTTTCGCATGCCAAGCTCGCCACACTGGCGCTGGTGGGCGCATTACATGCCATTCCGCTTTGGTACGTACCAGGTGGCCCCTTATCGCCAACAGAAATCGCCGAGTATTATGCACGTCTTCTCATTGGCGGACTTGCTGCTCCGCTCAATCTGCCCTACGACCTGTCGTACGCAGAATCTCCTTCCTCCACTGCTTGACAGCCCCCACCTTTCTTACATATACTTACCTTAGGTTGAAAAACTGACCAATGGTTGATTTAGCTGACGCAAGAAAGGACCCAGATGATGTACCAGCTCGCTCAGGTCAATATTGCTCGTATGCTGGCCCCTCTCACCGATCCGTTGATGGCCGGGTTCGTGACACAATTGGATGCCATCAACGCCCTTGCCGACGCTAGTCCTGGCTTTATCTGGCGGCTGCAAACGCCGGAAGGAAACGCCACTGCCGTCCGTCCCTACGAGGACGATCTCATTCTTGTGAATCTCTCACTGTGGGCTTCGTTCGCCGATCTTTCTGCCTTCGTCTACAAGAGTCGGCACCGGCAAGTGCTGCAACAACGCCCTCAGTGGTTTCGGCGCTTTGATGGTCCTTATCTGGCGCTCTGGTGGGTCCCCAGTGGTCACATCCCCAGCGTAGAGGAGGCGAAGGAGCGTCTCGCCTACCTATGTGCCCATGGAGAGACACCATACGCCTTTTCCTTCAAAAAGCCATTTCCAGCGCCGGAAGAAGTCGGCGAACCCGTGGCTCTGGATGTTATAAGATAATATAGTAAGTGTCGATTCGGCCACACCTCATTCGTCGTTCTAATATAGGGGCGAAGCAAGTAAAATGCCCCCATACTAACGAGAAAGAGGAACATCATGCGTTACTTACTATTGATCTATCAGGGTCAGGAACCCCCCCCTAAAAGCGGGGCGGGCTTGCGAAACGGCTAGCGCAACGTAAGTTTCTGTCTACCGAGCATCTCTGATGCAGCAGCGCTACGGGCTACAAGGGACCAGGTGAAAGGAAATCCTTGATCGTGAGAATACCAGTCGTCGATACACGCGGGGTGACACTCATGCCTTGTACACCCGCCAAGGCCCGTCATCTCTTCAAGTCGGGCAGAGCTCGCCCAAAGAGAAACAAGCTTGGACTGTTCTACGTCCAACTCACCTACGAACAAGAACCAGATAATCAGCCTCTCATGGTGGGTGTTGACCCAGGGAGCAAGTTTGAAGGCTTCAGCGTCGTGGGGACCAAGGACACCGTGACGAACCTCATGGTGGAAGCCCCCGATCACGTCAAGGAGGCCGTGGAAACGCGACGGACCATGCGACGAGCAAGACGACATCGCAAGTGGCGACGCCCCAAGCGCTTTGATAACCGTCTGGGTCGTTCGCCTCGAATACCACCCTCGACACGAAGCCGGTGGGAAGCTAAAGCCCGTATCGTCGCTCACCTCAAGTCGATCATCCCACTCACGGATGCCGTAGTGGAAGACGTGCAAGCGGTGATGCGACCAGGCAAGAGACGCAAGTGGAATGCGGCCTTTAGTCCGGTGCAAGTGGGCAAAGAGCATCTCTACCGCCTCCTGGGAGAGATGGGACTAGAGGTGCATCTCAAAGAGGGGTGGCAGACCAAAGAACTGCGAGAGCAGTACGGGCTGAAGAAGACGAAAAGCAAGAGTAAGCAGTCCTTTGAGAGCCACGCAGTAGATAGCTGGGTGCTGGCGGCATCGGTGAGTGTTGCGGAAAAGCCAACCTGTATGCGCTTGTGGTACGTGGTGCCAGCCCGCTTGCATCGGCGGCAATTGCAGCGGCTCGAAGCCTCGAAGGGTGGCATCCGCAAGCCCTATGGCGGGACGCACTCTCTCGGACTCAAGCGCGGAACCATCGTCTCGCATCCCAAGTACGGGTTGTGTACGGTCGGTGGTTTTGACCGCAAGAAACAGACGATCAGCTTACACGAATACCGAACGAACAAACGGCTCACCCAAGCAGGCAAGGTCAAGGACTGCCGTGTACTGACCTGGGTGGCCTGGCGCACATGGCTGATCATTGCCAAGAAACGTCGCATGGGTGCTGCGGCACCCGTTCTTTCCTCCCCTAGCCTGAAGGCATAGGGGTATCCAGAACGGAGTTTTGATGAACAGGCTCATGCTCAGTGGAGCGAGAAAGCGTTGGGAGCCGAATATGAGGCCTACAACGCCTTCTGGGCCGAAGCGGAGAAACGAGGTGTGTTCCTGAACGGGAATGCGCTCATGCCGACCAACACCGCAACAACGGTGCGTGTACGCGATGGCAAGATACTGACCACAGACGGTCCGTTTGCCGAGACGAAAGAGCAACTCGGTGGCTATTACCTGCTGAACTGTCGAGACCTCGACGAAGCCATCGAGCTTGCGGCCAGGGTTCCCGCTGCTCCCCATGGGTCTATTGAGATTCGACCAATCATGGAATTTGAGTGAGACCAGAGCATGAACACCACGCACCAGGTCGTGGCAGACACTTTCTACCAGGAGTCAGATCGCATCCTTGCCGCCTTGATTGGAACCGTGCGAGATTTCGAGTTGGCCGAGGATGCCCTACAAGATGCGCTGCTCGTGGCCCTTGAGCGCTGGCCTGTAGACGGCGTTCCCCACAATCCGAGTGCCTGGATTACCACTACGGCGCGGCATAAAGCGATCGACCGCCTGCGCCGCGCCAGTACCCTGGCCCGCAAGCAAGCGCTTCTACAAGAGCTGGTCGAGCTGGAAGCGCAGGGAGGAACAGAGGAAATGGAGGACCATGCGATCCCTGATGAGCGGCTCAAGCTGATGTTTACCTGTTGCCACCCGGCGCTGGCACTGGAGGCCCAGGTGGCCTTGACACAGAAGGGCTTCAGCCCGCGAGCCTCGCCCCTGGATTTCAATCCACGGGGTGAGGCGTGTGTGGCTGTAGAGTGCCGATTCATCGAGCACATCCTTGCCTGTTGACAGATACGTATATGTGATGTATAATGTCTGTATGAACAAGAAACGCATCAATATGTATCTTGAAGCAGAAGATCGGCGTATGATCAGCTTTCTTCGAGAAAGATACGGGCTTGATAGTGAAGCGAGCACGGTTCGCTTTCTCATCAGAAAAGCAGCAAAGGAGGAAGGCTATGTACCAGGTGCGCCGCGTGAACATCGGCAAGACCGCCCAACTCGATGAGTTAGCCCATGCTTGCGGTGAATTGTACAGCCAGACGCTGGTCTTCTTCTGGCGCACCGTGCGGCACAAAGGCTTGTGGCTCAAGCCCAAGCACCTCATGCGCCTCTTCACCTCTCACAAGCTGCATGCCCATACTGCCGATGCGTGTGTCCAATCCTTTTTCGCCTCCCTCAGATCCTGGCGCGAACGGCGAGAGACAGACCCAACGGCACATCCACCCAGGAAACGCAAATGGTACTTCAAAGTCGAGTACAAACGTTCGGCGATGAGGCTCTCGGACGGGAAGCTACGCTTGTCTAACGGCAAAGGAAACGAACCTCTCATCCTCAATTGGCCGTGGGAGTTGCCCAAGACGGTAGTTATCCACTGGACGGGCACTCAGTACGAAGCTATTGCCACCTATGAGGTTGAGCCTCATGCCAGCGTCATCGGTGAGAAGATCGCCGGTATCGATTTGGGTGAAATCCACCTGGCCGTCTCGCATGACGGCGAGCACACCCATATCGTGAACGGACGCTTGTTACGTAGCAAGAGGCAATATCGCAACAAGCTCATCGAACACTTGGACAAGCGTATCAGTCGGACCAAGAAAGGCTCTCGCCGCCGCAAGAAGATCGTCCGTTCTAAGAAGAAACAACTGAGGAAACTCAAGCATCAAATTCAGGATATCGAACACAAGCAGACTTCACGGCTCGTTTCCACGCTGCATCGAGAGGGCGTGCAAACCGTGGTCATTGGCGATGTTCGAGACATCCGGCAAGACCTGGATGTCGGCTCCATGAATAACCAGAAACTCCATCAATGGTCACATGGACATGTGCGGCACCTCCTCACCTATAAGGCTGAGCGGCACGGAATGGCAGTCTCGCTGCAAGAAGAGTCCTACACCTCGAAAACCTGTCCGGTGTGTGGACATAAGCGCAAGAGCAAGCCACAAGGGAGAGTGTTCCGCTGTACCAATAAACAGTGTGGCTTCACGTGGCACCGAGATGGCGTGGGAGCGTGCAACATCCGACGAAAGTATCTGGACCTGGGTCCAGTAGTTGGCGCCATGGCACCGCCCACGGGGATACGGTTCAGGCCGCATGCCCGCGTAGCTCGTCGGGAGAAAGCGTACCGACGAGAAAACGTCTCCCTGGTAACAGGGAAGAAGCCGCAGCGGCTTTAGCCCTTGCGGAGTGTCACTGGGTGCAAATCGCTGCACTGTATGGGGAACTGCTGCGCATGATGCCTTCACCCGTGATTGAACTGAACTGGGCGGTAGCTGTAGCTATGGCAGATGGTCCCTTACGAGGCCTTACCCTGCTCGATCGACCTGAGTTGGGGAAGGCTCTGAACGACTATTACCTGTTTCATGCTGCCCGTGCCGATCTGTTGCGGCGGGCAGGCCGACGAAGCGAAGCGAGTAGCGCTTATACACGGGCGCTCGGTCTGTGCCACAATGAGCGAGAACGTGCCTTTCTGCATCGCCGGCTAACGGAAGTCTCATCAATGGAAGAGTTATGACTATGGATAGACGTAGTGCACCTGCTGCCAGGTCTTGCCGCCATCGGTCGTGTGGAGTAACCCATTGTTACTGAAGATCCAGCCATTGAGATCGTCCACAAAACTCATGGACGCAATCTGCCCCACATTCTTTGCCAGCTTATGCCAGCTCTGACCACCATCGCTCGTGCCGTAGAGAGACCCATCATTCTGGTTTCCGGCCCAGGCGTGCGTTGGGTCGGCAATGTACAATCCTTGTGGCGTCGTCAGGAAGGTGGTCAACGTGTCAGGATTCGCTTTCCAGGTCGTACTCCATGACTGACCGCCATCGCTTGTCATATACAGCATGACGCCATGCACAGCGGCCTGTGGTCCCTGGTCTAACTGTCCCTGAACCTGTACGGGCAGCAATCCCGTATCGCCAAAGAAAACTGGTGGAGTCGTATCATAGTGAACACTGGTGTACTGCGTGCCAATCGCGCCGGGCAGGTCTGGTAGAGGCTGGCTTGCCCAGGTTTTGCCTCCATTATGGGTCACATAGAGCCAGGGAGTATCTGAAGCATCTTCGCCCGTTGCCCAGCCATTGAGCGCGTCTTTGAAGGAGATACCCGATTTTAAGCCACCCCTGGGCAAGCCACTGCTGGGATTATCGGTACTGGCAATCTTGTTCCAGCTTTGCCCACCATCGGTGGAGTGGAAAATGTCGACACTCTCGGAGCCAGCTCCCGGCCCGCCATTCGCCACCAGTTCAATCCAGCCTTCCTGGGCATTGATAAAGTGAGGTGGGTCGCCGACTTCTGGATAGGTATCGCTGATCGTAGCACTTTGCCAGCTCTGCCCGCCATCACTGGTGCGGAGAATGGTGACGCTATTATTGTTCGATTGTGGTGTCGGGACCACCCAGGCATGCAGGTTGTCCGAGAGGAAATCGCCTCTGGAGTCCATACCAATCTGCGTGTTAGGAGGGGTAACACAGCGCCAATGCAATCCGCCATCGGAGGTCTTCAGAATAGCTTTCTCGTTCAACGCCCAGCCATCTGAGCGATTCAGCATACGGATCGCTAGCAATCCAGCCTGGCCTGCACAACCTGTGCCGCCCAGGCTGGTGCCTGACGTTGTGATAGTGGGCAGAGATGTAGCCGTGCTCCCACTGGGATTTTGTCCGGCGGTATTCCCTGTAGCAGGAACAGCTGGAGTCCCACACGCGGCTAGCAAGCAGACGAAAATGACTAGCATCAATGTACTCAGCCAGGGAGATATTCTCTTTTGCCTGTCGTAACATCTCACTGTGCGTGTTCCTTAATTACTCATGCACCCATTGCTCGGTAGCGAGCTGGTATTCCACCAACTCTTCGGGCTGAAAGAAAAGGTTGATCTCCTGGACAGCAGTCTCGGGGCCATCTGATCCGTGAACGATGTTGAAACCGATCTCCAGCGCGTAGTCGCCACGAATGGTGCCTGGGGAGGCCTCGGCGGCATTCGTGGCACCCATTGTGGTGCGCACAACGCTGATAGCCCTGGGGCCTTCTACGACGCCCACCACGACTGGGCCAGAGGTGATGTGTTTGACCAGGCCGGCATAGAATGGTTTGCCCTGGTGGACCCCGTAGTGTCTTTCCGCCAGTTCCGGCATAATGTGTATGAGTTTGAGGCCCAGCAGTTTCAGGCCTCGCTGCTCAAAGCGGGAGATCACGTTCCCGATCAATCCCCGTTGGACCCCTTCGGGTTTCACAATAATCAAAGTGCGTTCTATCATTCTTCCCCCTGCTTAATAACTTGCTACCACCTGCGCGAGTTGGCGGCAGGCTTTTTGCATCTCCAGGCGGACTCGTCCAACATTGGCAGCGGAGTTCGTCGTCACCACAAGAATAAGATCGCCTACCTCTGCAAATTGGATGGTGCCGGTGTTTGTTTCAATAATCGCGTGGCGCATCTCGCCGCTGTTGATCTGCACCGTATAATTGCTGATGGAGCCGACGACAGCTGCCGACATTGCTCCCAGCACCTCTTCATCCTCGCTGCGTAGCGTTCCAGCAACGATCAAACCGTCCTTACCGACGAGCAAGGCACCGATGATTTCGTCAAGATCGGTCAACCGTTGTAGAATAATTTCCACGGACGACTCCTTTACCTGTTAACGGCGCTAGTGACCCGGGCCTTTGCCCTTTTTGGTCATACTAAGCGCTTTGTTATATGCCTCCATCGCTTGTAGATATTCCCCCTGACGCATGTAGGCATCACCCAGCACGCGATAACCTGCTGAATACCTGGGAGCCAGCTTGAGTAAGGCACGAACATTGCTGATAACCTCGTCGAGGAGTGCAGGTGTGCTGCGTATGATAATGCGGTACTCCTGCATTGCCTCGTCGTAATCGCCAGCGAGCTGGTGTTGGTAGCCTCTGAGTAAACGGTCTCTCTGACTGACGTTACTCTCTGCTATTGCGCTGCTGAGCGGGCGTTCGCCAGAACGGGCCTTGTGGGCGGGTGATGGCACTTCTCGTTGCGTAGGTGGTCGCTGCTGCATCGGCTGCAGACGAACTGCTGGCCGTTTCATGGTCGTTTCCAGTTCGTTTTCGAGCAATGCATCAGCGCGATAAGAAGGCATGAAGGCAGGCTCTGCAGGGATAGTGACGTTGGGAACCGCTATCGGCTTAGGAACTGGAGGCGGTGTAGCCGACCACAACGGTTGAGGTGATTGGGCCAGAGGTACAACGACTGGTGGGGTTGGTGGCGTAGTGTCAACGGGCGCAGCAGATGACGGCGGAGTCAAATCACCAAACTGAGCTAGTGCAGAAGAGAGCGTTGGCTCCTGTGCCTGGTGAGCAATGCTTGAGAGTGATCCCGGTTCCAACTCTACGAAGCCCTGTGCATGTAAATTTTGCTCCAGGTCTTCTAAGGTAGTGAACGTCTGCTGTTCTGCTGTGGAAGGCGGCCTGGTCACAGGGCTAGTCAACTCAGGAGATGGCTGTTGAACAGATGGCTCAGCCGTCTGTTCTGCCCGTGTGCCAGGTGTCGGTTGGTTGGCAGGTTCGTCAACCTGGTTCATCCTGGCAGAGGTCGACTGCTGGCCAAGCGGTTTGGTCACACGCCCCGTCCACGCAGGCGATGACGGTTGGGCGGGCCGCTCAGCGGTTTGGTCCATCCAGGCAGGAACCGACGGTTGTGCAGCAGGCGATGATGGTTGGGCGGGCGGCTGAGCGATTTGGTCCATCCAGGCAGGAACCGACGGCTGTGCGGCAGGCGGCTGTTGAGCAGGCGGCTCGGCGATCGGCTCCAGCCAGGCAGGCGTCGATGATTGGGCAGTGGGTTCAAC
>WNFS01007034.1_pt1 | contig 11515 bp, 10 predicted proteins | sample 5400141 | NCBI WGS metagenome assembly WNFS01 (sample SAMN13153358, study PRJNA577476) | soil metagenome | isolation source: 60 cm saprolite under Madrone tree | place: USA:California | collected 2016-06-14 | reverse complement strand
CCGTGCTTGGCGTCCATCCAGGTCAGCTGCGTTCCCGCTTCACCCGTATGCAACAGGCCGTCCGCGGGATCCACGTGAATTCCATAGCGAGTTCCCTCCGCGTGCGCGTGGATGATGGTCATCAGGATGGGGAACAAGTCGCGCACGAGGTCGGAATCGGGCTTCGCCTGCAAGTAATCGTCGAGCGCCTGGAACATCCAAAGAGTGGCGTCCGCCGTGTTGTACTGGGGCGGTTCGCCGCCATCGGGAAAACAATTGGGCAGCATGCCGCGATCGACGAAGCCGGCGTAGGTCCGCAATATGCCGGCTGCCAGGTCGTAGCGCCGGAGCGAGGTCGCGAGACCGGGCAATGCAATCATGGTGTCCCGGCCCCAATCGGTGAACCACGGGTAACCGGCGAGAATGCTGTATGCCACCGCCCCGCCGGTCGCGGCGGGGTCCGGCGCCGCGGGGCTCGTCGCGGTGGCGTTTGATGTTGAGGTAACGCTCGGCGCTGCAGGGGCGATAGCGCCGGCCGCGCCGCGACGCACGATGAATTGATCGGACGCCTGCGCAAGAGCGCGAATCCACGCCGGGGCAGTCCTCGGCAAGGGCGCGGTCAGGCGCTGCGAGGCCGCCTTCAAGGCAGCGAGCACCTCATCCCCCGGCACCGGCGCCGCGCTTTCGGCCGTGGCCACCAAGTACACCGGCCGCTGCAGGCTCAAGTCAGCGGCGAAGGTTCCGGGCGTCAATAAATCTTCCAACGCGTCGAGACCTCTTTCCGCCTCCATTCGATGCCAGAAATTCCAGTACCAAGCAGGCGCCGCGCTGTACCGTCCCTGGCTGATCGACAATCGATAGGGGCGAGCGCCGGCAAAGGCTTGCACCCGGCACTGCTCGGCGTCCGCCTCGAGTTGGAAGGACTGAGCGCCGCGCCCGTGGCTGTGATAATCGCGATACGCGATCAGCGGTTTGAGCGTCACCCGCAGCGGCGCCGATGCGCGGAGCAGTTCCAGGCGCAGGTAGCTGGTATTGGCCCCGGGCGCCATGAAAATCCGCTGTTCCACGAGCGCGTCCGCGAGCGCGTAGCGCCAGACCGGAATGCCGTCCTCAACGGTGAAGGATTCCAAGTGGATGAACCCTTGGCCGCTGATCGCACCGCCTGCGAACTCATTCGCCGACAGGTCCGTTTCTGTCCCGAGGTACTGCACGCTCGACTCGATCTTCGCCACCAGCAGGGTGCGCTCGACCGGCGGGCTCAAGCTCGCCATCAGAAATCCGTGATAGCGGCGGGTATTGGCGCCCGCGACCGTGCCGCAGGCAAAACCGCCAAGACCGTTCGTCACCAGCCATTCGTAGCGGCTCGCGCTCTCCCAGCTGCCGCAAGCTTCGCGGCCGAGAATCAGAATCGCGACCTATCGAGTAAATAGTCGAGCGAGAATTTACCGGGTCCGTAAATGATCAGAAACACCAATAGCGTCCCCCACAAAACATGTTGACCGAGCGCGGCCTCGGAGCCTTCCGCCAGCAGCACTTGAGAATACGATATTACCGCCATCGCGTTGACCGCGAATAGGCCGATGGCGCCGAGGCGGCTTACCAGGCCCAGGTGCTGTCCCAGGAAGTCACCTTGAGGTATCCGGATTTCAGAAACTGCCAGCTGACGTAGAGGCGCGCGCCGAGCGCGAACAGCGACTGCAGCGGATTGAGCAGCCGCGCGGCGAACGCGTCGGGAGCGGAGATCTTTTCGAGTATTCTCATGGGACTGAACCTTCTTGCAGGACTTGGAATTGGAACGAAGCTTGGTATTGGAACGAGGCTTGGTATTGGAACGAGGCTTGCTATGAACGAGGCTTTATGAACGAGGTCTGCTACCGAACGTCGACGATGACCCCCGCGAGCACGAAGCGCTGCAAGGCCGCCGCGGCATCGAAGGGGCAGGCCGCGGCATCGGCGGCCGTATCGTCTTCGTTTCGCGCGGCGCCGCGCTCGACCGCGGCGGCAAACGTTTCACCGGCTTGAACGGACTCAAGGAACCGCTCCTCGCTGCAACTCAAACGATGACAGTTCAATCGGCCGCGGTTGCGGACCAGCAGCGCCCGATCGGGACCGGCGCCAAGGTCGATCGGTTCCGGTTCCGCGTCGCTCCCCACATTGGCCTCCCAGATGGCGACGCAGGGGTACTTCGAGGCGAACAGGCGGGCCGACGGATGCAGACAGAACCGCAAATCGTCGTAGCCGGCGGCCGGGACCCGCTGAAGTTTCGCGAGGTCCAGCGGTCCGTGATCGGCGGCCAGCAGCGACTCCTCAACCAGCCACTCGAGGCGCGCCACCTCGCTCAGGTAGCGGAACTCATCGTCGCCGTGGAGTTCCGACAGGTGCTTTGCGAACCCTGCACCCGCGGACTGCAAATCGCCCGAAAGGGAAGGATGGCGCGTGTGAAAGCCGCGCGCGCACTGGCGAAAATATTCCTCGCCGACCAAGCGCCGTACCGCCGGGTAACTGGAAATCAAGCTCTCGATGAAATTGGCGCGGGCATTGTTGGCGTAGACATCGAGGCGATGCTTGGGCGCGATGCCCCGTGCCGCGATCAACGGCAGCGCACCGTCCGGCTCGCCGTCGAGGAGGGCGCGCATGACGCCCGACTGCAGTTCACGCAGCGAGGGCATGAACTTCCGCCCGCAGGGCGTCGGCCTTCGCGGCCTCGGCCGCCAGCACCTCGAGCGCGGGAATATCGGTGTCCCACTCGATCAGTGTGGGCACGTCGCCGAATCGCCGCAGCGCCGCGCGATACAAATTCCACACCGCGTCGCATACCGGCGTGCCGTGCGTGTCGATGAGCAGTTCCTGTCCCTCGAACTCGACGGCGAAATTCCGGGCGGCGACATAGATATTGTTCAAATCCAGCAGGATTCCGCATCCCGATTCCGCGGCGACTGCGCCCAGGAACACCCATTCCGGCATCCGCGAACACTCGAACAGCAGATAGCTCGAGACATTCTCGATCAGGATCCGTCTGCCCAGGTAATCCTGCGCCTGCGCGATGCGTGAACTCACGTGCCGCAATGCCTCCTCCGTGTAGGGCAGGGGCAGCAAGTCATTCGCGAAACGCCCGCCCACGGAACTCCACGACAGATGCTCGGACAAGAGCGCGGGCTCGAATCGGTTCACGGCGCGGCGAATGCGCTCGAGATGCAGGGTGTCGAGCGGATCGGTCGATCCCAAGGATAGGCCGACGCCGTGCAGCGACAGCGGAAAATTCGCCCGTATCCGGCCTAAGGCTTCGACATGCGCGCCGCCGTCCGCGAAGTAATTCTCGGTGTGCGCTTCGAACCAGCCCACCGCCGGGGCGTCGGACAATACTCTGAGGTGGTGCTGGGCCCGAAGTCCAATGCCGGCTCGTGCCCCGAGGGCAGCCGTTGGCTCGATGCCAGCCGGTGGCCCGGTGCCGGCGTGGGCCGGCATCGGATCGCCGGTCGCGGCGCGCGCGACAGGGTGTGCGCCGTTGTCCATCATTCGGTGCGCTTATTTCGGGGTGAGGCTGCCGCCGGAAAGCCGCGCGCACGTGCCCTTCGGCAGCGTGACGAATTCCTTGCCGCCCGAGTCCGCCTTGGCCTGCCCGGCACAGGCATGCGCAGGGCCTGCGCAGTCGTTCTTGCCGGCCTTGACCACGCCGTAGCACTTTTCCATTTCGACCTTGTCGGCGGCAAAACTGGGGCCGGCCGATAGGGCGGCGGCGCCCAGGGTCAACAGGCTGCTGATGGCGGTCACGGTTGCACTGGTCTTCTTCATCGACGATCTCCTTAGGTTGAACAACAAGCAAAGCCGGTATGCCTGATAAGACCGGCCTATTGTCGCAGTTATTGCGCATGGGCGTAGGCGCGCGCCTTAAGCGAAGGGCCGCTGCTGCATCAAGGCCAGGCATATAGCGACCAGGCATATAGCGACCAGGCATAACGACCAGGCATATAACGACCAGGCATGTACAGGTCGCGATTCGCTACAGCGGGTGTCATGTGTTTGCTTGTAGAATGGGGGTCCAACACTGACTGGATGTGCGGATGGTGCAGGATCGCTTGGATGGAAAAGCCGCGTTGATTTGCGGTTCAGTGGCTTACGACACGATTTTGCAGTTCCAGGACCGCTTCAAATCGCACATCCTTCCCGACAAGATTCATATCTTGAACGTGTCGTTCCTGGTTCCCGACATGCGCCGCGAGTTCGGCGGCTGCGCCGCGAACATCGCGTACAGCCTGAAGCTTCTCGGCGACCGGGGGGTACCCATGGCCACCGCGGGCCACGATTTCGCGCCTTACGCCACGCGCATGGCCGCCCAGGGCATCCCCCTCGATCACATCAAGGTGGTGGATGACACGTTTACCGCTCAGGCCTTCATCACGACCGACCTGGACGACAATCAGATCACCGCCTTTCACCCCGGAGCAATGCAGCACGCGCACCTGAACCGGGTGTCGGACGCGGGGCCCGGCATCGCGCTGGGGATCGTGGCTCCCGACGGCCGGCAGGCCATGATCGAGCATGCGGCGCAATTCGCGGCTGCGAAGATTCCCTTCATTTTCGACCCCGGCCAGGGAATGCCCATGTTCGGCGGGGAGGAGCTCAAGACCTTCGTCGCTCAGGCCCGCTGGGTGGCGGTCAACGACTATGAGTGGGGTCTGCTGCAACAAAAGACCGGTTTCACGGTCTCTGATATCACCGCCCAGGTTGAGGCCTTGGTGGTTACCCGGGGCGCAGAGGGGTCGGTCGTATACACTAGGGGTGGGACGTTGACGGTGCCCTGCGCCCGACCTAAGACCGTGGTCGATCCCACCGGTTGCGGGGATGCCTACCGCGCTGGTCTAATTCACGGCCTGTTGCATGGTCTGGATTGGGAAACCACCGGGCGGGTGGCGTCCTTGATGGGTGCGATCAAGATCGAGTCGCGCGGACCCCAGAACCATGAGTTTACCCGGGCGGAGTTCGGCCGCCGGTATCGAGACAATTTTGGCCAAACGCTTAAGGAATTCTACGAATGAGCAGAAGCTTCTCCTTTACCTCGGAATCGGTCTCCGAGGGTCACCCCGACAAGGTCGCCGACCAGATTTCGGACGCGGTGCTCGACGCCATTCTGGCCGCCGACCCTAAGGGCCGGGTCGCCTGCGAAACCATGGTCAAGACCGGCGTGGTGATCGTGGCGGGCGAAGTCACCACCAGCGCCTGGGTCGATGTGGAAGCCATCGTCCGTAAAACCGTTCTCGACATCGGCTACGACACCTCGGACATGGGATTCGACGGCGCCAGTTGCGGCGTGCTCAATATCATCGGCAAGCAGTCCCCCGACATTGCGCAGGGCGTCGACCGCAAGGACGAGCGCAAGCAGGGAGCCGGCGACCAGGGGCTGATGTTCGGCTACGCCACCAATGAGACCGACGTGCTCATGCCGGCGCCCATCACTCTCGCCCATCGCTTGGTGAAGCGCCAGGCCCAGGTGCGCAAGAGCGGCAAGCTGCCTTGGCTGCGGCCGGACGCCAAGAGCCAGGTGACCCTGCGCTACGAAAACGACAAGCCGGTGGGATTGGAAGCGGTGGTCCTGTCGACTCAGCATGAGGACAGCATCAGCACCAAGCAATTGCGTGAAGCCGTCATCGAGGAGATCTTGAAGCCGGTGCTGCCGGGCAAATGGATCGACAAGAATACCAAGTACCATATCAATCCCACGGGGCGATTCGTCATCGGCGGTCCTGTCGGCGATTGCGGCCTTACCGGGCGCAAGATCATCGTGGACACCTACGGCGGTTTCGCGCGTCATGGCGGCGGTGCCTTCTCCGGCAAGGACCCGTCCAAGGTGGATCGTTCGGCGGCGTATGCCGCGCGCTACGTGGCCAAGAACATAGTCGCCGCGGGTCTCGCCGAGCGCTGCGAAGTGCAGGTCTCGTACGCCATCGGGGTGGCTGAACCCACCTCCATCATGGTCGAGACCTTCGGCACCGGGAAATTGCCCGACACGCGCCTGACGCAGCTGGTGCGCGCGCATTTCGATCTCACTCCCTTTGGCCTGCGCGAAATGCTGGATCTGGCGCGGCCGATCTATCAGAAGACGGCATCCTACGGGCACTTCGGCCGCAAAGAAGCGGAGTTCAGCTGGGAGCGCACCGACAAGGCGAGCACGCTCGCGGCCGAATTCAAAGCAACGCGCGCCGCTTAGAGCGCGCGCCTCACGGAGACTCGATCGATGAATGCAGCAATCAAGCAACCCCAGGATTTCCTGGTCAAGGATCTTAAGCTGGCGGATTGGGGCCGCAAGGAAATCAAGATCGCCGAAACGGAAATGCCGGGCCTCATGGCGATTCGGCACGAGTTCGCGGCGGAGCTGCCCCTGCGCGGCGCGCGCATCACGGGCTCCTTGCACATGACCATCCAAACGGCGGTGCTGATCGAAACCCTGAACGCCCTGGGCGCGCAGGTCCGCTGGGCGTCATGCAATATCTACTCGACCCAGGATCATGCGGCCGCGGCCATCGCCGCCGGCGGCACGCCGGTATTCGCGGTCAAGGGCGAGTCGCTTGCCGAATACTGGGATTACACGCATCGCATATTCGAGTGGCCCGACGGCGGCCATTCCAACATGATTCTGGACGACGGCGGCGATGCCACTCTGCTGCTGCATCTCGGCGCCAAGGCGGAGAAGGACGCATCGCTGATCGCGCGCCCCGGCAACGAAGAAGAGGAATGCCTGTTCGCCGCGATCAAGGCCAAGCTCAACGTGGATCCCAAGTGGTATTCGACGCGAATCGCCAAGATCAAGGGTGTCACCGAGGAAACCACCACCGGGGTCAAGCGCCTCTATCAGATGGCGAAGGAGGGCAGGCTCGCCTTCCCGGCATTCAACGTCAACGATTCGGTCACCAAGTCCAAATTCGACAATCTATACGGCTGCCGCGAATCCTTGGTGGACGCCATCAAGCGCGCCACCGATGTGATGATCGCCGGCAAGGTCGCGGTGGTGTGCGGCTACGGCGATGTGGGCAAGGGTTCGGCGCAGGCATTGCGCGCACTGTCGGCGCAGGTGTGGGTCACCGAGATCGATCCGATCTGCGCGCTACAGGCATCGATGGAAGGCTACCGGGTAGTCACCATGGACTATGCCGCGGACAAGGCCGACATATTCGTCTCGGCGACCGGCAATTTTCATGTCATCACCCACGATCACATGAAGCGCATGAAAGACCAGGCCATCGTGTGCAACATCGGGCATTTCGACAACGAAATCGAAGTGGCGGCGCTCAAGCAATACGCCTGGGACAACATCAAGCCCCAGGTCGATCACGTGATATTCCCCGACGGCAAGCGGATCATTCTGCTCGCCGAGGGCCGCTTGGTGAACCTGGGCTGCGGCACGGGACACCCCTCGTACGTGATGAGCTCTTCGTTCGCGAACCAGGTGCTGGCGCAGATCGAACTTTTCGCCAACACCCAGAAATACCCCGTCGGCGTGTACGTGCTGCCGAAGCACCTCGATGAGAAAGTGGCTCGCTTGCAGCTCTCCAAGCTCGGCGCGCAGCTGACGGAATTGACGGACGTGCAAGCCAGGTACATCGGCGTCGAGAAACAAGGTCCGTACAAAGTCGATCAGTACCGGTATTAGAAGGACTGGTGATGGATAAGAAAACGAGTTCCAAGGTGTACCCCGATGCGGCGTCCGCGCTGCACGGGGTGGTCAAGGAGGGCATGACCTTGATGTGCGGCGGCTTCGGCGCCTGCGGTATCCCGGAGAACCTGATCGATGCCTTGCATGCGTCGCGCATCGGCAATCTCACCGTCGTGTCCAACAATGCGGGCCTCGACGGAGTCGGTTTGGGGCTGCTGCTGCAAACCCGCCAGATTCGCAAAATGATTTCGTCGTATGTGGGCGAGAACAAGGAATTCGAGCGGCAGTATCTGGCGGGCGAACTGGAGCTCGAGTTCAACCCGCAGGGCACTCTGGCGGAGCGCATACGCGCCGGCGGCGCGGGAATTTACGGCTTCTACACGAAAGTGGGCGCGGGCACCCTCGTCGCCGAAGGCAAGGAAACGCGGATCGTGGACGGTGAGACCTACGTGCTCGAGAAGGGACTCACGGCCGACGTGTCGCTGGTCAAGGCATGGAAGGGCGACACCGAGGGCAACCTCATCTATCGCAAGACCGCGCGCAATTTCAATCCCAACATGGCGACCGCCGCCCACGTCACGCTGGCGGAGGTGGAGGAGTTGGTTGAGCCCGGAACCCTCGATCCGGACTGCATCCATACACCGGGTATTTTCGTGCAGCGCATCATCCAGGGCGCGCGCTACACGAAGTTGATCGAGAAGCGGACGGTGCGTAAACGAGGGGAGAATTCAAATGCCGTGGTCGCGTGAAGATTTGGCCGCGCGCGCGGCGCGGGAGCTCTCCGACGGCTTTTACGTGAATCTCGGCATCGGTATTCCGACCCTGGTGGCCAACTACATTCCATCCGGAATGAAGGTGGTGCTGCAGTCGGAGAACGGCATGCTCGGCACGGGACCTTTCCCTTTCGAAGGCGAGGAAGATGCCGACTTGATCAATGCCGGCAAGCAGACGGTCACGGCGCTGCCGATGACGTCGTACTTTTCCTCCGCCGACAGCTTCGCGATGATCCGCGGCGGGCACATCGATCTGGCGATACTCGGCGCCATGGAAGTCGCGGAAAACGGCGATCTCGCCAATTGGATGATTCCCGGGAAAATGGTGAAGGGCATGGGCGGCGCCATGGATCTGGTCGCCGGGGTGAAGCGCGTGGTGGTGGTCATGGATCACACCTCGAAGGACGGCGATCCCAAGTTCAAGACGCGCTGCGAATTGCCGCTGACCGGAACCAATGTCGTCGACATGCTGATCACCGATCTCGCGGTGTTCTCGCGACCCACCCGCAAGGATTCATTCAAGCTCACAGAGCTGGCACCCGGCGTAACGGCCGACGAAGTTCGCCGCAAGACTCCCGCGAAATACTCAGGGTAATGTCCGCGCTGGATTATTTGCAGAGGCTCGAGGCGGAGAGCATTCACATTTTTCGCGAAGTGGTCGCGGAGTGCGAAAAGCCGGTGCTGCTGTATTCGGTGGGCAAGGACAGCTCGGTGATGCTGCATCTCGCGCGCAAGGCCTTTGCCCCCGCGAAGCCGCCGTTTCCGCTGCTGCAGATCGCATCGGGGTGGGATTTTCGGGAAATGCTGGAATTCCGCGACGCCACCGCCAAGAAATTCGGCCTGGAGCTCCTGGTGCACACCAATGAGGAGGGCGTGCGCGCCGGCATCCTGCCATGGACTCACGGCGCCGCGTATTCCGACATCATGCTCACCCAGGCGCTGCGCCAGGCTCTGGACAAGTACGGCTTCGATGCGGCCTTCGGCGGCGGCCGCCGCGACGAAGAAAAGAGCCGCGCCAAGGAGCGCGTGTTCTCGTTTCGTTCATCGCAGCACCGCTGGGACCCCAAGAATCAGCGTCCCGAGCTTTGGTCGCTGTACAACGCGCGCAAGAATCGCGGCGAAAGCATCCGTGTGTTTCCCCTCTCGAACTGGACCGAGCTGGACGTGTGGCAGTACATCCATGTGCAGAAGGTCCCCATCGTGCCGCTGTATCTGGCCAAGCCCCGGCCGGTGGTGCGGCGCGACGGCCGCCTCATCATGGTCGACGACGACCGGCTGCCCCTGGCCGCGACCGACCGCGTGGAGACGCTGCAGGTGCGCTTCCGCACTCTCGGCGACTATCCGCTGACCGGCGCCACCCTCAGCACCGCCCAGGATGTACCCGCGGTGATCGGCGAAATGCTGTCGACGAAGACTTCGGAGCGCGAGGGACGCGGCGTCGACAAGGACGGGGCGGCCTCGATGGAGAAGAGAAAGCAAGAGGGCTATTTCTGATGACGACGGGCGCGGACGCGGGGGCAGGCGCAGACGCTGGGGCAGCTGCAGACGCTGGGGCAGCTGCAGACGCTGGGGCTGGCGCAGAGGCTAGGGCAAGCGCAGTGGCCGGCGCAGATGTCGGCGCGGGCGCCCGTGCCGACGCAGGTGTCATCAGCGCCGGCATCAACATCGAGGAGTATCTCGAACGCCATGAGCGCAAGGGCTTGCTGCGCTTCATCACCTGCGGTTCGGTGGACGACGGCAAGTCCTCGTTGATCGGGCGCCTGCTGTACGAATCGAAGATGATATTCGAGGACCAGTTCGCGGTCCTGCGGGATGATTCGAAGAAAGTCGGCACCCGCGGCGGCGAAGTCGATTTCGCGCTGCTGGTCGACGGACTGGCCGCGGAGCGGGAACAGGGCATCACCATCGACGTCGCCTACCGGTTCTTCACCACGGAGAAGCGCAAATTCATCGTGGCCGACACGCCCGGCCACGAGCAGTACACGCGCAATATGGTCACGGGTGCGTCGACGGCGGATCTTGCCGTGATATTGATCGATGCGCGCAAGGGGGTGCTCACGCAGACGCGGCGGCATAGCTATCTCGCCGCGCTGCTGGGGATTCGCCACATCGTGGTGGCGGTGAACAAGATGGACTTGGTGGACTATTCGCAGGAGACATTCGCCAAAATCGAGCGCGACTATCGCGAGTTCGCGGGTCACATCAAGCTCGACGCAATCACCTGCATCCCGGTTTCCGCCGTTGCCGGCGACAATGTCACCACCCGCAGCGGCCGCACACCCTGGTACCAAGGTCCCAGCCTGCTGGAACATCTCGAAACCATCGCTCTGACCGATCCCGCGGACAGCGCGGCATTTCGCATGCCGGTGCAATGGGTCAATCGTCCGAATGCGGAGTTCCGTGGTTTCGCCGGACTCATCGCGAGCGGTGTGGTGCGCCGCGGCGATGCGCTTCGGGTGCTGCCGTCGGGACGCACCAGCACCGTGGCTCGAGTGTTCACGGCCGAGGGCGAGTCTGCCGTCGGCGTCGCCGGCCAGTCCGTGACCCTGACGCTCGCCGATGAGGTCGACGTGAGCCGGGGGGATGTGCTGAGTGCGGCGGATGCGCCGCTGACGGTCGCCAATCAGTTCGAGGCCACCATCATCTGGATGCACGATGAGCCCTTGCTGCAGGGCCGCGCCTATCTGCTCAAACTCGGCACCAAGACGGTGACGGCGACGGTGGCGCCGATCAAGTATCGCGTCAACGTGAATACCATGGAGCACCTCGCGGCGAAGAAGCTGGACCTCAACGACATCGGCGTTTGCGGACTCGAGGTGGACAGCGCCATCGCCTTCGAACCCTACCGGGACAGCCGGGTTCTGGGCGGTTTCATTCTGATCGATCGGCTCACCAACAATACCGTGGGCGCGGGGCTTCTACACTTCGCGCTGCGCCGTTCGCAAAACGTGCACTGGCAGGCGCTGGACGTGAACAAGCGCGCGCGCGCGCAATTGAGCCATCAGAAGCCGTGCATTCTCTGGTTCACCGGACTGTCGGGTGCCGGCAAGTCGACGATCGCCAACCTGGTCGAAAAGCAGCTGCATGCCGACGGCCGCCAGACGTATCTGCTGGA
>WNFS01003780.1_pt1 | contig 11519 bp, 3 predicted proteins | sample 5400141 | NCBI WGS metagenome assembly WNFS01 (sample SAMN13153358, study PRJNA577476) | soil metagenome | isolation source: 60 cm saprolite under Madrone tree | place: USA:California | collected 2016-06-14 | reverse complement strand
TGCGCTGGTAAATCGGTGCCCGTTGCGCAAGCGGAATCCAAGGAGCATTCGCAACGTCGGCCAAGATTTGTGTCGGGTCCGGAGCGGCCGAAGCCAGATCAAGCAGCCACGAGGTGGCCGCCGCGGGATCGCCCCCGGCGAGATAAGCACTGCGAAGCGGAGCATTAGAACGGTAGTTTCCATTGCGCCGGAGATATGTCCGAAGAAGCGCGTCGAGATCAGGTTTCAATGGCGCGAAGAGATGGCGCGTCTGAAGATGCTCGCAAATGTGGGCAGAGTCCGTCCAAAAGCTCTCCGGCACTCGCGCAGTATCGATCTGCCGCGCAAGCGTAGACAGCGCGAGTTTCCATTGAGCAAGGGCTTCGGCGCGGGAACCCTGCTTGTAGTAGGCGAGGGCCAGGCGGTCCAGCACTTCGGCACGGCCAGGGGTGAGCTCGAGAGTGTGAGTGTAATCGCCTATCGCGGAGCGAGCATCGCCGCTCTCGGCGTAGTAGTCAGCGAGAGCCAGATAGCCGGCCGCCGTGGCGGGACTCTGCTCGAGAAGGGCAGGGAGATAGTCCTCGGGAGCGCCCTGTTTCGTGACGCCGAGATATTCGCCGTAGCGCGAACCATAGTAGAACCAAATGTCGCCGGCAAGCTGAGCGTTGCGGTCGACTGGCTTGCCTAGCCGCTCGGCGATGGTGTTGTCCCCGAGCGCAGAGAGAAAGATCTTGCTTGCTTCTGCTGAAGGCTCGGCAAAGTAAAGACCAGCTAACGCGTTGTAAGCTTTGGACCACACGGGCGGGCGCACACGGCCGCGCGCGGCGACCATCGTATGGACGAGCGCCGCATCGCCATTGGCAACGACAAAGTCGGCAGCTTGCTGGCCCCAAAAAGTCCAGTTCGCGGCAATCTGGGCGAGCTGCGCCGGCCGATGCGTCAACAACAGCGTGAACAATCGTTTCTCATTTTCGCCTCCCAGGTTTTCTGGACCGATAGCAGCGAGCAGCCGCAGTTCGTTTTCTTCGTCGCCCGCAAAGTGATAGGCCTGCGCCGCGGCAATAAACGCCACGTACCGGTTGGGTCCGCTCAGGCGAGAAGAGAAGCGTTCCAACTGAGAACCAAGCTCCGCCAGTGTCAATCGCCTCCGCTGCAATTCGATATAGGCGTTCATGTCGGCGATTAGCTGCTGAGGCTGCTTGTTTGCGCTCATCAATAGCTCGTAACGCCATGCTGATTCTTTTTCCGCAAGGCCGGCGCTCTCCGCCAGGGGAATGGCGAAGTTTTCCACCAAATCGGGCGCAATCATCGATCCGCGCAGCTTCACGGCAAATTCCCCGAAGGAAGCCTTTTCTTCCGGCGTGAAGTAGCGCGCCACTGTGGCACCCATTTCCACCAGGGTTTCTCGCAGCCCTTGGCGCGCGTTTTCCATGCGGATCTGTCTCTGGCGCTGGCGCCATTCGGCGTCCTTCGCTGCCGCGAGGCCTTCTTTGGCGATCTGTTCTTTGATCACCGGCAGAGACGAAGACGCACTCAAAAAAGCGTTTTGCAAAGTCGCGTAGGCGGCCTGCTGCTGGCGAAGCCGCGTCAGGATTCGCACATAGAGCTTTGCGCTGGCATGGTTGTACGTCGAAGCGAGGAGTTCGGCTCCGGCAGACGCAACGCCCTGTTCGGCAACCCCCCGCGCTTGGGCCAGCAGCCCCCAAGATTCCAAGCGCCGTGCCGCTTCAAAAAAGTTCTCTGCTTTCTCCGGGCGGCCATCAATCAGCGCGGTTTTGACCGCGGCGACCACGTCATCCGCTTTTCCTTGCCGGGCGCGAATCTCCGCAATCTTTTCCATCCACTTCGGATCTTTATACGCAAGCTGATAGACGCGGTCGTACTCGCCGATGGCTTCATCGAAGCGCATCATGCGTTCGGCGAGTCCGGCGCGGGCGATGCGCAGGTCGGCGCGATCCGGGCGGATGGCGATGGCCTTCGCGTAAGTTTCAACGGCGCCGGGAAAATCTTCGAGGCTGGTCTGGATGCGAGCGAGAACCATGGACCAGCGATAGTCGCGCGGCGATTGCTGAATGGTTTTGGCGTAGTAGTCCACGAGTTGCTGCTGGCGTTTGTACCGGGCCGCATAGAGTGCGGCTTCGGTCACTACGTTTTCGTCCTCGGGGAAAGCGTTGATGATCTCGATGTATTGGTCCACTGCCCCCGCAAAGTCGGTGAGGCGCGTGAGCGCTGGAATCAACCCGCGACGAAGTGCCGCGATGCGCGCTTTGCGGTCATCGGCGGAGAAAGGAGCGTCCCGAAACAGGGCGATCTTGTCGAGATAAAACTGCTTCAATCCTTGCTGGTCGCCTGACTGAGCGTAAGTGTCCGCCATTGCGGCGAGGTACTGGCTGTCGTAAGGAGAATCTCTTTGAAGTTGAGCGAGTATTTCCCGCGCCTGAGGGAAGAGTCGCGCCTCAGTTGATTTTCGCGCAGCCTCAAAAGCGAATTGCTTGCCAAGCTCGGGGTAGGCATCCTTCGAAGCCTGCTGGAGCACGGCAATGGCTTGAGGATACTGCTTCATGCGCCAATAGAAATCCGCCGTGGAACGGACCACACCGAGTATCTTCGGGTTATCGTGATAAAGAGATTCCACATTTCTCTGCGCGGCCGCGAAGTCTTTGCGGCTCTCGTACAAACGGGCGAGTGTGTAGCGCAACTGCAGTCGCGTCACGGGATCCGAAGCCAGGGTCGCTTGTTTCTCCAGGGCGTGTTGCCGCACCGCTTCCAGGGATTTTTGTTGCGCGAGATTTTCGATTTCGGCGCCCTGCTCGATGGTAGTGGCGCCGCTGACCACGGAATCCAGATAGCTTGACAACTCCGGCTTACGGTTTTGCACTTCGAGAACGCGCACGCGCAATAGAACAGCCGCCATAGGAGCGCCGGAAGCGGTGGCTGGCTTCTGCGTTTCGCGGTCGACCAGGTCGCGGAACTTGGGCCGCGTGGCTAGCGTCAATAGTCGCGACTCCGCCTGCGATTCTCCGCCCGCGGCGAGCGAACCCTTCACATACTCCTGCACGGCACGCGGATAGTTGCGCTTTCCTTCATAAAGGGCCCCCGCCTCGTAGGAATAGAGCCCGTCATCGGCGAGTTTCGTGCGGCCCTCGGTTAGGAGGCGCATGGCGTTGTCAAAGTCAAAATAGTCCCAATAAATTGTCGCGGCTTCCAGATAACCGCCCGGCTCGCCAGGTGACACTCGCGGGATACGCTCCCAATAGGGAGCGGCCTTGGCGAACAGCTCGCGGTCGGCGTAAATGTCCCCGATACGAGCAAGATTTTGCGTGTTCCCCGGATTCGCTGCCAGGCGATGCTCTTCGATTTTGACGGCGGCGCCAGTTGACGACGGATCAAAATACGCTAGCGAGCGAAAGACCGAAGATGCTGCCTGTCCCAGCTCTGGTTCGGCGGGATACTCTTCCGAGAGGGCCTGCAATACGGGCGCGCTCTCTTCAAAATGGGAACGCCAGAGATAGGCTTGCGCCAAGTATTGGCCGGCAGCAGGATTTTGTTGCACAAATTCGCCCCAGAGCCCTTTCCCTTGCGCGGGAGCGCCCTGTTGCAGCGATTTGATTTCAGCATCCAGCTTTCCGGTGCGCGTGAGAAATTCAAAGAACTGATTTCGCAAATCCGATTCCTCGAACCAGTGCCGTCGCAGAAGCGCTTCCCAGGCGGCTTCGTTGTAGGTTTCGCGTCGACTGTAAGCGGAAAGAAGATTACGCACAAAGGCAGAATTGTGAGGGAATCGCTGGCTCGCATACAGGTTCAAGCGAAGGTACATCTCAGGAGTGCCGCCGACGAGGGATTGAAAATAGTGTTCCAGCTCACTGCCCTGGAAGATGCGCACGGCGTCCTGCGTAAGCTTCTCAAACTCGGCATTCTTTCTCTGGCGCAAATAAAGCCGCGCCAGCTTGTGATACCAGGAGCGGTCTGGAAAACGGGCTATCGCGCGGCGATAAATCTCCTCTTGCTCCACGCCGAGCCGGTTCTGGTCCAAGAAAACTGCCAGCCGTTCGTACAGGCCGGGATCATCCGGGTTGTGGTCCAACTCGCGCCGAAGCACGGCCAGCGCCTGAGGAATCTCTTTCAGCTCGACAAGACGTGCCAGGTACCGTTCGAGAACGCGCGCATATTCCGGGGAGCGTGCGCCCACCTGTGCCGCTGCTGACGCCGCATTCACTTGGAATGCCGCGTTCTGCTGGGCCGCTGCTCCGCGGGGCGTTGCGCCACTCTGCGCGTCTTCTGCTTCCGCATCCTCGCTCACCTGCGCCCTGATCCCCACAGGCGAATAATTCTCTGTTTCCGACCCGCGTGTTCCCAGGGGGATTCTGTCGGCCTTGGCTGCCAATTCCTGCAAGACGGAATCGTAAATAACAAACTCCTCTGTAGGCTTGCCCGTTCGCGAATAAGCATCGGCCATCAGGAGTGCAATCGCCGTGCGCTGCGACGCATTAGGAAAGCTGGCGAGAAAGTCTTTGCCACGCTTGATCACGGCTTCGCTTTCGCCGGAAGATGCATAGAACTCCAAAATCGCGGCATGAAGTTCGGGACGGCGGGGCGAATTGGGAAACTTGGCGTCAAAAAGCGCGACGAGCTCTGCCGCGCGCGAGCGGTGAAAATAAGAAACGGCGCGGTCTTCTTCTCCAGAGAATTCGTTCGCTGGAGACGTGGTATTCAGAAGCAGAGAGAGAATGCCGTTCAAATAGCCCGGCCCCTGATCCATCGTAGCGATGTTGCGATACATCGAGAGTTCGCCGGCCCCGAAGCGGATGGACGTTTCCGGGGCCGTGAGCAAAAGATTGGCAAGCCCGCCGAGCGCGCGTTCCTGCGCATCGTTCATACCTTTGCTGTTGTAGAGTGCAAAGTAGAAGCGCGCGGACTCGGGATACGCATGAATCTCCTCAAGCAGCCGTGCGCAGACATAAAGTTCCTGGGCGCTCCAGGCGGATCCGGACGTGTCCTTGCGCAAACGAAATTTGGCAATGGTTTCCTGCGCGGCGTCGAGTTTGCCTTGCTGCTGGTAGTAATAGAAGATGCGTGCTGCCGCGTTGAGATCTCCGGGATTTGCCTGTTGCGCCGCCTTGGCTTCATCCAGGAACTTTCGCAGACTGTGCGTTTGCGTAAGCAGGTTGAAGTAGCTCTTGATCAACTCCGGCGCCCACAATGGCTGAAAACCCTTCTCATAGACAGCCAGTCCCTGCTGCAGCGATCCCTGCCGGTATTCGACAAGCGCTCGTGCCTTTATGGGAAGAACATCGTCGGTCGGAAATTTTTCATGATACTGCGCGATAAGCTGGGTCGCGGCGGGAAAATCCTTGACGGAGATCAAGTACTCGAGAAAACGCGGGTAGAGGGAAGATTCTTGGGAATATCGCGCCAGCCAACTGCGGTACTGCGCCACGGAAACTTCCGCCGGGAGTCCTTGCGCATGGATCACGCCGAAAATGCGTTCGAACGCGCGCCAGGAGCGCTGCTCGGAAGCAGGCGTTAGTTTTTCGGAAGCATCCGATGGAGCCGCCGCGGCGGCAGAGAGCGCCTTGATCTCGTCGGGAGGCTGCAGCCTGCGATGATAAAAGTCTGCAAGAGAAAGCTGGGCCGCAGATTTATCCGTTGATTTTTCCGCGAAGCTATTCCAGTCCGCCTCCGCAGCCGTGAAATCCAGTTGCTGCTCGTCTTCGAGCGCGCGCAGCGAGTACAGTTCCGCATTCCCCGGCTGCTTTTTGAGCAGTTCTCCCAGCGCAGGCCGCGTTTCGCTGGGAGGCCGGCGAAACGCCACTTCACCGCCCGGAAGCGCCATCAGGCGGAAGAATGCAGCTTCGAGTGCCGTGCGGCTTTCTATGTTTCGGATCCACGCAGGAAGCGCTCCACTCGCCGTGGCTACCCAACCTGCGGCAAAAATCGTGAACACAGCCGCGCACAAAACGATCAGGGGCTTGCAAGAAAATTTACGGAACGATCTCAAGGTCCACCCCCTGTGAGCCGATGTTGTGTGCCACGTCTTCGCCGGTCACCGTCAGCCGGTAGATGCCGGGGATCATCTGCTCCGGAATCACAAGTTGCCCGGTGTTCGCGCCTGTTCGTGCATCCCATTTCAGCCCCACAGGGGCGGCTCCTTCGAGCCGCGCAAGGAGGGTCCGCGTGCTCTGCGATGCGGACACTTTTAGCTCCAGGACTTGGCCTCGGCGGAAACGTTTTCGGTCCAGCCGGATTTGAATGACCGGCGGCTTGCTGGCAATCACGAAGCTTTTCGATTCGCGGTAGGTGTGCCCAGCCTTGTCGCGGAGAATGAGGCGCACATTGTAGGTTCCGTCTTGCATGTCGCTGGGCGCAAAGAAGCGCGTCTGCCAGATGTCTTCATCGGAGAGGTAGCGCAGCTTCTGCACCAGGCCAAACGGAAACAACGCGACTACTGAGATGATGGCTTCGTCCGTCTTGACGCGCAGCACCGGGTCGCCGGGACGAATCACCCTGGGGCGCAGCAGAGCGCGAGGAACAGCGAGAAACGATGTGTACGGCGTGACAAATTTGTACTGCCGCGCGAGGCGAATGATTTCATCAATGGTCGCCTGGTCTTCGCCTTCGCGCTGAATCTTTTCGAGTAACGCATCCACGCGCGCGCGCGCCCACAGCCTGGGCAACTGCGGATGCTCGAGGGATTCGCGCGGCAGAGTGGTCTTTGCGGAGATGTTCAGGGGAGTGCCTTCTCTCACGCCGTGAACCGCAAAACTCGCGTCCTGCTGTGGTTTCTGATAACGCCCCACCCACGCCGCCAGGGAACCTGGGAAAGCGGAGTCCTGCAAAGGATAGACGGCGTCGATGCCGGCCTCCGAAGGAACATCTAGCCGCAACTGGCCCAGGGGGCTTCTTCCGATTTTGGATAGAAAGGAATTGAGCTTGAACTCCATCGGCTCGGTAGAGAGAATCTGCTCGAGGACTCCATCTTCGCGCGCGAGCAAACGTAACAAGGGCATGTTCGCGTCGTCTCCAACGCCAAAAATGTAGGTCTTCGGGCGCTGTGCTTCGGGCAGCTTTTTCCAGGCGGTCTGGTACCACGAGGCAATTTTGCCGTTTTGAATGGCTCCGCGAGTGGCTCCGCCGTCGCTGAGCAGGACGAGATAGCTGCTGCTGGCGTTTCCGCCCCCGGCGCACTGCTTCAAGCCTTCGTCCAAAACGTGCTGGACGTTAGTGCCGCCTCGCAGTCTGCTGCCGCGAACGAAGTCCAGGGCCTTCTGAACGGCAGCACTATCCGCGGACACCGGCGCGGGCTGATAGAGTTGCGTCTGTTGATTGAACAGAACTAAATTGAATTTGTCCGAGGGATGCAACGTGCGCAGCAGAGTCTCCAGCGCTTGATAGCTGCGCTCCAGTTTTTCCCACTGCATGGAAAGCGATGTATCGAAGAGTAGCACGATAGTCTTTGCCGGGCTGGAATCTTGCGGCGCGTTCCCGCCAGCCGATGGCGTCTGCTTCCCGCCACCGAGCAAGGCGTCCACGGCAAAAAAGCCTGGTTCATTCGTACTGCGCACGGGAGCCGTCTCTGTCGGCGACGGCTGTCCACTCACTGGGTTGCGAAACGCGAGCACTTGCAGCGTATCGCTCCCCGCGCGGTCAAGTTCGAATGTGGTGACGAAGTCTTCCGTCAGGTTGACGTTCTGCCCTTCAAAATGTCCTTTCACCAGATGCGGCGAATTCTGCTCGATCTGCAGGGGAAACGCCTTCGCGGCAGCCTGAAAATTCGTGATGGCATGCGCCGAGTGCAACTCATAATTGATAGACAGATGCCGGGCCACCTGCGCCTGGTAAGCATCCGGACGCAGCGGAATCGCAAAGTACGATTTCAGATTTTCCACCGGAATCGATTCGTGGTATTCGAATTCCAGCCGCTTTGTGCCAAACGGCACGATGGGCACTATGCGCGCGCTGAAGATGGCGCTGCGGGAGGCTTCCGCGGCGCCGCGTTCGCCCATTTGCAGCAGGCCCGGATCGATGGTTTGCTGTTTCAATTGATTGTAAATTTCTTCCGCACGCTTGCGTTCCAGGACCACTGCGGGAATGCGCACGGGCCCATCCCACACGGCAAAGTCGGATACCGTCGCGCGGCTGGGCAGCGCAAAGACGTAGTTTCCTTCCTCGATGTGACCCGTGTGATTGGCAAAAATTTGCCGCACGAAAATGCGCGCATCGCCATTGTCAATTCGAATGGCGATCTCCATCTCTTCGAGAGACAGCACATTGGGATCGGGTTGCGCCTTATCGCGCGGGATCAAGACGCCCCCATCCGCTAGGAGAAGGCCCGGCGCAACTAACAGGAGAATGGGTACCACGAATATTTTTTTCATGGATGCAGTTTCTGCTCCAGAATCTTTGCCAATCCATTGTCCGTGCCGGCGTAGATCGTGCCGTTGCTTTCCGCTAACGCCGTTACATTGAGCGACGGCAAGCCCTCGGTAATGACTGTCCAGCGCGCGGTCTCGCGGTCGTACACATACAATCCGTTTCCGAGCGAGCCCGCCAAAACGTGATGCGGCGTGACGAGCATGGCGTTGGGATTGACTTCGAAGGGTGCAGTGGCTTTCTCGAAGGATTGAAAATGACCCGCGCGATCCAGCCGGAGAATCCCTGCGCCGTAGGTTCCAACGATCCATTCATCGCCGACGGGAACAACCGCCGTAATCCAGTTGTGTTTCAAGCCGGACCCCGCGCCCGCCGTGTAATTCACCCGCACGATCTCCCTGTTGAGTTCAGAGAGGCCGCCCAGCGTGCCGACCATGAGTTCATCGCCCGAAACGCCCAAGGCGTACACGTGATTGTTCACCAGGCCGTGAAACGCATACATGCTGTGGGGACCGCCTCCGCTCAGGAAGGTCAAACCTGCCGGAGTGCCTGCCACCAGACCATCGCGATAGACTGCTACGTCCGTGACGTGATCCGCGATGAGCCCGTCGGCTCGCGTGAGCACTTGCTGCCGCCCGCCATCCGAGGCGAACCGGACGAGACCGTTGGCCGTGGCCACTGCTACTGTCCCGGTTCGGCCATCCGCCACGATGCGGTTAACGCAGAAAACGTGGTCGTCTTCCACGTGTTTTGCGCGCCCGGCGTCCGCGTCCAGAAGATCGAGGCCACGGTCGAAATAGCCAATCCAAACGCGCCCACTTCTGTCCGTGGCCAGCGCGGAAATATTGCCGTCGCTGAGAATGGCAGGCCCGGGCTTCAATACTTGTTGCCAACCCACGCCGCGTACATTCATGCGATACAGCGCGTCGCTCGAAAGCACGTAAACGTCATTTCCGGATACAAAGAGCTGGCGGATATTGGCCAATTCCGCGGTCTTTCCCGAATGCAAGAGATGGGGTTCAAGCCGCCGGCTGCCAATCGGGATGGTCAGGACACCCTGGTCCTCGGAGCCCACGATCAGGTTTGAATCTGTAACCAGCAAGGAAGTCGCAAGTATTCCCGGTGCGAGGACTTGCGAAAAACGTCCGCTATCGAAAACTGCAACACCGAGGACTGTACCCACATAGGTTTTTCCACCGGAGGTCGCGAGGCACTGCACTTGCCGGTCCGGCAAGCCTTGCTCCTCACCAAAAGAATCGACAGCGCCGCCATGCCAATGGAACACGCCCTGGTTGAGTGTTCCGACCCATAAATCGGAATTCGTGCCCGTGAGCGCGGTCACATACAGACCATTCAGCGAGGGATGCAATGGCGTCAGATGCTTGCCATCGTAAACGAGGACACCCCGTTTCTTTGTTCCTAGCAGGAGATGTCCAGCGGACGTGGGAAGTATCGAGGTGATCGCCCGGGTTTCGGAGTCCTGGGGGCGAATCTGCCGGAAACTATGGCCATTGAAGGCCAGCAGTCCTTCTTGCGCCGTGGCTACTAGGAGCTCGTGTTCCTGGCTGTCCGCCAGCAGCGCTGGAGCAAGAGCCACGATCGGAGAGGGCGGCAAGTCCCGGCCGGGAATGAATTGACGGGAGGCAGTACCACTAAGATCGTATTCCAGGAGGCCGCCGGGCCCTCCTATATAAACGTGTTCCTGAAAAAGAGCCGCCTGACGAAAGACCGCGGGCGCGCTGACGAGCTCAAAGGTAGCTCCTACGGACGGAGCGAATGGCCGAATGTCGAAGTGGACTTCCTGTTCTGCGTGAACTTCCTCCGTGGAAAGCCGCAATGCCCTCTTGGCGCGCCAGCCCGCCAAACCAACCATCAGGACTATCAGGGTCGCGGCGCCTGCTACACTCGCGCGAGCCAACCATTTCCGCGTCTGCTGCATGGGCACCCCCGGGGATAATCCAGCTTGCGATAGGCGTTCCAATTTCGTTCTTTAATCTCTATTGCAAATCGTCCGCCAGAGCATTTTCCGCCCAAACGAGCGGAATTATCGAATTACTGTTTTGCACTGCTCCGTGTCGTGCAACACACAATGTGTTCCGCTGGACATGCATGCACTTCGTTTTGTCTACAAGAAGGGAGTTGTCGAAAACGTCGCAGGTGGTGAAGCCAAGCCTACTCAGCGGTGTAAGTGATCTCCAGCCGGTGAATGAGGAAGCATGACAGAAAAAGAATCGCGATGGTCAAGCAGACCAAGCCGAGGATGGCAACAGATGCAGGGGCGGGTTCCGCCACAATAGTGAAAATAGCCAAAGGGCCGGTGATGGGCAGATTAACGGGGCAGAGATGCTTCAGATAAAAAGTCACGCTGAGCAGCTGGGCCCAGGCAGGGAAGATTGGGGCGATCGCTTCCCATCCCATGATCACAACTCCAGGGATGATCGGGTTCTTGAAGAGAAGGCTGAGCGCGAGAAACACGGCGCCATAGCCGAGACAAGCGAGTGCCGTCACCAGGAGGTAGGATCCCAACTGGCCGAAGCCCGGTCCATCAAAGACGTACGATTTGGCCGCGGAACCAAAGCGGCTGTACATCAGGCCGAAGCAAGCAAGGACGGCTGTCTCGAAGAGTGCGATGGCGACGACCGCGCCGGCAAGAAACTTTCCTACTACCAGGACTTCTCTCTTTACAGGGACGAGAAATTGATAATGGAGAGTGCGTTCGACCATTTCGCCGCGAAATAGCCACGTAAAAATCGCCATGCAAGCGAAGAAGATACCCAACCGGAAATAGTAGAGCTGGATGATTTCCGCAAGGACTTGTGTCTTGTACTCGATTTGGGCCGAGTCGATGCTGGATCTGCCGAAAATGTCATCGATTAGGATGAGGAGCGCCGGTACCAAAGCGAGCAGGTAGATCCAAATTCTGCGGCGCGTAAACAGGTTCCGGCGAACCTCGTTGCGCACCAGGATGGAAACCTGGCTTCCATAGAGCCGCCAAGGTTGTTCTTCCGACCACTTTTGGGCCCGCGCGACGAAATCTTGAGCGCTCAAGCCGGTCCCCCGTCCGATCCGATGAGATATTGATAGATGGAGTTGACATCATCGTCGGCGGGCGCGACGGCATCCACTTGGACCAGACCGCCGGAAACGATCTTATTCAGCAAAAGATAGAA
>WNFS01012285.1_pt1 | contig 11521 bp, 8 predicted proteins | sample 5400141 | NCBI WGS metagenome assembly WNFS01 (sample SAMN13153358, study PRJNA577476) | soil metagenome | isolation source: 60 cm saprolite under Madrone tree | place: USA:California | collected 2016-06-14 | reverse complement strand
ATGGCAAAATCGACGCGCTACAAACCCAAGTCTAAAAACAAAGCGCAGGAAAGCATTCGTACGCTGATCTCGCGCGAGAAAATTCAGCGGCGCATTGCCGAGATGGCGCAGGAGATCCGGCGCGATTTTCCCACGGAAGCTCTGCACCTGGTGGGCGTGTTGAAAGGCTCGGTGTTTTTTCTTACTGATCTGGCGAGACAGATGAGCGGAGACATTTCTCTCGATTTCATTGCCGTCTCGAGTTACGGGAATCGGACGGAGACATCGGGCGAAGTAAAACTTACCCGGGACCTGGATTCGAGCATCGAAGGGAAGACCGTGATTGTGGTCGAGGATATTCTCGACACGGGGATGACGCTGCAATATTTGCTGCGGGTATTTGAACAACGCAAGCCCCGGCGCATTCGCGTGGCTGTCTTGCTGGATAAACCGGAGCGGCGTCTCGCCAAGGTTCGCGCGGATTATGTGGGCTTTACGATTCCAAATGAATTCGTGGTCGGATACGGGTTGGATTATGCGGAACGCTACCGTAATCTCTGTGATGTGGGTGTACTTAGCCTTGGGAAGAAAGAGAAAAGATAAAAAGAAGCCAGACCTGGCCCGAGCGTCGCAGCGCTGCTGTTATAATGTCCCTACCGCATGAGCACAACTGACGAACATACGACCGTGGCCTCGGCGGCGGCCTTCGAGGTTTCCGCCGAAGTATTAGCCACGCTGACGGAAATCGGCGAAGAAGTGAATGCTTCGCTCGATCTGGATGAAGTGTTGGCGCGCACGGCGGCGCTCATCAAGCGGCACATCGATTATGAGATTTTCGGCGTGCTGATGTTCGAGGGCGATGGCTCGTATTTGAAGTTTCGTTTTTCTATCGGGTATCCGCGCGAGCTGGCGGAAAATTTGCGGATTCCGGTGGGGCAGGGAATTACCGGCACGGCGGCGGCGACCGGATACCCGGTACGCGTTGCGGACACGAATACGGATTCCCGTTACATCAACGCTATCGAGAGCGTGCGGTCTGAATTGGCCGTGCCGCTGATGCTGCGCAATCGTTGCGTTGGCGTGCTCGATATTCAAAGCCGGCATCCGGATTATTTCACGGGCGAGCAGCAGAAGATTTTGACCTTACTCGCAAGCCGGCTGGCGATTGCGGTGGAAAATGCGCGGCTCTTCGAGAAGGTTAGCGCGCAGGCGGAAACGCTGCTGCTTTTGAACGAAGTGAGCCGCGAAACAGGGTCGATTCTGGACGTTGAAGAACTTCTGCGACGTGCGGCGGAGCAGACCAAGCGCGTAATCGATTACCAAATCTTAAGTATCATGCTCTATGACGAAGAGCAGAAAGTCTTTCGTCATCGCGTGGATGTGAAACATGGGCAGCGCGTGCAAGGGAAACTGCGCGTCGCGGCAAGCGAAGGCATTGTGGGCGCGGCGGCTACGCTCAAGGAGCCGGTAGTTGTACCCGACGTGACGGTTGATTCGCGCTACCTAATGGTCAATCCGGAAACGCGTTCGGAATTGGCGATTCCGATGATTCATAAAGGAAAAGTCATCGGTGTGCTGGACCTGGAGAGCCCGCAGCCGAATTACTTCACGAACGATCACGTACAAACGCTTTCGATCTTGGCGGGGAATCTTGCGGTATCTCTGGAGAATGCGCGTTTGTACGAGCAAGTGGCTCGCGACGAAGCGCGGTTGGAGCGGGACTTGCAAGCGGCAAAGCGTATTCAGGGCGCATTATTGCGTCCCGTGCCTACAGAGGATTATGGCGTGGACTTGGCCGCGCGATACCTCTCCGCGCGCGAAGTATGCGGCGATTTGTATGAATTCTTGCGATACGGGCCGCAGCAACTCGGGATTGCGCTTGGCGACGTGAGCGGCAAGGGAACGGCGGCGGCACTATATGGCGCGGTTTCCATTGGGATTATGCGCAGCCTTGCCCCGCAGAAACTGCAGCCCGCGGAAATGCTGAAGCAGATGAATCAGCTTGTGGGCGAGCGGCGGATTGAAGGGCGATTTATGACCGCGTGCTTCGCGACATGGCAAAAGGGTCGCAGCAAGTTGCGCGTGGCGAATGCAGGGCAATCGCAGCCACTCCTTTATAAGGAAGGACGTTGCGGAAAGATCGAGCTTACAGGTTTCCCGCTGGGGATTTATGAGGACGTGAGCTACGACGAGTGGAGCGTGACGCTGGAGCCCGGCGACATACTGGTATTCCATTCTGACGGGATTGCGGAAACGACGAATAGCGAAGGGCTGTTTTTTGGTACCGCGCGGTTACGTAAACTCATTGAAGACAAACATGAAGTGACGGCCGCGGAATTGGCGGACATTGTTCTCCGCGAGGTGGATTATTTCGCGGATAGCGCTCCACTGGCGGACGATCGCACGTTGGTTGTCTTGAAGGTGCGATGAGCGGGGGGAAGGCGCAGCAACCCAAGAAGCGCGTTTCTGTTGATCCGGCGACGTTCACTCCGCATTTTTCCTGGAAAAAATCAGACGGTAAATTAGCTGACCGCGAGCTGAACAGGGGCGCAGCAATGCTGCGCCCCGACATTGCGCGTAGCGTCCATTGTGAGCAAGTTTCACTGAGTGATATTGCAGAGAGCGCGGGAACGCCCGCGTACGTGTACAGCCAGGCGGCGATTGGCGATGCTTACAACGAGCTTGGCGCGGGGCTTGGCGCTCAACCGCATACGCTGTGTTTTGCGGTGAAATCCAACGGCAATCTGGCGATTCTGAAATATCTTGCGGGACTGGGCAGCGGGTTTGACATCGTTTCCGGCGGCGAACTGGAGCATTTGCAGCGGATTGGCGTGCCGGGCAAGCGCATTGTGTTTTCCGGTGTGGGCAAGACGCGCGAGGAGATGCGCGAGGCGCTGCGCTATCGTTCCGCGGGGCGTGACGGCGCGCGGGGAATTCTACTTTTCAATATTGAGTCGGAGGCGGAGCTTGCGGCGTTGCTGGAAGAGGCCGCGCGCGAACGACGGAAGGGCGCTGGAACGCCTGCCGTGTCGATTCGCGTGAACCCGGACGTGCAGGCCGGGGGGCATCCGCATATTTCGACGGGGCGCTACGAACATAAATTTGGGTTGGATTGGGAGCAGGCGCGGCGGCTGTACCTGGCGCATCGCGATTCGCGGGAAATTCAATGGCGGGGAATCAGCGTACACATCGGGTCGCAAATTGTAGCGCTTGATCCGTTTCAGCGGGCGCTGCGGCGCTTGGCGGCGTACGTGAGCGAGTTGCGGCGAGCGGGAATTCAGCTCGAGTATCTGGATTTTGGGGGCGGGCTCGGCGTTCGCTACACGAACGAGAAGATTCCGGCGCGAAAAGCTTACGCGCGCATGGTGGCGCAGGCGATTCGTCCTTTGGGGTTGCATCTTTTGCTGGAGCCGGGGCGAACAATTATCGGGCCGGCTGGGGTGCTGCTCACGCGAGTTTTGTATGTGAAAGAAAATCGCGGGAAGAGCTTTGTGGTGGTGGATTCGGGGATGAACGACTTGATGCGGCCGGCGCTTTATGGCGCGATTCATCCGATTACGCAAATTACGCGAGGGAACGGAGCGCGGAACTCGAAGCGGGTTGATGTGGTCGGGCCGGTGTGCGAGACGGGCGATTGTTTCTTGCGTGATTGGCCGCTGGGGGAAGCCAAAGCGGGCGATGTGTTGGCGATTTGGACCGCGGGGGCGTATGGGATGTCGCAGACGTCGAATTACAATGCGCGCTGCCGGCCCGCGGAAGTGCTGGTGAATGGGAAGCGGTTTCGTACGATTCGTCGACGAGAAACGCAGCGGGATTTGCTACGGACTCAACTGCTTTAGATATTCTGCTCAAGTGCGTAGAGCTTTCTACGCTTCTCCCCATTTCAATTTATTGCGCAAGATTTCGAAATAGGATTTCTGGGCGGGCTGAATCAGGCGCAGGCGTTCGCTGGCGCGGCGCATGCGCACGACATCGGCGGCTTGCATGGGGATTCCGGTTTGTCCGTCGAGAGTGAGGAAGACGGATTCCGTGTCGCCAGAGAGATGCACTTCGATGAGGCTGGAATCGCGGACGACGACGGGGCGGTCGGACAAAGTGTGCGGGCAGATGGGCGTGATGATCCAGGACTCTACGGCGGGATGGACGATGGGGCCACCTGCGGAAAGGGAATAGGCGGTGGAGCCGGTGGGCGTGGCGACGATGAGGCCGTCGGCGCGATAGCGGCAGACGAAGTCGGCGTCGATCGTAAGCTGCAGGTCGATCATGCGCGCGAGGGCACCCTTGTTGAGGACCGCTTCGTTGACTACGGCTTGGCGCTCGATGACTTCGGCGTCGCGGTGGAGTTCGACGTCGAGCATGACGCGTTCGCTGCAAGAAAAGCGGCCGGCGAGGACTTGCTCAAGCGCGGGATACATTTCTTCGATGGTGAAGCTGGTGAGGAAGCCGAGGCTGCCCATGTTGATGGGGAGGATGGGGATGCCGAGGCGAGCGGCTACGCGGGCCGCGGCGAGAAGCGTGCCGTCGCCACCGAGAACGAGGAGGAGTTGCGATTGCTCGGCTACTTCTTCGCGGGTGAGTCCGTGCGAGGAATCGTGAAGAGCGCCGGCGGTTTCGGTGTCGTAGAGAGTGCGAATGCCGCGTGCGGCGAACCAGTGGAGCAGCGGAGGGACGACGACCTCCAGATTCGAACGCCGAGGACGGGAAATAATGCCGATAGTGTGGAAGGCGCCGGATGGCTGCATGCTGTTGCGATTCTACCGCACGGGTTTGCGAGCGTGCAGGAAATACTCTAGGTTGCCTTCGGCACCGGGAAGATGGCTGGGGCTGACGCCGAGAATTTCGAGTTGAAGCTGTGTGGCTGCTTCGCGAACGGTGGCGATGGCTTTCTGATGTAACGCGGGGTCGCAGACTATGCCGCCCGCGGCGACGTCTTCGCGCGGTAATTCGAATTGCGGTTTGACGAGGATCAGGAGATCGGCGCCGGGGCGGGCGGCGGCTGCGGCGGTGGGCAGGACTTTGGTTGCGGAGATGAAGGAGACGTCGATTGCGACTAGATCGATGGGCTCGGGAATGTCGGCGGGGCGGAGGTTGCGCGCGTTGCGGGAGATGCGAATTACTCTGGGATCTTGGCGGAGCTTCCAGGCTAGCTGATCGATGTTGACGTCGACCGCGTAGGCGCGCGCGGCTCCGCGCTGGAGGAGGCAATCGGTGAATCCGCCGGTGGAGGAGCCGACGTCGAGGCAGACGCGAGCGGTGGGGTCGATAGCGAAGTCGTTGAGGGCGCCCTCTAATTTTAATCCGCCACGGCTGACGAATTTTCCAGCGCGTGTGGTGACTTCGATGCGGGCTTCTGGTGGGAAGTGTGTGCCGGCTTTTTCGGCGCGGGCGCCGTCTACGGAGACTTCGCCGGCGAGGATCATGGCTTGCGCTTTTGCGGTGGTGTCGGCCAGGCCTCGCTCGACCAGGAGTGCATCGAGGCGCTTTGCGGTGGATTTCGCGCTCATTTTTGCGTCAGGGTGGGGCGCAGATCAGGTGCGACGGATGACGAGGTACTCGGCGATTTCTTTAAGGCGGCTGGCGGCTTCGCCGTAGGGAGCGAGCTCGGAGATGGCTTTGCCGGCCAGATCGTTGGCGATTTGGTGAGACCGCTCGAGGCCGTGAATGGCAGGATAGGTGGCTTTTTGTTGGGCGATGTCTTTGCCCGCGGTCTTGCCGAGGACGGCGGAGGATTCCTCGACGTCGAGAATGTCGTCGGTGACCTGGAAGGCCCAGCCGATGGTTTCGCCGAAACGGCGGAGGCGTGCGACGTCTTCTGCGGGGGCCCCGGCGCAGAGTGCGCCGGCGGTTACGGAAGCACGGATGAGGGCGGCGGTTTTTGCGCGGTGAATGTATTCGAGCATTTCGGGTTCGATGCGCTGGCGCTCGGCTTCCAGGTCAGCAACCTGGCCGCCAACCATTCCGTTAATTGTGCCCGCGGCGCTGGCGACTTCTTTGACGATGGCGACGCATTGGGCGGGGGAGGCGGGAGTTGCGCCGATGGTTTCGAACGCGAGAGTGAGCAGGGCATCGCCAGCCAGGATTGCAGCGGCTTCACCGAATTTTTTGTGACAGGTGGGCTTGCCGCGGCGGAGATCGTCGTTGTCGAGAGCGGGGAGGTCGTCATGGATCAGAGAGTAGGTGTGAATCATTTCGATAGCGCAGGCAGGATGCACTGCGGCGGTAACGTCAGGGGCGAAGATGCGCGCGGTTTCGAGGCATAGGATCGGGCGGATGCGTTTGCCTCCGGCGAAGACGCTGTAGCGCATTGCTTGATGAATCGAAGCTGGGCGCGCGGATTCTCGCGGGAGGAGGCGCTCGAGCGCAGCGTCGACGGCGAGGCGGTCCTCTTCAAAGAATGCGGGAGGCTTCATTGCGGCGGAGGTGGGATGCGCCATTCGATTTGGATCGCGCTCAAGCGCCGTTCTCTTTTGCGGGTCCTTTGTCGGACTCGTTTTCGGGTTCGAACGGCTCGGCGACGAGTTTTCCATCGGCTTTCTTCAGCAATATCTCGACACGGCCTTCCGCTTCCTCGAGTTGCTTCTGGCATTCGCGGGAGAGTTCCACGCCTTCCTCGAATAGTTTCATGGCTTCGTCCATGGCTTCGTCGAGAGCGAGCTGCGGACTTTCGAGGCGGCGCACGACTTCTTCGAGGCGCGCGAGCGACTTTTCAAAATCGGGCTTCTTCGGGGGCTCTGGTTTTTTTACGGGCGTTGAGTTCACTCGACCTAACCTTATACACCGGACGCTACCAAACATTCTAAGTCACGATGCAGATTGCAAACAATCCAATACCGCACACTGAATCGGGACGCTTGGATCAGAATGCTCTAGATTACGGCGCGGGCATCAGCGTAAAAGTATGCTTGCGCGAAGCCGCTTGCGCCGCATCGCTGAACGGCTGATAAATCGGGCGGCCCTCATACCAATAGGGAAACTGATCCGTGTAGTGCTTGCTGCCAGGCTGGCCGGACTGGCCGCCAGGAATGAGCATGATCGATTCGTCCCAATTACCCAGGTTAGCCACAAAACGCATGGCAGGGCCGTGGTGCTTGGTCGCTGCGCGCGGGCTGTAGGCTGTGCCGGATTGCGGCTTGTCCGTAATGCTGAGGAACGTTTTAAGTAGACCCGCGCGGCCCAGCGGATGGACCATATCGAGGGCGTCGAATTCCTTCCAGTCCCAATCATCGATGCGCGATTTGTGGCTTATATCCGCAAGCTGCTGCACCGCGCGGTCTGCGGCGGCCATCAAAAGTTCATCGTAGGTCTTGTACCCAACTGGCAGCCACTTCGCCGGGCGTTCGGTCAGAATTTTCTGCAGGAAGGTGGTTCGTCGCCAGGAATACAGGCCTGAATCTTTGCCGAGATAAGGTTCGATAAGGAGCACGATGGCGGCGCGCCGCGTTTCCTCCAAGAAGGAAACCTCCGGTGAGTCTGCGTCGGCGATGCCATTCCAATCTTTAAGCCCATCGATGAGCTTTTTTGTGCGGCCGTCTTTCGGTTGGCTATTCTTGGCAGCGGCGGACAGTTGGTCGGCTAAAAATGCATGAGGATAGCTGTAGGTGTCGGTTTGGACTTTAAGCATGTCTTCCGGGCGCAAGCCGCCTTTGTCCCGCAAAAGGTCGTAGATGCGCGCCGTGCGATAAGGCTCTTCCCAGTGATCGGTCAAATAGGGTTTGTAGCTTGGTCCAACGACTCGCGCGTTTGCCGTGACAATCAGACCACTGTCGGGATTCAGTGCCTGGGGGAGTTGCTCGAAAGGAATATAGCCGGTCCACTCGTAATCATCGGTATCGCCGGGGACGGGAATTTCGCCGTGGCCCTTTTTGCGAGTCGGCACTCGCGCGGCCATGATGTATCCGATATTTCCGTTGATGTCGGCGTACACGGCATTCTGCGCCGGGCCCCATACGTGCTTCATCACGTTACGAAATTCTTCCCAATTGCGCGCTTTCCCCATCCAGTTGTAAGCGTTCGCGAGGCCTCCTGGCTCAGTGGCCGTCCAGCGCAGAGCGTACGCTCTGTCTCCGTCGCGCCGGACGACCGGACCGTGCCGGGTCACCGTCACTTTAAAATGCTCGTCCGCGCCACCCTTCACGCGAATGGTTTCGTCGTAGACCTGCGATTTGGTCCACGCGTCGCGCACGCGGTATTCATCCGGCGCGGCAGGATTGAAAGTCTCGATATACAAATCCTGTACGTCGGCGCCGTTGTTGGTAAATCCCCAGGCAATCTTATCGTTGTGACCGATGATTACGAGCGGCGCGCCGGGCAGAGTAAATCCTTTGACGTTCCAGCCCGGAGCTGTCACGTGAATTTGATACCAGATTGGCGGCAGCATCAGCTCCAGATGCGTATCGTTGGCCAGCAGCGGTTTTCCCGTGGCTGTGTGTGCGCCGTTCACGACCCAGTTATTGCTTCCCAAGCTTTGCCGAATTTCCTGTTGGATTTCGACCAATGAATTCCGAACGTCCCTGGCCAAAGCGGACGTGAGGTCCGGAAATCGAGCAGCGCGACCTGCATTGTCTCCGCCATCAAGGCGAGCTTTCAGCACTGAGTCTGGTTCCATATCGTCGTCATCATCGTCCGGATCGGCTTGAACGCGAGTGCCGCGGGAACCATCATTGGGGACATTGGGATCGCCGATTACAAAGTGATCCATGGAGGCTTCTTGCGAGAACAATTCCTTTGCGCGCTCAAGGCCAACGCGCGCCTCGACAGTGGCGCGATCCAGTTCGTTCTGCCACGTATTCGTAAGGGTGCGATACATGTAGCCTGAGATGGTCAGGCTATCGGTCGGCTGCCACGGCTGAGGTTTGTAATTGAGGAGGGAAAATTCCAGGGGCAAGCGGTTGGCGTGCTGCTCGATAAACCGATTCACACCGCGCGCGTACGCCTCCATTATGGCCCGTGAATCTTTGTCCATGAGGCCCATGTCGCGTTCGGCTGCGGGGCCAAATTGCAAAGTGCGGAAGTCTTTGTCAATCGCCAGCGTCGACTTTCCCAGGATTTCGGAAAGCTGTCCGCGGGCGACGCGACGCAGTAAATCCATCTGCCATAGACGGTCCTGCGCCATGACATAGCCTTGCGCTTCGGCTAGGTCTTCAACAGAACTTGCGCGGATGTGCGGGACGCCCCAGAGGTCGCGCTCGACGGTCACTTCCTTCTGCAAACCCGGCAGAACGGTGCTTCCATCCAACTGCGGCAATGGGCGGTATATGAGCCACCAAATACCGGCGCCTGCGACGATCACAACAATCCCGACGACCCAAGATACGACCCGCAAAATGGTGCGCAAACCGACCCCTCGATAGTGACGAGCTTGAGTTTAGAAGAGCCGCAGAATGCACGCAACCGCATCGTTTTTCAAACTGGCAGTTGGAACGTGATTACGTGCGTTCAGTCTGAAGCGGCAGAAATCGGAACTACTTGGGAGGGTGGAGACGGAAGCTGCACTAATTGAGGCGGGGCGGCAGCCTTGGGTATCAGCGGTTTGCCTAGATAGGTGTCTAGTAGATGTTTCGCGGCGGCCAAGCGCGCCGCATTCTCCGCGGAGTCGACCAGCCCGGGAATATGGAGGAGCACGGCCGCGGCAGTTTTTTCCACGCGAACGCCGTTACCGTATTCGATTCCGCATTTCCGCAATCCGCGCGCCAGGCGGATGACGCCTGCGAGTGCTCGCACGCTCGATTGCTCGTCTTCATGCAGTCTAGCGAAGGCACTGGTATCTCTCGGTTCCGGACCGCGATGGTAACGGACGGTCCAGGCCAGCAACTGCCATTCCTGGCGGGTCCAGGAGGGCGGTATTGGCCGCTCCAACAGAAACTTGCGCGCCGCTTTTTGGGCCGGCTTACTTGTACCCTTCAGGCGTAACCCGCAGAGCCTCGCCGCTGCGCGCAGTACGCGCCGCATGTCGGCATTGTCAAAGACGGGCGCGCTGTGAGCGCGGCCAAGCGCGTCGAATAACGCTATCGACAAACGAGAGATATGGGCGGCGCGACAAGGGTGGGCGCCCGTGGCACGGGCGGTGGCACGTAACCGCGCGAGAGCGGCCGTCTGCAACCTTTTCTGCCGCGGCAGCGCTTGCTGCCACTCATGCCAAACGCTCTCCTTACCGAGTGCTACTTCGCGATACTCCTGCAGGCGCGCCGTGCGCTGGCGGTCAATCGTGCGTTCCCATTCGGGCTGCAGATCCGCAAGATCCCCGGTGGCCTTCTGCTTGATGATGACGCGCAGCACATCCAGATCGTGCACCTCGCCCAGCGTGTCTTGGAGCTGCTTCAGATTCGGACTCCAGGCCTGGTATTCCTGCGGCAGCAAGCTCTCCACTGTGTACCGGAATTTCTTGAGTCCGATGCGCAGCGCATGCCAGGCAGCCGGCTTGTCCGCTCGGAGCGCCTTGCTATGCAGTTCCTTCGCCTCGTTAAGCCGTTCCACGGCCAAACATTGCGCTGCCAGGCTTTCGGGCGGCACCAGGCGTACCCGCTTGAGGAGCTTGCCTTCCAAGCGCTGCCACCTCTTGTCGTCAAATTTGGCGGCTAACCGCAGAGCCTCCTGCTGGAGTTTAGGTTCGGATTCATGGAAGAAAGCGTGAAGGGCTACTCGGAGCTTGTCATTTTCCGCGCCGTGACCGGCTACCCATTCGTCCATGATCTGGGTATCGCGCAGCTCGCCTAGCTTGCGGAACAGTTTCTTGGGCAGGGAACGCATTTCGTGCCAGGCGGGGGCGGGATCGACCTCCCTCATCACCGCCGCGATCGAGCGGCAGCGCCGGATGGCGACTCGCAAATCATGCACTACGTCTTTTTCCGGGGCGCTCTGCAGGAGATCAAGCTCCTTCAGAACGCGTTGCATCCAATGCGCAAGATCCCGGTGCTCCGGAGAGGACCCGGAAACGGGAGTGATGGTGGCCATTCTTACCTCTTTAGGACCGTTCGGCACCGCGGGTGGGGATCGCGGCCCCGACCGAACGGGACCTCACAGCCTATCCCTGTGTCATGAGCCAGTCCAGAGGGGCTGTGGAAAACTCAATAGCTTGCTAATTTGAGCGCAGTCACTGACCACGACACGTTCCTCCAAAATGGCGAAGAATCGATGAACCCTTTGTAGTGTCCATTCCGAGCCGGTTTCGGCATCCAAAACAGGATACGAGTGCAGCTAATTTTGTTGTAGAGGGCCACAGGTATTCACCGTGAATTGCACAAAGAAAGAGTCATGCAAAAAATTCTGGTCCGCAAGGGTTCAGAATAGGGGCATTGGACCTGGCTGGTTAGCCTGGCTAAGCCTTAGCGTGTTAATTTGCAACTCTCCAACGCTGGCTCAACAGATCCCCACCGCGCCCGGAGCAGAGAGTGGTCTATCAAGCGCACCGGCAACCAGAGCAACCCCTGGTGAGCAGCTACCCCATCCGCAACTGTCAGGACGGATCAGTGGGAGAATCGTCGATCCATCCGGTGTGGCCGCTATAGGAGCCGCGATAACACTTACACGCGCGGATCAGTCCCTG
>WNFS01005825.1_pt1 | contig 11521 bp, 8 predicted proteins | sample 5400141 | NCBI WGS metagenome assembly WNFS01 (sample SAMN13153358, study PRJNA577476) | soil metagenome | isolation source: 60 cm saprolite under Madrone tree | place: USA:California | collected 2016-06-14 | reverse complement strand
GGGGTTACGTTTGCTTACATTGACCTCCGTTGCTCCTCTTTCTACGGTGCAATCATCTGTTGCGGAGGTCTACTTGTCGAAGCGCTTCCTCCCGCTCTGCTTGCTCGTCGCGGCCTGCCATACCGGGTCGGACGTGAACGAGCTGCCGTCGTTCGTCGTTTCGAATTCGCTGACGACGACGCAATACGATGGCACCACCGACGATCTGCTGACCGGGGGAGTAGGCGCATCGGGACTGCTGTCGAACACCGCGCCGGGTTTCGCGAATCCGGCCGCTCCGACCGGGCCCGAGCTGCGGAGGCGCGCGATCTACACGAACTACCGCGCGCTGGTGGACATCTCCATCAACGGAGGGTACGGCACGCTCTACGGCCCGAACGTCGTCAACGGGAACCCCACCGCGTCCGAAGGCAGGATCGCCGGTGAAGAGTGGCTCGCCTACGACGACGACGGGAGCGGACGGGTCAACGCGACCATGATGGTGCAAGTCCCTTCGACCTTCGTTGCGGACAATCCCTGCATCGTGACGGCGACGTCGTCCGGATCGCGCGGCGTGTACGGCGCAATCGCCACGGCCGGGGAGTGGGGACTCAAGCACGGCTGCGCGGTGGCGTACACGGACAAGGGCAGCGGGATGGGCGTCCACGACCTCGCGGGCAACACCGTCAACGAGATCGACGGCCGCCGACAGGACGCGACCGCTGCCGGGAAGGACTCGAACTTCACGGCGAACCTCACCGACGCCGATCGGACCGCGTACAACCTGGCCTTGCCGAATCGCTTCGCCGTCAAGCACGCGCACTCGCAAAACAATCCCGAGAAGGACTGGGGGCTCAACACGCTGCACGCGATCGAATTCGCGTACTACGTGCTCAACCAGAAATTCGGAACGGCGCAGAGCGACGCCGGCAACGCCCAGGTGGTGCGCAAGTACCACCCCGGGCAGATCCTGACCATCGCGGCAAGCGTGTCCAACGGCGCAGGCGCGTCGCTCGCCGCCGCGGAGCAGGACCCGAGGCATTGGATCAGCGGCGTGGTTGCCGGCGAGCCGCAGGTACAGGTGGCCTCCACCTCGGCCATCCAGCGCGGCAGCACCGCGGTCGTGGCCAAGGCGCTACCACTCTACGACTACATGACCACTGCGGCGCTCTACCAGGGGTGCGCGGCGGGCGCGACGGGCGTGCCAGCCAACATGAACCCCCTTTCACAGGCGCAGATCGACGCCCGCTGCAGCGGGCTGACGGCGAAGGGCCTGCTCACCGCGAGCACCCAGCCGGGTCAGTCGAACGAGGCCCTGCAGCGCCTGCAGCAGGCTGGGTATGAGACCGACAGCAACTTTCTTCACGCCACCCATTTCAGCACCTACGCGACCCCGTCGGTGGCGTTGACCTACGCGAACGCGTACGCGCGCGCCAGCGTGACGGACAACCTCTGCGGCTACAGCTTTGCATTCGTAGACGGGGCCAACTTGCCGATGGCAGTCGCCGGCAACGCCAACGCGACCAACGCGCTGGTCGCGATCTTCGCGACCGGAAGCGGCGTTCCGCCGATGGGAACCCTGGGTGCGTCCACTGGCATCCAGATCATCAACGACAACGCGAGCCCCACCCCCAAGCAGGATCAGACCTCGACCGCCGACTCCAACCTCAACGGCGCGGCCTGCCTGCGCGGCCTCTGGACCGGCACCACCGACGGCTCCGGCGCCCCGCTGACCGGGAATCTGCTCGCCCAGTCGAACGCTGTGAAGTCCGGCGTCAACCAGGTGCTGCGCAGCGGAAGGCTGCGCGGCATCCCGACGATCCTGGTGCAAGGCCGGAATGACACGCTGGTGCCGGTGAACCATGCCTCGCGCGCGTATCTCGGCGCGAACAAGATGGCCGAAGGGGCGAACAGCCCCACGGTGTACTACGAGGTGACGAATGCCCAGCATTTCGATGCGTTCATCACCAGTTTCGCCGGGTACCAGACGCGGTTCATCCCCCTGCACTTCTACGTGATCCAGTCCCTCGATCTGATGTACGCCCATCTCAAGACCGGCGCCGCGATCCCTCCCAGCCAGGTGGTCCGCACCACTCCGCGCGATCCCTCCCAGCCAGGTGGTCCGCACCACTCCGCGTCCCAGCTCGGGCACGATGATCAACTCCTCGAACGTTCCGCCGGTGTCGGCGACCCCGGCAGCTGCGGACCAGATCACGTTCTCGAACGGGACCCTGAACGTTCCCGACTAGCCGCTGTCTTGCGGGAGGCCCGGGGTTGGGATAGACGCAGCCCTCCCCATGGCGCAGCTCTTCGTCGACGCTGACAAGATCGCCCGCGCGCGGGAGCTGGCCCGCAGCGCGGCCAATGGCGTGCAGGCGTTCATCGATCGGCACACGACCGTGTCGATCGAGCGCACCGTCCTCCGGCTGCTCGGGATCTCGGGCGCCGGCGCGCGCGGCGCGCCGCTGGCGAATCTGATGGTCGATCGCCTGCGCGACGCGGGCGTGCTGAACAAGGGAGCGGCGTACTGGCTGGGACGCGCCCTCAAAGCGTCGCCCGGCAAGGACCCGCTCCACGCCCTGGAGCGGGTCGCGGCGCACCCGGAGAAGCTGCCGCCGCTCTCGCCCGCCGAGGAGGAGCAGCTCCGCGAGCAGATGCGCGCGGACGCTCGCTCGGCGGTGCGCGAGCTGCAAGGGCGCATCGAACAGCGCAAGGAGCTGAAGAAGTCGCTCCGGGTCGGCTCCTTCGAAGGCGCGCCCTGGAAGTACGTGATCGTCGCCACCGGCAACATCCACGACGACGTGGAGCAGGCCAGGGCCGCTGCCCAGCAGGGCGCCGACGTGATCGCCGTGATCCGCAGCACCGCGCAGTCGCTGCTCGACTACGTGCCGCACGGCGCCACCACCGAGGGATACGGCGGCACCTACGCCACCCAGGAGAACTTCCGCATCATGCGCGAGGCCCTGGACGCCGAGTCGCGGAAGCTCGGGCGCTACATCCATCTCACCAACTACAGCTCCGGCCTCTGCATGCCGGAGATCGCCTTCATGGCGGCCTACGAGCGCCTCGACATGCTGCTCAACGACGCCATGTACGGCATCCTCTTCCGCGACATCAACATGCAGCGCACGTTCTGCGACCAGTACTTCTCGCGCCGGATCTGCGCTTTCGCGGAGATCATCATCAACACCGGCGAGGACAACTACATCACCACCGCCGACGCCGACGAGGCCGCGCACACCGTCATCGCCTCCCAGCTGATCAACGAGACCTTCGCGCGCCTGGCGGGCATGAAGGACGAGCTGATCGGTTTCGGGCATTCGTTCGAGATCGATCCCGCCCGCGAGGACACCCTGCTGCGCGAGCTCGCCATGGCCATGATGGTGCGCGAGCTCTTCCCCAAAAGCCCCATCAAGTACATGCCGCCCACCAAGCACAAGGAGGGCGACATCTTCTTCAGCCACGCGTACGACGTGATGGCCGACCTGGTGGCCATCACCACGCGCCAGGGCATCCAGCTCCTGGGCATGATGACGGAAGCGATGCACAATCCCTTCCTGATGGACCGCTACGTCGCCCTGAAGTCGGCCGCGTACGTGTACCGGGCCGCGCGCCACCTGGGCGACGAGATCGGCTTCAAGCCCGAGGGCATCGTCGCCCGCCGCCAGCGCCAGGTGTTCGACGAAGCGCTCGCGCTGCTCGAGGAGGTGGCCAAGGACGGCATGATGGCCGCCATCGGCAAGGCGCGCTTCGGCGACACCGCCCGCACGCCCGAAGGCGGAAAGGGGCTCGACGGAGTGGTGGAGCGGGGTCCGGGGTACTTCAACCCGTTCCTCGAGATCCTCGAGGGCAAGGCATGAGCGCCGAGAAGGAGAAGCATCTCATCCGGCCCTACGGCGATCGCAAGGACGACGGAGTCATCCAGCTCTCCTTCGTGCTGCCGGTCCCCGTCAGCGAGCAGGCGAAGGAGGCGGCCGCGGCGGTGGCGAAGAAGCTGGGCCTCTCCCACGTGCTGGTCTCGGCGATGGAGCAGGCCGGGGAGGGCTACAGCTTCTTCGTGGTGTACGGCCGCACGCACATGCAGCTCGACTACAACGCCATCGAGGTCCCGGTCGTCCTGCACCGCAAGCATCCGTACGACGAGCTGAACGACGTCATCCGCCGGGACCTGGGACGCCGCATCGTGGTGGTCGGCGCCTGCATCGGCACCGACTCGCACACGACCGGGATCGACGCCATCATGAACATGAAGGGTTTCGCCGGCGACTACGGCCTCGAGCGCTACCCGATGTTCCGCGCCGTCAACATGGGGTCGCAGGTGGAGCCCGAGAAGCTGGTCGCGCGCGCCAAGGCGGAGAGCGCCGACGCCATCCTGGTGAGCAAGGTCGTCACCCAGCGCGACGTGCACAAGGAGGACGCGCGCGCGCTGCTCCAGCTGGCGAAGGAGCAAGGCATCTTCGAGAAGACCATCTTCTTGTTCGGGGGGCCGCGGGTGGATCACAAGACCGCGCTGGAGCTGGGGTTCGACGCGGGCTTCGGACCGGGGACCCGGCCGAGCGACGTGGCGAATTTCATCTACTATCGTCTGATGGAGAGATCGGGTCGCCCGCTGGCACCGCAAAGGACCGCGCACGGCACCCCGGACGCGACGGTGCCCGCCACCGGCGAGAAGCTGGGAGACACACTGTGAAGGTGACGCTGCGGCTGCGGCTCTCCTCCCACGACGCGCACTACGGCGGGGGGCTGGTGGACGGCGCGCGCGTGCTCGGGCTGTTCGGCGACGTCGCCACCGAGCTCCTCGTCCGCCACGACGGCGACGAGGGCCTGTTCCGCGCCTACGAGTCGGTGGAGTTCCTCGCCCCGCTGCACGCGGGGGACTTCGTCGAGGTGGAAGGCGAGATCGTGTCGGCCGGCAAGACCAGCCGGAAGATGCGCTTCGAGGCGCGCAAGTACATCTCGCCGCGGCCGGACCTGGGCGACTCGGCTGCCGACCTCCTGGCCGAGCCCGTCGTGGTCTGCCGCGCGGTGGGCACCTGCGTCACGCCCGCCGGCAAGCAGCGCAAGCGGCCCTGACCCGTCGGGCTGTGCTAGACAGGGCCGGTGAGCCATCCGGCCATCATTACGGCGGCGATCTGCGGCGCCGAGACCACGCGCGAGATGACCCCGCACCTGCCCCTGACCGCGGACGAGCTGGCGGAGGAGGCGGTGCGCTGCCGCGACGCCGGCGCCTCCGTCATCCACCTGCACGTGCGCCGCGAGGACGGGACGCCGACGCAGGACCGGGGCCTGTTCCAGAAAGCGCTCGACGCCATCCGCCGCCGCACCGACGTGATCGTGCAGACCAGCACCGGCGGCGCAGTGGGCATGACCGCCGACGAGCGGGCGCAGCCGCTCGAGTGCGCTCCGCCGCCCGAGATGGCCACCCTGAACGCCGGGTCGCTGAACTTCGGCGACGACGTTTTCCTGAACCCGTTTCCGCTGGTCCGCGAGTTCGCCCGGCGCATGCGCGAGAAGGGCGTCGCCTACGAGCTGGAGTGCTACGACGTCGGCCACGTCGAAGCCTGCCTGCGCCTGGCGCAAGAGGGCGTGATCGAGCTGCCCGCCCACTTCGACTTCGTCATGGGCGTGCGCGGCGGGATCCAGGCGACCGAGGACAACCTGGTCTTCATGGTCTCCAAGCTTCCGCATCGGTGTACATTCAATGTAGCTGGCATCGGCCGGCACCAGCTCCCGATGGCCGCGCTGTCCCTGCAGATGGGCGGGCACGCTCGTTGCGGCCTGGAGGACAACATCTATCTGAGCAAGGGCGTGCTCGCGAAGGGCAGCTTCGAGCTGGTCGGCAAGGTCGCCGAGCTGGCGCGCGGCGCGCGCCGGGAGGTGGCGACGCCGGCGCAGGCGCGCGAGATCCTGCGCCTCCCCAGGAGGCCTCAATGAAGTACCGCACCGCAAGGTTCCGGGTCCGCGCCTCCGAGGTCGCTTCCGCGGAGAAGGCCATCATCGCCTTCGTGTCGAAGGTGGCCGACGAGCCCGGCACCCTGTCCTACGAGTCCTTCCGCGAGGCCGACGGCGTCTCCTACCTGCACTTGATGTCGTTCGCGGACGACGCCGCCGAAGAGGCGCACCGCCAGTCGGACCACGTGAAGCAGTTCATGGCCGAGCTCTACCCGAGATGCGAGGTCCAGCCCGTCTTCACCGATCTCAAGATGGTCAGCGGAGCCGGGAGGTAGCGTTACACCGGCGCGATCTCGCGCTTGCGCCAGGGCCGCTCCACCTTCTTTCCCTCGCAGAGCCTGAGGTAGTGCGCGAGCAGCGGCCGGGTCTCGCGCGGGTCGATCACGTCGTCCAGGTACCCGAGCGCCGCCGTGCGGAGGATGTCGATGTGCGGCCGGATGCCTTCGGCGAGCTGCTTCTTCACCTCCTCCGACTGCTTGTGGGCGGCGATGGCGACCATTCCCTCCGCGCCCATCACGCTGATCTCCGCGCCGGGCCAGGCCACCAGGAGATCCGGCTCGTAGGCCCGCCCGTTCATCACGTAGTACCCGGCGCCGTATGCCTTGCGCAGCACGACCGTCAGCTTCGGCACCGTCGCCGAGGCGACCGCGTAGAGCATCTTCGCGCCGTGCCGGATGATCCCCTGCTGTTCGACCTTCGAGCCCACCATGAAGCCCGGGACGTCCTGCAGGAACACCAGCGGGATCTCGAAGGCGTCGCAGAGGTTGACGAACCGCGCCGCCTTGTCCGCGGCGTTCATTTCGAGCACGCCGCCGGCCTGCATCGGGTTGTTGGCCACCACGCCCACCGGCCAGCCGTCGATCCGCGCGAGCCCGGTGACGATGTTCCGGGCCCAGCGCGGCTTGATCTCGAAGAAGCGGCCGCCGTCCACGATCGCCCCGATCACCTTGTGCACGTCGTATGCCTGCCGGGGATTCTCCGGGACGACGTCGAGCAAGGACTCTTCGCGGCGATCAGCGGGATCCGACGAGGTGCGCCGCGGCGGCTTCTCCCCGCACCGCGAGGGAAAGTAGGAGAGGTATTCGCGCACCGCCGCCAGGCACTCCGCGTCGCTGGCCGTCTCCAGATCGGCGACGCCGCTCACCTCGGTGTGGACCTTCGATCCGCCCAGCGCCTCCTCGCTGACGTCCTCGCCGACCGTGCTCTTGACCAGATAGGGACCGCCGATCGCGATCGACGAGGTCCCGCGCACCATCGGCACGAAGTCCGTGAGGCCGGGGATGTACGCCGTGCCTGCCGCCCCGGGACCGACCATCGCCGCGACCAGGGGCACCACCCCGCTCATCACCACCTGCTCGCGAAACAGGTAACCGGTATCGGCGAACGAGGTGATCCAGGCTGCCTCCTCCGGGTCCGCCGACAGCCGCGCTCCCGCCGAATCGACCAGCCAGATCATCGGGACCCGCTCGCGCAGCGCCAGCTCGCGCAGGCGCGCCACCTTCCGCTCGCCGACCGGGCCGATGCTCCCACCCTGGACGGTGAAGTCGTACGACGCCACGCAGACCGGGCGGCCTTCGATCAGCCCGGTTCCGCAGACCACGCCGTCGGCCGGAGTGGGTGATTCCAGCTTGCCGAGGTGCGTCGCGAGCAGACCGATCTCTCGGAACGTCTTGGGGTCGAGGAGAAGGTCCAGCCGCGCCCTGGCGTCCAGCTTCCCGCGCTCCTTCTGCCGCGTGAGCCGCGCCTCGCCGCCCATCTTCTTCGCCTCCGCGCGGCGGCGCTCCAGCTCCTCCGCCTTCTTACGTATCGACATGGCAATGGGTTATCACGGACATTTGTAAAACCTGAATTTCCCCGCATCCGGACAGGTTTTCGATTGTTTGACCCAGGCTGGAAGATGGCGTTAGCGTTTCAATTAGCGAACGGTGCCGGGGGCCTCCGCGCGCGACAGGAGCTCAGCTCGATGCCTGGTGCTCAGCCGGCCCCTGACCCCCCCTCCGCCGCGGCAGAAGCGGATCCCCTGCTCGGGCGGGTGTTGAACGATCGATACAAGATCGTCGAGGCCATTGGTCATGGCGGGATGGGCCGCGTTTACAAGGCATTGCAGGCGCCTTTGGACCGGGTGGTGGCCCTCAAGATTCTGGGCGGCGGCCACGATCGCGACCCGAACTTCTACAAGCGCTTCTTCCTGGAAGCGAGCGTCACCGCCAAGCTGACGCACCCGAACACCATCACGCTGTACGACTACGGCCGCACCGACGACGGGATCTTCTTCATCGCCATGGAGTTCCTCGACGGCCGCACGCTCTCCCAGACGATGCAGGCGGACGGACCGCTGGCGCAGGATCGCGTGATCCACATCGTGCAGCAGATCTGCCGTTCGTTGCGCGAGGCGCACGCGCTCGGGATCATCCACCGCGACCTCAAGCCGGCGAACGTCATGTTGCTCCGGCAGCAAGACGATCACGACTTCGTCAAGGTGCTGGACTTCGGCCTGGTGAAGTTCTTCTCCGGCGACAACCCCGAGACCGAGATCACCAACGCGGGGACGTTCATGGGCTCGCCTCACTACATCGCCCCCGAGCAAGCGCGGAACCAGGGCCCGGACCAGCGCTGCGACATCTATTCGCTGGGAGTGCTGCTGTACCACATGCTCACCGGCCGGGTGCCGTTCACCGCTCCGGCGCCCGTCGACATCATCCTCAAGCACCTGCACGACGCGCCGGTGCCGCCCCGGCAGCTGCGCCCCGATCTTCAGATCGCGCCCGAGCTGCAGCGGATCGTCCTGCGCTGCATGGCGAAGGGCCGCGAGCAGCGGTACCAGTCCATGGACGAGCTGCTCGTGCACCTCAAGGCGGTGCGGGCGCACCTCACCGGAATCTCGGCGCCGCACCCGGTGCCGCCTCAACCCGGACCGCAGCCGCAGGCGAAACCCGTCATCCCCGGAATGATCGCCCAGACGCCGCCCACGCCGCAGCCGGGCCTGCGAACGCCGAGCCAGCCGATGAGCGCCCTGCGCTCCACGCCCGCGCGCGGGACGCCGCATCCGACAAGCCCCCCGCCTCCTCCGCCGGAGGCGATGCTGGACGACGAGCCGGCGCCGCTCGGGCGTGCCGCTCCCGGCAGGCGGAAGCTTGCCGCGCTCTCTCGACTGCCGGTCGTCGGCCGCCTGGTGCCGCGCATCCTCGCCTGGGTCGAGCCCGTTCTCGCCCGTCTTTCGTCCGAGGCCGCGCGCGTCAGGTCCGGCATCGCGCAGATCGCCTCCGCGGCGCTGAAGGACCGGCCGCAGTTGCGGATCGCGCTCCCTCCGGCGCTCATCGTCATGGCCGGGATCGGCACTGCCGCGTACGTGCTGTGGGCGCCGGCCCCGCCGGCCCCACCCACTCCGCCCCTGGCAGCTGCGGTTCCGGTCGCGCCCGCTGCGCCCCCGGCAGCGGCCGCTCCGGTCGCGCCACCCCCGCCCGCGCCGGCGCCGCTCGAGACCCCGACGCCGGCGGTCGCCTATCCCGCCGCTTTCGCCGGCACCACGCTGGTGACGGTGACCAGCACGCCCGCGGGCGCCGAAGTGCGCGACGCCGAGGATCGCTTCCTGGGGACCACGCCCTTCGACCTGCGGGTTCCCACCAGCAAGCCCCTGCAGCTGACGCTGCGCCACGACGGCTACCGCCCTGCTTCCTTGAACAAGGCCGTGGAGGGCGAGCGCATGTCGCTGAGCGTGACGCTGAAGAGCGCGCGGACAGACCCCTACGAGTCGAAGCCACACAAACGATCGGTCGGATACAAGGACGACCCGTACTAGCCACGGATGAGCAACCACATGCACAACTCGAACAGCGCGACCCGATTGGCCGCCGCGCGACGGCGGATGTGCGCCCCGCTTCTGCTCGCGGCTCTGGTCGCCCCCGCCGCGCTGGCGGATTCCCGGGCGGACGCGAAGCGCCACTTCCGCGAAGGCATGTCGCTGATCGCGGCGGGGCAGGTCGAGCGCGGCATCGCGGAGCTCAAGCAGGCCTACGCGATCAAGCCGCATCCGGACGTGCTCTACGACATCGCCAAGGCGTACGTGGACCTCGGCAACATCCCCGAGGCTCTGAGCTACTTCCGCCAGTACGTCGCGACGGACCCGATCGACAAGGACCAGGTGCTCAGCGTCATGCAGCGCCTCCAAGCGGCGATCGGGCCGGGAGCCTCTGCGCCCGCCGCGCCGCAGCCGCAGCTGCAGAGCGCGGACGTGCAGAAGCTGATCGCGCAGCTCCAGGCGCTGGTCAACCAGCAGCAGGCCTTGACGCCCAATGCGGGGGCCGGGACGAAGCAGGGATCGGCGGGGAAGAAATCCGAGCCGCAGAAGGCAGCCCACCCGGAGGACGACATGTTCGAGGCGGAGACCATCTCCGCCAGGTCCCGGGCCACCGCCCGCGAGATCGCCGCCGAGCTCTCCTCCGCTCACGACGCCGACGCCGACGACATCTTCGAGGAGCAGGTGGTGACCGCCTCGGCGCGCTCCAGCTCGGAGACGCGGGCGCCGGCCTCGCTCACCATCATCGGCGAGGACGAGATCCGGATGAGCGGCGCGGCGACCATCCCCGAGATCCTGCGGCGCGTGCCGGGGATCGACATGGCGGAGATGAACCCGAGCGACAGCAACGTCTCCATCCGCGGTTTCAACCGCCGCGTCGCCAACAAGGTGCTGGTCCTGGTGGACGGCCGATCCGTGTACCAGGACTTCCTCGGCGGGACCTTCTGGCCGCTGGTCGACGTGGCCGTGCCCGACATCGCGCGCATCGAGGTCGTGCGCGGTCCCGGCTCCGCGCTCTATGGCGCCAATGCCTTCGCCGGCGTGGTGAACATCATCACCAGGACGGGCGAGGAGGCCGCGGGCGTGCGGGCCTACGCGCAGGCGGGCAACCACAACACCTTCCAGGGCGGCGTCACCATGGGAGGCAAGGCCGGCAAGCTCTCGTATCGCACCACGCTGACCTATGACCGGGCCGACAAGTGGACGCGCGACTTCGCGGATGACCGGCCTGATCTGGCGGCCCAGTTCCCTCAGCCGAGCCGCAGCCGCGAGGTCCAGCGCGCCGACGTGGCGGCCACCTACGACCTGGGACGGACACAGCTGCTGGCGGGCGGCGGATTCGACGAGGTCGCGATGCAGGTGGTTCCGCTCGGCGCCCTGCGCACCTTCGGAAACACCGGCCAGGCGGGCTTCGCCCGATTCGAGGTGATCGACGGCCCCACCCGCGTGAAGGCGTTCTGGAACGCGCTCCGGCTCACCACCGGACCGGAGTACTGGCCGGAAGGGATTGCGACGCTGAAGAGCAGCGTCCGGAGCGACGTGGTCGACGTCTCCGCCCAGACGGGCGCCGATTTCAAGGCCGGAGGCACGCACCACCTGAACTTCGGGGGTGGGTACCGCTTCAAGAGCGTCCAGTGGAGCTATCTGGCCGCGCGGCCGGGCAACGAGCCCTACCAGGAGAACCATTTCAACGCATTCGTGCAGGACCAGTGGGACATGACCCGCCAGCTCTCGCTGGTCCTCGCCTACCGCGTCGACCGGCACCCGCTCCTGGCCGCCGAGAACATCACTCCG
>WNFS01009942.1_pt1 | contig 11522 bp, 17 predicted proteins | sample 5400141 | NCBI WGS metagenome assembly WNFS01 (sample SAMN13153358, study PRJNA577476) | soil metagenome | isolation source: 60 cm saprolite under Madrone tree | place: USA:California | collected 2016-06-14 | reverse complement strand
CGAAAACAACGAAGTAGAACAAATCAGAACGATTTGCGCGGGCCGCGTCTCTTCGGTGCGGCCCGTTTTTTTTCACTCCCCGAAGCTCTACGGAACATCCTTCCTGCCCAAAATCTGCGTCCGACCGCCCGCTCGTTCTGTCAAGGCTTTCCGCTTGGCTTCGATGAACGCCAACCCCGCGCGGCCTTGACAGCGCGGACGGGCACGTGCCTGCTCCCGCCAGTTTTCCGCATTTATTTCAGCCCACAGCTGAAGCAAAGTCAGCCCACTTCAATCCGGTGTACCGCCTTCTCCTTTTCGTCAGGCTGGTAAATACTGATCCCCAACGCGCTGGTGTTCACGGGCGGAAATCGCTAGGGATAGCTTTAGAAAGGTCGGCGATTACCGCATCCCAAGGGGACGGGATTCAAGAAGTCTTGCAGCACGATTTGGTCTGAACTGTTCTTCGCAAACATTGGCAGACCCATTGGCAACCCGGGGTTGGGCTGTTGCCCCAAATCACACAAGAACTCCGCGGCCACTTGCCAAGGCATGTGCATTTTCTGGTCGGGCGGACCGGTGGTTGAGTATTCCATTTGCCCAGGCGGAAAGAGTGAGACTTTATGTAGAGTGTAATAGTCACACTCGTCTGGGTTAGAACAATTCCCCTTGGGCAAATCTTTATTGTAATTTATCGGTAGGTGGCCGCTTCTCGTGTCTACGCTCCAGTGGTATCGCCGTTGCCAACCGTGCCAATTTTCATGGAAAAATATTGCCGCGCGGTTAACGGGGTCGCTTAGACCGTCAAATTGGGGACAAAAATTGGTAATGACGTTCGGGCTCGGGCCTGCTTGCCAGGTCCACTGCGAAAACAAACTCGGATCGGAGGAACTCTCAATGCTATAAAATATATCATCCTTGAACCTACCACCGCGGCCCTGCGCCAGTTGAAAATAGTCCAAGAATGGATCGTGAAAAGTAAAACCAGTGGTTGTGGTTATCCCGTAGGTGATCAGCATGACGGAGTTTGCCATCATGCCGTATGGTGTTGATACATTGGAGAGATCTGGGAAACCGTCCGCACCCCAATTATTTCCCACAATGCTGAAATCGTCACCAATAAAAGTCCTCATGCCATCTTGCCCGTAACCGCCCCACGTGGCTCCTCCGTCTGCGTTGAACAAGGCCGTGTCCAGCGGAGTAGGAGCTTGCGGGCAATGGGGTCCGCTTGCCGATACGGCTAATGGACCAATGAATTTAGCCACCTCGAAAGCGGGAGATTCATGGTCAACGGACGATTCCTTGCGTTTATGCTCCTCGGGTCCTTCTCGCTCGTACCAATGCCGAGACTTAACGGGATCCGAGCTGGGCTTCGGTTTTGGCGGCAGCAGTTCGGGGTGTTTTGTCATCCACTGCTGAACTTTCGAATCGTACGATTCGACCGTGTCGTCGTCATCACGCCGGAAGCGGTCTCGGATCCAACTTTCCCCCGGTCGAACATGAACTGTCACTTCTTTGCGTGCCTCCTCCGAGTCTTTGTGATTCCAAATGTAGGCGTCCGCGGCCAGGGCTCTTACGTAAAGCGTATCGCCTTTACTGATAATGTCCTGCACGTATTTGTCGGCTCCTACCGTTCTCAGATACGCCAGTCCGTCAATCGCCTTGACCGTTAGATGTTGATCCCAAATTAGTATTGGACTATATCGACTGGTCGCAATACCGTTTACGGCAACAGTCGGTCTGTCCGTGGGCGTGGGCGGCAGCGCCAAGAATGCGGTCAGGTATTTCAGGCCGTAAGGGCTTCTCATCTCACCGAGGAGAGCGAGCGCAACGAAAGAGCGAATGGGATTTTTGTGCCTGTTGTCTTTCGCTTCTTCAAACAGCGCTTCCACAATCTCCGGGTTCCGTGCAACCGCAGAAATCGCGTCGCGGGCGAGGGGCTTCTGACTACTCTTGGCCTCAATCACCCACGTAATGAACCTTGCCACAGAGCTGCGCACTCCAAGTGCCTTGTCAACGAGAGGCGGAGGCGGCACAGGTGCGCTCCATTGGATAGACTGCAGCGGTGGTATTTGGGCCGCTGGCGTACGCGCCGGGGATCTGCCCTGACAGCCCACTAGAAGGAAAATACTTATGGGCATCGCAAACCATTGAAGGCGAATCCGGATCGCACAAGCAGTCAGCATGCTGAACCTCCTCTTGGCCGGGGCTCTGAGTCCGGTTCATTGGTGAGAACGGTATGGGGAAGTAAATACCTTTGATTACCTTCTGTCAAGTGCGTGCGATTTCAAAGGTGGATACCACCATTGAGATGAGCGAGAGACCGTTGGCAAACGGGCCAGGGAATATTTCAGTGAGGTACTTGCCGAGCCTCGGTGGTGGCGCGACACTATCGCGTACATCCTCATCGACGTACGTTACAAAAGCACAGGTTGCGGTTGGCGCGGTGGCAGCGCACGCCCCAACGTTCCCGTGCGCTCTTGTTACCCTGAGTTTGCTCCTCCAGCCGATTCGCACTGAGCCCGGTAAACCGTCCTTTTTTCTGCCGCTCCCTTTCCTGGGCACAGCTTCGGGCCAATTCCTGCGCCCGGCAGCTTCGCGGGTTCTGCTTTCCCGGTTCCTCCTGAACCCCGCAGGCCCCTCCCATAAAGCACCCGCTCGCCTTGGGAGCAGAGGCCTCTCGCTTCTGGGTGCCTCAGGAAAATGGGGCAAGAAAAAGGAGAAAAATTCATGTCTTACCTATATGTTAAGTGGAATAGGTTTTCGTAAGTGGTTCGCTCGCCGACGCTTGAGTCATTAGAGCATGGTTTGAGCGAGCATTGCCAGACGAGCGGTCTTGCCCGAGCAGAGGTAGGCTTGCGAATACTGCCTTTTGGCGCTGCGTGCGATAGGAATTCATTCGATGGGCTAAGGCAACGCCAAACGCTACGCGAAGAAGCGGGAGCCCGCCCCCGCGAGTTGGGACTCGAACCTCGCAAGCTCGGCAGTGCAGAACAAGGTCGATTTGGCCAAGACAACCACAGCTGTTCGACAGGAACCTTCGCGAAAGAAGAGCGCAAGCCTAACCATAGCAATCAGCAGCGACAACTTCGGGAACCTCTCACCACAATACCGTAGGCGGTCCAGACAGAAAAAGCGAAGGTAGGACCTCCAAACGAACAGCCTTTGCAGGAAGTAGCTACCCGCTGGCGGGACGTTTATCACGGGCACTGTTCACGCGGGCTCAGACATGCACCGTCAACGCACGCTACTCCCCCAGTCGCGGTTCTAACACAACGACCGCCGCAGCTGCATGTTGTGCCCGGAGGACAACAACTCGGCGGAGGTGGCGGTGGAGTTGGCCCCCCCTTTGGCGCGTGACATACGCGAGCAATGTGGTTAGGGGATACGAAGCCCCCCAACCCAATCTGAGTTCGGTCGAATCCAATCTCGTCCAGGCAGTGCATGACCAGCATCGTGCAGATTTCGGTGCCGGGAATGCTTGCTGCTCCGAAGGTTACGAGCTCAAGCCAATCCATGCGCTCCCCAACTTGAGCCATGACACAGGCGCACAACCTCTGCGCCTGATTCTGGTCGAGCCCAAAACGGCAGGCTACATGACCTCTTTGGAGTGCAGCTTGGAGATCCACGGCTTCCACTTGAGGGACAGTCGGATCATTAGTGTTATCCAAGTCAAACATTTGTTTACCGCAAACGACGCCAACGTGCGAATAGCCGTACTGTCCAGTCACAAAGTCGATGACTGAGCCAGTTGTGTCCGTCGGAACGAATATCAGGACGTCACCACTCTCCAATTGGGAATCGGCCTCCAATGCGGACATGCATTGGTCACCGATGCAGCCTGTGCAGACCTGTCCGAGCACCGACCCGATATCCACGCAAATGCCATTACAGCAGGTCTGGCCAGAAGGACACTTCTGGCCACAATCTCCGCAGTTCTGTGAATCGCTCTTCAAATTTGTACACTGACCGCTGCAGCAACCTTGCTCTGGAGTGCAGTTACTGCACCCTCCCGGACAGGGACGACATGGCTCATCGGCAACCTCGCAGTTAGATTCTCTACAAGGCATGCTGCAACCAGTTGGGGAGTTCGAGTCTGGCTGGCAGGTACCACACGTTCGAGTGCACGCTCCACGGCTGCCATTGGCACCCAGCGGTAAAGCCAAGACGACTCCTCCTTGGGCGCTTGTGCCAGCGCTTAACGCCAGTTGAGTGTCAACTGCGCCGCCCGCCCAAGAGACGGTAGCGTAATGCCGAGCTGATGTATAAAGCGATTTCTCCGCGTTGAATTCTGGGACCGCCAATTTCGCATCTCCCACCGGAACAGTTAACATGGTCTCTCGTTCTTACCGCAGTCTGCACAATGTGGGTTTCGATTAGGGACATTGTGCGTTGTGAGGTATGCAAAGCGTGCATTTGCCGTTGTTGTCCGTCTCACAGCATTTTGCGCCCGAAGGACACCCAGTAGGCGGTGGTGGTGGTGCACAAGCCCGATCGTACAGGTACCATTCCCCCCACTCATTGAAACCGGTGTTTACGCAGCGGGTCGGATATCGGCCCGCAACGGCTGTGCCGGCCGGACCCGGGGCTTTCTTGCAGGCCGTGTCCCAATCTTGGCCTGAAGGAATGTTCCATAGGATGGCTGAATATTTGTGTTGTCCCGGCCCACTACATTGCTCGTCCCTTATGGAACCCCAGTTCGGAGGCGAGGGCGGCTGACAATACGGCTGGCCGGCACACTTGCCGCCAACCAGCTCACCATCGGTACATCCAGTAGTGGTTACGCATGCGCCGGAGCAACGCAGCGAAGTCCACCAGTACGGCGTGCTATCGTCGATGTCGAAACAGCCGAGGGGGACAGAGCTCCCGCCCCCCGTGTATCTTAGGATGCAACAATAAGCAGGAAGCACTGCCTGTCCAATGGTCGAACCGCTAGGATCACCTGCAAAGTGGTAGTGCCCACTCGTCTTATAAAGTGAGTGTTCTGCCGCAAACCCAGGGGTGCTCATTGTTGACCTCCTCAGGCACTGCGCCATTGCAAGTTGCGTCCAGCGGACAAAAACCCGGCGCTGCGCCACCCCCGCCGCCACGTCGGCTAGGTCGACGCGCGCCAACAACTTGTCGACATTATGCCGCCACAGAATCGAAGGAACCACCCAACTTCCGCAATCCGCAGACCTAAAAGGTTCGCGCCGCCAGTGCGCCTAAGTGTTTTAGGTTGTAAATTCTCCTCCAGTTCACCGCAGTAGGGTAAACCGCTGGAGTGTCGCAGTCGCAGCAGACTAGGCCCCCCGGCAGGCTTTGCTCATGGGCACTGTTGATGCGGGCCAAGGCACACACCATCGACGCACCCCTTACCCGGTACGCAAGTACCTCCACATCTGCATGTCGTACCTTGTGGACAGCATAGCGGTCCACCTCCGCCACCGCCACCGCCACCAGACGGACAAGTGACCTCGCAGAACAGGAACCCCGCGAAGCAGGCTGCAGCGGCGAGCGGGTTTCCCCCGCTCCCCAAGAGGCACAGGCCATAATAGACCCAGCAGCTGTCGCTGCAACTCAGTTGCGGGACGACGTTCAGAGCCGCGTCACGCCCCAGCCCTGGGCCAAATCCACGATATACTTGTCGAGTCTTATAGAGCGAGGCCTCCGCGGCAAATCCTGGTGTATTCATATTAGTCTTCCTTTCGGTCAAAATGGTCTCCGGTCTCCACTCACCGGTCGAAGTAAGGTGACATCTTCGTGAGCAGGAATGGGAACTCCTCTGTGACGTCGACGCGAACGAAGTACTTGGACACAACGTCGGTGGTACGGTCAGTAAAGGCGCATACCACATCGACAATTTTGCGAGTTCCGACCAGCGGCGAAGGCAGAACGTCGATAGACGTAAAGGAAGCATTGTTGGCGAAGGCGTTGGCTGCCGTTGAGTAGATGCCTTCGTATCTCACGGCCAGATAGTTCAACGCACGGTCCGCGTCGGTTGCTCCCGCGTTGTCGCTCTGTTGGATGATTCGATCGAGCATTTCACCCGCGGCCGCTGTAAATTTCTTAGGGTCAGCCCCTTTCGGTTGCGGAATCGCTTCGAGGAGCGACTTGCGATCGAAGTAGTAGATCTGGTCAAAAACCACAATGGGGACCAAGAGCCCGTTACACATGGTCGGACTGGCGATTGGCCCGCGGATACCGATGACAACTTCGAGATCGCCAGGGTTCGGCTCGGCACGATAGGCGTTCAAAAGAAGCTGGTAATCGGCGGGATCGCGCGGCACAAGCATATAGGTCTCGATGCCTTGAACCAGCAATACCCAGCACAGTTGGCGGACAATGTAACGATTATTGGCATCGTGAAGCACCTTATGCATAGCCTGGCGGTCCGTGAGATCCATCGTGGCGCCGCCACCACGCTTGGTCGCTTGTGCCAGCTCCTTTTCCACGGAGAGAAGCGGGAAGCGGGGTTCGATGTGACCGATCACATACACAAAAGGAGGCAGGCCTACTTGCGGCGCCGCCTGAGCCGTTGAACATGTGGGGCAGCTTCCAGAAGCTCCCTGAGGCGTCACTACAGTGGGTGGCGCACCCTCCGTCGTCACATGAGTTGTTGTTGCATCAGTAGTCTGAGTAGCAGTCTGTTCCCTTGTTTGTGGCTGCTCCATAAGTCGCTCCTCCTCTCTTTCCAAATCTTGCTTGGACCCGGAACTATTACCGTGAAAAAGTCATCCACCGATTCAGTGTTGCGGCCCGTTTTTCGCAGCCGCTGCAGGGCTTAATACCCACGGCGTATGTGACTCGCTTGATCGCGTCACCGAGACCGATTTCCTCTTCTATAAGGAAACCCGGTAGACGTACAAGACGAGGTGGGCGTTGACTCTCTTCGGCGCGATCCTTGGTTGGATTCTCGGGGTTCATGAAGCCTTTCTCCCGATATGGGTCGAGGCCATCGTCTGATAGGCCGCCCATGCATTCAGTAAAGGCGGCACGATGCTGTTCCGCGGCTGTAGGCCACACCTTGTTATCGTAAGTTTGACTTCCGCCGCGGAGGTGGCTGGAAGCTCCGACCACAGCAAAGCGATGGCACCGGTCACAAATGGAGTGGCCGCACTTGTTCCACCGAACGAATGTGGTTTGCCAGCGGCTCCGAGGCTCGTGATATTTTCCCCTGGCGCGGCCAACCCCCGTCTCCCAACCGAATTGCTCAGATTTGACTCTCGGGTCGGACTACCTCGCTGGTCGCACGCAATCACTGGCAAAACCCAAGGGTGCCGAGTGATCGCCGAGCTCCCAACGGTTCCCTGATTCCCGGCCGCGGCTACTACGAGGACGCCCTTTCGTGCCGCATATTCCAAGGCCTGTTCAAGATCGCGCCCACCTTTCGCCGAGGGCTGGGCAAGAGCCACACTCAAATTCAATACACGCGCGCCTCGCCCTTGAAAGTTCCTCAGGAGTGGCGCTCGGCATCTGTCCATTATTTGTATTTGCCGCAGATTCGGGGAAGATGGGGCGAACAAGAAGCGTGCAATTCGGAGCGATCGCTGGCGCTGCGCTTCCCCTTCTCGCGCAGAGGATTCCTGCTACAAATGTCCCGTGCATGCACGCCGCGCTGCTGGCCCGGGAACAGGCGCTCGGAGAACTCCCGCTTACTTCGCGGATATTGTTGATGTTTAGATCGGGGTGACTTATGGCGACCGGACCGTCAATCAGTCCGATCAAAACCTCAGGCCGCCCACTCGATCGCTCCATCAGAGGACTCAGTTTGACCAAGTCGAGCGCACCGGCGGAATGCACTGCACTGACCAACGTGTGTTACTCAAAAAAGTCGGCGAAAATACAGTGGGATTTCTCTAGGTATAGGCTAGTGAAGTACACGCATTAGATATAACAGATTCACAGTGATGTCAAGGACAGAAAATGACGGGAGCTTGTCCCAACTGGCTGCTGACTGCTTCCTCCCGTTGACATCGTCTTCGCGACCCCCGCCGACGTAGCTGAGGCGACCCCCACCAAGTCCACCTTCCTCCTCTCCATCCTTGGCAAGGGAATCACGCTCTACACTCGAGTCGGCTGAAAGAAGGGGACCTAATGCACATGAGTTTCGGTGAGTTGGCCAGCTTGATCCACGCTGTCGCTTGCCCCACTGTTGTAATCGGACTAGCGGCCACTCGCAATGATGGTGTTCATTCGTGTGGCTTCAAGGCTCACGACGAGTACCGTCCCTCACAAAGCACTCGACTGCCTCCGTCTCTCCGCTCCGCTTTGCCCCGTGCCCCGGCCCCTCAAGCCGATTCTTGCTGAGTCCAGTAGGCCGCCCTTTTTCCGCCGCGCATTTTCTTGGGCACTGCTTCGGGCTAATTCCTGCGCCCGGCAGCTTCACGGCCTCTGCTTTCTCGGTTCCTCCCCGTAAGTCTTTGGGTCCCTCCCAGAATGCAGCCGCTCGCCTTGGAAGCAGAAGCCCTCGCTTTTGGGTGCCCCAAGAAAATGGGGCAGAAAAAGGAGAAGTTTCCATGTCCTACTTATATGTTAAGTGGAATAGACTTTCGAGCTGACTCGCTCGCCGACGGTTGAGCCATTAGAACATGCTCTGAGTCTCGCTGGCCAGGCCCGGAACGAAGGACTGCGACGCCGTAGGCGGAGCGCTTAGGCCGCAGCGGAGGGACTGGCCAGCAGGGAGAAACGTGCTGCACTCTCTTGTACGAGCGGAGGAGGGTACTTCCACGACGCACACGATTCCTCTAGTCACCCTCGTCAGGATTTTCACCTCGGTGTACAATCCGAAGAGTTTCACACTTGCATTAAACAGGGGCAGAACTCCCTCGGAAGGTAATCCTGGTGCCGCCAAAGCAGCCCCGCGCACGCCGTTATTCCTTCGTAGCCGCCATTGAACTAACCGATATGCAGTCGGAGGTTCAGTTGAAGGAACAAACCAGCGACTTGAGCCTGTTTGGATGCCATGTGGAAACACGTAAGCTCTTGCCGACAGGGACAAAGGTCAGGATACGGATTGTCCACAGAGGTGCGAACTTCACAGCTCTGGGTAGGGTGGTTTATGTTCGACCTAGCACGGGGATGGGAGTCGTCTTCACGCTGATCGGGCCGAATGAACAGTCCGTTTTAGAAAGATGGATAGCAGAAGTAAGGGCTCACTGAGAGGTATTTGGCAGCGCCAGTTAGTGAATCGCCCCGCTTCAACTCGAAAGTCGGCTGCGTCGCCAGCATTCCGAAAGCGCGCGCATATTGGTTGTGGAATTGGGGCGAAGCCGCGATAATAGGAGGCCTTGGGTTCTAAATCGCCCAGGGTGACTGGCCGCTTGTTTCTCGTGTACCGTCGGTACTTTCGTCCCATCACTTCCGTCCTTTGGTCCTATGGCCTCCGTCCTTTCGGACCATTACCCTCAAATACGAAGTCTTGCGCTCGAAGAGACAGCCGTGCGCGGGCGTAGGATGCAACTTAAAGGTTGACCAGCGAATGGTGAGGCTGCCGATGAGCGTTATGGATGCCCTACATCCCGCTTCGTGCCCGTGTTTGAACTCGTGCCTCACGCCGGGAGAACGCTCACGGCGTCGCCATTGCGCGATTCATTCACGAGCAGAATGTTACCTCTCTTACTGAGGGACGATAGGACCATCATAATTTCGGTAATCAGGGGTTCCTTGAACGGCCTGAGGCACCAACTGACCAAAGCAAGAACCAGCATAGGGCGGACAGGTGGCGGCGCCGACATCGAAATTGATGACCCACAAGTTTCTGCTTTGCATTGTGTGGTAGGCGTGGCACATGACATGGTCCGGCTATACGATCTGGACTCCGCGAATGGCACACATGTAAACGACGAACCAATTCAGGCGACCGAACTCGAGCATCTGTCAGAGTTCCGCCTCGGCTCTACATGGGTCGTGGTCACGATCGTTCCGAAACACTTCAAGGACACAACGTGAACGAGAAATCGAATTGAGGCTTGCCGAACGCTTCACCGTTTTGACCAAACCGCAAAATGTCCCCTCGTGCCCTCGTGCTGATATAGGGTTATTTGCTACAGAGAGGGAAATACGTGCAGGGTCAAGTGAAGTGGTTCAATAATTCGAAGGGTTACGGATTTATCGGGCGCACCGACGGCCCGGACGTATTTGTCCACTACACAGCAATCGTAGGAGACGGATATCGAACCTTGAATGAAGGTGACTTGGTTGAGTTCGAGATTGTCCATGGTCCGAAAGGCCCACAGGCTGCAAACGTAAAAAAACAGTCGAACTGAGTACGTCCGAAAGCTCTAAACGGAACTATGTTCAATAGGTATAACACGGTGTCGAACGCCAGGATGGTTTATCTTTCGATTCCTGTGAAGCTAAATTGGCTTACCTCTGAAGGAACCGAGGTTAGCGAACACACCGGAACACTCCAGGTAAGCCCAGGGGCAGCGACTGTTCTAGTGAGAACGGCACCGCCAGTTGGAGCTGATGTTAGACTCACAAACTGCGAAAACAAGAGAACAATCTTCACCAGCGCAGCAGGGATACGTCCCTCCCTGGAGCCGCATATCCTTGAAGCTGCGCTCGAATTTAAGCTGGAGGACGAAACGTTTTGGGGGCTTGGCCTCAGCTCAGCAAAGGCCGGGACGAACAAATGACTTTGGGGCAGGCTTTACGCGCTGTGCGATTGTGTCCTTCACCTCGTGTCCTTGCAGGTGGGGCCGGCACAGTGTTACATTTCGGGAAGCAAACTAAACGGCAATGCTCGCCTAAACCAAACTTGCTTTGCAGGTTTGGGGCGGCACTTCAGCCCTGCTTGATGATTCTGCCGGGGAGGCCCGAATGTCCGTCGCCACTAGAGGACAAGAGTTTCGGCCACTGTGTTTTGAACATCACGCTGAGATGAAGCTCGGCATCGAGGCCGATCCCAATCTGTCACCTCTTTTCGTTTGCCATGTGCCCGGCTGCATCATCAATTACACCAGTTCTGCGGGATATATCGTTGGCCCCCGCGCTAATCCGACTGAACCACAAACACTCCCGCGCGTCAGTTGTCGTACCGATGGCGTTCCCATGTATCTCGCTGGGGTCAAGCTCGAGAATCCAAGCTATCGCTTATGGAGATGCCCGAGGTGTGGCCAGATTTTGACGAACGAAGATCTGGTACAGTCGACAAAGTAATCGGTACGCGACAAAGCGAGACCGGGGTTCGCTATTGAAATACGAAGTTTTCCTGCGGGAAACCCGTACGCTACGGCTAGGTCCAGTGCTAACCCATGTTTTCGTTACCGCATAGAGAGTAACCTCCGGTCGGCCCATCTCCTCGTGACTACCACTGCTTCTCCTATTACACTCTTGGGTAATCTGTCATCGCACCGATTCTGAGAGGGATCCTTCTGCTCTGATCTTTCTTATTGCAGATGGTTAAGTAGTTTGGGTGTCTCCAGGTCCTTTGGGAGATTGGGCGGTCGGATTAGTGGGGCGGAGTTCGACGCCACACTGACGGCACTTGGAAGGGCTGCTCTTCCATACGGTACCCACATAGCGCTTTTGGCACTGAGGGCATTCCAGCCGCTGGATGA
>WNFS01008130.1_pt1 | contig 11529 bp, 9 predicted proteins | sample 5400141 | NCBI WGS metagenome assembly WNFS01 (sample SAMN13153358, study PRJNA577476) | soil metagenome | isolation source: 60 cm saprolite under Madrone tree | place: USA:California | collected 2016-06-14 | reverse complement strand
CGCTTATATCGCCACAGTAACTTCCCCGTCTTCGCCTCCATCGCGATGACCTGGTTGTACGGCGTGGCCACGAACATGATGCCGTTGTTGACGAGGAGCGGAGCCTGGTGCCCCGAGTCCACGCCGGTGGAGAACGCCCAGGCCGGCGCCAGCTTCTTCACGTTGAGAATGTTGATCTGATCGAGCGGACTGTATGACCAGCCCTGGTAGTTGCCGCGAGTCATCAACCAGTTGACCGCTTCCGGCTCGGCGAGCCGTTGGTCGGTGACCGGGCGATAGCCCATGTTCCGCTGGGCGTCGACCATCATCGGCACCAACGCGATCGCGAGCACCGCACCGACGATTACGAGGTCTCTGACAATCCTCATCGTGGGTCCTCCTCCTGCGAACAGCTCGCTCGTTGCGCCGCGCCGCCCGATCACTTCCGCTACTTGGTCACACGCCCGACGCGACCCGTGAACCCGGCGGCAGCTACGACGCCACCGTCGACCGCCTGGAGCGGGAGCATGGCGAGGCGCCGGGGCGCAGGGCCGTCGACGACTCGCGCGCGATCCGCCGGGTCGAATCGTGACGCGTGGCACGAGCAGAACAGGGTCTTCGACTCCTTGTGCCACATCGAGATGGGGCAGCCTTCATGCGTGCAGACAGCGGAGTACGCCACGACTCCGCCGGCTGCCTGGACTCGCGTCTCCTCGGTGAGTTGGGCCGGATCGAGCCGGACCAGCGCGACCTGGTTGAGCAAGGATCCATCGCGGACGACCTTTGTCACGGGATCCATCGGGAAGGCGAGCTGTTGGGGACCGCCAGGCGCCAAGTCCGCTGGTACGATCACCTGTCCTGCGCGCTCGCCGTAAGCGAAGACGAGGCGATCGCCTTTTCGCGGGCGAGCCTCTTTCTCGTTCTCCGCTGCGGGGGCGACCCCGCGGAACGTCAGATCGAGCCCGAGGCTGAGCGCACCCTTCAGTATGGTCCGTCGCTCCTGGCACACCCGGCATGGCCCAGACCGTGGAAGGATTCGCCCGCCCCCTCTCGTAGGTCCGAGTAGCCGGGATTCTTCTCCCGGCCGAGAGGGTTGTCAAGGCTGCCGGAGTCGAGAACGCACGATCGCGACGGAAAACAGGCAAGGGAGAGAGGGACGGGCAGGCAACGCGCCGCTACCTGCCCGGCCCGACGCAGTCAGACCGTGAGCTTGGATTTCGTGATGGGCAGCTCGAAAATCCGCTGACCGGTCGCCGCGAAGATCGCGTTGGTCAGCGCCGGCGCGAAGGGCGGCGTCCCCGGCTCACCGACGCCTCCCGGCGGAAACTCGTTGGCATCCACGATGTGGACGCGGATCTCGCGCGGCGAACTGTGCATGCGCGCCATCGGATAGTCGTTGAAGTTGCTCTGGGTGATGCGTCCCTTCGCAGCCGTGATCTCACTGAAGGCGGCAGCGGTCAGCCCGTAGATCGAGGCTCCCTCCATCTGGGACTTCACGCGATCCGGGTTGACCACGCGGCCGGCGTCCACGGCCACGTCGACACGCGGGATGGACACCTTCCCGTCGCTGGAGACCTTCACCTTCACCGCCGTCGCCAGATGGGCGATGATGGTCACGGCACCGGTCGTATCGATCGACACGAAGAGATTCGGGTTCAGCGTGGGACCGACGGCGGCCGGGGCCGGAGTGACCGGCGCGAATGGATTGACGCGAGCAAGCGGATCAAGTTGGAGCGCGAGTGCGAACGTTCCCGTCGCGGCGACGCCCTTGAGGAAGGTCCTGCGGCTGACGTTCTCAATGGCGTTCATGACTTCACCCCCGCCGCGTCCTTGATGGCCGCGCGAATCCGGTTGTATGTGCCACACCGACAGATGTTGCCTCCCATCACAGCGTCGATCTGTGCGTCGGTCGGCTTCGGATTCTTCGCGAGCAGCGAGGCCGCCTGCATGATCTGACCGGCCTGGCAGTACCCGCACTGGGGTACGTTGTTGGCGATCCAGGCCTTTTGCAGAGGGTGGTCGCCCGTCGCGCTGAGACCCTCGATCGTCGTCACCGGGCCTTTTACCGCGCCGACCGGCAGCACGCACGAGCGCTGCGCGACGCCGTTGACGTGCACGGTGCAAGCCCCGCACAGGGCCATACCACAGCCGAACTTGGTCCCGGTGAGTCCGACCACGTCACGGAGGACCCAGAGCAAGGGCACCTCAGGCGCGACGTCCACCGAGTATCGTTGACCGTTCACCGACAGTGATACCGCCATGACCGCCTCCTCCCTCAGCACGTGACAGAAGGGCGCGCCTTTAGGCCGTGCCCTCACCTCGTCACGAGTGTCGTCCTTCGTGTGACGCTCTCGTGCTCCTCGGGATCTTGCCGCTCGACGAGCGGCAAGATTCCCGTGTGTAGCGGTGGTACTTCGTGGCGGCGAGACTAGGACATGATCTGGGCCAGTTCAAGAGCGCCATGGACCGCTAGCCCGCGATAGGAGTCCGAGACCGGAAGGGGCACGAGGGGATCAGTTACCTCGCGGGGCGCACGCGCGGGCCCTGCATGTCGCGGAGGCCGTCCGCCTGGATCTCGCGCCGGCCCGCCTGCTTCTGGCCCGCCCGCGTCTTGACAACCCTCAGCACGGCTCCTAGCATTCGCCCGCTGTTGCGCAGCGCAACTCGCTCGCTGCTCGCGCATGAAAGGGGTGAGAGAAGAGACTTCGATCGTCCGATCGCTGATCTACGACAACTTGTGTCGCATCAACCTGCGGAGGCCAATGATGAAGTCCAGAGGTGGGATCGTCATGCGAGTCCTGCTCGCGCTCTTCTTGCTCACCGGCGCCGCCGCGTGGGTGATCGGCGCAAGGTCGCCCGGCGCCCAGGGCACCGTGGGCAACACCATCTCCGCCGCGATGAAGGACGCCGAGGTCGTCGACCTCAGCGTACTGATCTCCGAGCAGCTCCCCGCCCACTGGCCGACCCACGCGCCGTTCCAGCGCTGGACGTTCAACTGGTTCAAGCCCGTGAAGGGCCCGTACAGTGACAACTACGCGCAGAGCGTGTTCCCGTACTATGGCCAGCGTTACGTCATCGACGAGCACACGGGGACCCAGCTCGACTGTCCGGCCCACTTCATTCCACCCGAGGGCAGCGGGCTGCCGTTCGCCGGCCCGATGGGCAAAATGACGTGTGACAAAATGTCGGTCACACAGTGGCTCGGCCCCGCAGTGGTCGTCGACGTTCGCGCGATCCTGGACAAGGCGCCGAACGGCAAAAGCCCGATCATCACGCTGCAGATGATCCGGGACTGGGAGGCGAAGAACGGTGCATTCCAGAAGGGCGAGATCATTCTCTTCTATTCGGGATACTCCGACAAATACTACAAGCCGTTTCCAGAGGGAAACCGGCTCGCCTTCGAGCCGCTGATCCTCCAGAACAAACCCGGCTGGCCGTCCGGGTCCGGAGACGATGGAGTACCTGAACTCGAAAGGCATCAAGCACCTCGGAAACGACGGGCCAAGCATGGGGCCCGTCGAGGGCGGGCAGGCCACACACGTGGCGGGGCTCAAGTACGGCATGACGTGGGACGAACTGCTCACGAACGTCGGCAAGCTTCCCGTGCGCGGCGCCTTCTACATCGCGCTGCCGACGAAAATCGTCGACGGCAGCGGCGCCACCACGCGAGCGATCGCGATCAAGACCCGCGGTCAGAAGGGGATCGGAGAGTAGCGGTCGCCAGTCGGCGGAGCGGTAAGCCTGTCTATCCCAACCCGTAGAAGCGCATCGCGCCGCCGGCCAGGACACCGCTCTTCGTCGCTGCGGACAGCGCCGTGCGCCGCGAGATCATCGCCGGCGCTCCGGGGAAGAACCCATCGGCGTGCGGATAGTCGGTCGCCCACAGAATCTTGTTGGGCCCGATGTAGTCCGCGAGCACGTCGAGCGCGCCTTCGACCGGCTCGAACGAGATCCAGCAGTTCCGCTGGAACAGCTCGCTGGGGCGCGTCGTGAGACCAGAGTCGTTGAAGCCCTTGTCCTCGAAGTGGCGGTCCATCCGATCGAGCCACGGCGCGATCCAGCCGCCGCCGGACTCCAGGAAACCGATGCGGATCTTCGGGAAGCGCTCACACGTTCCGCCCCAGATCACGGCGAGCGCCACCAGCATCATCTCCATCGTGTGCGAGATGATGTGCCGAGCGCCGCGTCCCTCGAAGCGATCGACGCCGACGGTCGGCATGCCGCCCGAGGCGCCCTCGTGGAAGCCGATCGAGAAGTCCAGCTCCTGCGCCTCGGCCCAGAACGGATCGTAGTCCGGGTGATTGGCCATCCGGCCGTTGTAGGGGTTGGGCCGGAGAAAGCCGCCCTTCATCCCGAGCTGTTTTCGCGCGAAGCGCATCTCCTCGATGGCCAGATCGACCGATTGCATCGGCAGCATGGCGATCCCGAATAGACGATCCGGATACGGCGTGCAGTAATCCGCGAGCCACCGGTTGTACGCACGGCACATCGCCGCCGCCAGCTTGGGGTCCTGCACAGCTCCGGAGAAGAGCCCGATGCTCGGGTACAGGAACGCGGCGTCGATGCCGTCGAGGTCCAGATCCTTGATACGCTCGTGCGGGTCGAAGCCACCCGGCCGCCCGTCCTTGTACATCATCGTGTCGGCCGGCACGGATCCGTCACGGGCGCCGACGGCGCCCAGCCGCCCCAGTCCCTTCGGGTTGCCGAGGATCTTTCCCTCGACAAGCAAGCGCTCCTTACCGTTGTCACCGATGATCAGGCGAGGGGCCCGCTCGCGGTACGCCGGGTCCATGTATCGGTCCCAGAGGTCGATGGGCTCGAGGATGTGGCCGTCCGCGTCGATGACCTTGTACGCACGTGCCATGGCTCGCCTCCGTCGGGATGGATGGTTCCTTCTTCGCCGAGGAGGGTCGCCGTGTCAAGCACCCCTCGGCGGCGGACCGCTCAGTCACCGTAGTGGGACGATCCCGGCGCCGGCCGCTAGCGGGGTCACCACCGTCACGCTGTCCGAAACCCTGTCGTGGACGTCACTCAGAAAAGGCTGATTTCTGCCCATCTCATGAACACGCGGACGGGTGGCCAAAAGGAGATGGTTTGCGATAAACGCGGTCCGTCGACGCCTGAGACACGGGTTCGAATCCCGTTGGCTCTCGGGACGCAGCCTGCCCCTGCTAGAGAGGGGAAAGACACGCGACCCCACCCGCTCGGAGCGTGGTAACAGGCGCGGAGGCCTCAGGACTCGAAGAACGTCTCGAGGATCTGCTGATCGACCGGGTCGATGGATGTCAGGCGGATCCGCGTGACCGGCGTTCCCTCGCGCTGGTCGGTCCCGATGACCTTGCCGTAGAGATCGCCCGAATCGTAGCCGAGCCCAGGGTAGTTGAGCCGGAAGCGTAGATTGGTCAGCAGAGGCAGGGTGCCGTCGAGCCGGACGTCGACATGCCGGCGCCGCAGCCGGACTACGGTGCCGGAGGTCTCGTCCTTGCCGAGGAGCTTGCCCTCGAACACTCGACCGACGAACGGCAGCAGCACGGGCACTTGCTCATCGTCGTTCGCCATCTCGGGAAGCCGCTGCGCGAAGCGGCCGCTAATCGCTCGCAGCTCGTAGAGCAGGAGCGGCTCGGCCACACCCTTGACTTCAACCGGGAACGGCTCGCCGACCTCGACAAGGTCGCGAACGCGCGCGTAGGTGTGGGGGCTCAAGAAGATCTGCCCCCCGACCGTGCACCCCTCGACACGGGCGGCCAGGTTGACGGCGGCACCGACCACTGCGTACTTGGCGCGCTGCTCGGAGCCGATGTTCCCGACGACGGCCTCGCCCGTGTTGATGCCGACACCCATCTCGAAACGCGGCAGCCCGCGCAGCGTGTGCGCCTCGTTCACGTCGGCCATCGCGCGCTGCATGGCGATGGCGGCGGCCGCGGCGCGCTCGGCATGATCGGGATGGGCGAGCGGCGCGCCAAAGATCGCGAAGATCGCGTCGCCGATGAATTCGTTGATCGTGCCGCCATGGGCGATGATGACGTCCGTCATCCGCCCCAGGACTTCGTTGAGGACGGCCATGACATCCTGGGCGTCGCCGAGCTCCGCGAACCGTGTATAGCCACGGAGATCCGACATCAGCACCGTGACCTCACGCTTCTCGCCTCCGAGCCGCTGCGCCTCGGGAGAAGCGAGCAGCTCCCGCGCGACTTCCGGTGAGACGTACCGGCCGAACGTGTTTCGGATGAAGTCGCGCTGCCGCAGGCCTTCGATCATCTCGTTGAAGGCGCGCGTCAGCCGTCCGACCTCGTCGCGGGAACGAACGGGCAGCGCGACACTGAGGTCGCCCGCCTGGACGCGCGCGGCGGTCTCGGTAAGGGCCGTGATTGGACCTGCCACCCGACGGGCGACGATCACTCCGAGGATCAGCGCGGCCAAGGCTCCCAGAAGCGAGGCGCCAACGATGGTGTTTCGCACCGCGGCGAGCCGCACCAGATAGACCGTCACAGGATAGTCCACGTCCAGCACGGCGATGGGCGGCCCAGGCCCGTTCCTGATGGGCGCGAACGCGGTGATCCACGTCCCGCTCTGGTTATGGTAGACGGCCGTGTGCGTGGCGACGTTATCGCGGAACGCGCGCCCGAGTGGTTCCAGGAGCGCTGGGACCAGCGGGTAGGGTTCCCCCGGCACGCCCGGGCCTCGGCTCGTGACCATGAAGCGCGCCTGCTGCTTCTCGGCGTCGTAGTCGGTCAGGGTATACACGGGGGTCTCGATCCTGTTTTCATCCTGCACGATCGAAAGCGCTTGGCGCACCCGGAAGTACGCGCTCGTTTCCTGAGTCAGCGTCCGCTGGACCACCATGTGCAGGTCGGGATCGATGAGGTACGCCCCCGTGCGCGCGATGTTGAGCAGCAGGGCCCCGAGCGTCGCCTCCGTCTCACGCTTCTGCCGCTCGTACAGCACCTCGCCGACGAGGCCGACGGCAAGCAGCGTGACGGCGACGAAGAGCCCGGCAACGCGGACGCTGAGGCGCTGCCAGGGGCGGAGCGGGGGGAGCTGGGCGCCGGATGCCGGTGGCACGCCGGTATGATAGCCCGTGAATTGATGCGCGTTCGCCAGGGGCGCGTTCGCCGCCGCGTCCTTCTTCATCCCCTCCTTGATTTGCCGCGCCGCGTGGACGGCATGGCGGGGCCGTGTAGCATTCTGCATTTCCAGCGCGCGATTTGAACCAGCTACAGGCTGAATTTCGCGGAAGTTCCGGCTGCGTGTTTTAGTCGCGTCGCTTCATTGCACGCATGCTGTTGTACAAATACTCGATGGCGTTGGCGAAAACGTGATCGCGACTCAAACACGGGTTCGAATCCCGTTCGGGATACGACCGAAGCCATAACGGGACGATTCGCGTACTCGACGGCGAGCCCCAGTCCGCCCGTGGCGCGGTTTCTGGAGGAATCTGCCACACATCTCCGATCGCGGGTAAACCGGATAATCACGCTAGAACCCATCCCTATCACATAGATCGGATTCGGGCACCTCTGGTAAGTTCGCTACCGGATAGCTTCCGGTACCTCGTCATCCCCCCGGAACCACATTGCCTAAGCGCCGCTTCATCGGTAAACACAAGCCGACTTGATCTTTACGTCGGTTTTGTCGGGTACCCCGAGCACTATCCTGGTGACGGCCTGGGGACCGTCGCCGGGGACGGAACGGGAGCATACCCCCTAGGGGTATTACCCTGTCTTGGGCAACAAACCACCAGAATTTTAGGTCCCCATCCCGTCATGAAGCTTCAGCTTCCGCGCGGCTCCGCCTTTTGGTCCCACCGGTCAAAAAGATTCACTGCGCGGCGTGTTCCTTGATAACCGGCTCCGCCACGGGGCAGACATCAGGCGCCTCTCCACCCAGACCCCCAGTTCTTTGTCCACCGTGAGAAAGGGTTCAGGATGCGGTCTTCGAGAGCGCCTCACGTGCCGCGCCCTGGACCGCGTGCCACGGCGTCGGCTCCCACGCCGATGCTGTCGCGCTCGTAATCGAGTGCTCCATCCCGGTCGTGTAGAACGTCGCGCGCCACGGGTCAGTTGAGGGTCGTCCTCGACGAGCACTGCCACAGATTTGGGTGAAGAGCGCCGTGGGGGTGGGCTCGACGTTCACGTTCACCCTGCCTCTTCGCGGCGCGTAACACGCTCGGTCGAGCCTGGCCAACACGCGCGCAGCCGCTACCGAAGCTTGAAGACCATTAACTCACCGACGCGCTGGCCGGAATCGAGGTTTTCGCGGAGCTTCACCCACTGGCCGACTTCAGGCGAATACCACATTTCGTAGCGGATGGTCCCGGTCTTCTTGTTCCGGCAGACGATCTTGAAGGTCTTGAACGTGCCCGCTGGGACGGTGACTGTCTCTTCGCCTTCCACTGTCACGGTGTCCACGCGCTCGCTCTTCTGGCGATCTTTCGGCCGCTCTTCGGACAGGGTTTGCTCCCACGACTGCCCCACAGACATGGGCCATTTGTACAACACGCGGGATGGGGTGTACTTGCTCACGATCACGCCATCAACGGTCTCTCGACTGGATGCACGATCGGACTTTCTGTAGAAGATCTCGCGGGCGCCCGACTTGAGCACATAGTGGGGGACCCCGTCGATGGCTTCCTCGCGGGCCACGGACCAGACTGAGGTGCCGCCGCCCGCTGGACCCCCGTACCGGTAGGTCCACTCGGTTCCATGTTTCCAGACAGGGGCCTCCGGCATGCCGTTGAGCGATGGCGCCGCGGCTGGGGGCGCGCTCGTCGGGATAGATGACGCGGTGCTTCTTGCCGGTTGGGCCGCCGTGGTCTGGGTGCCAGTTGGCGCGGTGCCTCTTGCCGGTTGGGCCACCGTGGTCTGGGAGCTAGTTGGCACGGTGCCCCTTGCCGGTTGGGCCACCGGGGTCTGGGTGCTGCTGCAACCAGGAAGGATCAAGAGAATGGCCATGCCGGAGAGCAAGAAGCGAAGAGACATAGGGTGCCCCCGTAAGCGGGAGAATCGTGCACCCCTTAGATTCACACGTTGCCGGCCGGTCCCCAAACTTTCCGGACAACTGTGAGTGCCGCCGCATGCAGTGGGTAAAGTCAGTGGGGTTGCGGAGGTATGGAACGCCCTGCCGCTCCTCGCAATGAACTGAGGCACCGGACGCGTCGCAAGACAAGCTCGCACGTGAATGGGCTCCGACGGTGGCGCGATCTTGCTCAAGGGGATCGATACCCAGCTCAGGCTGACCAAGTGCTTGGCGGCGTGCCTCGACGATCCGCGGCAGCTCAGTACAGCGAGGGTTGCTTCGCCACGTGGGATACCGAGCTGCAGGCACTCATCGCCACCGCGACCGGCAGCGCCCGGCCTGTCGACAAGCGGAACATCACGCCCGATATGCTGGCCGTGATCGTTGGCATCCGGCCGGACGGCCGCGGGGCGCTGGTTCGCCACGTCGAGGGTCGGGGACAACCCGCCGCCCAGCGCGCCAGCTTGATCGCGTGGCGCAGAGGCGACGTGCCCGCGCCGCCGGTGACACTGTTCGCGCGTGACCGGTCCTCGTGGCATCTTTTGAGACCTTTTCAGTTGCCTTCCGTCGGCGACCAGTTGTGGCCACCGACAACCGACCGCGCTGGACGAACTGTACGGCGCGGACTTGCGCTCATTTGGGTACCTTGGCCGGAGGTCGAAGAACGCCTTCGCGTATATCACGCTCCAGAGCAGGTGCGCGTCGAATCAGCATGGCGTCTCCTTCGTCGATAGGCGCGCCGCGCACGCCGGGGCCCCGTGTCTCACACCGCCGCGAACTTGTAACCGTGGCCGTGGAGGGTGAGGATCCAGACGGGCCGGTCGGCGTCGGCTTCGAACTTCCGCCGGAGCCGGAGGATGTGGGTGTCAACGGTGCGGGTGGTGGGGAATCGCTCGTATCCCCATACCTCGTCCAGCAGTCGCTCGCGCGTGATCACTTCGCCCCGATGGGCGACCAAAAAGACGAGCAGATCGAACTCCTTCCGCGTCAGGCGGACTTCCCGGCCCGCCTTGAACACCTGCCGAATACGCGGTCGAACCCGGACGTCGCCGAATGCGAACTCCTCGAACCGCTCCCGCGCTCCCGGCCGGCGCAGCACCGCCCGGACTCGCGCGAGAAGCTCGCGCAGCGAGAAGGGTTTGGTCACGTAGTCGTCCGCCCCCAGCTCGAGCCCGCGGACCCGGTCGACTTCCTCCCCCCGCGCGGTGAGCATGATGACGGGGACGTCGATGCCCTTCTCCCGCAGCGCGCGGCAGACGTCCCACCCGCTCGTCCGCGGCATCATGATGTCGAGCAGGATGAGGTCGGGCGCGCCGCTCAGGGCGAGCGCGAGCGCGTCCTCACCATTGGTGGCCGACGCGGTTTGATAGCCCTCGAAGTGGAGATTGTCCTCCAGACCGCGCACGATCGCGGGTTCGTCATCGACGATCAGGATCTTAGGCATTGCGTTCCGGTACCACCGGCAGGCGCAGCGTAAAGCGACTGCCTTCACCCGGCGTGCTCTCCACGGTGACGTCGCCGCCGTGTGCCTCGGCGATGTGGCGGACCAGCGCGAGCCCGACACCGCTGCCCCGGCGCCCCTGCGTATCGCTCCGCCCTACGCGGTAAAACTTCTCGAAGATCTTCGCGTGCTCGGCCGGCGCGACCCCCACGCCGCGGTCGGTCACCGCGATGGCGAGGCACCCCTCCACGACCCGGGCATCCACGGTCAGCGCCCGCTCGTCGCCCGAGTATTTGATCGCGTTGTCGATCAGATTCGCGAGGGCCTGCCCGACGGCCTCGGCGTCCATCACGACCTCCGGGAGGTCTGGGGTCACGCTCACCTCGACCTTGAACCCTTGCTGAGCCAGCGGGTACGTAAACGCCTCGAGGGTGCCGCGGATCAGCGGCTCGACCGACGTCGGCGTCATCTCGTACGTCTGGCGCCCGCTCTCGATCCGTGAGAAGTCCAGCACGTTGTCGATCAGCCGCGACAGCCGCTCGCTCTCACGAGTGATGACCCGGTAGTACTCCTGTCGTCGACCTTCGTCGGTCACGCGGCCCATTTCGAGGGTTTCCCCGAACATCCGGATGACGGAGAGCGGGGTCTTCAGATCGTGAGACACGTTGGCGACGAAGTCCGATTTGAGCCGGGCCATCTCGGTCTCCCGGCGCATCAGCCGCCAGGTCGTGACGATCCCCGCGACGATGACGACCAGGAGCACCCCGAAGGCGCCGGTGAGGAGCATGACCTGGCGGCGGACCGCCAGGCGGGGCGCTGCGCCCGAAGCCTGGTAGACCGCCAGCCGCCAGTCCGGGAGCGTCTCGCGAAAGCTCACCGAGAGCACCTGCTGGGCATCGCCGATCGGCGCGCGACTGTAGACCGTGCGTCCCTCGTGGTCGAGGACGGCGATGATGGTCGACGACTCGAGCGCACCGAGCGTGCCCTCGAGGATCTCGCGGCGCAGGGCGTCGCTGTCGCGGATGAAGGCCGCCAGCACCGGCTCACCGCCGCGCTTCATGATCATCGCGAGGCAGATCTGGTGACCCGCGACC
>WNFS01003772.1_pt1 | contig 11531 bp, 9 predicted proteins | sample 5400141 | NCBI WGS metagenome assembly WNFS01 (sample SAMN13153358, study PRJNA577476) | soil metagenome | isolation source: 60 cm saprolite under Madrone tree | place: USA:California | collected 2016-06-14 | reverse complement strand
CCCTTTGCCGAATCGAGCTGGGCTTGATACGGACGCGGATCAATCACAAAAAGCAACTGCCCTTTGGCCAGATCAGCGCCATCCTGGAATTGCCTTTGCGTAATGCGGCCGCCGACTTGCGGGGTTACGGTGACCGACTCGAAAGCGAAGCTCTTGCCGATCTCGTCGAGGTAAACGGGCACATCTTGGGCTTGCGCCCTGACTACACTCACCAGGGGCGGAGGCGGGAGTTGAGGACCAGCAGCTTGGGGATTCGACCGGTTACACCCCGACGCTGCGATTTGCAAGGCAAATAGCGGTAGGACATACAGAAATCCGAGCTTCAACTTCATTCTTAGCCTCCCCTCGTCTGTCTATACGCTACCAGCCAAGGGCATATTGCGGGCCGAGCCCAACAGCCCATAGTCGACACCACGCCCCGCACGTATGTCTGAAGTTTGTGAGGCCCGGTTCCACTCATAAAGCGAGGAACCCCCAAGACTAGATTAGACGCCAACGAGGGGAATGCGTTACTTTTCGCGAGTTGCATTGTGAGCCTGCGGCAATCTGCGCCCCAGAAGCCACCGCGTCAATTGTACCCCGCCGGTAGCTGCTCGCCGCGCCCATTCTTCCGGAGTCGACACTCAATAGAAGTCGCGAGAATTGATTCTTTTTCCAGAAAGCCCGAGTTGTAGGACATCCATCTGCTCCGGCCGGTCAAAAACCTTGCCCGGAAAAAAGATTTTGGCCAAAATACGCACGCCGCCGAACGCTACGCCCAGAACTACCGCCACTACCATGAACACGCCCGTCCCAATAAAGATCTTCGCGATGGTTGAAAGCAACGGCGGATCCGTGATCGTCTGGTGCGGCTCATTCCACGTCACGTTCGTTTCGTAATTCATCGCGTTCCGCACCGCGTTCCCATAGCCAACTGAGGAAGGCCGCAGCACCAGCGAGAGCAGTGTGCCTTTGCGCTCAATGCTTGTTCCTGCCTGCTTGGCCGCGAATGAGATCGCTTGTTCGATGTGGCGCAAATGCTGTTCCGCTAGTTGCGGTGTAGGGTAGTCGATCAGTAGCAATGCGGCGGAGTCCTTGCCTCGGTGATATTCCGCCATCATGGCCTCAGCCCTTGCCGAGGAGCCAAACCCCACTTCGTCCGCAAGGTTCACGAATTCCTCTCGCTTCAGCATGATTAGAGCAAGCAGGAAACCCTTTGGTCCCAGGGCATATTTCTGGGTTCCGTCAGTAAAACCTTGCGGCAAGTACCCTCGAATCGGCGGCAGCGGAGTCTGCTCGGAATGCGCTCGCACCGACGCGAAGAGTTGTTGGAAGTCCTCGGCCGAAACTTTCCGCGGCTGTTCTACTCTCATGAGCACATTTCCTACGAGTATCAGCAGCTTCTCGCGGTCTATCGCCGAATTTGGTCCCAGCGTCGAGGGCATCATTTCCGGGTTGATCTCGCTTGTGTAGACCTCATACGCACTGCTGGGGTCGAGGAAGCTTCCCGCCCACACGGTGATGCTATTCGTTCCGTTGGAGGAAAACTGGCAGGAAGCATTATCCCGCTGACCAGTTTCCTCAAAGAGACCAGTCGTCAGAGGTTTAGGAGCACACTTGCTTTTCGACCATGTCCCGAAGTGGTCCGGAAGGAGCTGCGCGGACGAATACGGCGCGGCGGCGAGCGCCAGCAACAGCCCGGCAATGAGGTAGAGCTTTCGCATCCCGGCTCTTATTAGACACCAACTGACTAGTTTTGGTTGCGAGATTGTTCAACCGCTGCCGACGCGGGGCGCCCGGCGCCGGGTTTGGCCGGCAAGTTCATCGTCACGCTATTCATGCTCTCGAGGTAGCTGGCCACGCCTTGATATAGCCCCTCGGCCACTTTTTGCCGTTGCTCGGGCTTCTTCAGCATCTGCTCGTCCGCCGGATTGCTCAGGAAGGAAATCTCCGTCAGGATCGACGGCATGTCCGCTCCGATTAGCACCACGAAAGGTGCCTTCCTCACGCCGCGGTTCTTCACCGGCTTGCTGCTTTTTTGAATCCGCTTGGCCAGGGAATCCTGAATGTCTTCGGCAAGTTCTTTGGACTCATCAATCTTTTCCGTCCGCGCGATTTTCTTCACCAGATCCTGCAAGTCGTGCACGCCATCCTGCGAAGAAGCGTTCTCCCTCGCCGCCACTTCCATCGCTTCCGCCGACCCCTTCAAGTTCAAGTAGTACGTCTCAATGCCGCGCGCCGCGTGGTCCCTGCTCGAATTCGCATGAATGGAAATAAACAGGTCGGCCTTGGCCTGGTTGGCAATATTCGTCCGCTCTTCCAGCGGAACAAACGTATCGTCCGAACGCGTGTACACCACGTCCGCGCCCGGCAGGCGCTGCTCGATGATTTTCCCCAGCCGCAGCGCCACATCCAGGCACAGGTCTTTCTCCATCAAGCCAGTTGGGCCAATCGTTCCGGTATCGTGGCCGCCGTGGCCTGCATCGATCACGATCCGTCCAATCTTCAGTCCCAGCGTGCGGGTCAGTGTTGACTGCCCGTCACGCGTTGGCTGCGGCGCGCTCGCGGCTTTGATCAAATCTGGCTTTGCGTTCGTCGGCGTGACTCTGGCGGATTTCGCCTTGGTGGTTTTCGTACTCGGCAAGGAATTGCGCGGTGTTAGTGAAGGAGTGCTCCCTACAGTCGCAACGCTAATTGACTTGTCGATGGCGCTCTTCGATTTCTCCGCCGTGTGCTCCGGATTGGCGGAGTCCGCGCCTTCTGCCGAACCCTTCGCTACCGCGATCTGAACACTTCGCGTTTCGTTCTTTGCCCCAACCGCGCTCTCGTTGGGATCTTCCGGCCCATCCTGCGGCGCCCTTTTCCCCTTGGCAGTTCGCAGCGGCGCCGCTGAATTTCCATAGAGATCAATCAATAGCTGTGGCGGATTGTTGGTCAGCGAAGCGGCGTAGTCTTTTACGCCGTTCACGTCCAGCACCACGCGCACCACACCGTTGTGATTCTGCGCCACACGCACAGCGGTCAGTAGCCCGCCGTCAACGCGTATATTCCCGCGCGCAACCTCCGGCGTCAGCCGCGCCGCGTGCAAATCGAAAAAGATACGGTCCGGATTCGCGATCCGCCCGGAAACAAATTGCACGCTATCTTCAAGGTCGATGGTCACGCGCGTCGAGTCGCCGTTGGCAGCCGCGCGAATCCTCCGCACGTGCGGTGTCTCCGCCGGTCCCGGCCGGCTCGCGGACTTGCCCCCCGCGCGCCCCGGGGCATTCGCGCGCGCTTCCTCAACGGCGGATGTCGGCGCATTCGAATTTGTCGCCATACCATTCGCCGCGGTCGGCGCGTCGCTGTTCTGCAGCAGCGCCAATTCCGCCAGCGCTTCTTGCGCTTCCCGTTTTCTCGGAGAACGCGGATAGCGTTTCAGGAAATCTTCAAAAGTCTTTTTCGACAGTGCGGAATCTCCCAGCTGTTCGCGCTGCAGCTTCGCCATTCGCATCATCGCGTCCTGGCAATATTTGCTCGTCGGATATTCGTGCACCAGGAATTGGTAGGAATCCGCGGCAGACTGATAGTAGCTTCGCCCAAACCGGTCGCCCATTTCGGTGTAAAGTTCCGCGACCGCCAGCAGGGAATCGGGCACTTCAGGGGCTCGCGGGGTAATCATGGCCACGCGGCGATAGCCCGTAACCACCTGTTTGTAATCCGCCAGTGTGCGTTTTTCGGTAGGCTTGCTGTTTAGCGCCGCGCGCTGTTCTTCAGCTCGGGCAAATTGCGCGGACGCAGACTGTCGCTTCACCGACGCTGTTGCAGTTGCCGCAGGTTCCGCACTCGCCAGCGCCGTCGTCGCAAGAATCAGCGCAAAGCCCAGCGCTGCAAAAACCGGCGAAAGACCGGCGAAGCTCCGGCGCGAAATTTTTCTCTCCCCCCACATCTAACTTGATCTCCCCAAACGGGCCTAACTCACTACCGCAATCCAGCATCTACTCTAGCAAGAAACTCAAATCCTCAAGCCCCCAATTCCGCCTTCTCGCACAACTAATAACCACCGACGAACAGAACCTCACTACTACTTAGATGCAAAATCCATAAAAATGAATCGGAATTTGAAAGCGGAGATGAAACCCAGACTGAAAACGTAAAACTGAGAGCTGAAACCGGAAGCTCTTTTATTCGTTGGTGAATATGGTGCGGCCATCCGGGGTAACGTCTTTGTGGATTGCGTGGGAATTGACGTACGCGTCAGCAAGACGTCCTGAGCCCGGCCGGAAGTAAGCGTTCTGCACTTTCTGCACATAATTCCGCGTCTCTCGAAACGCGGGGACGCCGTGAGCCCGGTCAACCGCACCTTCTCCCGCATTGTACGCCGCCAGGGCCAGGTCGAGGTTGCCATTGTATCGTTCTAGCAACCACTTGAGATGTTTAACCCCGGCGTCGATGTTTTGTTGCGGGTTGAACACGTCAGAAGCCCCGTATCGCTGCGCCGTCGTGGGAATCAACTGCATCAGGCCGCCGGCGCCTTTGTGCGACCACGCTTTTGGATTCCAGTTGGATTCCGTTTCGATCACCGCGCGCACCAGCGCCGGATCTACGCGATGCCGGTCCGCCGCTTCTCGAACGATTTTTTCGACGCCATCGCGGCCGATTTCCACGGCTGGCCGGCTATGTCCCGTAAAGGAAGATTCTGCAGGAAGGTAGATGTTGGGGCGCGGCTTTGTGGCTGTCAGATTAGCTTTTGCCGGCACTTCGGCGTTTATAAAAGAACTTCGCCCGTCGTCGTCAACGACCTTGGCGATGTTTCCGCTGGAGTTCTGCGCGAATAGAGGCACACCCAGGAACGAAGCGGAAAAAATCGCGCAAAGAGCCAGCGTCGCCCGAATTTGCCATCCCCAGTTTGTCGCGCGTCTATTCATTCACCATGCCTCTGCGGTAAGGCATACGAGCTATTCGAGTTCCAGCCACACCGAGGCCATTATTCTAGAGCGCCCCGTCGCGGTCAATGCGACTTCCGTACTATGCGCACTGGACCTGCTGGTCGGCATGCTCCTGAGCCGCTAGGGGTTACGGGCGGTCCACAGGCCATCTACCCCAATTATAACAAGCCTTCCACCAGGGAGGGGATACTCAATAGGGCACTTTTCAGGGCCGCCTTGTCTTTGCCGCCAGCCTCGGCTATGTCCGGCCTGCCGCCCCCCTTACCCCCTACCATAGGTGCTAACGCCTGCATCAGCTTGCCAGCATTGACTTTAGGCGTCAGATCCTTAGTCACCCCGGCAATAAGCGAAATGTCTCCGTCCTCGACGGAAGCCAGAACTACGACGCCGCTCTGGATCTCTTGGCGCAATTTGTCCAGAATCTCCCTAAGTTGTTGTCTATTAATACCTTCCACCCGACTCCAGGCCACTTTTACGCCTTTAACCAGCTGAACTTGAGAGTTCCCCTTTACCATCGATTCCCGCGCAACTTGTCCTCTTGATTCACGAATCAGGGCATCAAGTTCGTCAGCCTGACTGAAGGCCCCCTTGCGCTTCTGCGCCTCCAGCTCCTTTTCCAGGTGCTTAGCAGTCTGGGACAGCTTCTCTACTTGGACTAGGACGCCATCCTCTCCGACATTGACCTGGCTGGCAACCTGGCGCAGGATGTCGGCCTGCCTTTGAAAATGTTCCAGTGCGCCGATGCCAGTCACCGCAAAGATTCGGCGGACGCCGGCGGCTACGGATTCCTCGCTCACGATTTTCAGCACGCCGATGTCGCCGACGCGCTGCACGTGCGTCCCCCCGCAAAGCTCTTTCGAGTAGAACCCGCGAGCCGCGCGCGGATCGGGAATCGTCACCACGCGCACGTTGTGCTCCGGATACTTGTCCCCGAAAAACGCCAGCGCCCCCGAAGCCAGGGCTTCTTCGAGCGAAGTCACATTGGTCTCGATCTCCGTGTTCAGCCGGATCTCGTCGTTCACTTGCTGCTCGATGTCGCGCAGCTCTTCCGCATCCACATGCGCAAAGTGCGAAAAATCAAACCGCAGCCGCTCCGGCGCATTCAGCGAACCGGACTGCTTTACATGTGTGCCGAGAATATTCCGCAGCGCCGCATTCACCAGATGCGTTCCCGTGTGGTTGCGAATGATCCGCGCACGCCGCTCCGCGTCCGCCACCACCGCCACGCGATCGCCCACGCGCAGTGTCTCTTTCGCCACAACCTTGTGCGCCACAAGTCCCGCGACGGGATAAAATGCGCCCTTCACTTCGGCGAGAAGTTGCGATTCGGAGTTGTCGTAAAACGCGCCGGTGTCCGCCACCTGCCCGCCCGACTCCGCATAAATCGCCGTCCGGTTGAGCACGACTTCACCGCTCTCACCCACCTTCAGCTCGTTCACCTGCCCGTTCTTCGCGTCAGGGCGGTGAGCGCTGCCAGTCAAAATGATCGCTTCAATCCCGCAATCCTTCGCCGTCGTCCCAAAATAAAAATCCAGCTCCGTCGTGAACCGGTCCGCAATCTTCGCATACGCCGGATTCGCCGCTTCCTTCGCCCCGCCCTTCCAGGACGCCCGCGCCCGCGTCCTTTGCTCCTGCATCGCCCTTTCAAGCCCAGCCTCATCCAGAACGAATCCTTCGTCGCGCAGAACGTCACGCATAAAATCTAAAGGCAATCCAAAGGTGTCGTATAGCTGAAATGCTTTCTCGCCCGGGAAGGGGGTTGGCGTTCCGGAATTCTTCTGCATCGGTTTTCGCAAAGGTTCCGACAATTCAAAGAGCTTTTTCAAACCAGCTTCAATTGTTCGTTTGAATCGTTGTTCTTCCTCGTCCAGGATATCTTTGACGCGCGCGGCGCTCTCTATGAGTTCAGGATAAGCTCCCTTCATCTGGTCCCGCACGGTCTCAGCGACACGCGATAAAAAGGGCATCTCTCCATTCAAAAACCGCACATGTAGGAGAGCGCGGCGAATGATTTTTCGTAGGACGTATCCGCGCCCTTCGTTTGAAGGAACGATTCCGTCCGTTATCAGAAACGTGGACGCGCGGGCATGGTCCGCGATTACACGTAGGGAAGGGTGAACATCTTGTGTGACCAAACCATATTTACTTCTATCTATTACGCGCATCGATGAGTCGGGCGCCGTCTCAAGCCTTGCCAATTCCCGCGCCCTAGCGATCAGTGGCACAAAAAGATCCGTGTCGTAATTGGAGATGACGCCTTGGAGGACGGCGGCGACGCGCTCGAGGCCCATACCGGTATCCACGCAAGGCTTGGGCAAGAGCCTCGTGCCTCCTTGCTGGCGATCGTACTGCATGAAAACCAAATTCCAAATCTCGACGAAGCGACCGCAATCGCAGGGAAATTTACATTCCGGCTCGGTCGTTCCGTGACCCAATTCCGACGCGGAGGTTCCCATGTCGTAATGAAGTTCGCTGCAAGGGCCGCACGGACCAGTGTCGCCCATCTGCCAGAAGTTGTCTTTCCTCCCACCACCGAAGATGCGGTCTTTAGGAACCCCTACGTCAAGCCAATGTTTTTCCGCCTCATGGTCGCGCTCAACGTCGAACCCTAGTTCCAAGGAGGCGGCTGCTTTGTCGGGATCATCGAAGATCGTCACGTACAGCTTGTCCTTCGCGATTCCAAACCACTGCGGAGAAGTGACCAATTCCCAGGCATAAGCAATCGCATCTTTCTTGAAATAATCGCCGAAGGAAAAATTGCCGAGCATCTCGAAAAAGGTGTGATGGCGCTTCGTAAAGCCCACATTTTCCAGGTCGTTGTGCTTGCCGCCGGCGCGCACGCATTTCTGCGCCGTGGTCGCCCGCGTGTAATCCCGCTTTTCGAGGCCAAGGAAAACGTCCTTGAACTGGTTCATCCCCGCATTCGTAAACAGCAGGGTAGTGTCCCCATGCGGCACCAGCGACGAGCTCCGCACCCGCCGGTGGCCCTTGCTTTCAAAGAAGCGCAAGAAAGCCTCGCGGATGTCGTTGCCACTCCAGGACTTCTCGCGTATCTCATTACCCGTCATTTTTATTGCGTGCCCTTCCCGGCACGTCAGCCCCAGTTTTGCAGGATTCAATCCCCAGATTATCGCAGACGTAGCGAACCCCCGCAATGAATCCAGCCTCGGGCAGTCGGTTAAACTCCGAAGAGCCGGAATACGGCCCATTCGATTTAGCGGTACAATTTCCCTTCTTAAGTACGAGCAATCTGTCGGAGAAACATGTTCAGCTTGAACTTAGGCGCGCGCGCTCTCGTCACACTTCCTGCAAGCTCATTCCCAGACAGAGCCGATGTCTACGTTTGCGATAAATGCAGACGGGATATAACAAGACACTTTCGCCCTGGCATGTCGCACGTCTGGGCGCCCATGGGACCTGAGAGATTCTTATGCCCCTGCGGCCAGAGGTACCTAACAGGTGCTAAAGAATGGGACCATTTAGCGATTGGGAGAGAAATAGGCTCGTTGGGGATACGTTGGGACTCGGCGTTCTATTTTCTGCGATGTTTTCAATAGTGAGCCTTCGCGCTTATCTTGTCTTACACTTTGCTTTCGGTCTTCGGGAGGGAGCGCTCGTAACGGCCTTGGTCATCACTGCACTCCCGTTCTCTTTGATGCACATAACACTCTGGCCCGGAGTGATTGCATAGATGTGGCGCACCAGAGTCGGCTCACGCATTGCCCCTGGACACAACTGAGAGGAGAAGGCTTGATGGGTGAAATGGTTCAGTTCAAGCGGCCGGATGGAAGGGCCTGCCCGGGCTATCTGGCGACTTCCAAAACAGGAGCGGGCGTGCACGGATTTGTGTGCATCCAGGAATACTGGGGACTTAACGAGCAAATCAAGAAGACTGCCGACCGGCTCGCCGAAGCCGGCTACCGGGCGCTTGTGCCGGACCTATATCGCGGCAAAGTTGCCAAAGCCTCCGACGAAGCAAGCCATATGATGGCCAACCTCAACTTTCCGGATGCCGCCGAGCAGGATATTCGCGGCGCCGTGCGGTACTTGAAGCAAAGTTCAGAGAGAGTTGCAGTGGGTGGCTTCTGCATGGGCGGCGCGCTGACCATCCTGGCTGCAGTGCGTGTTCCTGAGATGGACGCCGGCGCGTGCTTCTACGGCCTCCCGGATCTTCCGGACACCGAATTCAAGAAAATCAAAATTCCGCTGATCTGCCATTTTGCGAACCAGGACGGCTGGATTACGCCCGCCAAAGCGAACGATTTTGAAGCCGCGCTCAAGCAAACCCAATCTCAATTCGAGATCTATCGCTACAACGCCCAGCACGCCTTCATGAACGAGGCTCGCCCTCAAGTCTACGACGCCCCGAGCGCCAAGTTAGCCTGGGAGCGGACACTTAAGTTCCTCAAGAATGTTTTGGTGTAAGCGGCTAGCGAGTATGACGCAGCAAGCTGCGCCACTACAAAGAGCAACGATTCCTCGCTTGAGCTGCCCCATCGATTCCTTCATCGTCTGGTTCTCGTTAGAAACTCAATCCGAAACAATTGGCGTCTTTCGGTTGGGTGCCCCCCACCCCGGTCAATTTGCATGAATATCAAAGGAAAGAAGTGACAAAATTTGTAATTTATAATTGATTGATTCTAAGAGGACGCGACTTTGGTTGTTCTAGACTTGCAGAGCCGAAAATGACTGCCCTGGAAAGAGAAAAGCGGGAGCAAGCTCCCGCACTTACTCCGACTCCACTTCGGGGACGTCTTCTCGGGTGGCGGCGCGCAATTCGCGGCGGACGACGTCGGCGGAGAACCCGGCGCGGAGGAGGCTGCTGTAGATGGAAGCCATTTTCTTTTCATCCATTTCGCCGTGGTAAGAGCGGAGCTTGCGCTCGATGCGCTGGCGGACCATGGCGGCTTCGTCGGAAGTCTGGGCGACTTCTTCGAGTGCGGAGGAGATGTGGCGGTCGGGGATGCCGCGAGCGCGGAGGTCGCGGGCGACGCGGAATTTTCCTTGCTTGCGGATTTGCGTGCGCTGACGGGCGAACTGTTTCGCATACTTGGCGTCGTCAGTCATGCCGTTTTCTTTCAGACGCGCCATCACCACTTGCACCAGCAGCTTGTTATCGCTTCGCCGCTCCAGCTTTTGCTTCATTTCGTGCACCGAATGCGCGCGCCGCATCAAGGCACGCACCGCTACGTCGTACAACGCTTCTTCAGTCTCAAGTTGGCGCGGCTTGGAGAACATGAAGGAAGAATGAGATAAGGAAGCGATGAAGTAAAGAGGTAAGGAGAAAAACGACGAGCGGCTAATGAAGAAGAGTTTGACAGTCGAGACGCGTGTATCTCTATTCGCTCGCGGATTTCGCGCCGGGGAGGCGGCTCTTCAGGAGCTTGATTTGGCCGTTGTGGTTGGATTCGTGTTCGGCGACATGAAACCACTTGCAATAATTGTTCGTAGGTCCCCAGCCCCAGTCTTTGTCGACGGTCATGAGCCATTTGTCGTCGCGCTTGCGAAACTCGGTAAGAGATTTCTCGCGAGTTTCCTTGAGCAGATTCAAATAGTAGTCAAGATTGTTACCCTTGATGGTTTTGCGGGCGGGTTCGCCAAGACCACCGGGCACATCCCACTTTTGTTTGACACTGTCGGGCCAAGCGTCCCATTTGACGCCATCAAAAGTATTGAGCTGGAAGAAAGTCTCGATGGCAACCAGGTGCAGGAGCAAAGCGCCGATGCGGTTAGCGTTGTCATCGAGGAGAAAATCGAGGTCCGGCTGTGCGAGACCTTTTGTTGACATGAGGACTTGAAAAGCGTGTGAATGCCATCATCGAAGAGAGCAGTGCCGATTTCTGGGGAGTAGCCCTTCCGGGGGCCAACGATGGTGTCGGACTCTTGGGAGTCTGGGGGTTGCCCGAGAAGAGGTAGCCCAGAGAAACCGGTAGCGAGTGCCGCACTGGTCTTGAGAAAGCTCCGGCGGCTGGGAAAGCATTCTGACGGAAACATGGTGGTCTCCGTTCAACGAATAACTGATTGTGCGCCTTGGAGGAATGTCGAGATGATACTTGGGATTTCCGGATGGAACAAGAGACGACGATGTCTTGCCTGCTTGGCGCGAAGAAATCATGTCTTGCTTCCGGGCAGATCAGCTCAGTTTGGATTTGTCTGCGCGGATTGGAGGGATTGGGTGCGGCGCTCGATCTTGGCGGCTTCGACGGCGCGACCAAGTTTGCGAAGAGCGTTGGCTTCGGCGGTGAGATCACGGACGAGATACGGGCTGTCGGGGCCGAATTGCTTTTCGGCCAAAACAACTACGCGGGCGTGACAAGGCGCGGACTTTTCCGGTTTGCCCCACTGGTCGTAGACGTAGCAAAGGCTTGTAAGGGGAACGGCCATACGGAAGTCATCGGGTCCGTAAATGTTCTCGTAAAGATCTATGACGCGGAGCAAAGTGGATTCGCTCTTAGGGAAGTCCTGCTGCATGAGGTACGTGTGGGCGAGGCCACGCAGGAGATTCGCGTACTCAGTGCTGTCCGCTCCATAGGTTCTCTGATTGAGGTCGAGCGCGCGAGAGTAATAAGCTTCCGATCCGGCGTAGTCCTTTTGCGCGAGCGCCGCCATGGCGAGATTTCGCAG
>WNFS01004938.1_pt1 | contig 11532 bp, 9 predicted proteins | sample 5400141 | NCBI WGS metagenome assembly WNFS01 (sample SAMN13153358, study PRJNA577476) | soil metagenome | isolation source: 60 cm saprolite under Madrone tree | place: USA:California | collected 2016-06-14 | reverse complement strand
CGAAAACTGGCGCATGAGCGCGCTTGATGATCGCCTAATGCAGAAACGTCGGACTACTCCGGGCCGCTAACGGCCTTCTCTGCGTCTCCTCTCGCCACACCCTCCTTACACTGGGAACCAGCCAGTCGTTACGGCGGATTCACGGTAGATCCTCGTCCTCCGTGCACAGAATACCGATCCGGTTGTGCATTCCCAGTAACCGTCCAACACTGGTTTCAGAGGCAGCACAACAGAAGCAATAAGTTTGTTCAAAACTTGCCGTTCTCGAAGCTCATCTTCAAGCCCTGGTATCCGACCTATTTGCGGTTCATGGAAGTCTTTGCCTGGATGTTTGCTGTTTTCTTTGGGTACGTGGTCTATTTGACTCTCGCTACACGATAACCTGACTTGTTAGCGAGGATGTCCCGACATCGCAACGATTGTCTCTGCGTAGTTCCTGGCCTAACGCCGTTACCGTACATCGGCCAAGTTCTCAATGTCCGGTTACGCGACTCTCCAGAAACTTCTTAATTGATAGTTTCAAGCATGGGCTGGTGTTACCTGTAGGCCGAGTTGGGCTGCCTTTTTTCTGAGAAACTCGATTTGTTGTTGGCGGTTTCTTTGCTCATAGTACTCCGCACCTTTGTCGACGTAATGCTGACCATACTTCAACATGCGATAGACCAGTCGAGCGAGCCGGTGAGCCATGGCGGTGATGGCTTTCGGGGCACCAATTTTGCTGCGCAAGCGTCGGTACTGCGCCCCGAGGTACGTTTGGCTTCGCAATAAGGTCGAGGCCCCCAGCCGCAGTGCGTTGGCCGCGCGGTTGAGTACGTGACGAGTCCCTCGTGCCAACACTTTGTCCCCACTGATGCGGTTGTCTGGGCAGAGGCCTAACCACGAAGCGAAGTGCGCCTCGGTTTTCCACCGGCTCATGTCCAGCCCCACTTCACTGACGAGCGTCTGGGCCACGATCACATCGACGCCATCGATCCGCGTCAGATCCACCCCCGTGATGCGCTGGAGTTCATCGGCGAGATGGAAGTGAGGATTATTCTTATTTTGTTTCTTGTTCTTTTTCGGAGGTAGCTCTTCCTTTACTGGTGGCGGCACGGTGTCGGCAAAAGCGCTCAGGTGCTTCTGCAATTTCTGGTCGCATTCAGCGACTCGTCGCTGGTAGGTGTCATACATCTCGATTTCTTGTTGCAGCACAAAGATCAACTCCTGGCGCCAGTTGCCTTCTAAGCTTTTGGCAATTTCTCCCCGACTGGCCTGAATCCGGGGATGACTGAGTTCCGCGAGCTTCCGCGGGTCGCGTTCCCCACCGACGATGGCCCGCACGATCAGCTGCCCGGTCACTGCACACAGGTCGCCGCTCCCGTGACGTGTTGTAACCGCTGCCGCCAGTAGGTGCGCAGGACCCGAATCTTGGAAGGTGGTTGGAACGAATTGTTCAACAGACCGTAGGTATGCAATTTCAGCAGCCACTGGCTTTCCTGCACATCGCTCTTCCGTCCCGGTAGATTCTTGGTGTGCCGGGCGTTGACCAGGTAGACCTCGAGCCCGCGTTCTTCCAAAATGTCGTACAGGGGAATCCAATACACGCCCGTCGATTGCAAGGCCACGGTTTTCACGCCGCAGCTCTGCAACCAGTCAGCGAGTCGATGCAGATCTGCTGTGAAACACTCGAAGCGACGCACCGGTTGCGGATCACGGTCCGGTCGCACCGCCACGTAATGCGCACTATTGCCCACATCGATTCCCGCGGCGTGTGCATGGACCACCTCCAAACCGGGATTCTGCGATTGCAACCGCCGCGCCAGTTCTTTCCTCGCCTTGCGATTTCGCCACAGCTTTTTGTCTGTCCTCATCCCTGTTCTCCTTAGTGAAAATAGGGATTCGGTTCGGCCCGGTGACGAACGGTTTAAGAAACTCTCCAACGGGGTCAAAGGGCCGTTACATCCAGGTCCTTGCCACCAGACTAGTGATCGCCAGTACCGGAGCCATGCTTATCGTCGGGCACGAAGCGCCATGTCGTATTTCGGCCTTAGCTTGCCGAATCGAATCCCGGAATCACAATGGCAAAGGGGGGCACTCTAGACAAGTTTCTGGCACTAGCGACGCGTCGAAGACGCTGTTAGGGCTTATCAGGAAGTGGGCCACTCCTCGAAGGCTTGAAATCGGCGTTTTCACAAGGTTTTGGTACTATTGGCATGATTGGAGGTCAATATGAAGAGAGTCTCTCTTGGGCTGTTTCGCGGTTTGCTGGGAATCCTTGTCACGGTAGTGGCCATTCCTCGCCCGTTGAATGGACAGACAGATGTCCCCAAGGAAAAACTGGTGGCTGTCCTCCGAATCTTGAATACCGCAGGGTATTCTTATCGTCAGGATGCTGGTCGATTCGCTAATCTGCAGGAGATGCTCACGTTTCTCCGAAAGAAAGGCACCTTGAGCCGGTCACCAATTGACCTTGAGAATCCAAAACCGTACGAGTTGGCCATCACCACGAGCCAAGATGGAATGCACTACCAAATTACACTAAAGATGACGTACGACGGGAATGACAAGAGCACCTGGTGCAGAACTGCGGCCTTCAGCGACGATGCAGGCGTGATTTTCCTGGGCACCGGGCTCGGCTGCGAACAGCCGACACGATGAACAAGATGCGCAGGCCATTCCTCTTCAGTAGGTTGTTCAAACGGCAGCCGTCCGCAACCACTGTCGTTGCTGAGGCGAGTAACGCTTTTGGACCCGTCCACTTTCCGGTTACGGACTTGGGTAAGGGGTAAGAGCAGGGGACCCTCCTTCTAACCAGGGATGGCCACATCCTCGCTCAGGGCGAATACATCGGCGGAAGATAAATTACACCTTTGACTCACCGACTCACCTTCATGGCACTGTAGAAAATGCCTCGATGTTTGAACAACCCGTATGGACAAAAAACTCGTCCTATTATACTCGCCGCCCTGAGCCAGAACGCATTGGCCTCTGCTTGTCTCGATGATAAATCAGGCCGGGAGGTCTTCTTGCGATGGGACATTCCCGGTATCCTTAATATATGGGCTGATTGTGAGCCCAGCGCCCGCTGTCCCGTCGACTTTATGCCGCTACGATACCGCATTCCAACTGTCAGAGAGGAATGCACTATTTGCGTCCGGTGACGGCTGTTTATCGGGACTTGGTTAGCGTGACGGACTTCTTGGCCGCCGTTCCAGGTCGAGATCATCTAGAGTGATTCGCAACTCTCCAGAGCGCAGAGTTGCGAACGCTGGATACGACTCCCACGATGTTGACTTCCGGCCTCCCATGAGCGTACTTTCCTGCAATAACCTTCTGGGCAGGGGCCCTTTCACAAATGCAGTCTGCGGACGCAAACTCTCTCATCCGGGCGGCGGACGATGATCAAAACAACTGGCACGGTTGACTCGGTTCTGAAACGCAAAGGAAGCGAAGTCTGGTTTGTCACGCCAGATCAAACCGTCTACGAGGCCATTGAAAGAATGGCCGACAAGGCAGTGGGGGCGTTGCTCGTGATTTCGGACGGCAAGCTTGCGGGCATCATCTCGGAGCGCGATTACGCCAGGAAGGTCATCCTCAAGGGAAGATCTTCAAGGACGACCTTGGTCAAGGAGATCATGACAAGCCCCGTGATTTTCGTGACCCTTGACCAGGCCGTGGATGAGTGTATGCATCTCATGACGAGAAACCGTATCCGTCATCTTCCGATTGTGGAAAACGAGAAGGTGCTCGGAGTTGTCTCAATCGGTGACCTAGTGAAGTGGGTTGTCTCAGAGCAGGAAGAAACTATCGAGCACCTGCAAAACTACATCTCGTCTAAGTACCCCACCTGATATCTTTGCCTCTCTGGTTGAGCTGCTCCGAATAGCAGTTTGCCAAATCGAAACAAAAACACCGACGTTGTACGTGTTTTCCGTAAAGTGAAGTAGAACTCGTAGTCGAGAACGCTGTGTAACACATTGATTTGAAAGAACAAACAATGGGTTGAGGCAAATGGATTTCAACCATCGACATCTTAGCCCTGCACTAGTGCATACCTGCTTTTGACTGGATAACGAAAGGAAAAGGCTATATAGTTTCGTTAGCTAATCTCTAACGAAACGATGGCTTTGTGATGGCGACACTAACCAAACCGAACAGCCGCCTCGGGACTTATCTCGTCAAGACCTTCAAGGACGAGTCCTTCAGGGCTTATGTGCCACCCCCATTACCGCCAGACCCGCCACTGGCCCTTCAACCGCTCTTGCCATTGCTTGAGCAGGCAAACCAGGCACTCGGACGTCTCGACGGGCTCGCGTCCATTCTGCCCGATCCCGCGCTCTTCATTTACCTCTACGTTCGGAAGGAAGCGGTGCTCTCTTCGCAGATCGAGGGCACACAGTCCTCGTTTTCTGACCTGATGCTATTCGAAAGTGCCGAAGCCCCCAGTGTCCCCCTGGAAGACGTTCAGGAAGTATCAAATTACGTGGCCGCGATGAATCACGGGCTCCGTCGGCTCCGCGAGGATTTTCCGCTCTCTTTGCGGTTGATACGAGAAATTCACAAGATTCTCTTGTCCAAGGGGCGTGGCAGTCAGAAGCGTCCGGGTGAATTCCGCGAAACCCAAAATTGGATCGGAGGCACGCGGCCCGGCAACGCAGCATTTGTCCCACCACCACCTGAGAAAATGATGGAATGCATGGGCGCGTTCGAAAAGTTCCTGCATCGCGAGCACGAAGAACTGCCGATTCTGGTCAAAGCCGCACTCGTACATGTGCAATTCGAAACCACCCATCCATTTCTAGACGGAAATGGGAGATTGGGCCGATTGCTGATTACATTCTTGCTGTGCGTCGCTGGCGCGATCCGTGAGCCCATTCTTTACCTCAGTCTCTATTTCAAGATGAACAGGCAGAAATACTATGAACTGCTTGACCGTGTCCGCACCGACGGAGATTGGGAGACTTGGCTCGAATTTTTTCTAACGGGTGTGAAAGAGACCGCCCAACAGGCAGCTGATACTTCGCGGGAGATACTCACGCTCATCGAAACCGACCGCCGGAAGATCGGGGAGCTTGGCCGCCCCGCTGCATCCATTTTGCGCGTTCACCAGCACCTTCAGCGCAAGCCGATCATCACGATCCCGGCGACAGCCGAACAACTTTCTCTTTCCGCCCCCACTGTTGCAAAGGCATTGCAGCACATGGTGAAGCTCGGCATAGTCCGCGAGACGACCGGCAAACAGCGACATCGCCTCTTCACATATCATCACTACCTGGAAATTCTCAATCGAGGCACCGAACTGCCGAGGCGAGCTATTCATGGTGACAAACAGTGACAGAGCCCAGGATCGATTCTCGCTTGAACGGCAGTGACCGATGGGAAGAGTTATGAGCGATCCTGGTGGTTCGGACGAGAAAAAACCTTGGATGAGTGGTGGTCCGTCGATGTACAGGCACCCCGCTGAGAGGCTGCCAACGGACCTCTTCTCCTATACAAGAGAGGCCGGGCATTGCCTCCGAGAGAGACGGTTTCTTGCTTGCATTGCGATGGCCTCGACGGCAGTCGAGATCATTCTGAATCGCGATAGACGGTTCAGAGCACTGCCTAAGTTCAAGGCGTCTGATGGGTGGGCCTACCTGAACAACCGAAACCTCCGGATTGCTCGAGAAAACGGTCTACCAACAGATGCGCTCCTTTCACCAGGGGATGACCTCAATAGCAGCAAACCGATTGCGTTCGTAGAGTTCCGAAACCGCATCCGCCGCAACCGCCAGCGGCCACCTTCAAACGGATTAATCAAACGCGCGCGGAACATCCTGCCAATTTTACGTTTCGGTGAAACGCGCGTCCGATTAATCACTAGCGTTTATCAGGCACTGAGGCGAGCTGACCGCCTCACTGAATCCGGATCATAGTCGGCTTACGGAACAAACAACCGCCGCTGCCGATGATGAGCATGTCCATGGGCCCACAATACGGCCCTCCATGGCCGGTGATGAGCCCAAGTTCATGAGCGTCCGGCGATACATGAAAGACACGCAGCGTGGTGGCGGACTCCAGTGGCCGGAGCAGTGCATCGAGCGACACCGCGGATGGAGCAGGGTCGGGAGAATAGCGGCGACCCCGATCGTCAATCAGATAAATCCACGCTCCATTTGCACGTTGTGTGACGCGTCGAGCGCGGCTGAAGATGCGGAGCTCAACGCTGTAAGAAACCTGCGAAGGGCCAGCCATCCGGTCCACTTTTTCAACCGTCAGACACCAATCGTCAAAGCACCATGGATCGCCAATGCTCATCACCCGCTGGGGTCTCAAAAGTGCGATGGCAACAGCACTAGCGAAATACCCGGCGGCGCAGATGCAGTAGAGCCGGAGGATCTTGAGCGCCTTTGGAAGTCGCCCTCGAACGGCGAAGACTGCGGCAACCGCCATCGTCACCACGGAGATAAGAGAAGCCAGGATGAAAAGCAGGTCGAAAACAGTCATAGCCGAGCCTCATACAGAAAGGACTTTATGCTATAAAGTTAATTGTTCAATCGCAAGAGGAATATTCTCGGCCCCGCTAGAAACATGTCGGCCAAGCGTTTGGGGCTGTGGGTACAGGGCAACTGCGGTTGGTTCTGAGGGTGAATCCACACATTCACTGCTGTCCAAATTAGCTGAAAACTGGTCGCCAACATCTCCAGAGTAAGGGCAAAATTCGCTTTCTGAGCCCTGGACGCAGGGCAGGTTGGCGGTGGCCAAGCGTTTCTCTTGATCGGATGCTGTCTAAATTCCCCCTCTTGAAATCTCGAAGTTACGTCGAATTGTTGGCATGTGGCTTATCGCTGCTGTCCAATCCACTGACTCACTCAGATCAGTTGCAGCGTCAGCTGCTCTGACGATCTTTCTGGTATCGGTGGTGGTTGGAAAGGATCGTCGATCCATGCCCACAGATCACGGTAAACAAACAATTGCTGCCGCAGAAGTGCCACCAGATTCGAAAGGGACCAACCGAACGTCGATCGTAGTTGCAGGTATTTCACCACCAGCATGGCGATCAGCGCCGTCCAGAGCTGCGTTTTCAAGGCATTGGCGGAAGTCCCCACAAACGTTTTCACACGCAGTGACTGTTTCAAGGCCCGAAAAAACAACTCGATCTGCCAGCGCTCCTTGTAGATCGCCGCGACGGTAGCCGCCGCCAGTTCCAAGTGATTGGTCAGAAATACCAGCACGCGATCGTGCTCCTCATCGTAAAACTCGATCCGCCGGAAGAAGGCCTCCTGGCTCGCCTGGGCAAGCTTATAGAAAAAGACCACTTCATCCCGTAGTACGCCGCGCCGCTGTGGAACTTCACGCTTCTCCACCACGCCATAATCGGCGTTTTCTTTCAAACGCGTCACGAAATAAACTCCCTGCTCGGTCAAGCTCATAAACCATTTGTAGTCCGTATAGCCGCGGTCAAATACCAAAATCGCCCCTGGCGCAAATTGCATCTGTCGCGCCACACGCACCTCATGCTTTTTCCCCTCGGTGATCACCGCGAAGGACGGCAGATAGCCATCGTGGTCCAGCAGCAAATGAAGTTTCACCGCTCCCTTCGTCAGGCGGAACTTGGCCCAATCAAACATTGTGGCGCAGAGATCGATCACCGTGGCATCCAAGCTCAACAGAGGATTCTTGAAACGGAACTTCCTCTTCTTTCTGGTTTCTGGTTGGCTGGCCACCAACATCTGGCACTTCGCCAGCAGCTGCTCAAACACGGTCCGATGCAGCTGCCAAGGCCGATGCTCATTGGCGTAGGCCAGGGTCGAGCGAGAAGGAGCCGTGGGTAACCCCAGATGACGAAGTTTCCCTTCGCTAGCAGCCAATCCCCCACAAATTTCGCGCAACGACTTGGCGTGCCCCAGCTGACAGAAGAGCATGGCGATGAACTGGCCCCAGCTGGTGAAACCTCGAGCATGACGCTCCGCGTTGTGCTGGCGCACGGCTGATTCGAATTCCAGACGAGGGATTAACTGCAAAATCTGTGAGAATATACTGCAGACTCGAGTCACGGCTGAGCCTCCTTAGCGTTGTGATTGGCTTTTCCAGAGCCCAACCTCAAGCTACCAGATGCTCAGCCTTTTTTTTGCTTCAAAATCCAAACCTAATTTGGACAAGCGTGAGACATTACATAAGAGAGTGGTAGGTCAAGCACCAAGCACCAAGCACCAACGGACGGAGTAGGCGAATTATCTGATGATAGTTCGGACGCGGGAGGACGCGATGGGTGGGACACTGTGGGGGATACTTCGAGAAGAGTGAAGAAGTCTGAGGAAGAAGGAAGCAAAAGAATTTCTTAGAGTCAGGGGTTCCAAACACAGGAGGCCCGCCTGATGGCGTCGTTGAAACGTGAGGTCTACTTAATTCTAAACAAAGGTCTAGCGGAGTGGCTTGTCAGTCAAATGCGTCGAAAAATGATAGATGCCGGAATGACTCAAGACCACAACGAGGCGCGTGTTTGCCTCAGACGGAATACCCCCTGTGAGGGTTCCGTTGATGAGGACAGAAGTTTGCCGCTTGTTTACGGGAATGGACAAGAAAACCTGCACCCCGTTCGGAAGGCTTACGGTTCCCCGCAGACCATCCAAGACGCGGTATTCAACGGAAATATCCCCAGTCGGCGTTGGTTCGCTTCCCTGTACCCATTCCAAGTCCGCCAAGTCAGGTCTGATAAATACCTCGCTAAATCCAGCAGCCACGGGCTGAATCCCCAGCACCTGCTCCATTAGCCAAGCGGTTGGGCCGCTCGACCAGCCGTGACACAAACTTACATAATAGCCCTGTGTTCTGTCGGCTTTTAAGAAAGCGTGAAAATTATCTTTTGGCCAGTTCAAGTCGTACGCTTCCCAAAAGGTGGTTGCACCTTCCGCGAGCATGCCGCCCCAGTAGGCTCGAATCCAATCCAGTGCTTGTTTCCTCCGGCCAGTTTGGGCCAAGGCTGTTGTCACAAAATAGTTGTAGTAAGGGGTTACTTCGTTCCCAGGAGGCTTTGACAAAACGTTTTGCCAGATCGCTTCGTCCTGATCTGGAGTGGTAATCCGCGAGAATGTTGCCATTGCGTTTGTTTGCCAGCGAGATCCAAATGTGTTTGATTCTGCATCTAATAGGGCTAACTGTGCGGCTGATCTGACCATATCTGCCCAAGTCCGGACTGTACCTGCTTCTACTTGATCCCCGAGTTGATCCAACAACCAGGAGCCATCCATAAAGGCTTTAAAGAATGCGAACTGGGTAGCCTTTCGACTTTCCGGTGTGTCTGTAAACAAGTCTGGCGACCAATCGACGAAGGGGAAAACGCTTGGATCAAAAACAATTAGCCCGCGAGCGTCGAGCGAATTCTTAATGCTGTTGAGCACTGCGATTAGTTGCGGTTTATGGCTAGCCAGAAATGATGCATCCCCTGATCGGCGAAAATAATCTGATAGAGTCATTACCCAAAATGCGGAATAGCCAGGAATGTTATTGACGTCACCTCTTGGTCCGAGACTTTGGCTTCCTAAGAAGTCAATGGTTTTCCGGGAGAGAAACCTGTCCCCGAAAACGGAATGAATAACCCTGCCTGAGACGTAGAAGTCGCCGCTCCACTTGAGACGATCTCGTTTGATGCCATCCCAGATTCCCTCTTGCATTGTAAGCTGAGCAGTACGAGCTCCGATGGCCCATATCCGATTCAGAGTAGGATCAGAGGAGTCAAAGAAGCCTCGAAAGCCGGCTGGATAATATATCTCGTCGACGCCTAGCTTTTTGACCCTGAGAATTGCCGGACCCGAAACGAATTTTACCTGAACAAATCGAAAACCAGCTTTGGGCCCGTATACCGTGAATCGAGGAGGAACGGTAAGTTCATTCTCGCCGTAAAAAGGCTGTAAGAGAGCTTCCTCAATTGATTCCCCGTACCGTATCCGAATTTTTGCGATCTCCGGAGAATCCGATTCGATTTCGAGACGTCCATTCGTTTCTCGACCAAAGTCCAGAACTAATGAAGGATAATCGCTGTCTGGGTGAATCGAGTGTGGAATGCGAACTGAGAAATCTTCTCTTGAAACGGGTTTCGTCAGGGCTTGAAGGTTGAAAAACTGACCGCCACCCTCAGATGCACGGTCCACTGCTAATGCGCTGCTTGTCTTCCTTGCAAGGAAGGGAGAGACTCCGTCGTAGCCTGCCCAGCGATACATCTCTGAATCTCTTCCACCATTAAATCGTTCCGCATCTGCTTCGATCCCCCCCAGCGCTTCAGCTGGCATCCAGTTGTCGTCTTCGTGAGCCGGTAATTCCCAGCCGACCTCCCTCGCCGTCGTCGCTTTCCAGTTGGACCCGCTGATCAAGATTGGAGAAACGTTCACCCCGGGAAGAGCCGGAACAACTTTTGCGACCATTTCTTCGCCGTTGGAGCACGCCACAGCGAGGAGATTCCTACCCCGTTGTACCGTAACAGACACGTCAGCGACGGCTACAAGTGGCATCGTCAGTGCAGTTGTGTTTGCCTGAGTGTTGACAACAAGTTTGCCATTCATGTACGCAACGATGGTTCCCGGACCAGCAATATAGAGAGTTGTTCTTGCGGGGATGCTCTGCGCGTCGAAGACTGCTCGAAAATAACGGACACCAGTCCCGCTCTCCCCGGCTGCAGACCAGATATATTGCTCACGGAGAGGTTCGTGCAGCTCAGATTCAAGCGTCGCGGGTCTGATCATGACGGAAGCGTGCGCTGTGACTGACCCGGAGGCAGCTGTTATGCTGTTTGCTCCTGCACTCACGGTCATGGCGAGCCCATTGGAGTTGATCTCCGCAACAGAAGGTGAGGCGGAGACCCACGATACGAGGTTTGTTAGATCTTGCGCACTTCCGTCGCTGAACGATCCAGTGGCGGTAAATTGTTGTGTGAGACCAAGAGGAAGCTCGATATCCGATGGCGTGATTTGAATGGAAGTCAGCATGGGCGCTTGGTCATGATTTACTAGCGAAGTATATTGACTCATCTTGCAACCAGACGAGATAAGTAGAACGAAAAACGGGAGACACGACAAACTGTGTAAGTATCTACAGAGGACGCTGCCGCACAGCCCATTGTAAGCTTTGTTGCTCATCTCGATTTGTTCTTCTTGCTGACTAGTAGAAACCAAAGACACATCGGAAGGAAGGAATGCGGTTCAAATTGGGGGCAACAAACCATGAGGCATTGCTTAGAAACAGGTACGTTCGCCGTGCCAACGGCCCTGAAATTTAAGCTTACTTACCAGTGGTAACCGTCTAGGAAATGGGCTCCTGAGAAGCTAGGGATGATGCGCGCAGTCATCGTCCGCGATGATTGCAAAGTTTGGGAGCTGATTTTCCTTTTGGATGCCTGCAAGACTGTTCCGCAGCTGAGTGCGCCAATCCGGCAATGCAATACCGAACGTTTGCGCTAGTCTTGAGTTCGAGAGAACAGAGTATTTGGGACGCCGCGTGGGCGATCCGTATTCAGCGGTTGTGATGGGGATAACTCGGCGGGCGACCAGTGGCCGTCCGCTGGTGGCGGCAGCAAACCAG
>WNFS01003768.1_pt1 | contig 11536 bp, 7 predicted proteins | sample 5400141 | NCBI WGS metagenome assembly WNFS01 (sample SAMN13153358, study PRJNA577476) | soil metagenome | isolation source: 60 cm saprolite under Madrone tree | place: USA:California | collected 2016-06-14 | reverse complement strand
CCGCTGTCGTCGCCTCGCCAAGGATTTCGAGGAGACAATCGCCAGCGCAGAGGCGTGGGTCATGCTCGCAAGCATTCGCGTGCTTTCGCGCCGTCTCGCAAGGGCTTGAAAAATGGGCGGTAATAATGAGTCTGACTCTTAGGTCGGTCAGTTCATGAACGATCACGTCCGGTCGCGCCGTTTGGACCGCCGCGTGAATAGACCTTTCGTCCAGCGCATCTCCCACAGCCGGTTCAGCGCCGACCTCCAGAAGGGTGGCCGCGTTCGCGGGCGTACGTGTCAAGCCCACCACGCTGTGACCAGCGCGCACCAGACGCAGAACCAGCACCCGTCCGACCGCGCCGGTGGCGCCTGCTACAAAAATACGCATCGTGTCACCTCCTGCTTTGGCTCCACTTCAACTCGACAATGGTGCGGTCCCGTCAACGCGGCCTTGCCCGGCTTCCTATCCGCGCCGACGCCTGGACGGTCGACGTCTGACGACCGGCCTCGATGGCGGCAGACTTGCCGGCGAGCCGGCCCAGTCCGATCAGTTTGAGTTCGGTCACAATCCGATCTAGCTGGGCGCCCGTGAGCCTGCTCCGGCTCAATGCAGCGCCGAGGTAGGCCCAATAAAGGAGCTGCGCCCGCGTTGCTGCCAGCTGCGGCGCGACGGCCGCTTGCACGAGTATCTGCTCTATGTACGCCCTTCGTCTCCGGTCTATGTCGTTCATCACTCGCGCGGCCTGGGCGTTCTCGTCAGCCCAGGCGCGCATGCGGATTTCCATGAGGGCGCTGTGTCCGAACGCGCCACGCAGCAGCACATCGAGACGCTGTTCGCGCGAGTCATAGCGCTCAAGGTCGGCGATGATCGCTTCCGTCGCCACCTCTCTCCAACGCTCGATGACCACAGCATGAAATGTTCCGAGCTCTGCGAAGTGCCAATAGAAGCTGCCGCGTGAAACGCCGAGCTTGCGCGCAAGGACATCCGCCTTCAGGGCTTGAAAGCCCTCGCGCGCTAACGTTTTCAGCGCGAAATCGATCCAGTCCTGCGCCGTCAGCCGTCTGGTCATGCAAGGCAAACCATACAGTACTGTATTGACTTCGGCAAGAGGTGCTATATCCTGACCATACACATATGTATGGAGAGCAACATGCGAGACCTAGCGCTTCAGGCCGCGGGCGTGCTGGCCATTGTTGTTGCAATCGCGCACGGCGCCATTGCCGAGATCGGTGTTTTTCCCAAGTCGCGTATCGAACCGCGGAGGACGCGGACTTTGCTGCGGATGGTCTGGCAAGCCAGCACCGTCGACTGGATCGGCATCGGTATCTTGCTGATTGCCGCGCCCACGCTCGGCTCGGAAGGTGCTCGCCGATGGGTCATTGGCGTGGCGGTCGCCGTGTACGGGTACGGTGCGATCGGGAACGCCGTGGTCAGCCGAGGCCGGCATGTTGGCTGGTGCCTAATGGCCTGTGTTATCGCCATGGCATTAGTGGGCCTGTAGCGAGACGGCGGGCTCAGGGCGGCGCCAAGGGCGACTGAGTCAGCGAATATCACCTCGCGCAGCCAAGACTTTCAACGAAATCGACCCCAGACGAGAGGGGATTTCGGCCCCAATGGAATTACACACGCGTGTCATCGCCCGCGAAAGCGGGCGATCCAGTAACCCCGGCGATGCTGCGGAGTGCTGGATTCCGCTTTCGCGGGAATGACAGTGCAGAGTTGGTGACCGCAGCTACGTCGAAATCCGTTGCGAATCGGAACAGGTTTGAGAACTATCCGCGGGGGCCGACCCTTGGAGGGATGCCGATGAATTCCAGCCTTGCTTCCGCCGATTTTTCTAAAGGCCGACGGGCCACCGAGTCATCGAACGAGCCGCTTCTTCACCCAACCGCCCGGAACTTGATCGCGACAGCGCGGTCATGGCTCAGCCGGGTCGTCTCGCTTGCCTTTGCGCGTTTCCTGATGATTTTTTTCGTCGGTTTTGCTGCCGGCCTGGCTTGGCAGTCTTACGGCAGCGCGGCGAGAAAGGAAATCGCTGGCTGGTCGCCACACCTTGCCTGGGTGGCGCCAGCCGCTGCGCCCGCTGGCCCATCTCCTGAGCGGCTCAAAGCGACATCGCTCGCTCTCGCGGCGGCGCGGCAGAGCATCGACAAGCTCACCACCGAGATCAGCAAGCTCGCCGCGTCGCCTGAGAAAAAAGCCCGCGCCAGCCGACGTGGGCAAGATACACGAGGTTGATCACCGAACCAGAAATCTCCTGGGTATGAGGGCCGGCACCTTGATGCCGATCCGGTCCCGCCCGGCCGCGCTTCATGATCTTGCATGAAGTGGCCCGCCGATGGGCAGAGGCCGCAACAGCGCTGCCTTGCAGAAGTGAAATGCGATTTTGACATCCGCCTGATGGTGCGATCGCCGAACGCGGCCGCGCTGCCCAATTGACGGAGAGTTCCTTCCAGCTCTGCTCGTGCAGCGGCGCCGCGGGCGCAAACGCCGCCGCGCTTAGAACCAGGATATCGGGTTAGAGCACGTCGCTACTCGCACGAGCTCTGCTTCAGCGGCGAACCGCCGACTTCGAACCACCGCATCGCAGGGCACCCGATGCACGCGATGCGCGACAGCGCGTCGCGAAACGTCCTTCGCTTTCCCTGGCGTGAGCAGACGCGTCCGACGAGCAGGCCGCGACACGCTGCTTGATGACGACGAAACGTGCCGCCATGCCGGCAGTCCATTGATGCCCGCGCGCGGGAAACCACCCAGCATCGCTACTCGATCGTTAGGAGACGGAATCGGCACCGGCAGGGAGCAGTGGCAATCAGGCGCCGCCATCTGCGGGCAACTCCACTTCTCTCAGTCCTCTCATCGTTGAGAGCGCTCCAACCCGGCGTGCCAGAACGGAGGCGACGCAGGCGTCATCCCGCAGCCGCACGGCGGGAACGGTTCGGACGCAGGCCAATCGCAGCAGCAGTGGGCAACAGGCCGCCGGCGGTGCGGGTGCCGGCGCGCGCAGCGGCGAATCTGCCTGGGGTCCGGTCGATGGCTATGTTGCAACCCGCAGCGCCACCGGCACCAAGACGGACACGCCGCTGATCGAGACGCCGGCGGCCATTTCCGTGGTGACACGGGACCAGGTGCAGGCTCAGGCGGCGCAAAACATTTCGCAGGCGGTTCGCTATACGTCCGGCGTAAGGGGCGAGCCGCGGGGCGCCGACAGCCGCTTCGACCGCATTTTCATACGTGGCTTTGAGGTCGACCAGTATCTCGACTCGATGCGGCTCATCACGACCGGTTTCGGCTTCTCCTCGTCGGTCATCGAACCCCACAACCTCGAACGCATCGAGGTCCTGCACGGTCCCGCCTCGGTGCTTTACGGTCAATCGTCACCGGGCGGCGTCGTCGACATGGTGAGCAAGCGCCCGACCGAGCAGGCTTATCATGAGATGTTCTTCTCCGCCGGCAGCTATGGCCGCGTCCAGGGTGGCGTCGATCTCAGCGGGCCGATCGACCAGAACAAGGAGTGGCTCTATCGCCTCACCGCTTCAGGCTTCGACGTCGGCAGCCAGGTCGACCACACCAAGTATCAACGCGTCTCTGTCGCCCCGTCCTTGACATGGCGGCCCGACAAGGACACCTCGATCACGTTTCTCGGGACATATCAGAGCGATCCGAAGGCCGGTTTCTTCAACCAGCTGCCGGCGCGAGGCGTTGGAACGCTGTTCCCGTTTCCGAACGGCCGGTTCATCCCGACCGGTTTCTATCCCGGCGAGCCCAGCATCGACAAAATGAGCCGCGAGCGGGCGCAGATCGGGCATCTGGCCGAGCATCGTTTCGACAACATCTGGACGGTCCGGCAAAATCTTCGCTACACCGACCTCAGCTCCGACATCACCACCATCTTTCCAACTGGTATCTCACCGAGCGATCCCTCTGGCCAGACCTGCCCGGTCGGAGGCACGTGCCTGACACGATCCGCCTTCTTCGAAAACGACCGGATACGCACGTTCACGATCGACAACCAGGCGGAGGCTAAATTCGCAGTCGGCCCGTTTTCTCACACATTGCTGCTCGGTCTCGATTACTAGAAAGGCACGTTCGACTCCACGAGTGGCGGCGCGGCCCCGGGCACCACTGTTCCTGCCATTGATATCTTCAACCCGGTCTACGGCCGCCCGATCACCCTGGCAACCACCGCGATACGCAAGCAGGATTTCGACCAGCTCGGGTTTTATGCACAGGACCAGATCAAGCTCGATCACTGGGTCGCGCTGCTTGGTGTTCGCTGGGATCAGGCGGAATCAAGCACGCAGAATCTGATCAACGCCACCACGACGGCGCATCTGTCGGATGACGCTACGACCAAGCGCGCGGCCCTCCTCTACAAATTCGACAATGGCATCGCGCCCTACATCCAGTACACGGAATCGTTCCAGCCGACCGCGGGCACGGATTTGTCTGGCAATCCTTTCAAGCCGACGACGGGCGAGGCCGTTGCACTTTGGCGATTATGGCGGCCTGCCACTGAAGATCATCTGGGCACTGCTTGATCTCGTGACGATCACTGTCCTGGGAAGCGGTCTTTATCTCTGGCTGCGAAGAGAAGTTGGCTTCGGCGCCGGGCGTGTTCACGCACACGCGCCGCAGACGAATTCCGCTGAAACATGACTGCGGGCAAAGCTTCGTCCCTGCGAACGCTCCGGCAGGTCTTTGCTGCGCCGTTGGCCCTCGCCCTCGTCACCGTCGCAGGACTCCTCGCCGCGCTCGCAGGTGACGGCGCCTGGGATGCGTTCTCCTGGATCGCGCTGGGAATTCCGTTGGCGACTCTGGTGGTTTTTGTCTCCCTTTCCGGCCGCAGTTCCCCCTCGGGGCAAGGAAATCATTGAGCCCCAACAGGGGCGACCACAAGGATCGCCCCTACTCATCCTCAGGTCGCTTTTCACGATGCTCCGACCCCTGCGATCACGACCTGGCCGGAAGACCCTCAGTTAGTGGCGAAACAGTAGAGCCTGCCAGCGCCTCCGGTGTTGATGAGCGACTGCTTGGTGCACCCCTGGCTCATATGCGTCGAATTCCACGACGTGTTCCCGCCGCCCGACCGGTCGCTGTGGCCGAGCATGGCGCGCGCACGATCCGCCGGAATGTTCGGGTTCTGCTGCACCAGGGCCATGGCGTCCGAGGTCCAGTTGTTGCAGGTATGATCGTTGCCGTCGGTGAATGCCCGGCCCTGGGAGTCCGAACCGGTCAGGATGTCGTGCTGGTTGCCGCCGGGAGGAGACCCCACGCCTGGAACCTCGTTACCCTTGGAATCGAGGGCGGTCGCGCGCTGGATGTTGTTGCGGTCGCGCTGCTGGTCGCCATGCAGATCGGCGGCGTTGCTGGCGATCAGCTGCCCTTTGACGTTGTACCAGGGGCCGGCGCCGATGCGATCACGCGCATTGATGCGCGGCTGGTTGCCACGCTGTTCCTGGCTGAGATAGGCGTGCCATGTGCGGGCAGCGGCTGGCCCGCCCAACGCCTGGGCCTCGTTCTGGCAGATCTGGTCGGCGCCCGCGAGCCCGCCAAGATTGCCCGTACCGGACGGGTTCTCGGCAATGAAGAAGCTCGCGAGCTGGGGGTTCATCTGTGGCGGTTGCTGCTGGGCCTGCGCCAGCATAGCCGCTGATCCCAGGAGAGTGATGGCAACGGTGGAAAGAACGACTGTCCTCATCATTGTGATTCCTCCCTTTTATGAGGGGCTGCACCCTAACATTGCCCGCCTATCGTCCGCAATGCGCAGCCGGTCCGCAGTTGGCCCGTGAGCCCCGGCCCGGCAAATCTTCACCGACCGTTACCGCTGCCACCGTTGCTGCCTATTGAACCACTTTTGTGGAGTCATGGCCGGGCTTGTCCCGGCCCATCCGCGTCTTTCTCCCTGAAGGCTCGCAAGAAAGACGTAGATGCCCGCGACAATCCCCGGATCAAGTCCGGGGACGGGTATGACGGCGAATCATCGGGGCCGGGAACCAAAAAGACCGATGCTCGTTTTCAATTTCGGAGCGAGATTGGTCTGTGGAGCGCAATTGGTCTGCGTCCGTTCCGGGCCAAGGCAATTTTCAACTCTATAGCTACAGCCCCACTGAAGTTGCGATCGATAAGAGCGGGAATTTGGCGACTCTTATCAACAACCCGCTTCCGCAGCCCTTCTCAGCGGCGTGATTGGTTCGAAGGCTATGTTCGCGCGCCAGTAAGGCTTCGATGCCAGCGAGCAGCGGCTGTGACGCGGCCGCCGGCAGCCAACGACGAGTTCCAAGGACGACCGCGCCCGCCGGTAGTGCGGGACGTAATGGCCAGTGCGATGCAAGTGGATGAACAACCAGGTTACGAGCCATTCGAGCAGTTACCCGATGGGATCATCGTTGTAGACCGGCAGGGCATCATAAGGTACGCCAACGCTCAGGCCGGCCGACTGTTCGGGCAGGAGCCTGCAACTCTCTTGTCGGCTCCGATCGAGGCGCTGCTGCCAGAGCACCTCCGAAAACGTCACGTCGGCCATCGCACCGAATACAGTGCGGAGCCGCAGTTGCGGCCGATGGGGACCAGCCTCGAGCCCGCTGGTCGTCGCGCGGATGGCACCACGTTTCCAGTCGACGTCATGCTGAACCCGATCATGCACCTCGACGAGCCGATGGTGCTCGTGGCCGTGCGCGACGCGACGGATCGCGGAGCCGCCGAGGGCGCTTTGCGTCAGAGTCGGATGATATTCGAAAAGCTCTACGAGTATTCGCCGGACGCGATCGTCGTGGTGCACGAAATTGGTAAGATCGACCGCGTCAACGTGCAAGCTGAAGCCTTGTTTGGGCTCCCCCGCGAGCGCATGCTCGGCCGGTCAGTCGAGATGCTGGTCCCCGAACGCTTGCGTGACCGACACTTGGCGCATCGCCTCAACTACATGAAGGGCCCCAAGACACGTGCAATGGGCACCGACCTGCAGCTCTTGGCGCAACGCGCCGACGGCTCGGAGTTCCCCGTCGACATCATGTTGAGCCCGACAGAGATCGAGCCGCGGCGGGTGGTACTGGCCGTGGTCCGGGATATTACAGAGCGCAAGCGCGCCGAGGCACATGTGCAGCTGCTGATGCGAGAGGTCAATCATCGCGCCAAGAACATCCTGAGCGTCGTTCAGGCGATAGCGCAGCGGACCCTAGCAAGCTCGTCCCACGAGTTTATCTCACGGTTCAGCGAGCGAATGCGAGGCCTGAGCGCCAGCAACGACCTGCTGGTCAGGAACCAATGGCAAAACGTTCCGCTTAGCGAACTTGTGCGCTCGCAGCTCGCCCACTTCGCTGATCTTCTGGAGAGCCGCATTGCCGTGCGCGGCCCAGATTGAGGATCACTGCGGCGGCGGCCCAGGTCATCGGATGGCGCTCCACGAGCTCGCCACGAATGCGGGCAAATACGAGGCCCTCTCGACCGATACAGGCCATGTCGACATCGTGTGGCGCTTGGAGCGGGCCGGCGCTGGCGGGCGTCGCTTCTCAATGGAATGGAGCGAAAACGGCGGTCCAACCGTCGTGGCCCCGACGCGGCGCGGATTCGGTTGGAGCGTGCTCTGTTCAGCTGACGAAGGAGTCCCTCGGAGCGGACGTGACACTGGAGTATGCGCCCACCGGGGTGGTTTGGCGCCTTGGATGCCCCGCTGATCGGGTTCGTGAAGGCGAGGCTGGTCAAAAGAATGTCGTCGCTCCTGCCTAGCGAGACGGATCCCACTTGCCGGCCTTGGCGCAGACCTCGATCGCCTTGTGGGTAAACACGTCCAGCGACATGCGCGCGTCCGGCGAGAGCTTGCTGATCTCCGGGTCGACCTTCCAGATGTCGCTCAGTTTGCTGAGCGGCGCCTTCCCGTAGAGGTCCGGATGGCGCTCGGCCTGGCCGTTCACCGGATAGGCCTTGCCGTCAGCGGAGATGAACAGCGCCAAGGTGGGGGCGCACACCACCCTCACCTCCGACACGGTGAAAGGCCACTGGGGCCCGACGTCCTTCGACGCGATCGCGATGGCGTCGTCGTTGCACCCGGCCAGGGCGAGAACTATTGCCGCGCCGACAGTTCGGACGCTGGCCGTTCCCCGATCGATCTTCATCCGTCCGGCTCCCTCGCAGCCTGTCCGAATAGTCCCAAATAACCGGCTCCCAGAGAATGAAATTCTCAGATGTGGCCCAGGGGTATGGGTCCCACCTTAGAGTGGGACGGTTTGTGGTTGACGCTCCCGAAGCCAACTGGTCTGATCAACCTCAAGCCGCTTGGAACGAAAACGCGGCCGGCTGCGCCACAAATCTGCGCAGGACGGTGGAAACGCTGCAGTCGGCGTCGGACCGAACGCCTTTGCCCCCTCCCTACCCTCCCCCGCATGCCGGGAGGGTAGGGAGGGGGCGGCAGGTCGCGTGCTGTGGGTTTGTGAATCAGAAGACATAAACGCCTTGGGCCACAGACTTTTGATGGCTCGACAACGTCAGGCGGTCCTTGGATGGCGCGCTCCGCAAAACCTCCGCCGTGGGGCCGGGCTTCGCGATACGCTTGCGGGCGCGGGGCGTGCAAGGATGAGGAGGGAAGCCGCAAGGCGTCGCCATAGCGAAAGGCTTCTCGACGGAGAAAAGGGTCGTCCACAGTGAGAAGAGGGGTGGGCTCCATGCGTAAGATCGGCTCCCTGAGTCTGACGGTCGGCGCCACCATCGTTGCGGTGACGGGCGGCATCTTCCTCGTGTACGCCCACGACAAGAGCCAAGTCGTCGGCCAAGTCGTCGGCAAGGTGGCCACCGAAGTGGCCGACGCGGGCAGCATCCGCATCCCAGACCGTCCGGATTGGAACTGGGACGTGCGCCCGATCCTGTCGCAGAACTGCTTCTCGTGCCACGGCCAGGGCATGCAGAAGGCGGGCCTGCGTCTCGACATTGAGAAAGCCGCCTACGATCCTATCCCCGAGGACAAGAACAAGCGCGCCATCGTGCCGGGCAACCCGGGCAAGAGCGAGCTCTACAAGCGCATCATCTCGACCAACGCCGACTACAGGATGCCGCCCAAGGAGGCGCACAAGACCCTGTCGGCCGGCGACGTCGCAGTGATCGAGCGCTGGATCACACAAGGCGCGCTCTACAAGCCGCACTGGGCCTACATCTCACCCACGATCGTCACGGCCGAGAAGACCAAGTGGGACGGCGAGGCCCTCAACGAGATCGATCGCTACGTCTACGCGCGGCTCGCCAGGGAGGGCGTGTCGCCCGCGTCTGAGGCCGACCGCGAGACCCTGATCAACCGCGTGACCCTGGACCTGACCGGCCTGCCGCCGACCCTCCCGGAAGTCGACGCGTTCGTGAACGACAAGGACCCGAACGTCTACGAAAAGCTGGTCGACCGCTTGCTGGCGTCGACAGAATACGCCGAGCGCCAGACCACCATCTGGCTCGACGTGGCCCGCTACGCCGACAGCCGCGGCGGCCTCAACGACAACGAACGTCCGATCTCCTACCCCTACCGCGACTGGGTGATCAGCGCATTTAAGCGCAACATGCCCTACGACACGTTTGTCACCTGGCAGCTCGCCGGCGACCAACTTGCGAATCCGACCCGCGAGCAGCTCCTGGCGACCGCCTTCCTGAAGGCCGGCCGTCAGGACTCCGAAGGGGGCTCGATCGACGAAGAGTTCCGCATGAACTACGTGCATGAGCGCACGGAGCTGATCGGCAAGGACTTCTTAGGTCTGACCGTGGGCTGCGCCAAGTGTCACGACCACAAGTACGACGCCATCGCCCAGGCCGACTACTATTCGCTCGCCGGCATCTTCAACCAGATGGACGAGCGCGGTTTGGCCTCCTTCAGCCGTGGCACGCCGAGGGGCGCGACGCTGGCATGGCCGACCACCCTGCAAGCCGAGAAGCTCGCCGCGGCCCGCGCCGTCACCGCGGCCAAGGAAGCGGCCTATCAGAGCGCGCTGCGCGCCGCCCAGCAGAAGGCCGCGGTCGCCGTTGTGCCGGACGCCGAGCGCGCCGACTTCATCGACGCGTCGATCAAGGCCGACACCCAGGCCTACTATCCGCTCGATAACGGCTACGCCGGCGACTTCTCGTCTCTGTACCTGGAGCCGCAGGAGCTGCCCCTGGGGGTTCCAGCCGAAGGCGAGGAGAGCCCCTTCGACGGCATGAACCGCGCCCAGGCGGCGGCCTTCCTGCAGAAGAAGATCCTGGCCGACATCCGGGCCGGCAAGCCGACCCCGATGGTCGAAGGCGCGCGCGCCGCGGCGGCCGGCGCCACGAGGAGGGATGCGTCGCCCTTCGGCCGTCGCGCCAGCATGGCGGGCGACCTCGCGGCCATGAAGGCCGACCCGGGCCTGCCGCGCCTCGCCGCCCGCGAAGTCGACTGGGCCATGGAGCAGCTCATCGCCTTGGGCTACACCGACGACCGCCTGGGCGACCCGCAACGCATCTCCAAGCGCCAGCTGCAGCAATGGGTCCACCCGGAGGCGCTGCAATGGACCGACTCCGGCCTTGGCGACGGCAAGAAGGCGTTCGTCAGCAACGTGAAGTTTGTGCCGGGTCACAAGGGTCAGGGCATAGCGCTGCGCGACTCAGTGTTCTCCGCCGACAAGTCGGTCGGCATGTTCGAGCGCACCCAGCCCTACAGCTTGGACTTCTGGCTGAAGCTCAGGACCGAGCCCTACGTCGACACCACGAGGCCCAACGGCCCGTCGGCCTCGGTCCTCTACAACAACGGTGGCATCGAGGGCCAGGGCTATGAGCTCAGCATGGCCAACGGCAAGCTCTCCTACAGCATCACGCACAACGCTCCGACCGAAATGCTGCAGATCTCCACCAACGAGAACATCCCGACCGGCCGCTGGGTGCACATCACCTCGACCTACGACGGCAACTCCAAGGCGGAGGGCATGCACCTCTATGTCGACGGCAAGGAGTGGCCGGTCGCGATCGAGCACAATCAGCTCACCCGGTCGTCCTTCCCGCGGTCCGTCAACAGCCAGTTCGGCAGCTATTTCGGCCTCGCCGCCGGTGTCAACTTCAACCGTCCGGAACTGGTGGACGGGGCGCTCGACGAGCTGCGCGTCATCACCCGCGCCCTGACGTCGCTCGAAGTGGCCTATCTGCAGGATGCGAAGGCGGCGCTGGCCGTGCCGCAGCCGCAAGCCCGCGCCGACATGGCCTTGATTTCCGCCGCGAAGGACCCTGCGGTCCAGAAGGCGTGGCAGGAGCTGACCGACGCGCGGCTCAGCGAGCAACGGATCGAAACGCCGGTCCACCGCATCATGATCGCCGGCGACCAGCCGATCCCGCGCAAGAGCTACGTGCTCGACCGCGGCGTCTACAATTCTTACCTCCAGGAAGTGAAGCCGCAGGCGATCCCGCGGGTGTTCGCGTGGAGCGAGAAGCTGCCGCGCAACCGCCTCGGCCTCGCCGCGTGGCTGTTCGACCCCAAGCATCCCCTGACGGCCCGCGTCTACATCAACCGCATGTGGCAGGGCCACTTCGGCAACGGCATCGTGCAGACGGCGGATGATTTCGGGACGCAGGGCACAA